>Ga0209853_1000340_pt1 | contig 13083 bp, 7 predicted proteins | sample GWRWS1_30_40_FD_187224 | JGI IMG/M metagenome (GOLD analysis project Ga0209853, IMG submission 187224) | Riverbed sediment microbial communities from areas with vegetation nearby in Columbia River, Washington, USA - GW-RW S1_30_40 (SPAdes)... | ecosystem: Environmental > Aquatic > Freshwater >...
GGTGGCCGACTTCCCGACCTCCGCCGTGCCGTTCCTCCTGCTGGCGGGCGCGCTCGTGATCGACGTCATCTGCCTGATTGGCCTCCCCTGGCTCGCGGAGGCGGCGATCGGCGCCGTGCTCGTGACGGGTGCCGTCTACCTCGGCGGGTACGTGCAGTCGTACGCGCTCGTGGCACCGCCGATCGGCTACTGGTCCGCCCCGGTGGCGGCGACGATCCTCTTCGCGTGCTGGGCCTTTGTCGGGGCCCTCCGCACCCGCCTCCACATCGAACTCTTCTAAACTAACTAACGTGTGTGGTTGTGCTCGCTGGGGCGATCAGGACCACACACAATCATTGGAAGATGCATTCAGGGCGCGCGCACCGCTTGGGCGAACCCGTCCAGCCGCCGAGTCGCAGCACGGACGCGACCTCGCTGGCGACCTCGCACGGATAGGACTCCACATCGCCAAGGCCGTACCGCAGCGGCCTATCTCCGCCCACGACTGTGGCGTTGTCGCGCCGGTGGTCTCTCCATCGCTTGTTGTCTGGGTGCGCGGCTCGTCCGTCGAGTTCCACGCGGGTGCGATAGCGCCGGTAGTTCACGTCGTCGTAGAGCTTGCCTCCGTCACGGTAAACAGGCGCCTGACGGTCGGCGGCTGGAAGTCCATGAGGTCCGCTCAACGTCGCGCAGGTACCTCAGCTCGAGAACCGAGTGGCATCCGGTCGAGACGTCGTGAAGCGCCGACTGAAGCAGGCGCCTCCAGCGCACGCGTCGTCGCTGGCGCATGGACGAGAGGAGCCTGTCCGCCGTGGTGACCCGGGCACCCACCGCACGCGCCAACCAGCCGACGGCATCCTCAACACGGCGCGCCGTCTGCGTTAGGTCGATGATGGTGTCCTCGACGCGGGTCTGGGGCGGGGTCCGGGTCGGGTGCCGGCCCAGCACCGCGCGCCGCGAGCGGTGAATCACCACACCGGGGATCCGAAATGGCGTCCGGCTGGCGGGCACGGTCACGTGGACACAACCAGCCGGCCGATCGACCAGGCCGGCCAACTCGGCTGCTGTTTCGTGGCTTAGCGCCGCGCCATCGCCAGCCTTGAGAGCAGCCGCCCAGAGAAGGCTCCTGCGCGGGAGTGGTCCATTGAACGTTGCGTAGACTCCGGTGAATATTCGGCGCCATCGACCCGAGCGAAGGTTCGCCTGGATGTTGGCCTTGGTTAGCCCCGACGCCAGCGCTTGCGACCGGGTCACCACGCCAGCCTGATTGCGGGCCAGATCACCGGGCACAGCAGGCATCGTGCACGGCGCCAACGGCCGCGTCCACCTGCTTGCCGACGCCTGTGGATAACTACGGCCCTGTGGACGAGCTTGCTCCCAGCCAACGTGTGTGGTTGTGCTCGCTGGCGCGATCATAACCACACACGTTCATGTGGACGGCTGGCCAAGCATGATGGTCAGCAGTTCCTCGCACCACTGCAGGAGTGCGACGTCGCGGACGGGTTCGCCTCCCACTCGCTTGGTCATCGGGCGCACCACGGAGACCTGGTCAGCGACCACCTTGTAGACGGCGTCCGGGTAGTACCGCTTCAACCGGAGCTGCTTCGAGTCCGGCAGCGGCATGGGGGCGAAGCGAATGTGCCGGCCCTGCAGCGAGACGTCGGTGAGCCCATGCGTACGGGCCACCAGACGGAATCGCGCCACGGCGAACAGGTTCAGTACCTGCTCGGGCGGTGCGCCGTACCGGTCGCGCATCTCGACCTCGACCTCGGCGAGCCGTTCGGCGGACTTGGCCTCGGCCACCTTGCGATACATCTCGAGCCGAAGCCGCTCCACGCCGATGTACTCGTGCGGCAGGTGAGCGTCCACCGGGAGGTCGATCTTGACGTCGGCGATCTCCTCGGGAGCCTCTCCCTTGAATTGCTGCACCGCCTCGCCGACCATGCGCACGTAGAGGTCGAAGCCAACGCCCTCGATGTGGCCGGACTGCTCCCCCCCGAGCAAGTTGCCCGCTCCACGGATCTCGAGGTCCTTCATGGCCACGTACATGCCGGCGCCAAGTTCGGTGTGCTGGGCGATGGTGGCCAGGCGCTCGTGGGCGTGCTCGGTGAGCGGCCGGTCGGGCGGGAAGAGGAAGTACGCGTACGCCCGCTCCCGCGCGCGCCCGACCCGTCCGCGGATCTGGTGCAGCTGCGCCAGCCCGAGCAGATCGGCCCGCTCGACGATGAGGGTGTTCGCGTTGGGGATGTCGAGGCCGGACTCCACAATGGTCGTACAGACCAGGATGTCGTAGTTCTTCTCCCAGAACGCGACCATGGCCTTCTCGAGCGCATCTTCGCCCATCTGGCCGTGCGCGACACCGATCCGGGCCTCCGGCACCAGTTCGCGCAGCCGCCGCGCCGCCCTTTCGATGGTCTCCACCCGGTTGTGGAGATAGAAGACCTGCCCGTCGCGGAGCAGCTCGCGGTGGATCGCCGCGGTCACCTGCCGGTCATCCTGAGCACCCACAAACGTGAGCACGGGATGGCGCTCCTCCGGTGGCGTGGCGATCGTGGACATTTCCCGGATGCCCGTGATGGCCATCTCCAGCGTCCGCGGGATCGGCGTCGCCGACATCGACAACACGTCGACGTGCGCGCGCATGCTCTTGAGGTACTCCTTGTGCTCGACACCGAAGCGTTGCTCCTCGTCAACCACGATGAGTCCGAGGTCCTTGAACCGGGTCGATGTTTGCAGCAGGCGGTGCGTCCCGATGACGATGTCCGCCGTCCCGTCGCCGATCTTGGTAAGCGCCTCGGCCGACTCCTTCCGAGTCTGGAACCGGGAGAGCTGGCGGATCTCCACAGGGAACTGGTTCATCCGCTCCGAGAAGGTGTTGTAGTGCTGCTGCGCGAGCAGGGTCGTCGGCACGAGCACAGCCACCTGCTTGCCGTCCTGAACCGCCTTGAACGCGGCCCGCACCGCGATCTCGGTCTTGCCGTAGCCGACATCTCCGCTGATGAGCCGGTCCATCGGCACCGGCTTCTCCATGTCGGACTTGACCTCGTCGATGGCCGACAGCTGGTCGGGCGTCTCTGTGTAGGGGAAGGCGTCCTCGAGTTCGCGCTGCCACGGCGAGTCGGGGGCGAAGGCGTGGCCCTTCGAGTGTTGTCTCGCCGCGTAGAGCTGAATGAGCTGCGCGGCGATCTCGCGCACGGCCGTGCGAGCGCGCGCCTTCGCCTTCTGCCAGTCGCTGCCGCCCATCTTGTGCAGCGCGGGATTCTCCCCGCCGACATACCGGGAGAGGTGGTCCAGCGCGTCGGTCGGGGCGTAGAGGCGGTCACCGGGCTGGCCCCGCTTGCTCGCCGCGTACTCGATCACGAGGTACTCCCGATCGGCCCCGTTCACCGTGCGTTGGACCATCTCCACGTACCGGCCGATGCCGTGCTGCTCGTGTACGACAAAGTCGCCGGCCCGTAGCTCCAGCGGGTCGATCGTGTTACGCCGCCGGCTCGGCATCTTGCCCATGTCCCTTGTGGATGCACCCCGACTGCCGCTGATGTCGGCGCCGGTGATGACGGCAAACCGGCCCGCCTCATCGACGAAACCGTGCGCCAAGCCGCCGGTTGTCACGAGGATCTCGCCAGGTACTGGCGCTGGGTCGACCCGGTCGACCACCCGAACGCCAAGACCGGAGTCGTGGAGAACTTCGGCGGCGCGCTTGGCCGGCCCGTGGCCCTCGAAGATGAGCACGATCCGCCAGCCGTCGCCGGCCCACCGCTTCAGGTCGTCAACGACCCGCCCGGTCTCGCCGTGGTAGAGCGGGACCGGCTGGGCCGACAGAGCAAGCGTCCGCCCGGTGTCGGGGCTTACCGGGGGCAGGACATCTGGTTCCGGCTCGCGCCACGGCTCGTCCTCATACAACGGCGGCGGAGTGGGCTCGGCGACCCCGAACGGGCTCACCGACCACCAGGGCTGCCCGAGCTGGGTCGCAGTCGCTCGCACGTCACCCAGAGTCTTAAATGCCGCGGCGCCCAGATCGACCGGCGCCCTTCCCCCGCCGGCGGCCGCGGCCCAGCTCGCCTGGAGGAACTCGTCGCTAGTACGGACGAGATCGTGCGCGCGAGTACGGATCCGCTCCGGGTCACAAAGCAGCACGATCGTGCCCTCGGGCATGCAGTGCAGGACCAGCTCGAGCGACTCCGAGCCGTCGAGAAGCGCGGGTGCCAGGGACTCCATGCCTTCCACCGGAATGCCGCCGCCGAGCTTGTCGAGCATCTCCGCCAGCTCGGGGTGCTTCTCGGCGAGGGTGCGCGCCCTCGCCCGTACGTCGTCGGTAAGCAGGAGCTCGCGGCACGGCGGCGCCCACATCCGGTCGACCCTGTCGATGGTGCGCTGGTCGGCGACGGCAAAGGTGCGGATCTCCTCGATCTCGTCGCCCCAGAACTCCACCCGCAGCGGATGCTCGTCGGTCGGCGGGAAGACGTCGAGGATGCCGCCGCGGACGGCGAACTCGCCGCGCTTGGTGACGAGGTCCGCGCGGGCGTACGCGATGTCAGCCAGCCTGTGCACGACCGCGTCAAGATCGGCCGTGGCACCGGTGCGAAGTTCGACCGGTTCGAGGTCGCCCAGACCCTTGAGTTGGGGCTGCAGGACCGACCGCACCGGGGCGACGACGACGCGTAGCTCGCCGGTCGCCTCGTCCGGGTGGGCCAACCGGCGCAGCACTGCCAGCCGGCGCCCTACGGTGTCGCTGCGTGGAGAGAGCCGTTCATGCGGCAGCGTCTCCCAGGCCGGGTAGACGGCGACCCGTTCGGCCGCGATGAGGTCGGAGAGCGCTACCGCGAGGTCCTCGGCCTCACGGGTCGTCGCGGTTACCACGAGGACCGGCCGGCCGGTGCCGCCCCGGTCCGGATCAGCGGCCAGCACGGCGGCGACGATTGGGCGCAGCGACGCCGGCGCGGTGAGATCCACCTGGTCGGCGTCGGCGGAGGGGTCGGCGGCGAGCGCCCGGGCGCGGGCGAGGGCGGGATCGTCGAGGGCCGCGGTCAGCAGTCCAGCGAGCAACATCGGCATCTCCAACCGGTAGGTGGGCACGCGCGACTGCCCCCTGCCGAGCGCGACAGGGGGTGTTCGACGTGCCCCACCAGCCTAACGCGCGTCGGGCAATGACCGTGCGACGCGGCCGGCACCAATTGACCATTACGTCGATCATGACCTGGAGGTCATGATCGACGCTGTTTGGCGACGGTCAGATCATGATCACGGAGATCTTGATGCATCAGTAGCGAACGGAGATGCGGCGGGCTTGGCCGTCGACGCCGATCGTGCCTCCATAGGGGACGATCAGTTGCGGGTCGTGTGTGTCCGATGTTGAGCTCGATGACGGACAGGAACCTTAGATGATTTTGTGCTGCTGGGGCCACCCGCATCATCCAAGATCACACGTAACGCGCACGACGACGTTCGCCTGACCCGACAGTCAAGAACAGTCGGCTTCCCGATAGTTGGCGGGACAACTAAGTCCGGCGGACGTCGCTACTGTGCCCCTCTCGGTCGTCAAAAAGCGGCCCGGGCTACCAGAAGGAGAACCCTTGAAGACCAAGCAAGTATTGGGTGTAATCGGCGCGCTGGCGCTTACCGGACTCAGCACGCTGATCCTGGCTAGCCCCGCTCAGTCGGCCCCACCTACCTGCAAGGTGAGCACGACAACGCTCACAAACCGTCCCGACAACGGGTTGAACGGTGACTGGGCGTACGACTCCTTCACGCGCAAAGTAACGATCTGCACGGTAGAAGAGCCCGCCGGAGCCCCTTGGCTCTACAAGGCGACGGTGGAGGACACGGGGACCTTCGTCACGATCGGCGGAGCGACCCTGTCTCCAGGCGTGACCCCGGGGGTTCCGCTCGCTGGAGGCGTTACCGGAACCATGACCGGCGGCTTCTCGGGACAATTCAGCGCGCCTGCCGACTTCGGCTTCGCTTGGAACGTTCACCACAACAAAACCTATGACGGAGCGCCGGGGGGGTCGCAGCCCGATGCCAACGATCCGTCGACCAGTTGGTGGATCGCTACCCTCTTTGGTGGGATTGAGCAACTCATCAACGACTGGTCCTGGACCTACAAGACCTGCAACGAGCAGTGGATCAACAACGAGGACACCAACGCTAACGAGGACGGCGGGAACATCACCGGTGCAGTCCCCTGCCCGACCCGGACGACCCCCACACCCGCGCCCGCGCCCGCGCCCGGTAACGGCGGACTGGCCGACACCGGCTCCAACGTCACGGGCATCGTGATTGCCGGCGGCTCGGCGCTGCTCGTCGGCGCCGTACTGATCGCCTTCACCGCGCGCCGGCGCGCGCGCTCTCACTCCTAAGTCACTACGAATTGACGCCGCCCTGGCACACGCCGGGGCGGCGTCAGCCTTTTGGATCTTGGATGAAATGCGGTGTGATAGGCCCGAGAATCATCCAAGATCCACAGGCTGTGGGCGGCGGACTCAGTAGCGGACGGAGATGCGGCGGCTCGGGCCGTCAACGCGGATCGTGCCTCCATAGGGGACGATCAGCTGCGGGTCGGTGTGTCCGATGTCGAGGTTGAGAACGAGGAGAGCGGACGGGTTGTACGAAGCCAGCGCGCGCTCGAACGCAGAGCGCACGCCATCGGCGTACTGCTTCTTCTCGGCCGCCGACTCGCGCTTCTCACGAGACCAGGCCTGCGGCCGCCCGACGAGGACGGCGGGGAACTGTTCGAGCAGGCCGCGCTCCCCCATGTTGCGCAGGGTCCGGTAGACGTCCTCCGTGCGGGGCATTTCCTCCGATGTCTCCAGGAAGAGCACGCCACCCGCGAAGGTCTCGCTCGGCTGCACCCGGCCAACCTGCAGCAGCCACGAGATGATCTCGATGTTGCCGCCCCAGCTACGCCCATCCACCACGCCGTCGGCGTTGTGCCACGACCATCCCTCCGACGGGAACATCGGCGACTCCACCGCCAGGGCTGGCACGTCGGCCCAGTCGCCGTACTCGTCGGTCCACTCCTTCGGCGGAGTGAGCTCGTGCCAGCCGCTCTCGAACAAGGCCGCGCGTAGCGAAGCCTCGTGGGACGGGTGCAGGCGGCCGCGGCGGCCGAGGTGGACCATGATCGAGCCGCCGTGGTAGCCGACGATGCCCAGGTCGAACAGGTAAGCCAGCAGGTTGGTGTTGTCGCTGTAGCCGAAGAACGGCTTCGGGTTCTCCCGCAGTAAATCAGCGTCGAGGTGTCGCAGCACGGTGATCTGGTCGTCGCCGCCGATGCTGGCCAGGACGGCGGTGATCGTCGGGTCGGCGAAGGCGGCGTGCAGATCGGCGGCCCTGGCTTCGGCCGGGGCGCCCATCACGCGGGTCGTCGGGTACTCCACCGGTTCGAGTCCGAAGGTGTCCCGCAGCCGGCGCAGGCCAAGCTCGTAGACGTCCGGGTAGAGGCCGGGAGAGCCGGCCGAGGGCGAGACGACGGCCACCAGGTCGCCAGGCCTAGGCTTGGGTGGATAGATCATGAGAGCACCCTAGGCATCCGGCGTCACGCTGGCCACCGATATCATCGCCGATGTCCGGACAGCGCCGTCCCCCCCCGTGTTCGGGAAAGGACCCTTGGGTGACGACGGACAGCGACCTCGCCATATCAACAGACCTTGACGCGAACCTCCGCGCGGATATCCGGCGTCTCGGTGTATTGCTTGGCCAGACTCTGGCTCGGCAGGAGGGTCAGCCGCTGCTCGACCTGGTGGAAGAGGTACGGGGCCTGGTGCGCACGGACGGCGCGGCCGCCGCTCGTCGTCTCGCCGAGGTCGACCTCACCACCGCCACCCAGTTGGCCCGGGCCTTCTCCACGTACTTCCATCTCGCGAACATCACCGAGCAGGTGCACCGGGCGCGGGAGCTACGCCGGCAGCGAGCTACCGGCGGAGGCTGGCTGGACCGAGCCGCACAGCTGATACGTGAACGGGGCGTATCGCGCGCCGAGATCGCCGCAGCGGCCGGTCGCCTGGCGGTGCGGCCGGTCTTCACGGCCCACCCGACCGAGGCGGCGCGCCGTTCGATCCTGGCAAAGCTGCGTGCCGTGGCGGATGAGCTGGACGCCGCAGCGGCCCGGATGGCACTCTACGGTTCCGACCCGGCAGACACGGCGCGTGCGGATCACCGCCTCGCCGAGCTCATCGACGTGCTGTGGCAGACGGACGAGCTCCGGCTGACCAGGCCCGACCCGCGGGACGAGGCTCGAAACGCCGTTTTCTACCTGGCCGACCTGGCCGCGGACGCGGCTGCCCAGGTACTCACCGATCTCGCCGCCATCCTGAGCGGGCTGGGAGTGGAGATCGCGCCCACAGCGCGGCCGCTCACGTTCGGCACCTGGATCGGTGGCGACCGGGACGGCAACCCTTATGTGACCCCGGCCGTGACCCGCGATGTGCTGCTGATCCAACACGAGCACGGCATCCGGGCGGTCGAGGCCATTATGGACGGTCTCATCACCGAACTGTCCGTGTCGCGCCGGCTGCGTCCGGTCTCCCTCGACCTGGCGGCGAGTGTCGCCGCGGACCTCGATGCGCTCGGTCCGGCCGTGGGCGAACGGTTCCGGCGCGTCAATGCCGAGGAGACCTATCGTCTCAAGGTGCGCTGCATCCAAGCCAAGCTCGCGCACACCCGATCCCGGCTGGCCAGCGGGGCGCCGCACCGTCCTGGCCACGACTACCACGGTACCGCCGGCGTCGTAGCCGACCTGGAGCTGATCCGCTCGTCGCTGGCTCGCAACGGCGGAGCCCTCTCCGCAAACGGAAGGCTAGCCGAGGCGGTCCGGGTCGTCTCCGCATTCGGGCTGCACCTGGCCACAATGGACGTACGCGAGCACGCCGACGCCCACCATGCCGTGCTGGCTCAGCTCTACGCGACGGTCGGCGAGGTCGGCGACTACGGGGCGCTGGATCGCGCCGCGCGGACAGATCTCTTCGTACGAGAGCTGGCGAGTCGGCGACCGCTCTCGGGCGTCGCCACCGAGCTGACCGACTCGGCCCGCAAGACGTTCGACGTCTTCACCACGATCCGCCAGGTCCAGGACCTCTTCGGTGCCGAGACCATCGAGTCGTACATCATTTCGATGACGCGGGGAATCGACGATGTGTTGGCCGCCGTCGTGCTCGCTCGCGAGGCCGACCTTGTCGATATCCATAGTAGACGATCTCGGATCGGCTTCGTGCCGTTGCTGGAGTCCGGGGCAGAGCTGAACGCGGGAGGCGACCTGCTGGATTCGCTGCTCTCCGTGCCGGCCTATCGAGGATTGGTCCAGGCCCGTGGCGACGTCCAAGAGGTGATGCTGGGCTACTCCGACTCCAATAAGGAGACTGGCATCACCACGTCCCAGTGGTCGATCCACCGGGCGCAGCGAGCGCTTCGTGACGTCGCGGCCAAACACGGCGTACGGTTGCGCCTCTTCCACGGCCGAGGTGGGACCATCGGACGCGGCGGTGGTCCGACCCACGACGCCATCCTGGCCCAGCCATACGGCACGCTCGACGGCGCGATCAAGGTGACCGAACAGGGCGAGGTCATCTCGGACAAGTACACCCTGCCCGTTCTGGCCCGCGAGAATCTCGAACTCACCGTCGCGGCCGTCCTGCAGAGCGCCCTGCTGCACACCACACCACGGACCTCGGCCGAGGACCTCGCCCACTGGGACGCGCTAATGGACGACGTCTCCTCGGCCGCTCACGCGGCCTACCGATCCCTTGTGGACGATCCGGACCTGCCGGCGTACTACTGGGCCGCGACGCCGACCGAACTGCTCTCCGCGCTCAACATCGGCTCCCGCCCCTCCCGCCGGCCGGACGCGGAGGCGGGCCTGGGCGGGCTGCGGGCCATTCCATGGGTCTTCGGCTGGACGCAGACCCGCCAGATCGTGCCCGGTTGGTTCGGCGTCGGTTCGGGCCTTGCCGCGGCGCGGAGGGCCGGCCTGGCGGATCAGGTGAGCGAGATGTACGCGCAGTGGCACTTCTTCCGCACCTTTGTCTCCAATGTGGAGATGACCCTGGCGAAGACCGATCTTGCGATTGCCGAACGCTACGCGAAGGCGCTCGTTCCCGGACACCTGCAGCCGATCTTTGCCAAGATCAAGGACGAGTACGAGCGCAGCGTCGCGGAGATTCTCGCGATCACCGGCGAGTCCGCTCTGCTCGAGTCGCAGCCGGCGCTCGCCCGCACCCTGGCCGTTCGGGACAGCTACCTCGAGCCGCTGCACCACCTGCAGGTCGCGCTCCTCGCCCAACGGCGGGATCTGCCGGTCGGTAGGTCCGACGAGAAGCTCGAGCGCGCCCTGCTCGTGACGGTCAACGGGATCGCAGCAGGCCTGCGCAACACCGGCTGACCCTTCCTTCCCCGTCGATCAAGGGCGTAGTCGCGTGAATGGAGATCGACTCACGCGACTACGCCCTAGATCGGCGAGGAAAGGGAAAGGGGGGTCAGCAGCCGCAGGCTCCGCCGCAGCATCCGCCGCCTGCGGCGGGCCGCGGGGCAGGCGCTGCGGACCGGTTTGGCGCAGCGCCTCCGCGACTGGTGAGCGCGACGGTCGACAGCAGCTTGACGGTGTCGTCGTGCCCAGAGGGGCAGGCGGCGGACTCGCCGGCGGCCGACATCGGTCGGGTCACCTCGAAGGTGTCGCCGCAGGCGCGGCACCGGTATTCGTAGCGGGGCATTGTTGTCCCTTCGGGCGGGCGTAATCACTCCGTAACTCACCAGAGTAGTGACCTGGCGGTGGTTAGCGCCAAGACTGGACACCATGATTGGACGGCTGGCCCGCAAACCATTGACCTGGATCGTCGTCGCCTTGCTCGTAGCCGGCGGGGGGTTCGGGCTTTACTGGTTCCAACCGTGGAAGCTGTTCACCAGCAAAACCGTGAACGAGGCACTGCCCAGCGTCGATACGAGCGTACCCCTCGGGACAACGGATGCCGGCAACACCCTGCTCGCGTCCGGCACGATCATCACGCAGGAGCACGAGTCGAGTGGCACGGTCAGGCTCGTCAAGCTCGCCGACGGTCGGGTTCAGCTGCTCTTCGAGAACCTCTCCACCTCCGATGGCCCGGACCTGCACGTCTGGCTCACCGACCAGCCGGTGCTTGCGGGCCGCGATGGGTGGTTCGTGTTCGACGACGGGCGTTACGTCGAACTGGGCGCGCTCAAAGCCAACAAGGGCAACCAGGTGTACGACGTACCCGTAGGCACCGATCTTGACGCCCTGACCAGTGTGACGATCTGGTGTAAGCGCTTCGCGGTCTCCTTCGGGGCCGCCGAGTTGAGCGCCGCCTAAACAACGCTGTGTAAGCGAGGCGTGACCGCGGGCTGACCTGCCGTGTCCATTTGCGTCGCACTCGACCGCCCGCCGGGCGGCTGCGAGACTGTGTGCCTGGCCGGCGAGGAGGGGACATGAACGGGTGGGTGCTGCCCGACGAGTTGCTCCGCCACGCTCCGTCGTACGCCGCGCGCATGCGCGAGCTGGCGGATCTCGAGTTGCTGCTCTCCGGTGCCCTCGCCCCTATCACGGGCTTCCATACCCAGGCCGACCTCGAAGAGATCGCGCGGGTCGGACGCCTAGCCGACGGAACGCCGTGGCCGGTCAAGATCACGCTGGAGGTGCCGGCCGGGCTCGTAGCCGGCCTCGACCCTACGAACCCGCTCAAGCGGGTCCTTGTGCTCACCGACCCGGAGGGCGCACCGCTGGCCGCACTCGACGCGGTTGACGTGTGGCCGACGCGCGACGGCTGGTGCGGAGCTGGTGGCCCGGTGCGGCGGATCGGAGAGAGCGGTCACGGATCGTTTCGCCGACTGCGGCTCACGCCCGACGAAATCAAGCCCGTGCTCCCGCCCGGACGAGTCCTCGGCGTCATCGCCGACCGGCCGCTCCACCGCCCCCAGCTCGCCGAGATCGCGTACGCGTCCCGAACGATCGCCGGTCACGTTCTGATCCTGATTCCGGTCGCCAGCCCCGGTCCCGACGGACTCGCCCCGGAGGCGCTGGTCCGGACGGTCTTCGCCGCGCGTGACCGGATGCCCCCCGCAACGATCGTGGCGGTGCCGCTGGTCCGCAGGGGCGACGATGTGACCGACGCCGTGCTGCGCGCCCGGGTGGCAGAGTCGTACGGTGCCACCCACCTGCTCGCCGTTGGCACCGCGATGTCGGGTGGTGGGCCCCGAGCGCTACTGCCGCGCGAGCTCGCGTACGACGGCCGGGACGGGCAGTGGCGCGGCGCGGACGACATTCCGCCCCGCCATCGCCGGGTTGCGCTGACCGCAGACGAGGTCGACGGTCTGCTCGACCGCGGCGTACCGCTGCCCGAGTGGCACACGCCACCCGCGGTGGCGCGTGAGTTGGCCCGGTCCCGCCCGCCACGACGGGTGCGCGGCCTGGTCGTCTTCTTCACCGGGCTGTCCGGTTCGGGCAAGTCTACGATCGCCCGCGGCGTCGCCGATGAGCTCGCCGAGACCGGTGAACGCAGCGTCACGTTGATCGACGGCGATGTGGCGCGCCGCTTCCTCACCGCGGGTCTGGGCTACTCGAAGGCCGACCGGGACGAGAACGTCCGGCGGATCGGCTTCGTCGCCGCGGAGGCGGCCCGCCACGGTGGGCTGGCATTATGCTGCCCGATCGCTCCGTACGCGAGAGCTCGCGCCGCCGCCCGGTACCTGGCTCGGATGGCCGGCGCGGGCTTCGTGCTCGTCTACGTCGCCACGCCGCTGGATATCTGCGAGGAACGCGACCGGAAGGGCCTCTACGCACGAGCTCGCGAGGGAAAGATCGCGGGCATGACCGGGGTCGACGACCCGTACGAAGTGCCCACGGACGCCGACCTGGTCATCGACACATCGAGCCTCTCCATTGACGACGCGGTCGACGCGGTGCTGGACCACCTCGTCGTCGAGGGATGGCTCGACCGGCCGTCGTTGCTGCGTTGATCGCCTCCGGCGCAGTTGCTGCGTTGATCGCCTCCGGCGCAGTGGCGCGTTGATCGCCTCCGGCGCAGTGCCGCGTTGATCGCCTCCGGCGCAGTGCCGCGTTGATCGCCTCCGGCGCAGTGCCGCGTTGATCGCCTCCGGCGC
>Ga0209853_1000341_pt1 | contig 13081 bp, 12 predicted proteins | sample GWRWS1_30_40_FD_187224 | JGI IMG/M metagenome (GOLD analysis project Ga0209853, IMG submission 187224) | Riverbed sediment microbial communities from areas with vegetation nearby in Columbia River, Washington, USA - GW-RW S1_30_40 (SPAdes)... | ecosystem: Environmental > Aquatic > Freshwater >...
CTCCGCGGTCGAGCTCCGCGCCGTCCAGGAGGCCGTGCGGTTCGCCGGAGGGCGAAGCCCGGTACTGGTCGAGGAGGGCCTCGCCGCCGCCATCGGGGCCGGGCTCCCCATCCACGAGCCGGTCGGCAACCTCATAATCGACATCGGCGGCGGGATCACCGAGATGGTCGTCGTCTCGATGGGCGGCGTCGTGAGCGGGCGCTCCCTCCGGATCGGCGGGTTCGACCTCGACATCGCGATCCGGGACCACTGCCGCGGCCGGTACGGCGTGGCCATCGGGGAGAAGACCGCCGAGGAGCTGAAGATCGCGATCGGCGCGGCCTTCCCCACCCCGGAGGAGCTGATCGCCGTGGTCACGGGCCGCGAGGTCTCGAGCGGCGCGCCGGTGGAGGTCCAGATAACTGAGAACGAGGTGCGGCAGGCCATGGCCGAACCGGTGCAGACCATCGTGGACGCCGCCAGGCAGACGCTCGCCGAGGCCCCGCCCGAGCTCACCCACGACGTCCTCGAGACCGGCATGTTCCTCACCGGGGGCGGTGGATTGCTTCGGGGGATGGACCTGCTGCTCGCCCAGGAGTGCGAGGTCCCCGTGCATCTCACCGAACGGCCTCTTGAGACGGTGATCCTGGGGGCCGGAGCCATGCTCGAGCACCTCGACGAGTACCGGAGCTCGTTCCAGCTTGTCAGGCGGCGGTGACGCCGGGCTTCACCGCAGGAGCTTGGCCAGCGTCTGGTTGATGATGTGCCCGGCCTGGTAGATCACACCGGCCAGGATCGCCGCGGTGAGGACGACCAGGACGATCAGACCGGCCACCCCCCCGAGCCGGGTCCGCCTGTCCACGGTGCTCGGAGCCAACGGGACGTAGACGAACGATCCTCCCGCCGGCGGGGGAGCCTCGGGACCGAACCCCATGGTCCGGGGGTCGTCGCCAGGAAGCGGGCCGCGATCGCCCTCCACGGTGTCCGCGGCCGGCTGAACGGCCAGCTGCTCGCCTCTCCGGAGCGACAGGGCGTACACGATCAGGCCCACGACGAGGGCGATCCCGAGGATGGCCATGGGGTGCATCTCAGTCCCTCAGACCGGAGCCTATCGCGCGGGGTTCCGCTCCGTTGCGGTTGCGCTCGTAGCATGGGCGGCGGGATGCGGATCCTCAAGCGGCTCGCCATCCTCGCGCCGATCGCCCTCGTCGTCCTGGGGGGGACGGTGTGGCTCCCGTGGTACTCCGTGGGGCCGGGCCCGGCCCGGGAGATCCAACCCCTGATCCAAGTCGAAGGTCACCCCGAGTACCCCTCGACCGGACGATTCGTCATGACCTCGATCCGTTTCGACCGGCTCACGCCGTTCGGCGCGTTCTTCGCGTGGATCGACCCGCACCGGGCCGTGGTGCCTCGCTCGGAGCTGTTCGCGCCGGGGCAGACTCCCAAGCAGGAGCGCCAACGGGCGATCTCGCTGATGGACCAAAGCAAGCTCGACGCCACCTACGTGGCGCTCTCGGAGCTCACCGGCTACCCGAAGGAGCACCGTCGCGGAGCGCTGGTCGAGGGCGTCGTGGAGGGCTGCGCCGCGGACGGCGAACTGTACCCGGGTGACCTCATCCTTGCCATCGACCGCCGGCCCATCCATGGCGCCGCCGATGCGTCCCGGGCCATCGAGGCCGCGCCTCCCGGATCGACCCTGGCGTTCGACGTCCGGGCGGGCGGCGAGGGCCACCACATCGACCTGGTCCGCGAGCCCTGCGGCGGAAGGGAGGAGGCCCTGGTCGGCTTGTCGCTGATCCCAAACTTCCCGTTCGGCGTGGAGATTGAAAGCGGCGGCGTAGGCGGGTCGTCCGCCGGGCTGATGTGGGCCCTCGGGCTGTACGACCTGCTCACCCCGGGCGACCTCACCAGGGGGAGGACCGTCGCGGGGACCGGAGAGATCGGGCTCGACGGCACCGTGTATGCCATCGGGGGGATCGGCGAAAAGATCGTTGCTGCGGAGCGGGCCGGCGCCGCATTGTTCTTGGTTCCCCAGGACAACCTGGTGGAGGCGGCGGCCGCCGGAGGCGACGGCATGGATCTCGTGCCGGTGTCCACGTTCGCCGACGCCCTGGCCTACCTGGAGCGCGAGGCCTGAGCGACCCGCCCGGGCGGAACCCCGGTGATAGGCTGAGCGCCGCTCCCAGGGACGAAAGGATGGATGTGGCGCGCGTCCCCCAGCCCGTCGGCGGCCGTCGCTGGCTGCTCATAGCGGCGGCCGCAGCGGCGGCGCTCCTCATCGGCTTCACCGCGCTCTCCGGCTTCTTCGTGGACCTCCTGTGGTTCCGTGAGGTCGGCTACACGCAGGTCTTCTGGACCATCCTGCGAACGAAGATCGCGCTCGGCCTGATCTTCGGGGCGGCGTTCTTCGCCATCCTGTACGCGAACCTGCTGATCGTCCGGATGCTCACGCCCAGGTACCGCCCGCTCACGCCGGACCAGGAGGTCATCGAGCGGTACCGCGTGGCGTTCGAACCCTACGCCTGGTGGCTGCTGCCGGTGATCGCGGGCGTCATCGCCCTGTTCGTGGGGTTCGGCGTGACCGCCCAGTGGCGGACGTTCCTGTTGTGGCGCAACTCCTCCGGCGTGACATTCGGCACGGGCGACCCGCTGTTCAACCGGGATCCGGCGTTTTACGTGTTCGGCCTGCCGTGGCTAGAGTTCGTCCAGGGGTGGCTGTTCTCGTCCCTCGTGGGCGTGACGTTCATCACCGCCCTCGCGCACTACCTGTGGGGCGGGATCCGGCCCCAGGCCCCGGGGTTCGGCGAGAAGGTCACGCCGCAGGTGAAGGCCCACCTGTCGGTGCTCCTCGGGCTGATCATCCTGACCAAGGCGTGGGGTTATTACCTCGGCACGTTCGACCTGCTAACGTCGAAACGCGGCGTGGTCGAAGGGGCTTCCTACACCGACGTTCGGGCCCAGCTCCCGGCCCTTCGCATCCTGATGTTCATCGCCGTCGCCTGCGCCGTGTTGTTCCTGGTCAACATCCGGATGCGGGGGTGGGCCCTGCCGGTCATCGCCGTCGGCCTGCTGGCCCTGGTGTCGATCGCGGCCGGCGGCGCGTATCCGGCGTTCGTCCAGCGGTTCCAGGTAGGGCCCCAGGAGCTCCAGCGGGAGCTGCCGTACATCGAGCGAAACATCCAGGCTACCCGCGAGGCGTTCGGGCTCGACGCCATCCAGGCGGAGGCACGGCCGGTGGCCGACGAGGTGACGCCGGAGGGAGTAAGGGACAACGACGCGACCGTGGCCAACATCCGCCTGTGGCGGCCCGACATCCTGCGAGAGAACTTCGAATCGCTCCAGCGGATCCGCCAGTACTTCGTGTTCAGGGACGTGGACGTCGACCGGTACGAGCTGAACGGCGAGCGGCGGGTCGTGATGCTCTCGGCCCGCGAGGTGGATCAGGACAGCATCCCCGGCGGCGGGGCAACCTGGCAGAACCAGCACCTGGTCTACACCCACGGCTTCGGGGCCGTGGCGGCGCAGGTGAACAGCGCCTCCGCCGAGGGCGCGCCGCAGTTCACCCTGTCGGACATCCCGCCGCGCGGGCAGCCAGGACTCGACACCGAGCCCCGCGTCTACTATGGGGAGAACACCCTGGCCACCTCGTTCGTCGTGGTGGACACGGGTACGGAGGAGCTCGACTACCAGGGGTCGGGGAGCGAGGAGCAGGTCACCAGCACGTATCAGGGAGAAGGCGGGATCTCCATGGGCGGGTTCCTGAAGCGGGCCCTGTTCGCCTGGCGGTTCCGCGACATCAACCTGCTGATCTCGGGCCTGATCGAAGACGACTCGCGGATCATGATCAACCGCACCATCCAGGAGCGCGTGCCGAAGGCGGCGCCGTTCCTCGAGTTCGATGGGGATCCGTATGCGGCGATCGTGGACGGCCGGGTGGTGTGGATCTGGGACGCGTACACCATGACGACCGGGTACCCGTACTCGCAGGAGGTCAACCTCGAAGAGGCCACGCCGCTCGCGGTTGGGCTCAGCGGCCTCCGCGGCTCCGCGAACTACATCCGGAACTCCGTGAAGGTCGTGGTGGACGCGTACGACGGCACGATGACGTATTACGTGGCCGATCCGGCCGATCCCATCATCCAGGTGTGGGGGAACGCGTTCCCCGACCTGTTCACCCCGATCGACCAGGCGTCGTCGGAGCTCGCCGCGCACTTCCGCTACCCAGAGAACCTGCTCCAGGTGCAGGCGTCCCAGTACGCCAACTACCACGTGACCGAACCGGGCGTCTTCTACCAGAAGCAGGACTTCTGGGCAGTCCCGTTCGATCCGACGGTTTCCGCCGGGGACGAGGTCACGCCTGTGGAGGTACCGCTCCGGCCCTACTACCTGCTCATGCGGCTCCCGGGCGAGGCCGACGAGACCTTCGTGCTCGTCCTGCCGTTCACCCCGGAGGGACGGCAGAACATCGTGGCGTGGATGGCGGCGAAGTCGGATCCGGCAGACTACGGGGAGATCGTGGTCTTCGAGTTCCCCTCGGGCGAGAACGTCGACGGCCCCTCCCAGGTGTTCTCCCGGATGCAGCAGGACGCGAGGTTCTCAGCCGACCAGACCCTGTTCAGCCAGAGCGGATCCGATGTGAGGTTCGGCGACTTCCTGATCATCCCCATCTCGGACGGGCTCCTGTACGTCCAGCCCGTCTACGTGCGGTCCTCGCAGGAGACCGCCATCCCCGAGCTGAAACGGGTGCTCATTGCCAACGGGGGGAGGCTCGGCTACGGCACCAACCTCCAGCTTGCCCTGAACGACTCTTTCGGCGTGACGGTCGTGCCGCCCGAAGACGGGGAGCCGTCGCCGGGCGAAACGGTCCCCCAGCAGATCACGAGGTTGTTGCAGCAGGCCGTGGACCACTTCGCCCGAGCCGAGGAGGCGCTCCGGGCGGGTGACCTTGCCACGTACCAGAGCGAGATCGAGGCGGCGCAGGCCGCGATCCAGCGGGCGAGCGAGCTTGCCTCGGGGCAGCGCGGAGAGGCCGCGTCACCCTCCCCAACGCCCACCCCAACCCCCGCGGGCTGACCGCGCGTCCGTCCGGGGCGGCTCAGCGCCGTGCCGGCCCCTCCATCTCCCGCTCGAGCTCCTCGATCGTGTCGGGCACGACGATCCGCGCCGACCGGAGCCGACGGATCGCCAGGGCGCCGGCCAATCCGAGCATGGCGACCACGATCGCAGCCCAGAAGTCGATCAGCGGCCGGGTGGCCGGTTCCGCCACCGCCTCATCCTCAAGCTGCTCGTTCAGCCGGCCGACCTGGCTCGCCAGGCTCGACCGCGTCTGCTCGCTCGCGCCCAGCTGCGCCTGCATGTCCTCGTTTCGGCGTTCGGCCTTGCGAAGCTGGTGCCGCAGGCCGCCGATCTTGCCCTCCAACCGCCGCTGCTGGCTGATCAGCTGCCCCTCGCGGACCGTCCGCACCACGGAGACGGTGCCCGAGAGGGGCTCGCGGAACCCCGAGATCGAGCAGGGGTCGTTGCACATACGGACCGAGTAGAAGTCCCCAGAGAGGTCCGGCACTGTGAACGAGACGCGAAGCTCGAACTCCTCGCGCTTCTCCCGCTCGATGGTGAACGTTCCGACCCGGATGGCGCTTTCAGGGATCGCTCGGCCTTCCCGGATCGAGGTCCCCCTCGGCAGGACGTACGCGTAGAAGGGCCCTCGCTCGAGCAGCCCCTGCTTCCTCTCCGGGACGTAGACGTACGTCTCCCCTCTCGCGGTCTCGCCCGGCAGGTAGTGCGTCTTGTCAAAGCTGATGTAGGCGCCCCCGTTGGCGGACGCCCCGGCCGGGACGGCGAGCACCGCCCCGATCACCGCCGATACCACGAACCAACGAAGCGCCCGCATCGCCGCCCACCTCCGTCCGGTCGAACCGTCACCCAGCCAGACCGGCGCGGCGCGGCTGGGGTTCCTGGCGATTCCTGCCGAGCTCGTCCTGGGAACCTTCCGGCTCCCACCGGGGTAGTTCCCTTCAGGAGGTCCGAAGAGCGGCGCCCGGTGCACCGGAACTCCGGAAGGGGGCAACGATGCGGGCGAAGCTGTTCATCATGGTCTCGGCGATCGTCGTCGCGCTCGCCGCGTGCACGCAGGACCCAACGATCCGGCCCAACCCGGCCGCCCCTGGTGCGGCCCAGGGCTCCGTCCTTTCGGACATCCTGCTCCTGGGCACCGAGGGAGGGCCGGTTGCAGTGAGCCTTGCCACCGGGTCGGTGGTGGTCGAGGGCACCGACGCCGTCGCCGGTCCGGACGGGTCGCGCCTGTACTCGGCGTCGAGCGACGGCCGGGACACGGTGCTGGAGACGACGGACGCGGCGACCGGTTGGGTCCTCTCGAGCATTCGCGTCCGAGGCGAACTCGACGTCCGCGCGGTGTCGGGAACCGGAAGGGCCGTCGTGCTCATGGAGCCGCTGCCGAAAGGCGTGGACGCGTGGACGCCCATTCCGCGTTCGCACACCACGATCGTGGTCGCCGATCCCACCGGCGCCCGCGAAGCCCGGCGCTACCGCCTGGACGGCAACTTCGAGCCCGAGGCGTTCTCCGTCGAGGACTCGCGGCTGTTCCTGATCCAATATCTCCCGGCGGAAGCCCCCGCCGCCTACCGAGTCACCGTCCTTGACCTGATCGACGGCGACGTTCGGCAGGTCTTCGGCCGGTTCAAGACCCCGCCCGAGCGGATGCCGGGGATCCGGCTCCGGCAGGAGCTCGCTCCCGATGGGCGACAGCTCTACACCCTGTACACGAACGAGCCGGGGGCGTACGCGAAGGATGTCCGTTCGTGGAGCTACGGAGACGAGGAGGTCTCGTTCGTGCACGTGCTGAACCTGCGGCGCGGATGGGCCTACTGCGCCGGGCTTCCCGAGGAGCTCTGGGGGCAGCCGGCGAGCGCGCAGGCCATGGCCGCGTCGCCGAACGGGAGGCTCCTGTACATCGTGGACTCGGTCAAGGGACTCGTCGCCGTGATGGACACGCGCAGCTTGGAGATCATTCGCACGGAAGCGGTGGAGCTCGGATCCCTGGGCGGCGTTCGAACCTCGGCTCAGATGAGCGGCGACGGCGACACGATGTTCATCGGGTCGGTCGCGGACGGCTCGGCCCTCTACGCCATCGACACGGCGACGCTGGACGTCGTGCATCGCTGGCCGCTGCGTGGGGTCGTGTCCGGGCTCGGGCTCTCCGGCGACGGCCTGCGGCTGTACGTGGCGCTCGACGACCGGGTGGCGGTGCTCGACCCGGCTACCGGCGAGGAGCTCGCGGCGGTGGAGTTCTTCGGGGTCGAATCGATCGTGCAGGTGGGCACGCTGGCCGCCTGATCCGGCCGTTGGCGCATCCGGAGCTCGCGGCTATCATCGTCGTGCGGGGTGGAGCAGTCCGGTAGCTCGCTGGGCTCATAACCCAGAGGTCACGGGTTCAAATCCCGTCCCCGCGACGAACGAAACCGCAGGTCAAGTGCCATGTGGGGGGGCCTGCCGAAGCGAGGGGTCGGCGGAACTTTCTACCAACTTTCTACCAAGGGAGGTCGGACTGGCTTCTCGGAGTAGAAACCGGGTCGGCGATCTGTCGACGAGGTCGCGTGTCCGCCGCACGAGTTCCGGTCGCGCGGTCGCCCTTACCGCTCAGGCGAGCCACGTCGGCCCGGAGGATCCGAACCTGGACGGCGAGGTGCCCGAGCGCGAGGTGTCTCGAGAGTCCCTGCAGGCACTTCGTCAGGACTTCCGAGAGCATTTCGGCCGAGACCCGCAGCCAGACGAACCGGTGTTCTTCGACCCGTCCGCAGAGGAGCCTCGATTTCTGGACGAGGACGGCGAGGCCCTGTTCATGTCCATGAGCGACATGGCGATGCGTCGGGCGGGGATCGACGAGGCGTTGATCTACGCATCGCACAAGACCGGGCTCATCGCCACGGAGCGAAACCAGCACCTGTTGAGTGACGACGACCGGGCTGACTGGATCGAAGCCATCTTCGAGTACGAGGGTGAGGCCATCCGCCTGCACCTCCAGGAGGCCCATGGCCGGGAGCCCGTGGCCGCGGCACGTGAAGCGGGGAGGATCTATCGACACCGGCTGAACCGAAGGGGAAACCGACAGCTGAACTGGGCCCTTCATTACGTCGCGCTCGTCCAGGCGCGGTCCACCCCCGAGGCGAAGGCGTACCTGGCCCGGCAACGCGAGGCGGGCAAGTCGCACAAGGAGGCCATGCGATGCCTCAGGCGGCACCTGTCGAACGTGGTCTACCGGCATCTCCTGATCGACGCTAGGAGGCTCGAGCAGGCGGCTTGACAACATAGAAGGCCAGGTCAGAGGCGGTTTACGCGCCCGCTCCCGGCAGCGCAATCACCTCCGAGGCCGCCCGAGGCCGCAAAAGGGCCGCAGGATCCGACTCCAGCTCCCGGAAGGCCGCGTCGAGCCGATCGTCGGTCCGCGCCGGCATGACTCCCCCTGGCTTGCGCTCGTTTTCGAGGTCCACCCACGGACACGAAGAGTATCCTGCGGGCAGCCACTAGGGGAAGAGCTCCCTGAAGTGCGCGGCTCTGCGTGCGCGCCTGCGCTGCTCAGGGTGCTGGGAGGAGGGTCGTGATGCTGGGAGCAAATGCGATCGTCATGGCCATCGTCTGGGTGGTGGGTGTGTCCGCCATCTTGGTGATCATCGCAAGGCTGATAGTCCCCAGGAAGAAAACATGAGACGCCGCGCCCGGGAGAGGACGCCGGCCTAGCTCCGTCGGAAGCCCGACGGCAGCAATGAGCGCGTTCTTCGAGTGAGGGCTCAGGGCGTAGTGCGCATCGTGACCGAGCAGTAGTCGGAGACGGAATCGCCCCGAGCGGACTCGCACTGCCACGAGCCGCAGAGGCCTGAAGAGGTCCGAAACCCCAATCACCTTCGCTTAGCAACTGGATCGCCGCTCTCGGCTGGACGTCCGCGGGTCTCGGTGAACACGAACTGGGAACGGGAAAGGCGGGGTCGATCGAGCACCAGGTCGATCACCGGTCCGCGCCGGCGTGTGGAGGAAACAACGGGTCTCCTCGACAATCTCAGCGTGATCGGGCCAACCCCCTTCGAAGGCGTGGCAGTAGATACGGGTGGCTCTTGGCCAGGTATCTCGGGCCTTCAGCACCAGACCATCTTCGATGGGGAGCTGAGCACGTAAGGGAGCTTGCTGTCCTCCTCGGGGTTGCGGGCGATCAGGAAGACGTCGCCATCCACCCCCTCACGCCGCCAGGTACTCGTTGATACCGGGGAGAACATCCCGCCTGTGGATCGGTCCGGGTCGGATAGGCGGCGGGTCCGCGCCACGAGCCTGCGGCGGAGCGAGCCCGATCCCCCGGTGGGGCCGGTGCGAGTTGTAATGCGAGGTGTAACGGGAAAGGACCCGGTCAAGGTGGCGCCGAGAAAGGATGGGGGTCCGGTCCAGGATCTCGGTGCGAACGGTCCTCACCCAGCGTTCGGCGTACGCGTTGGCCTTCGGGGAACGGATGGGCGTGAGGATGACCCTCGTTCGACTCACGAGAGCGACCGCCACGCGAGCGCGATCAGGACGACCCTCGCGACGCCGAGCAGCCAGGGGATCGGCAAGGCGAAGCCGACCCAGAACACGGCCTCGACCGGGAGCAGCGCCAGGGCGATCACGGCGCCCGCCTTCGATCCGCCCCACAGGAGCCACGCCGCCAGCGCCGCGACCAGGTTCACGGCCAGGAACGTCATCAGGAGCACGGCGAAGGTGGCGTGGCCGACCCGCGCCGACCATGGACCGCCGAAGCTCTCGAAGAGGCCGAGGAACACCGGCAGCCTCCCGCGCCGGAGCAGGAAGGCGGCGACCGGGATCGTCGAGAGGCCGAACCCGGCGGCGTAGACCCAGGTCACCACCGAGGCGATCCGCGCGTTGCTCACGACCGATCCCGGATTCCCTCCAGGCCATCGAGCATCAGGTCGAGGGCGAACTCGAACTCGAACTGGTCGTCGCACCCACGGTTCCCGACGACCGACGAGTCGTCGTGCATCACGATCTCGACAAGCGCGCCGATGTTCGGGTAGCGGTCGGCCATCGCCCGGTACATCTCGGCCTCGACCTCCGGGTCGACGTCGGGCGTGTCGTCGAACAGCTCCTGCGTGAACCCCAGCAGTCGGCTGCCCATCGCGTGGAGCGCGTGGTGCGTGAGCTCGATCGAGAAGCCCCCGGCCAGGAACAGCCCGATCATGTCGTCGAAGTACCCGATCACGGACGGCGTGGGCTCGGTCCGTGACTCGATCACCTGGGCCGCCCAGGGATGGCGCCGGAGCATCCGACGGGCCGAGAGGATCCGCCGGCGGATCGTCGTCTTCCAGTCGGGGCCGGTCTCGGGCGGGTCGATCTCGCCGACCACCACGTCGACCATGCCGTCAAGCATCTCGTCCTTGTTGGCCACGTGCCGGTAGAGCGCCATCGGGACGACGTCAAGCTCCTGGGCGAGCTTCCGCATGCTGAGCGACTCGATCCCCTCGCGATCGGCCAGGTCGACCGCGGCGCGCAGGATCCGATCCCTGGTCAGGGGCTGGCGCGCCCTGGTTCCGGCCTCCGTCTCGATCGCCACTCGGCACCTCCGCGGAGCGATCCTCGCTCCCAGTTGACAAGTGTACGCCGTACACGATAGGTTTGCCCTCAAGTGTACGGCGTACACACGAAATCGAGGGAAGGAGGACCGCTCATGACCTCTGAGAGAAGGCTCGCCAGGATCGCCGGGTCCCTGTACCTGGTCGTGGCCGTCTTCGGCGGCTTCGCCGAGCTCGTCGTCCGCGACGGGACTGTCGAGGCCGGGAACGCGGCCGCCACGGCCGAGAACATCCGCGGGTCGGCGACGCTGTTCCGCCTCGGTTTCGCCAGCGACCTCGTGCAGGCCACGTTCTTCCTGTTCACGGCGATGGCCCTGTATCTGCTGCTGCGGCACGTGAACGAGCTGGTCGCGCGGGCGATGGTGGTGTTCGTCGCGGTGAGCGTCGCGATCATCTGCCTGAACCTGCTGAACCAGTTCGTCGCGCTGCAGCTCGCCACCGGCGAGGAGGCCTCGGGTGCCCTCGGCCCCGCGGGGACCGACGCGCTCGCGGGGCTGTTCGCCGACATGCACGCCGGCGGGTACCTGATCGCTCAGGTCTTCTTCGGCCTCTGGCTCCTCCCGCTCGGCTACCTCGTGTACCGGTCCGGTTCCTTCCCCAAGGTCCTGGGCGCCCTGCTGGCGATCGGGTGCTTCGGCTACCTGATCGACACCTTCGCGCACTTCCTGGCCCCCGGCATCGCGGAGAGCATCCAGTGGATCGCCGTCGCGCCCGCGGCGCTCGGGGAGCTGTCGTTCGTCGCCTACCTGCTGGTGAAGGGCGTGCGGGTGCCGGAGCGGCCCGCGCTCGTTCCCGCGGCCGCCTAGGCCGCAGAGAGAGGAGAACACGATGAAAGCGATCGTCCAAGACCGGTACGGCTCCGCCGACGTGCTGGAGTTCCGGGACATCGAGGACCCCGTGGTCGGCGAGGAGGACGTCCTCGTCCGGGTCCACGCCGCCGGGTGCGGCCCGGACGTGTGGCACCTGATGACGGGACTTCCGTACTTCGTGCGTCTGATGCCCGGGTTCCACAAGCTCAGGGCCGGCGTGCGGGGCAGGGACGTCGCGGGGACCGTCGAGACCGTCGGCGCCTCGGTCACCGGCTTCCGGCCCGGCGACGAGGTGATGGGCATCGCCGAGGGCTCCTTCGCCGAGCTCGCGATCGCCCGGCCGGACAAGCTGGTCCCGAAGCCGGCCCGGCTCAGCTTCGAGCAGGCCGCGGCCGTCCCGATCTCCGGCCTCACCGCCCTCCAGGCGATCCGCGACGTGGCGAAGGTGCAGCCCGGACAACGGGTGCTGGTGATCGGCGCGGGCGGCGGGGTGGGCACGCTCACGGTGCAGATCGCGAAGGCGTTCGGTGCCGAGGTCACCGGCGTCTGCGGCACGTCGAAGGTGGACTTGGTCCGCTCGATCGGCGCGGACGGGGTGATCGACTACACGCGCGAGGACTTCGCGGACGGGTCGAGGCGATGGGACGTGATCGTCGACACGGCCGGTCGCCGCTCGCTGAGGCACCTGCGGCGAGCCCTCGCGCCCACGGGCGCGCTCGCGATCGTCGGCGGCGAGGGGGGCGGGCGCTGGACCGGCGGCTTCTTCCGGCAGATGCTCCGGGCACCGCTGCTGTCCCGGGTCACGGGTCAGAGGCTCGCTCCGGTGGTGTCGAAGGAGAAGCTGGAGGATCTGCAGGCCCTGGCCGAGCTGATCGAGGCCGGCAAGGTCACGCCGGTCGTCGGGAAGACGTACCCGCTCATCGACGCCGCCGAAGCGATCCGCGAGCTCGAACGAGGCCACGCCCGCGGCAAAATCGTCATCACGGTGTGATCCGCGACCTGGCGATCAGCCCGGGTCGGGCGCGGGCCGGCGCTCCCGGATGACGTCGTCATGGGGGAGCGCCGGCCCGCAGTCACATCCACCAGGAAACCGCCCCGGACCGACGGGGATGCCGGTTTCCCGACCCGGTCGGCGACCTGCGACCATCCGCGCGTCCCGAACCGGCGAGGACCACGTGCGAACCAAGGTGATCTAGAACCACGACGAAGCCGACCCAGGCGCCCGAGCCGACGGCCCGGTGATCCGCACGGACCGGGATGAGGACGCGCTCGCCGGCACCCGAACGTGCAGCACGGTCACCTCCGCCTCGAGGCCCTCGCCGAGCTCGGCTGCAAGCGCCTCGGCGTGACGGGAGTCGTTCCCTGCGTTCACCGCCAGAAGGATTCTGCGGATCACGATCCTCTCTTCCTTCGCGGCTGACTTGCGCGAGGTGGACGCGAGGAAGGCGCGCAGTTGATCCCGGGACGTCTGACTACGGACAACCCGGGAGACGCTGATTCGCCTAGCGAGCGAGGAGGCGAGGAGGGAGACCGGTGTCGAGGGAGACCGGAGAGGCGCGAGCGACTCCACGATTTCTCCCCGATCCCTCCCCGGCCCCCTACTGTCCAGTCCCACCTGATGAGCGACAGATCGGTTCCGGGAGATCGGTGACACCTGCCTGGGTTTGA
>Ga0209853_1000342_pt1 | contig 13079 bp, 11 predicted proteins | sample GWRWS1_30_40_FD_187224 | JGI IMG/M metagenome (GOLD analysis project Ga0209853, IMG submission 187224) | Riverbed sediment microbial communities from areas with vegetation nearby in Columbia River, Washington, USA - GW-RW S1_30_40 (SPAdes)... | ecosystem: Environmental > Aquatic > Freshwater >...
CGGAGCTTCCCGCCGGTGTCGTCAACATCGTCACCGGCGACGGGCGCGCGGGCGCGGAGCTCGTGCAGCACCAGGATGTGGACAAGATCGCGTTCACCGGCTCGACCGAGGTCGGCAAGGAGATCATGCGCGCCGTCGCCGGGAGCGGGAGGCGCCTCACGCTCGAGCTCGGCGGCAAGGCCGCGAACATCATCTTCGACGACGCGCCGCTCGACCAGGCCGTGGAGGGGATCATCAACGGGATCTACTTCAACCAGGGCCATGTGTGCTGCGCCGGCTCGCGCCTGTTCGTGCAGGAGTCCGTGTACGAGGAGGTGCTGGCGAAGCTGAAGCGCCGGATGGGCACGCTGCGCGTCGGCGACCCGCTCGACAAGAACACCGACGTCGGTGCGATCAACTCCCGCGAGCAGCTCGAGCGGATCGAGGAGCTCGTGGCGAGCGGGGAGGAGGAGGGCGCCGAGATCTACCAGCCGCCATGCCGGCTCCCGGAGAAGGGCTGGTGGTTCCCGCCGACGGTCTTCACGAACGTCGCGCAGAGCTACCGGATCGCCCAGGAGGAGATCTTCGGGCCAGTGCTGTCGGTGCTGACCTTCCGCACGCCGGACGAGGCGGTCGAGAAGGCCAACAACACGCCGTACGGCCTTTCGGCCGGCGTATGGACGGAGAAGGGGTCGCGCATCCTCTCGATGGCGCAGCGCCTCCGCGCCGGTGTGATCTGGGCGAACACGTACAACCGCTTCGACCCGGCCTCGCCGTTCGGCGGCTATAAGGAGTCCGGGTTCGGCCGCGAGGGAGGCCTCCACGGCCTCGCGCCGTACCTGGAGTTCGAGGAATGAGCAGGCTCCCGGTCAAGAAGACGTACAAGCTCTACGTCGGCGGTACCTTCCCGCGCTCCGAGTCGGGGCGCACGTACGAGATCGAAGGGGCAAACGTCGCGCTCGCTTCCCGCAAGGACGTCCGCGACGCCGTGCGCGCAGCCCGGGGAGCCTTCCCGAAGTGGGCGGGGATGACGGCCTACAACCGCGGCCAGGTGCTCTACCGCGTCGCCGAGATGATGGAGGGGCGCAAGGCCGAGTTCGCGGAGCTGACCGGCGATGAGACCGAGGTGAACGAGGCCGTGGACCGCTGGGTCTGGTACGCCGGCTGGGCCGACAAGCTCGCGCAGGTGCTCGGCTCGTCGAACCCAGTCGCCGGCCCGTACTTCAACTTCACCGTTCCCGAGCCGACCGGGATCGTCGGCGTCGTCGCGCCCGAGGAGCCGCCGCTCGCAGGCCTCGTCTCGCGCCTCGCCCCGGCGGTCGTGGGCGGAAACGTCGCCGTCGTGCTCGCTTCAGAACACCGGCCGCTTGCCGCGGTCACGCTTGCCGAGGTGCTCGCGACCTCCGACGTGCCCGGCGGCGTCGTCAACCTGCTGACGGGCCGCAAGCGGGAGCTGGCCCCGGTGCTGGCGGGGCACATGGACGTCAATGCGCTCGACCTGGCCGGAGCCGACGACGACGTCGCCGAGCTCGAGCGGGTCGCAGCCGACAACGTCAAGCGGATCGTCCACAACGGGGACGGGCAGTCTGCGTGGCACGCGGCCGCTTTCCTCGAGCTGAAGACCGTCTGGCATCCCATCGGCGTCTAGATGCCTGACCAGACATCTGGCGTCTAAGCTTGCCGTCTCCGTGAGCCGTTTCAGCGAGGCGATCTCCGAGGGCGACGGCATCTCCGTCATTCCCGTGCTCGAGGGTGAGGTCGGGGCGCTGGCCGCGCTCGCGGAGGAGGCCGGGGCCGAGGCGGTTGCGGTCCGCGCCGAGGACGTCCCCGCCGCACGGGCGCGCACCGGGCTCCCGATCCTCGCTCGAGACGGGGATCCCGAGCTGGTCGCCGGCGCTGGCGCTGACGCAGTGGTCATCCTCTACGAGGACGCCTCGGATGAGGGCCGCCTCGAGGCGCTCTACGGTGCCGCGTACGACCTCGGGCTCGACTTCGCCGTCGACGTCCACGAGGAGGAGGCGCTCGAGGAGGCACTCGAGCGCATCGATCCGGAGATCGTCCTCATCTCCGAGCGGGGCCTCGGCGACGACCAGGAAGACCTCGAGCTGACCCTCGACCTGCTGGCGGACGTGCCTGCCGGCAAGCTCGTGGTCTCGGAGGCGCGAATCGTCTCGCACGACCAGGTGCTGGCGCTCGAGCGGGCCGGCGTCGATGCGATCCTCGTGCACGGCCTGGCAGGCGCCCCCGACTTCGGAGCGGTTCTCGAGGAGCTCGTCCACGGCCCGGAGACCGGGCTCTAGTGGGTTGATGGGAAACTCCGCCGCCGCCGGGGGCGCTCCAGACCAAGCCGGGCAGGGCGGTCGTTCGCGGCGCGTAGCAGCGCTACGGGTCGCGGGCGAACGTGCAGATCCGGCGCCGTGTCTGGGGCGTCATCCGGCCCGGCGAAGTTTCACATCAGGCCTTTAGCCGAAGAACGTCTTCGCCGCTTCGTAGAACTCAGGAGGAACGAGCTTCAGCTCCGCGACCGCGTCGCGAAGGGGCACCTCGACGATGGCGTCCCCTCGGAGGGCGGTCATCGTCCCCCAGTGCCCCTCGTAGACGAGATCGGCCGCCTTGAGGCCATAGCGTGTGGCGAGGATCCGGTCGCGCGGCGTCGGCGTTCCGCCCCTCTGAATGTGGCCGAGGACGGTGACTCGCGTTTCGTAGCCCGTCCGCTCCTCGATCTCGCGGGCGAGCACGTCTCCGACTCCTCCCAGCCGGACGTGCCCGAACTGGTCGGTCGCGGCCTGCGCCTGGACGATCTGCTGCTTCTCGCCGGAGGCGTAAGTAAGCTCGTAGCCCTCGCTCACGACCACGATGGAGAAGTCCTTCCCCCGCTCGTGCCTGCGCTGGATGTCCCGGCACGCCTCCTCGACGGTGATCGGCTGCTCGGGAATGAGGATGACGTCGGCGCCGCCGGCGATGCCGCTCATGACCGCGATCCAGCCCGTGTGCCTGCCCATCACCTCGACGACCATGACGCGGTTGTGTGACTCCGCCGTCGTGTGCAGCCTGTCGATCGCCTCGGTTGCGACGGTCAGGGCCGTGTCGAAGCCGAACGTGTAGTCAGTCCCGGAGAGGTCGTTGTCGATCGTCTTGGGGACGCCGACGACCGGGAAGGCGTGCTCCTCGAAGAGCCGCGACGCGACGCCGAGTGTGTCCTCGCCGCCGATGGCGACGAGAGCGTCGAGGCGCTCAGACTCGGCGTGCTCGAGGACGAGCTCGACGCCGTCCTCCAGCTTGTACGGGTTCGTGCGTGACGTCCCGAGAATCGTGCCGCCGCGCGGGAGGATTCCCGAGATCGCCCGGTCGTCGAGCGGCTGAAGCTTTCCCTCGACGAGCCCGCGCCAGCCCTCGCGCACCCCGACCACCTCGTAGCCCCGGTCGAGCGACCGCCTCGTCACCGCGCGGATGACCGCGTTCAGGCCGGGACAATCGCCTCCCCCGGTGAGGAGTGCAACACGCTTGCTCATTTCCCTAACTTCGGCTACGCCCGGTCGTCTGTTTGGACGTACCCAGCCGCATCGATGGGCCGACTACGACCGTGGCGAGGAGGTGACGACGGATGCCGAAGGCGGGGATCGAACCCGCACGGGGCAGAGCCCCACTGGATTTTGAGTCCAGCGCGTCTTCCAGTTCCGCCACTTCGGCGCGCTCCATGGAAGACCCATCGTAACGGCAGGGGTTGCAAGGGCGTTGAGCCCGGGTCCATAATCGCGGGCACCTTCGAACGGTGCTCGCCGGGTGCAGCGCCGAAACAGGAATCGGGCGAAAGAGGAGGAGTGGTGAGACGAAGGACGATTTTGGCGTTACTTGTGTTGCTGATCGGCGTGTTCGCCTTCGCAGCCGTGGGCTGCGGCGGCGACGACGACGACGGCGAAGCGGCGACGGGTGAGGAAACGGGCGAGCCGGCGACGGAGTTCCCGCCGGTCACCGCGCTCCCGTCATCGTCGTGCACCGACATCGAGTACGAGGGCGACGGGGACCCCCAGGTCCTGATCGCGAGCGACCTGCCGCTGCAGGGGTCCTCGCGAACCCAGACGTTGCAGATCACCGGCGCCATCCGACAGCTGCTCGCTGAGCAAGGCTGGAAGGCCGGGAACGTCAACGTCGGCTACCAGTCGTGCGACGACGCGACGGCCCAGGCCGGCGCGTGGGATTCGGGCAAGTGCAACCAGAACGCGAACTCCTACGCCGAGAACCCGAGCGTCATCACGGTGATCGGTACGTTCAACTCGGGTTGCGCCGCGATCATCATCCCGGTCCTGAATCAGGCGCCGGGCGGCGCTGTTCCGATGGTCTCGCCGGCGAACACGTTCGTCTGCCTGACTCAGGCAGCCCCTGCCTGCGCTCCGGACGAGCCGGACGTGTACTACCCGACCGGCGCCCGCAACTACTTGCGGGTCGTGGCCAACGATGCCTACCAGGGCGCGGCCGTGTCCGAGTTCATGCAGGAGCAGGGCGTGGAGAAGCTGTACATCCTCAACGACGAGCAGGCGTACGGCCTCGGCGTCGCCTCGAACACCCGCGACGCGGCGGAGTTCCTCGGCATCGAGGTCGTCGGCTTCGAGGCGTGGGATGCGAAGGCCTCGAACTATGAGGCGCTCATGAACCAGGTCAAGGAGTCGGGAGCAGACGCTCTGTTCCTCGGCGGCCTGATCGACGAGAACGGCGCCCAGCTCATCAAGGACAAGGTCAAGGTCCTCGGTCCGAACGACGGAGACGTCCAGCTGTACATGCCGGACGGCTTCACGACGCAGACGACGATCGACGAGGCGGGTGTCGAGAACACGCGCGGCGCCTACTTCTCGGTCGCCGGTCTCCCGACCGACGAGTTCGCGTCCGAGTCGGCCCAGTCGTTCGTCACGACCTTCCAGGAGTCGCTCGGCGGCGAGCCCGTCGACCCGTACGCCATCTACGGAGGGCAGGCGGCCCAGGTCGTCCTGGACGCGATCGCGGCCTCCGACGGGACCCGGGCGGACGTGATCACGAAGCTCTTCGAGACTGATTGCCAAGGCTGCCTCCTCGGTGACTTCACGTTCAGTCCCGAGGGCGACCCCATCTACACGCAAGGCATCGACGACATCGTCCTGATCAGCATCTCCGTGGGCCAGGAGGAGCTCGAGCCGGTGAAGACCATCGCGCCGGCGCAGGAGACCGTCAACGCTGCGCTTGGCATCACTGAATAGCACCGACTAAGGGAGCTCGGGGGAGGGCCTCGGCCCTCCCCCGAGGCCCACTCGAGAACGAGGTGAGATGACAGTCGAGGCGCAACCGGAAGAGCCATCGCCCCGCCAGGCAATCGGCAGACGACGACGGCCGAGCGTGACCTCGATCATCGGGGTCGTCTTTGTCGCTCTGATCGTCATCTGGCTCCTCCGAAACTTCATCGCGGACCCGGAGTTGTTCATCGAAATCTCGCTCATCGGGATCACGACAGGAGCCGTCTACGCGCTGGTCGCTCTCGGCTACACGCTCGTCTACGGGATCCTCCAGCTGATCAACTTCGCGCACGGTGACGTCTTCGCGCTCTGCGGCCTCGTGGCGTACACCATCTCGATCGATGTCCTCGGCCTGACGGCGGACACGTCGACGCTCGCTCTGATCGGCGGGCTTCTCTTGACGTTGCTGCTGGTGGCGGCCTTCGGGGCGACCGTGAACGCCACGATCGAGTTTCTCGCCTACCGGCGTCTGCGGGACCAGCCGCGCCTCACGATGCTCATCACCGCGGTGGGGATGTCGTTCATCGTCTCGAACATCTCTCTCTACTTCTACGGCGTGGGCTTCTACAGTGCATCGGACCTGATCCCGTCGAGGTCGGCGTTCACCATCGGCGACATCTCGCTCGGGTGGAACAAGCTCGTGGTCGTGCTCATCACGATCCCTGTTCTGCTCATCCTCACCTGGCTCGTCAAGTCGACGAAGCAGGGGAAGGGGATGCGCGCCGTCGCCCAGGACCAGGACGCGGCCGCGATGATGGGGATCAACGTCAACCGGACGATCACGTTCACGTTCCTCCTCGCCGGGTCACTCGCCGGAGCGGCGGGCTTGCTCTTCCTGCTCCTGTTCAACATGCGCTACAACACGGGCTTCGAGCTGGGCCTCATCGCCTTCACCGCCGCCGTGCTCGGCGGCATCGGCAACCTGGCCGGCGCCACGCTGGGCGGCATTCTGATCGGACTCATCCAGGCGTGGAACGAAGGGCTCACGCACTGGGCGGCCGGTGGTTCCTGGACCCGCTCGATCGTGTTCGCCATCCTCATCGCGATCCTCGTCTTCCGCCCGGAGGGGCTCCTCGGCGAGCGGACGCCGGAAGGAGCCTGAAATGGCGTCCGAAGGCACCGCTCACACCGGCTTCCGCGACAGCCTGCGCGGCTTTTGGAACGACACGTGGGGGCGGCTGCCCCCGCGCGCGCGCAGCCTCATTCCCGGCATCCTCCTGCTGTCGCTGGCGGCGCTCTACCCCGTCTACTACGACAGCCTCCCGACCGGCGTCCCCATGATCCAGAGCTTCCCGAGCGTGAGCACGGGCGTGATCATGATCGTCTTCATCATGATGGCCGTCGGCCTCAACATCGTCGTCGGCTACTGCGGGCTGCTCGATCTCGGCTACGTGGCGTTCTACGCCGTCGGCGCGTACACCGCAGGCTGGCTCGCGTCCGGCCACTTCCAGCAGGTGAAGTTCCACCTCGGCTCGGCCGGGATCTCGGGGGAGCTGCAGGGCATCCACATCAACATGTGGGTGGTCCTCGTGTTCGCGGGCGCGCTCACCGCGCTCGCCGGGATCCTGATCGGCCTCCCGACGCTGCGACTGCGCGGCGACTACCTGGCGATCGTGACCCTCGGGTTCGGCGAGATCGTCCCGCAGTTCGTCAACAACGGGGACGACGTTCGCCCCGGGCCGGGGGTCTTCGACCTCACCGCCGGCAGCTTCGGGATCAACCCGATCGACTCGCCGGGCTTCGGGCAGAGCCTGAACGAGTCGCTCGGCCTGCCGATCAACTTCCAGCAGTCGTTCGACAGGGCCAACCTCTTCTACTGGAGCGCGCTTGCACTGCTCCTGATCACGATCTTCTGCTCGGTGCGGCTGCGCGACTCGCGACTCGGCCGTGCCTGGGTCGCCATCCGCGAGGACGAGACGGCAGCGGCGGCCATGGGCGTGCCGCTCATGCGCACGAAGACCTGGTCGTACGCGATCGGCGCCTTCTTCGGCGGCGTCGCGGGCGCCTACTACGCGAGCTTCAAGAGCGGCGCCTTCCCGGCCGACTTCTACTTCAACATCTCCATCTTCCTGCTCTGCATGGTCATCCTCGGCGGGATGGGGAGCGTCTGGGGCGTCGTCGTCGCCGGCGCCATCCTCACGTGGCTGAACCAGGAGGGGCTGGCGAACATCGGGGGCTGGCTCAACCGTGAGACACCGCTCAGGTTCGAGGTGACCGAGGTGCAGTTCGGGCTCTACGGCATCATCATCGTGCTGATGATGCTCTTCCGGCCCGTCGGGCTGATACCGGAGTCACGCCACAAGCGGGAGCTCGAGGAAGGCGGTCTCCCGAGCGACACTCTCTACGGGGAGCGGCACGAGTGATGGCGGACAATCTGCTCGTCGCGCAGCAAGTTCGCAAGGAGTTCGGGGGCCTCGTCGCCGTCAACGACGTGGACTTCGTGATCCCGCGCAAGGGCATCGTCGGCCTGATCGGGCCGAACGGCGCCGGAAAGACGACATTCTTCAACATGCTCACGGGCGTCTACAAGCCGACGGCGGGGCTGATCGAGTTCGACGGCAACGACATCACGGACAAGCCTCCCCACCGGATCACGAAGCTCGGCGTGGGCAGGACGTTCCAGAACATCCGCCTCTTCGAGTACATGACCGCGCTCGAGAACGTCCAGGTCGGCATGCACCACCGTCTCAAGGGCGGCATCCTCGGCTCCATCTTCGGGCTTCCACGCGTTCGCCGCGAAGAGAAGGAGGCGATCGACCGCGGCCGGGAGCTCCTGGCCTTCTCCGGGCTCAAGGGCCGCGAGAACTGGCTTGCGCGCAACCTCCCATACGGCGACCAGCGCCGCCTCGAGGTGGCGCGGGCGCTCGCCACGGACCCGCAGCTGCTCCTGCTGGACGAGCCGACCGCCGGCATGAACCCGCAGGAGACCGCGGCTTTCACCGAGTTCACCTCGAAGCTCCGCGAGGAGCAGGGGCTGACCGTGCTCCTGATCGAGCACGACATGAAGGTCGTGATGGGCATCTCCGACCGCGTCACCGTGCTCGACTACGGCGAGAAGATCGCCGAAGGCGCCCCGGCCGACGTCCAGAACGACGAGCGGGTGATCGAGGCGTATCTCGGGAAGGCGGCGACGACCGGAGCGGCATCGTGAGCGAGTCCCCGCACGAGCCCGCCCCCCAGCCTGAGCAGGCGCCCGCGCAGTCTGCGCCCGAACCCGCCCAGGCGCAGGAGTCCCCCGGGGGCCGGCGCAACGGCGCCATCCTGGAGGTCGAGGACGTCCACACGTACTACGGGGCGATCCACGCCTTGAAGGGAATCACGCTCGATGTTCGCGAAGGCGAGATCGTCACGCTGATCGGCGCCAACGGGGCGGGCAAGTCGACGACGCTTCGCTCCATCAACGGCCTCAACCACCCGCGGATGGGAACGATTCGCTTCCAGGGACGGGACATTACGAACGACGCGCCGCACAAGATCGTGGCCTCGGGGATCTCCCAGTCGCCCGAGGGGCGGAAGCTCTTCCCCCGCATGACCGTGCTCGAGAACCTCGAGATGGGCACGTTCCAGCTGAAGGACCGCTCCACCTTCAAGGACGACCTCGAGCGCGTCTACGCGCTCTTCCCGCGCCTGGCGGAGCGGAAGACGCAGAATGCCGGCACCCTCTCCGGAGGCGAGCAGCAGATGGTCGCCATGGGCCGAGCGCTGATGGCCAAGCCGAAGCTGCTCATGCTCGACGAGCCCTCCATGGGCCTCGCGCCCATCTTTGTGGAGCGGATCTTCGAGATCGTCGTGGAGATCAACCGGCAAGGGACGCCGATCCTGCTCGTGGAGCAGAACGCGCTCATGGCGCTCGACGTGGCCAACCGCGGCTACGTGATGGAGACAGGCCACATCGCCCTCACCGACGAGGCGAATGTCCTCGCCAAGAACGAGCAGGTCCAGAAGGCCTACCTCGGCATGGACTAGGGTCCTCGGGGGCGTCGGCGCGCCCCGCCTCCCCGAATAGACTCGGGGGATGCCCAAGACGCTGACCGGGGCCGAGCTCCAGGTCGACGACGCGCCCGCGCGAGAGGCGGAGCTCTTCCTCGTCGACGGGAACAACCTCGCCTACCGCGCGTACTTCGCCCTGCCCGAGGAGCTGGCGACGACCGAGGGCTTCCCGACGAACGCGCTCCTCGGCTTTACGAACATGCTCTTCAAGCTCCTCTCCGACTACCGCCCGAAGGGCGTTGCGGTCGCGTGGGACACGAGCCCCGTCCACCGGAAGGAGCTCTCGCCCGAGTACAAGGTCGAGCGGCGGCCGATGCCGGACCTCCTGCGCGAGCAGTTCCCGCACTTCCGGCCGCTCGTCGAGGCCTTCGGGTACCGGAACCTCGAGTTCGAGGGCTGGGAGGCGGACGACGTCATCGCCACGCTCGCGACGCGCGCCGACGCTGCCGGGGTGAAGACGTGCGTCGTCTCCACCGACCGCGACGCGTTCCAGCTCTGCACGGAGAACGTGTGCCTGATGATGACTCCGCGTGGCGTCGCCGACGTGCACGTCTACACGCCGGAACGGGTCTTCGCCCGTTACGGGGTGACCCCCGGACAGGTGCCGGACTTCATCGGGCTCAAGGGAGACACGTCCGACAACATCCCCGGCGTTCCGGGCATAGGAGACAAGACGGCGGGCCAGCTGATCTCGCAGTACGGCTCGCTCGAGGGCGTGCTCGAGCACGTGGACGATCTCTCGCCGGCGCGGGCGAGGTCGCTGCGCGAGCACGCCGAGCAGGCGCGCGCCTCGAAGGAGCTGGCCACGATGCGCCACGACCTCACGCTCGACGTCGATCCGGCGAAGCTCGTCCTCGCGCCCCCGGACCGCTCGCAGCTGAAGGAGATCTTCCGCCGCTTTGAGTTCCGCAACCTGCTCGGCCGGGTGGACGAGCTGGACGAGGCGCTCCCGGCCGCGCCCGTGGAGGTCCCGGGCGTCGACGTGCCCTGGCGCGAGGGCGAGCTGGAATCTGTGGTCGGGCCCGCGGCCCTCGCCGTCGAGGGCGACCGCTTCGCGCTCGCGCGCAACGGGGAGGAGGTTGTCGTGGGCGCGTGGAGCCAGGAGCTGGCCGCGAGGCTCCGTGACGCCGCTCTGGTCGTCCACGACGCCAAGGCGGCGCGGCTGGAGGCGGTCGACGACACGCTGCTGATGGCCTACCTGATCGACCCGGGGCGCTCCTCGTACCTCCTGGACGACCTGGCTGCAGAGTACGGGGTCGAGCTCGTCCCTCAGCCTGCCGCCGACGAGGAGACCTCGGCGCTCGTCCGCCACGCCGCGGCCACGCTCGGCCTCGATCCCCAGCTGCGCGCGCGGATCGCCGAGCGCGGCCTCGACCCGCTCTACCGCAACGTCGAGCTGCCGCTGAGCGCGGTGCTCGCGGCCATGGAGGACGTTGGCGTCCGCATCGACACCTACCGGATGGGCGAGATCACCGCCCGGCTGGCCGAGCGCGTCGAGGAGCTCGAGGCGCGGGCGCACGAGCTCGCGGGCGAGGAGTTCATGCTCGGCTCGACCCAGCAGGTGGGGCGCATCCTCTTCGAGGTGCTCGGCCTAACCGCGGGGCGCAAGGGGAAGACCGGCTACTCGACCGACGCGCGCGTGCTGCGGTCGATCCGGGACGAGCACGAGATCGTGGCCGCGATCGAGGAGTGGCGCGAGTACTCGAAGCTCCTGAACACCTATCTGGAGCCGCTCCCGAGTCTGATCTCGCCCGAGGACGGGCGGCTGCACACGCACATCAACCAGGCGGTCGCGTCCACGGGGCGGCTGTCCACCTCGAGCCCGAACCTCCAGTCGATCCCGATCCGGACCGAGCTGGGGCGGGAGATCCGGAGCGCGTTCGTCGCCGAGCCGGGGTTCCGCCTCCTCTCGGCCGACTACTCGCAGGTCGAGCTTCGGATCCTCGCGCACGTCTCCGGCGAGCCGAAGCTCCGCGAGGCGTTCGCGGCTGGCGAGGACATCCACGCCGCGACGGCCGCCGAGGTGCTGGGCAAGGAGCGCTCGGAGCTGACCAAGGACGAGCGCAACGTGGCCAAGATGGTCAACTTTGGGATCATCTACGGCATCTCCGCGTTCGGTCTCTCGGAGAACCTCTCCATCCCGCGCGAGGACGCGCAGACCTACATCGACACGTACCTGGCGCGCTTCCCGCACGTCCAGGACTTCATCCAGCGGACGATCGAGCAGGCCGAGCGCGACGGCTTCGCGACCACGCTCTTCGGCCGGCGCAGACCGGTGCCGGAGCTGAAGGCGCGGAACCGCCAGACGCGCGGGTTCGGCGAGCGGCTGGCGGTCAACTTCGTCATGCAGGGGACGGCGGCGGACGTGATCAAGGCGGCCATGGTGTCCATCCACCGGCGCCTGCGCGAGGAAGGACGCGCCGCGCGGCTCGTCCTCCAGGTGCACGACGAGCTGCTGCTCGAGGTGCCGGAGGTGGAGACGTCCGCCGTGCGCGACCTCGTCCGTGAGGAGATGTGCGGCGCCTACCCGCTCGATCCCCCGCTCGGTGTCGACATCGGCGTCGGCGACGACTGGAACGAAGCCAAGTCGTGATCCCGCGCGCCGTCATGGAGCGGCTCGGCTTCACCCACCGCGGCGAGACGTACTGGCGCGGCCACGGCCACGTCTGGTACGCGCTCGATCGGTGAGGCCGGTCTCAGCTGCGGCGCCAGACGATCTCGGCCACGCCGATCGGCCATCTCACCGGATCGAAGTGGCGAGACGCGAGGTTGTAGAACGTCAGGTCGGTCGGGCTGCCGACGGCGAGCCAGTCGCCGATCTCCGACCAGGCGGCAACTTGACCCGGGAAGCCCTGGTCGCTCAGACGGGCCCGCTCGGGATATGAGCAGCCGAGGTTGAGCACTCGGATGCGGTCGCCGACCGGGAAGGCCGCCGAGCAGTTCTCGGGCGAGAACTCCGGGAGTAGACCCTCGTAGCGCTCGGGGAGGTCGAGTGCATCCGTCAGTTCGAGGCGGTCCTCCAGGTGGCGGCGATCGTAACGCTCGATGCGGCGTCCCTCGACGATGACTGCAACGGAGTCGGCAGCGCCGTAGGTTGCGAAGTGGACGTACGTGATTACGCCGGATGCGCGCAGGGTGGGACGGCCCTCGACGTAGAGCTGATCTCCCTGCACTGTGGCGACCTCGCCGTCTGGCGTGTACGCGGCGGGGCAATCCCCTCCCTCCAGCATCCGTCGGTCTCCGCCGAGCTCGAGGTCGATGCCCTCCAGGTGCCTGTTGCACCAGGCGGCGCGCTGCCCGTCTTGGCTCCAGACCAGGATCCCGAAGGCGGCCTCCGAGCTCCCGAGGTCACGGCCGAGGCGACTGAGGTCGAGGAATCGGAACGGAACGGCGTCGCCCAGCGGCTCGGCGATCCCGACCGCGACCTTCGCCGTCACTGGTGGCGCCCAGAGGTCGCAGGTCGAGCGCTCGACGACGTTCGGGTACTCGAGCCCCGTGGGCAGGTCGAACTCCCGAATCGCGCACGTGCCGGCCTCGGCGAGCACGATCGAGCCCGGCGCGCCGTTGACCCGCGGGAAGGACGCCTCGCCGAGGTCGTCGTCCTCGGCCGCGGTCGTCGTCGTGCTCTCCGCCGACGGCTCGGTCGTCGTCGGGCGCACCTCGACGCGCGTCTCGTCAGAGCGCAGCGAATCCGCCAGCGCGAAGCCGATCACCAGCAGCACCGCAGCGAGGATGAGGAGGTCGCGGCCTTTCACGGAGTGCTGGCTATAATGCGCGATCCCGCATGGTTTCGAACGAGACGACGACCGAAGCAGACATCCAGAAGACAGACGACGGCGTCTGGACACG
>Ga0209853_1000343_pt1 | contig 13035 bp, 12 predicted proteins | sample GWRWS1_30_40_FD_187224 | JGI IMG/M metagenome (GOLD analysis project Ga0209853, IMG submission 187224) | Riverbed sediment microbial communities from areas with vegetation nearby in Columbia River, Washington, USA - GW-RW S1_30_40 (SPAdes)... | ecosystem: Environmental > Aquatic > Freshwater >...
TGCAGCTCCCAGTGCTTCCAGAACTCGGATTCGGTGTCGGTCGTCCACTCGCCCCGGCAGTCCGCTCCGGTGTCGGCACATCTGAGCGACATCGCCATGGTGCCTCCTCTCCCCGATTTTCGATTGTAAAGACGATGACAAGACTTGGGTAGTGGGTCAGTTGAGGTTCAACCTGACCGACTACCCGTAGGCGCGGTGGGTTGACGCTTTCATGCATTGTGTGCATGAATATGCAGTCCATGGCCGGCTCGACGAAGCTGAGGGTGGCGGTGCTCGGCGCCTCGGGGTACACGGGCGGCGAGCTGGTTCGCCTGCTCCTCGCCCATCCCGGGGTGGAGCTTGCGTACCTGGGGGCGAAGGAGTCGGCCGGGCGGTCCCTAGCTGACGTGCATCCTCACCTCGGAGCTTCGCCCCTCGGTACGGTCCGACTCGAGCCGCTCGACCGGGCCGCGGTGGTGGAGCGGGCGGCGTTCGCGTTCCTGGCCCTGCCCCACGGGACCAGCGCCGAGGTGGCGCCGCCGCTCCTGGAGGGGGGGCTGCGAGTGGTCGACCTGGCCGGCGACTTCCGGCTCCCGGCCGGAGCCTATCCGGAGTGGTACGGGTTCGAGCATCCCGCCCCGGCCTGGCTTGACAAGGCGGTGTACGGCCTGCCGGAGCTGTTCCCGCGGGAGATCGCGGCGGCGACGCTGGTCGCCAACCCTGGCTGCTACCCCACGCCGGTGGCCCTCGGCCTGGCCCCACTCCTGTCGGCCGGCCTGATCGGGCCGGGCCCTGTCCTGGTCGACGGGAAGACCGGCCTGTCCGGCGCGGGGAAGGGGCCTACCGAGGCCACGTCCTACTCGGCCACCGAGGAGAGCGTGCGGCCGTACCGGTTCCCCCGGCACCAGCACACCCCGGAGATGGAGCGGGCCATCGAGATCGCCACGGGGGTGGCCGCCCGCGTGTCCTTCGTCCCCCACCTCGTGCCGTCGGTGCGGGGCGTGCTGGTGACCTGCTACGCGCCGCTCGGGAACGGCGCGACCAGCGAGTCGCTGACCGAGTGCCTGGCTGCGACGTACGAGCGATCCCCGTTCGTGCGGGTCCTCCCGCCCGGCGAGATGGCGGACACGAAGCGGACCCGGGGCTCGAACATCCTGGAGCTCCAGGCGGTGGCCGACCCTCGGACCGGCACGGCCGTGGTGGCCGGGGCCCTGGACAACCTGGTGAAGGGGGCCGCGGGCCAGGCCGTCCAGAACCTCAACCTGATGGCCGGGTTCGACGAGACGGCCGGGCTCCCCACCACGGGGGTGTACCCGTGAGCGTGACGTTCCCCCGGGGGTTCCGGGCGGCCGGCGTGACCGCCGGCATGAAGCCCTCGGGCCGGCCCGACCTCGCCCTCCTGGTCGCCGACGAGGCCCGCTCGGCGGCCGGCCTGTTCACCACGAACGCGTTCGCCGCGGCCCCAGTGAAGCTTTCCAAGCAGCGCCTCTCCCACGGCGTTGCCCGGGCGGTGCTGGTGAACAGCGGGCAGGCCAACGCCGGAACGGGTCTCGACGGGGACCTGGACGCGGAGCGGTCCACGGGGGCCGCGGCGGAGCTGCTCGGCCTCGAGGCGGATGCCGTCCTTGCCTGCTCCACCGGCGTGATCGGCGAGCCGCTCCACCTCGACCAGTTGCTCGCCGCGCTGCCGGACCTCGTGGGGTCGCTCTCGGAAGAGGGGGGCGACGCCTTCGCCGAGGCCATCATGACCACCGACACCACACCCAAACAGGCCAAGGCGGAGCGAGGCCCGTACCGGGTGGGCGGCTGCGCGAAGGGCGTGGGGATGATCGCCCCCGACCTCCGCTTGGCCACGATGCTCGCGTTCGTCACCACCGACGCGCCGGTGCCGCCGTCAGATCTTCGCACGCTCGCATCGCACGTCCTGGAGCCGAAGTTCGAGTCGCTCACCGTGGACGGCTGCACGAGCACGAACGACACGGTGCTGCTCTTCGCGAGCGGCGCGGTGGGCGGCGACCTCGTGGTGCCCGACACGCCGGCCTGGGACCAGGTGAGAGAGGCCCTCGATGAGGTCGGCAGCTCGCTCCTCCTCCAGCTCGCGGATGACGCCGAGGGCGCCAGCCACGTGATCCTGGTGGAGGTGTCGGGGGCCGAGACAGACGGTGACGCACGGGCCGTGGCCAGGGCCCTGGCCGATTCGCTGCTCGTGAAGACGGCGGTCTTCGGGGGCGACCCCAACCCGGGCCGGATCCTTCAGGCCGTCGGGTCGTCCGGCGTGCCCTTCCTCCCCCAGCTCGTGAACGCGTTCATCGGCGATGTGCAGGTCATCACGGGCGGTGAGATCCCGGCCGCCTACCGCGAGGCCGGCGTGGAGGCCGCGCGATCGGCGGTTTCGGAGAAGGAGGTCGTGATCTCGGTGTCGGTGGGGAACGGTCCCGGCGAGAGCCGAGCGCTCGGCGTCGACCTCTCCTACGACTACGTGAAGATCAACGCGGAGTACACCACGTGAGCATCGACCTGCCGCCCCAGATCCGCGAGCGGACCGTGGCCAAGGCCCGGACCCTCCTCGAGGCGCTCCCGTTCATCCAAGAGCACTGGGGGAAGACCATCGTGATCAAGTACGGCGGCGCGGCCATGGACCGCGCGCCGTTCTCGCGGTCGTTCGCCCAAGACCTGGCGCTGCTCCATCACGTCGGCATCCAGCCGCTGATCGTGCACGGGGGCGGCCCGCAGGTGACCGACGTCTCCACCCGTCTCGGTCTGGAGACCACGTTCGTCGGCGGGCACCGCGTGACCGACGAGCAGACCCTCGACGTGGCGAAGATGGTGCTCGCCGGAAAGCTCAACACCGAGGTGGTGGGGATGCTCCTGGGGGGCGGGGTAAGGGCCGTGGGGCTATCCGGCGTGGACGGCGGCCTGATCGTGGCGCGGAAGCAGGCCCGCCCCGACCTCGGCCTCGTGGGCGAGGTGGTGCGGGTGAACGTCGAGGTGGCCCGGACCCTGATGGACCAGGGGTTCGTCCCGATCGTCGCGTCCATCGCCGCCGGTGAGGACGGCCAGGCGTACAACGTGAACGCCGACGTCGTGGCCGCGGAGCTCGCCGTGGGCCTCGGGGCCGAGAAGCTCGTGTACGTGAACGACGTGCCCGGCGTGATCGGGCCCCACGGCGACCTGCTGTCCGAGCTCGGGGTCCAGGACGTCCTGGACCTGTTGGCCCACGAGGGGGCCGTGGACGGCGGGATGATCCCCAAGCTGGAGAGCGCCGTCCGGGCCCTAAAGGCCGGCATTCCCCGGGTGCACCTCATCGACGGCCGCGTGGAGCACGCCCTGGTCCTCGAGCTGTTCACGCCCGAGGGGATCGGCACCATGATCACGCTCGATGCCCGGGCCTCGGGTCAGGAGGAGAAACCGTGAGCCGGAACGGCGGCGCCACGAAGGTCAAGCGGCAGCAGGCCATCCTGTCGCTGGTGGCCCGGGAGCGGCTGGCCTCGCAGGAGGAGATCAGGGTTCGGCTCCAGCGCCTGGGCCTTCCGGCCACGCAGTCGACGATCTCCCGCGACGTCGAGGAGCTGGGCCTGGCCCGGGTCCACGACCCGGACGGCGTCCGGTACGTGGTTCCGGGAGAGGAGGGAGTGCCCGCGCCGTTGAACCTGCTTCGCCGGGCGCTGGAGGAGTTCGCGCTGTCGTTCGTGCCGGCGAACCAGCTCCTGCTCGTCAGGACGCCGCCGGGCGCCGCCAACGCCCTGGCGGAAGCCATCGACCGGTCAAGCGACCTCGACATCGCCGGCACGGTGGCGGGCGACAACACGATCCTCGTCGTCCCTCGAGACGGCGTCTCGCCCCGCTCGGTGGAGCGGGCCCTGAAGAAAGCGATGGAACCAACGGGATGAGGCGCGGAGCGCCGGGTGGGGGGAGAAGAACATGAATCGAGCGGTCCTTGCGTATTCGGGCGGTCTGGACACCTCGGTCTCGATCCGGTGGCTGGTCGATCAGGGGTACGAGGTGTTCGCGGTCGCGGTGGACGTCGGGCAGCAGGAGGACTTCGGCGCGATCCGCCGGCGCGGCGCCCTGGCCGGCGCGGCCGAGGTCCGCGTCGTGGACGCGGTCGAGCGGTTCGCGAACGAGTTCCTGACCAAGGCCATCAAGGCGAACGGCCTGTACGAGGACAAGTACCCCATGGTGTCGTCCCTCGCCCGGCCGCTCATCGCCGACGAGGTCGTGAGCGTCGCTCGCGAGGTCGGGGCCGACGCCGTGGCCCACGGCTGCACTGGCAAGGGGAACGACCAGGTCCGGTTCGAGGTGTCGTTCGGCGTGCTGGCGCCGGACCTCCGGGTCCTGGCGCCGATCCGGGATCCCGGGATCCCCAGAGAGAAGGCGATCGCGCTGGCCGCCGAGTGGGGCATCCCCATCGCCGATGTCGCCACGTCCTACTCGATCGACGAGAACCTGTGGGGGCGCACGGTGGAGTGCGGTCCGCTGGAAGACCCGTGGGTGACTCCGCCGGAGGACGCCTTCGGGCGAACGGCCCCGCCGGGGGAGCGGCCTGAGGAGCCGGCGGAGATCGCGATCGCCTTCGAGCGCGGGGTGCCCGTGGGGCTGGACGGCGATCCGGTCGCCCTTCCCGAGCTGATCCGGACGGTTGACGCCCTGGGGGGCCGGTACGGCTACGGGCGGGTAGACATGATCGAGAACCGCCGGGTGGGCATCAAGTCCCGTGAGCTGTACGAGGTGCCCGGGGCACTTGCGCTGATCACGGCGCACCGAGCGCTCGAGGACCTCACGCTCGAACGCGAGGTCGCCCACTTCAAGCCGGGGATCGAACGCCGATGGGCCGAGCTGGTCTACGACGGCCTGTGGTTCTCGCCGCTCCGCGGGGCCCTGGACGCGTTCGTCGGCGCCTCGCAGGAGCACGTGACCGGGGAGCTGCGAGTGGCGTTCTCGCCGGGCGCGTGCACGGTAGTAGGCAGGCGGTCGGAGGACTCGCTGTACGACGTTGGCCTGGCCACTTACGGGCCGGAGGACGCGTTCGACCAGCGGCATGCCGAGGGGTTCGTCAGGCTGTGGGGGATGCCGCTCAAGGTGTGGTCGGCCAAGCAGGAGCGGCGGTGAGCGAACGGGACGAGGCGGGAGCGAGCGCCGACGGGCCCCTGTGGGGCGGGCGGTTCGCAAAGCCGCCGGCGCCCGAGGCGGAGGCTCTGTCGAAGAGCCTGCGCTTCGACGTCCGGCTGGCGCCGCAGGACGTGGAGGCGAGCGTCGCGCACGTGCGCGCACTCGAGGACGCGGGGGTGCTCACCGGGGATGAGGCCGCGGCCCTGGAAAAGGCCCTGCGCGAGGTGGGTGAGGACGTCGCCGCGGGTCGGGTCGCGCCGCACCCCGCCGACGAGGACGTCCACTCGGCGATCGAGCGCGAAGTGACCGACCGCCTGGGAGACCTCGGCGCGAAGCTCCATGCCGGTCGGAGCCGGAACGACCTCGTGGCCACCGACCTCCGGCTGTGGCTGCTCGCGGCGGGGGGGCGGATCGGCGAGGGCGTCGCGCGCCTGATCCGCGCGCTGGTTGCGCAGGCCCGTGACCACGCGGGGACGGTGATGCCCGGGATCACCCACGGCCGGCCCGCGCAGGCGGTGACGCTCGGCCACCACCTGCTCGCCCACGCGTGGGCGCTCCTGCGCGACCTGGAGCGGATGGACGAGTGGGCGGCGCGGACGTCCGTCTCGCCGCTCGGGGCGGGAGCCCTCGCCGCCTCGACGCTCGGGCTCGATCCGGACGCCTCGGCCGCGCGGCTGGGGTTCGCCAGGGCGTTCGACAACTCGCTCGATGCCGTGTCCGACAGGGACTTCGCCCAGGAGTTCCTGGCGGGTACGGCCATCGCGGGCACGCACCTGTCCCGCCTGGCGGCCGACGTGATCCGGTGGACGGACGAGTCGCTCGGATGGGCAGCGCTGGACGAAGCCTACGCAACCGGGTCGAGCATGATGCCGCAGAAGCGGAACCCCGACGTCGCCGAGCTGGTCCGGGCCAAGGCGGGGCGTTTGGCCGGCCACTTCGTGGCGGTGTCCTCAGTGCTTGCTGGGCTCCCCCTCGGATACCACCGGGACCTTCAGGAGGACAAGGAGCCGCTGTTCGACGGGGCGGACACGCTGGAGGCCGCGCTCGCCGCGCTGGCCGGGTGCGTCGAGACGCTCCGGTTCGACGCATCCGCGCTACGCCGGGCCGCGGACGCCGAGGCCCTGTACGCCACCGACCTGGCCGAGGAGATGGTGAAGGGAGGCGTGCCGTTCCGCCAGGCCCACTGGCGGATCGGGGAGCTGCTGAGGCGGCTCGACTCCGAGGGACGCTCGCTCCGCGACCTCGCCCCCGAGGAGTGGCTGCACGTGGGGCTGGCGGACGGCTCCAGGCTACTCGACCCGGACCGCTCCGTGCGGGCCCGATCCATGCCCGGCGGGCCCTCGCCACAGAGCGTCCTCGCGCAGGCCGACGCCGTGGAGGCCGCGCTCGCGGCGAAGCGCTCGCCCGCCGACTGAGGAGCGGTCGTGCGGACGGTTCGAGCGGTGCCGCCGGGCCCGCGCCTCTCACGGCTCGCCGCGCTCCGAGCGTTCCGGCGGGATTCCATCGGGCTCCTGGCCCGGGCGGCCGCATGCGGAGACGTCAGCCACGTGAAGCTCCCCCGGTTCCCGGCGTACCTGCTGAACCATCCCGACCTGGTTCGGGTCGTCCTCGTGACGGGGGGCTACCAGTTCATGAAGGGCCCGACGATCCAGGCCGCCAAGCTCGTGCTGGGCAAGAGCCTCCTCACGAGCGAGGGCGAGCATCACATGCGCCAGCGGCGGATGATCCAGCCCATCTTCCACCACGACCGGATCGCCGGCTACGACGGGCCCATGGTGGAGCATGCGCTTCGAACCGCCGGCCGGTGGGGCGACGGTCACACCCTCGACGTCCACCGAGAGATGGCCAGGCTGACGCTGTCGGTGGTCGGTGCCACGCTGTTCGGGACGGACGTCGAGACCGACGAGGCCCGGGCGGTCGGCGATGCGCTGGCGCTCCAGCTCTCGATGTTCGACCGGGTGTTCTCGCCGTTCTTCCGGGTCTCGATGCGGCTGCCGTTGCCGTCGAACCGGCGGTTCGATCGCGCGAACGCATCGCTCGACGCCGTCATCGGCCGCATGATCGCCGAGCGGCGAGCGACGGGCGCGTCCGGCGACGACCTCCTGTCCCTGCTGATCCGGGCCCAAGAAGACGGCGCGGGGATGACCGACCGCCAGGTCCGCGACGAGGCCATGACCCTGTTCCTGGCGGGCCATGAGACGACGTCGACCGCCCTCACCTGGACCTGGTACCTGCTGTCGCAACATCCGGAGGCGGAACGCAAGCTGCACGCCGAGCTGGACGACGTGCTTGGTGGCCGCGCGCCGGCCGCCCCCGACGTGCCGCGGCTCCGGTACACGGAGATGGTCCTTTCCGAGTCGATGAGGGTCCTTCCGCCGGCATGGGCCATCGGCCGGCGGGCGCTGGCGGATCACGAGGTCGGGGGGTACGAGATCCCGAAGGGCGCGGTGGTGATCGTGTCGCCGTACCTCGTGCACCACGACCCCAGGTGGTACGAGGACCCCGAAGCGTTCGTGCCGGAGCGGTGGGCCGAGGGACAAGGCGAGAAGCCGCCGCGCTACGCCTACTTCCCGTTCGGCGCCGGCTCGAGGATGTGCATCGGGGAGCCCTTCGCCCGGCTGGAGGCCATCCTGGTTCTGGCGACCATCGCGCAGCGGTGGCGGCTCCGGCTGGCGCCCGGCCATCGCGTTGAGCTTCAGCCGGTCATCACGCTCCGGCCTCGGCATGGCATGCTGATGCAGGTCAACCGCCGAGCCTGAGCGGACGGCCCCGTTCCGCGTGGAGTGCGGGTTCGAGGGAACCTCCGGTACCCTCATCTCCCATGCGGTTCGCCAGCGCCCTCGTCCTGTTCGCCCATCCCGACGACGCGGAGTACATGTGCGGCGGCACGGTCGCCGAGTGGACCCGGGAGGGCACCGAGGTCCACTTCGTGATCGTGACCGACGGCTCGGCCGGTTCCAACGAGCCCGGCGCAGTCAGGGCGGAGATCTCGAAGGTCCGCAAGCGGGAGCAGAAGGCGGCGGCGAAGGTGCTGGGGGTGAAGACCGTGACGTTCCTCGACTTCCCGGACGGCATGCTCGAGGTGAACCTGGAGACCCGCAAGGCGGTGACTCGGGAGGTGCGACGGCTCCGCCCGGAGGTGGTTGTCGCGCCAGATCCCTCGCGCCTGTGGTACGGCCGCCAGTACATCAACCACGCCGACCACCGGGCCGCCGGGGAGCTGGCTCTCTGCGCGGTGATGCCCGATGCTCCCTCGCGCCCCCAGTTCCCAGAGCTCCTGGATGAGGGCTTGGAGCCATACGAGATCCCTCACCTTTGGTTGGCCACGGAGGAGCCCGATACCTACCTGGACATCACGAAGACCATGGACGTCAAGCTGGAAGCGCTCACGAAGCACCGGTCCCAGAACCTCGAGGACTCCCTGGAGTGGGTTCGGGACCGGGCCCGGGAGCTCGGCGAGAAGGGCGGCGTGGAGTACGCCGAAGGGTTTCGAACGTTCTCCTTGAAGGACGAGGAAGCATGATGGAAGATCCGATGGACCCCGAGGACGAGGCGTCCTCCGGCCTCGAGCCGGGGGAGGTGGACAACGTTCAGGCCGACCTGGGCGACCTCCACGCGATGCGGGACGTCTTCGGGCGGCAGGGCGTGAAGGGCGTCGTCATCGCCTGCCCGGACTGCGGCGAGAACCACTACTACGAATGGGACCTCCTCCGGGAGAACCTCGAGCACCTGCTGCGGACCGGCGAGCCCCGGATGCACGAGCCGGCCTTCGAGGTCCGCGAGGACGAGTACATCCAGTGGGACTACGGCAAGGGCTACATCGACGCGCTGACCGACACCGGCCTCGAGCCCGACCGGCAGATTCAGCTCACCCGGTGCCCGTGGTGCGACACACCGTGCGAGAGCGAGTTCCAGTTCTGTCCGAAGTGCGGCAGGTCCCTGGCAGCGGTCCGCCTGTACAAGGAGCTCCTGACCCGGGGGATCGACGAGCGCGAGGTCCGGGCGCTGCTGGTCAAGGCGGGCTTCGAACCGTTCTGACGCTTGAGCCGCCCGGCCGGCGGTGATACGAACCTTCCGTGGTGGAGACCGAGAGCCCCCGGCGGAGCGAGCGGTGGGCCGCCGACGGTGCCGGCCCCGGCAACCGTTGGGCGGTGGCGTCGGTGGTGCTCGCGGCGCTCGGCCTCCTCGCTCTTGCGCTGATCGTCCTGGCGACGGCGCGGGTGACCCCGTTCGATTCGCTGTCCGACCCGGCCGGCTACGTCCTGTACGGCGCCGTCCCATCGTTCGGCGTCCTCGCCCTGTTCACCGGGCTGATGGGGCGAACGCGCTCGCGCCGGCCGTGGATGGCGTGGACGGGCGTGGCCGTGGGGTCGGCCCTGGTCGCGCTGGCCGTGGTCGTCCTGGTCATCGTGCTGAACGCCTTCCGGACCCTGGGCTGACCGCCGGGGGCTCGAGGATGCAGTCCTCGGGGGCCTTGTCCGTGCGAAGGCCCTTGAACGACGGAGCCCGCATCTTGTTCGTGCTCTTCGTGATCTCCAGGTACTCGACCTCGCACACCAGCTCGGGCCGGACGAAGGTCGCCCACTTCACCCCGACGAGATCGGGATCGTCCGACGCCGGCTCCTTCGTCACCAGGGGCTCCAGCTGCTCCATCACCCGGCCGAGCATCTTGTCCGTGAAGCCCGTGCCGACCTGGCCGATCCACCGGAGCTTCCCGCCGTCGTAGGCGCCCACCAGCAACGCCCCGAACGTGCCGGTCCGTCCACCTTGTCCCGGGGTCCATCCAAGGATCACGCAGTCCTGCGAGTTGGTGAGCTTGATCTTCCGCCAGTCGGGCGAGCGCCGGCCCGGGTGGTACCGAGAACCCTTGCGTTTGGCCACCACGCCTTCAAGGCCGTGCGACCGGGCCGCATTCACCAGCTCCTTTCCCTCGCCATCCACGTAGGTGACGAGCTGGAGGCGCTCGTCCTCCTCGAGCACCGCTTCGAGGGGCGCGCGGCGCTCCTCGAGCTTCATCTCGGTGAGGTCCCGGCCGTCCAGCCACAGCAGGTCGAACACGACCAACGAGACCGGGATCTGCTTGGCGATCCGCTTGATCTCGCGTTCGTTCGCCAGGTTCATCCGCTGCTGGAGCGCCTCGAAGGAGTTCTTGCCGTCCTCGTCGAAGGCCACGATCTCGCCGTCCATCACCGCGTTCACCTGGTCCACGAGCTCGTGGACCATGTGGATCTCGAGATACTGGGTGGTCACGTCGCGGCCGGTCCGGGTGATGAGGCGGGTGAGGTCGGTGGAGAGGTAGGCCAGGCACCGGATCCCGTCGAGCTTCGGCTCGAACCGCCACTTTGGATCGTCGAACTCCTGGTGGCCGCCCTCCGCCAGCATCGGCTGGAGCGAGGGCGGGGAGGGCACGAGGGGCGCGTCCTGGTGGCTGGCCAGGAAGACCAGCCAGTCGGTCCGGGTCTTCACCAGGTGGTACTCCAGGCCGGGGTACCGCCGCCCTTGGAGCCGGAAGCTCACCTTCTTGTCGGTCCACTCCAGCATCTCGTAGGTCCCGTCGTCGAAGATGCGAACCTCGCCGGCGCCGTAGTGGCCCTCCGGGATCGTCCCCTCGAACTTCCCGTACTCGAGGGGGTGATCCTCGGTCCGGACCGCCAGGCGCTTGTCCCCGAGGGCGGTGGGCAGTCCGCGCGGGACGGCCCACGACGGCAACGCGCCGTCCTTCTCCAGCCGGAGGTCGTAGTGCAGCCGGGTGGCCCGGTGCTTGTGGATCACGAACGAGCTCCCCGTCCCCGTCGCGGCCCCCGGGGCCGGCTCGGGGGTGCCGGCGAAGTCCCGTTTGCGCAGGTACTCGGCGAGGTTCGGGTCGCGGGACCGAGCGATGACCTCCTCGCTCATGTTCGCGCGGGGGCGCGGGGGCGCGGCCGCCGGATCCGGCGAAAACCCCATGGCTTCAAGCGCGGGCCCCAGGTCCTGGGGCTTCGCGCGCACCCCCTCGAACAGGTCGCCCACCTTCTCGAACCGCTTCCACACGGTCTCGATGGTGAAGTCGCCCGGGGCGACGCCCTTCTCGACCTCCTTCCACGTGAGTGGGGTCGAGACCGTCGCGCCCGGCTCCGGCCGCAGCGAGTAGGCGGCCGAGATGTTCGCCCCCGAACGGTTCATGTTGTGGTCGATGAAGACCTTCCCGGAGCGCTTCGAGACCTGCCATGCCATCGTGACCCGGTCGCGGTCGGCCTTCTGGATCATCCGGCCCACGGCCCCCACGAAGTCCCGGACCTGTTCGTACGAGTAGCCTTGCTCGACCGGTACGTAGATCTGCACGCCCGTGGCACCGCTCGTCTTCGGGTACCCGACGAGCCCGAGCGCGTCGAGAGCCGCCTTCACGTGCAGGGCCACCGTGAGGACGTCGTCGAACGTGATCGGAGGGAACGGGTCGAGGTCGAAGAACAGGTAGTCGGGGGACTCCACCGATCGGCACCTCGAGTGGAGCGGGTGGAACTCGATGCAGCCCAGGTTAGCCACGAACAGCACGCCGGCCGTGTCCTCGACCATGAGGTAGTCGATGAGGCCCGTCTTGGCGTCCTCGCTCTCGACCGGGCAGCGGGGGAGCCAGTCCGGCGTGTGGGACGGCGCGCTCTTCTCGTAGAAGAAGTCGCCGGCGATGCCATCGGGCATCCGTTTCATAGTGAGCGGCCGCTCCAAGAGGTGGGGGAGGATCAGGCCGGCGGCGTTGTAGTAGTACCCGACCAGGTCGCCCTTGGTGTACCCCTCGTCGGGCCAGAACACCTTGTCCAGGTTCGACAGGCGAAGCTCCCGGCCGTCCACCTCCATCCACCAGGCCTCCCCCCGCTTCTCGGCGGGCAGGGGCTTGGGGAGGGTGGCGGTGAAGGCGGGTCCCGAGGCTCGCTTCCTGGCCGGCATGGTCCTCCGATGGTAGACCGAGGCGGCCAGACCGCTAGAATCTGTTTCCTCGCGAACAACCTTTCCCCGGAGGAGAGCCATGCCGCCAAGAGCCATGTGGAAGGGGGCCATCTCGTTCGGCCTCGTGACCATCCCGGTCGCCGTGTTCCCGGCCACCGAGGAGAAGTCGCTCAAGTTCAACCAGCTCCACGACGAGGACCACGGCCGGGTCCGATACAAGCGGGTCTGCGAGACCGACGGCGAAGAGGTCACGTACGAGCACATCGTGAAGGGCTACGAGTACGAGAAGGACCACTACGTCGTCCTGACCGACGAGGACCTGGACAAGGTGCCGCTCGAATCCAGCCGGGCCATCGACATCGTCCAGTTCGTCGACCTCGAGGAGATCGACCCCGTCCTGTACAAGAAGTCCTACTATCTGGTGCCCGACGAGACCGGCGCCAAGGCCTATGCCCTGCTTCGCAAGGCGCTGTCCGAGGAGAACCGGGTGGGGATCGCCAAGGTGTCCTTCCGAGACAAGGAGCACCTGGCGGCGCTCCGGTTCAAGGACAACGTGTTCGTCCTGGAGACCATGTACTGGCCGGACGAGATCCGCGCCGCCGACTTCGACACGGTGAAGGCAGACGAGAAGGTTCGTGCCCAGGAGGTCGAGATGGCGAAGTCGCTCATCGACAATCTAACCGAGCCGTGGAACCCCGATGCTTACCGGGACGAGTACCGCGACGCCCTCCTCGAGATCGTGGAGAAGAAGATCGCCGGCGAGGAGATCGAGGTCGCGCCCGAGGCCGCCCCGGCCAAGGTGGTGGACCTCATGGAGGCCCTGAAGGCTTCGGTGGCTGCGGCGAAGAAGAAGACGCCCGCACCCAAGCCAGAGGCCGCCGTGAAGAAGCCTGCGGCCAAGAAGACCGCTGCCAAGAGGGCGGCCGCCCCGCGGAAGAAGGCCGCCGCGGGCTGACGCGGCGGAGCTGCCGGCATGTTGCTCGTGGACCAGTTCATGGGAGGTGGGACGATGAAGCTCCCGGGAAA
>Ga0209853_1000344_pt1 | contig 13032 bp, 12 predicted proteins | sample GWRWS1_30_40_FD_187224 | JGI IMG/M metagenome (GOLD analysis project Ga0209853, IMG submission 187224) | Riverbed sediment microbial communities from areas with vegetation nearby in Columbia River, Washington, USA - GW-RW S1_30_40 (SPAdes)... | ecosystem: Environmental > Aquatic > Freshwater >...
CGCTCGTAGCACTCGACGCCGCGGGCGTTGTTGTACTCGGTCTCGCACTTCTCCCAGGTGAGCTTGACGCCGTTGATGCCGCCGTCGCGGGCGTTCAGCATGGCGAAGTAGTCGATCATCCCGCCGCCGAACCCGGACCCGCCCGGGGCGTAGGGCCCCACCCAGTAGAAATTGGCGGGAATGAACTGCTCCTGCTGGGCGTACGCGCCGGCCGCGGCGATCGCCAGCCCCGCGGCGGTGAAGAACGTTGCCGCCGGCTTCCCAAGTTGCTTCAACATCGCTGATCTCCTCAAGATGGTGGACCCCCCAGTTTCCCTGGTTGTACGAGTTATGGGTGCTGCGGACCGGTAAATATACGCCAATCCCCTGGGCGCTCAAAGCGTAGCGGGGCCGGGTCGCCCGGGGGGCCCGCCCTCGACCCCTCCACGGCGCGCCTTGCAAGGCGCGCCGGCTCACGCGGCGTCGCGTTCCGCCTCGGCCCGGCGCGTTGCATCGCGCCGGGCGTTCGCCGGCTCGGACGTGCGCAGGCACGTCCTTCGAAACTCCGGCTCACCTCGAGCAGTTGAGTCCGACGAAACCCCGCGCTCGCCCCCCTCGCGCTAATGCGGGAAGGGCCAGAGCCGCAGCTTCTCCTTCCCGATCTGCCACAGCCGCGCGAGGCCGTGCGGCTCGACGATCAGGAAGAAGATGATGAGCGCGCCGAAGATGATGAGCTCGAGGTTCGACACGATCGCGTGCGAGATCTCCATGCCGGTGGCGTGCGAGATCGTCTGCGAGACCACGCTCAGGAAGATCGGAAAGAGCGTGATGAACCCGGCGCCGAGGAACGACCCGAGGATCGAGCCCACCCCGCCGATGATGATCATGAACAGCACCCGGAACGAGAGGTCGAGGTTGAACGCCTCCGGCTCCACGGTGCCGAGATAGCAGAACGCGAACAGCGCGCCGGCCACGCCGCAATAGAACGAGCTGATCGCGAACGCGAGGAGCTTCGTCTGCATGAGCGGGATCCCGATCACGCCCGCGGCGACGTCCATGTCCCGGACCGCCATGAACGCCCGCCCGGTCTCGCTGCGGACCAGGTTCTTCGCGAGCAGGGCGAGTCCGGCGACGACGAACAGGGTCAAGAGATACTTCGCCTGCGGACTGTCGAGCTCGTAGCCGAGGATCACCATCTTCTGCGCGGTGATCACGCCCGACGAGCTGTAGTTCGAGAACCAGCCGAAGCGCTGCAGCGCCCAGAGCACGAAGAACTGGCAGGCGAGCGTCGCGACCGCGAGGTAGAAGCCCTTGATCCGCAGGCTCGGCAGCCCGAACACGATGCCGACCGCCGCGGCGCACAGGCCGCCGAGGATGAACGATCCGATGATCGGCATGCCGGGAATGCGCAGTTGGGCGTTGTACGCCATGAACGCGCCCACGGCCATGAACGCCGCGGTGCCGAGCGAGAGCTGTCCCGCGTAGCCCGTCAGGATGTTCAGCCCGAGCGCGGCGAGCGAGAAGATGAGGAACGGCGTGAGGATCGCCCCTAGCCAGTACTGGTCGGCGATCAGCGGCACGACGATGAACGCCAGCACCAGGACCGCGATGACGCCGATTCGATCCTGCAGGATCGGGAAGATCTGCTGGTCGGCGGCGTAGCTCGTCTTGAACTGGCCGGCTTCGCGGTACAGCATCGCCTTCTCCCTGGCTACACGCGCTCGATGATCTTCTCGCCGAACAGCCCCTGCGGCCGGAACAGCAGGAACACGAGCGCGATGACGTAGGCGAACCAGCCCTCGATCCCGCCGCCGACGTAGGGTCCGAGATACACCTCGGCGAGCTTCTCCGAGGCGCCGATGATCAGCCCGCCGATGATCGCGCCGGCGATCGACTCGAAGCCGCCGAGAATCAGCACCGGCAGCGCCTTGAGCGCGACGAACGTGAGCGCGTACTGGATGCCGTTCCGCACCCCCCACATGAGGCCGGCGACCAGCGCCACGAATCCGGCGACCGCCCACACGATCCCCCAGATCTGCTTCAGCGGGATGCCCACCGCGAGCGCGGCCTGATGGTCGTCAGCCACCGCGCGCAGCGCGCGCCCGATCCGCGTCTTCTGGAAAAACACCGCGAGCACGGCGACCAGGGTCCCGGCGACCGCCGAGGCGAAGAGATCGAACTGGCTAATGTTGATGTTCGCCTTCTGCGACAGCCACTCGATCGGGACGTCCGGGACCCCGAGCTCGAGGCCGTGGGGCTGCGAACCCCAGACGAGCTGAGACAGGCCCTCGAGGACAAAGGTGAGGCCGATGGTTGCCATGAAGAGCGTGATCGGCGCCTGATTGACGAGCGGGCGCAGCACGACCTTCTCGATGGCGAGCCCGAGGACCACCATCACCGCCAGCGTGATGACCAGCGCGAGCCAGAAGTTCATGCCGCGCTCGACGAGGCTCACGAAAGTGAGCGCGGCGAAGAACACCATCGCCCCCTGGGCGAAGTTGAACACGCCCGAGGCCTTGTAGATCAGGACGAACCCGAGCGCGACGAGCGAGTACATCACGCCCGCGAGCAGCCCTCCCGCCAGCACCTCGATGAAGAACGCGAGCTCCATTTGGTCGCTCCCTAGTGCGCGACGCCCAGATAGGCGTCGATCACCCTCTGGTCCCCCCGCACCTCGGCCGGCGTGCCGTCGGCGATCTTGCGCCCGTAGTCGAGCACCACCACGCGGTCCGAGATGTCCATCACCACGCCCATGTCGTGCTCGATCAGCACGATCGTCGTGCCGTACTGGTCGTTCACGTCGAGGATGAAGCGGCACATGTCCTGCTTCTCCTCCATGTTCATCCCCGCCATCGGCTCGTCGAGGAGCAGCACTTCCGGCTCGGCGGCGAGCGCGCGCGCGAGCTCGACCCGCTTCTGCAGCCCGTACGGCAGCCGCCCGACCGGAGTCTTGCGGATGTGCTGGATCTCGAGGAAGTCGACGACCTCCTCGACCTTGCGCCGGTGCTCGAGCTCCTCCCGCTTCGCTGGCCCGATCCAGATCGCCTGCTGGAGGAAGTTGGTCCGCATCTTCAGGTTGCGGCCGGTCATGATGTTATCGAGCACCGTCATCCCCTTGAACAGCGCGATGTTCTGGAACGTGCGGGCGATTCCCATCGCCGCCGCCTCGTGGCTGTTCATGTCGGACCGGGTCTCGCCCTTGAAGGTGATCGTCCCCTGCTGCGGGTGGTACACGCCGTTGATGACGTTCAGCATCGAGCTCTTGCCGGCGCCGTTCGGACCGATGATCGCGCGGACCTCGTGCTGGCGGACGTCGAACGACACGTCCTGCAGCGCCTTCACCCCGCCGAACGAGAGCGAGACGCCCTGGACGGCGAGGACCGGCGCGCCGATCCTTCTTTGGGTCTGCGTCACCGCAGGCTCTCGACGGCTTGGCGTTGGGGAAGCGGTCAGGCCGCCTTGCGAGCCGCCCCGGCGGGGAAGGTCCTGGCGTCGGCGATCTTCAGCGTCGCGGCGATCATGCCGGTGCGGCCGTCCTCGAACTTCACCTGGGTCTCGACGTAGCAGTCGCGCTTGCCGCCGTAGAGCGCGTCGATCGGCACCTTGTACCGCTCGGCGACGAAGCGCCGGCGCACCTTCCGCGAGCGGGTGATCTCACCGTCGTCGGGATCGAGCTCCTTGTGCAGGACGAGGAAGCGGTGGATCTGCGACCCGGCGAGCTTCGGATCGGCGGCGAGGTCGGCGTTCACCTTCTCGACGCACTCCCGGACGAGCTCGTAGACGACCGGCTGGGCGGCGAGGTCGGCGTAGCCGGAGTACGCGAGGTTGCGCCGCTCGGCCCAGTTGCCGACCGCGTCGAAGTCGATGTTGACGAACGCGCAGACCATGTCGCGCTCGTGCCCGAACGCGACCGCCTCCCGGATGTACGGGAAGAACTTGAGCTTGTTCTCGAGGTACTTCGGCGCGAACAGCGTGCCGTCCTTCAGCCGGCCGACGTCCTTCGCGCGGTCGATGATCTTCAGGTGGCCGTCCTGGTCGAGGTAGCCGGCGTCGCCGGTGTGGAACCAGCCGTCGTTCGTCTTCACCTCGGCGGTCGCCTCGGGGTTCTTGTAGTACGCCTGGAAGAGCCCGGGCGAACGGATGAGGATCTCGCCGGCGTCGGTCACCTTGACCTCGACGCCCTTGACCGGCGGGCCGACGGTGTCGACCTTCACCTCGCCGTTCGGCTGCACGCACACGAACACCGAGGTCTCGGTGGACCCGTAGAGCTGCTTCAGGTTGATCCCGATCGCGCGGTAGAACACGAAGAGATCGGGTCCGATCGCCTCGCCGGCGGTGTAGGCGAGCTTCACCCGGCTCATGCCGAGGACGTTGCGCAACGGCCCGTACACGAGCAGGTCGCCGAGCCAGTAGAGGCAGCGGTCGACGAGCCCCACCGACCCCTTCGCGTCCAGAATCCCGGCGCCGACGCGGCGCGCGAGGCCCATGAAATAGTGGTACATGCTGCGCTTCAGCCAGCTTGCGTCTTCCATGCGGATGGTGACCTGGGTGAGCAGCCCCTCCAGCACCGCCGGCGGCGCGAAGTAGTAGGTCGGGCCGATCTCGCGCATGTCGGTCATCACCGTCGCGGCCGACTCGGGGCAGGACACGCAGAAGCCCACCACCAGCGGCTGCGTGTACGAGAAGATGTTCTGCCCGATCCACGCCGGCGGCAGGTAGGCGAGCACCTCCTCGTCGGGGGTGAGGCCTTCCATCTCGGCGCCCGTCCGTCCGGCGGCGATCAGGCTTTGATGAGTGAGGACCACGCCCTTCGCGTTGCCGGTCGTGCCGGAGGTGAAGAACATCGCGGCGATGTCCGAAGCCTGGCCCTTCTCGATCTCCTCGAGGAAGAATTCGAGATTGCGGCCGTCGAAGTCGCGGCCGATCGCCTGCAGGTTCTCGTAGCTCATCAGCTCGGGCTGCGCGTAGTGCCGCAGGCCCCGCGGGTCGTCGAAGTAGATGTGCTTGAGCTTCGGGCACTGGGGCATGATCTCGAGCAGCTTGTCGACCTGCTCCTGGTCCTCGACGATCGCGTACTCGATCTCGGCGTTCTGGAAAACGAACACCATCTCCGCGGCGACCGCGTCCTGGTACAGCGGGACGGGGACGCCGCCGAGGCACTGCGCCGCGGCGACCGCCCAGTAGATCCGCGGGCGGTTCGCGCCGATGATCGCGAGGTTCATCCCGCGCTTGTAGCCCTGCGCGGCGAGCCCGCAGGCGAGCGCGCGCACCTCGGCGGCAACCTGGGACCAGGTCGAGCTCTGCCAGATGCCGAGGTCCTTCTCGCGGATCGCCGGGCTCGCCGGCCGGACGCGCGCGTGATGAAGCAGCAGGCGTGGAAAGGTGTCGAGCCGCTCCGCCATTTCACCCTCCTGTAGCACTCCCCCGGCCCGGATGGACCGCCCCCTCGGCAAGGGGGCTAAGGGGGTGAGAGGACGCGCCACCGGTTGTGGAGTTCGGGGTCGCGCGAGGCGCGGATTGTAACCTAGCGGCTTGGCCCTCTTAGCCGGGGGCCTTCCGGATCCGGGCGAGCGCCTTCGACCGCCAGAGGTGCCAGGCGCGCCCGTAGTCCTGCACGGGCGTGGAGGCCGCGACCTCCCGGTCGTCCAGGTACGTGATCTTCCCGGCGGGGCCGGCGATCACCATCGCCTGGGCCTGCAGGCGGGCGTTGATCTCGAGATAGATGCTGCGCCCCACGGCGCGCGGCAGGTTCTCTCCTACGACCACCGCGCCGTGCCCGCGCATCAGCGCGGCCGGGTGCTTTCCCAGCGTGCGCGCGAGCGCCTGCCCGAGAACGGGCGTCTTGACGAGGAGATCCGTGCCCTGCTGGGCGTCGCGGATCTCGAACGTCGGCACGCCCTCGCCCACGAACGCGGCCATGTGGAAGATCGGTCGCAGCGCCGCCGTCGTCACGCCGAATGGAATCACCGACGGCGAATGGTTGTGGACCACCGCCTGCACCTCCGGCCGCGCCCGGTAGATCTCGCCGTGAATGAAGCGCTCGCGCACGGACTCGCGCCCGCGGGGATCGAGCGGCGTGCTGTCGAGGTCGTACTCCATGATGTCCGCCTCGGTCACGAGCTCCGGGGCGAGCGACCGGGCGAGGAGGTAGCGCCCGGAGTCGCGTTCCGATCGCACGCTCACGTGGCCGTAGCCGTCGATCACCCCGTGCTCGGCCAGAATTCGGTAGGCGCACGCGAGATCTTCGATCAGGCTCATGGTGCCTCCCGCGCCCGCTGTTCAGTCGGCCTTGATCCCTGCGGCCGCGACCACGCGCGACCAGCGCGCGAGCTCCCGCGCCACCAGGTCCCCGAGCCGCGCGGGCGGACCGCCGGCGGCAATCATGCCCTGCTTGGCGAGCAGCTCGCGGAGATCGGGCTGGCCGAGGAGTACGTTCACCTCGCTATTGACCGTCGCCACGATCTCGGCCGGCGTCCCGGCCGGAGCGAGCAGCCCGTACCAGGTCTCGACCTCGAGGTTCGCGAAGCCGAGCTCCTTCAGCGTCGGCACGTCGGCGAACGCCGGCGAGCGCTCCGCGCTCATCACCGCGAGCATGCGCAGCTTGCCGCTCTGCGTATAGGGCGCCGCGGTTTGCAACGCCACGATCGCCGCCTGGACGTGACCGCCCACCAGGTCGTTCAGCGCGCCACCCATGCCCTTGTACGGCACGTGCACCAGGTTGATGCCCGTCTCCTGCTTGAGCAGCTCCATCGCGAGATGCTGCGGACCGCCGTTACCCGGCGACGCGTAGTGCAGCTTCCCCGGTTGACTGCGCGCCGCATCGAGAAAGTCGCGCAGGCTCGCGACGCCCAGCTTGGGCGACACGACGACGGTCATCACGCTGGTCGCGACCAGCGCGACCGGCGTGAAGCTCTTCACCGGATCGAACGGGAGCCTGGCGTGAATCGCAGGATTGGTCCCGAACGTGGTCGCCGTGAAGAGGAGCGTGTAGCCGTCGGGCGGGGCCCTGGCGACGAACTCGGCACCGATGTTGCCGGTCGCACCGGCGCGGTTGTCGGTGACGACGCCGACCTTCCAGCGCTCGGCGAGCCGTGGGCCCAGGATCCGCGAGAGGATGTCGGCGCCGGTCCCGGGCGTGAACGGCACGACGATCTGGATTGTGCGGCCGGGGTAGACCTGGGCTGTGGCCGTCCCCGCGAAGCCGGCGGCGATCCCGGCGAGAACCAATGAGAGGCCTTGAGCGGCGCGCATGGCACCTCCTCGCGGTTCAGCTATAGGTGAAGAATCCCCGCCCGGTCTTCCGTCCGAGGTAGCCCGCCTCGACCATCTCGACGAGCAGGGGCGCCGGCCGGTACTTGGGGTCCTTGAAGCCCTCGAACAGCACGTTCATCACCGCGAGCTGGACGTCGAGCCCGACGAGATCGCAAAGCGCGAGCGGGCCGATCGGGTGGTTGCAGCCGAGCTTCATCGCGTCGTCGATCTCGGCCGCCGTCGCGAGCCCTTCGCCGAGCGCGAAGACCGCCTCGTTCAGCATCGGGCAGAGCATGCGGTTCACGACGAACCCGGGCGAGTTCTTCACCTTGACGGGTGTCTTTCCGATTTTCTTCGAGACGGTCTCGGCGGCGGCGTAAGTCGCATCCGAGGTCGCGAGCCCGCGGATCAGCTCGACGAGCTGCATGACCGGGACCGGGTTGAAGAAATGCATCCCGATCACCTGGTCCGGGCGCTTCGTCGCCGCGGCGAGCCGGGTGATCGAGATCGAGGAGGTGTTGGACGCGATGAGCGCGCCGGGCTTCGCCAGCCCATCGAGCTCGCCGAACAGCTTGAGCTTGAACTCCAGGTTCTCGGTCGCCGCCTCGATGAGGAGGTCGCAGTCCTTGAGCGCGGCGACGTCGGTCGCCGTCCGGATGCGGCCGAGCACCGCGGCCTTGTCGGCGGCGGCGAGCTTCTCCTTCTTCACCAGCCGCTCGAGGCTGCCGTCGATCGTCTTGACGGCACGGTCGAGCTGCGGCTGCCCGATGTCGGTCAGCGTCACGGGGAACCCGGCGACCGCGAACGCCTGCGCGATGCCGTTGCCCATGGTGCCGGCGCCGATGACGCCGATGGTCCTGATGTCCATGTGGAGGGTCCTTCGTCGCTGCGGCGAGAGTGCGAAGTCTACGCTGCGTCGCGCGGCCTCTGCTACGCTCGCGCCATGACTGACGAAGGCGTGTCCTGGCTCGGCGTCTTGTGGCGGGTGGCGGTGGCGATGGCGCTCGTCTTCCTGACGTACAACCCGACCGGGGCGTCCTACTTTCACTGGGCGCTGACGGACTTCTCGACCTTCTCGGCCCTGAAGGCGCTCGCCGGAGCGCTGCTGCTCGCCGGCTGGGTGTTCTACCTGCGCGCCGCCATCTCCTCGCTCGGCTTTCTCGGCGTGATCATCCTCCTGCTCATCCTGGGGGCGGCGGTCTGGCTGCTGGTCGAGCAGAAGATCCTGGACCCGAGGCAGCCGGGGGTCCTGAGCTGGGGCGCGCTCGCGGTGCTCGGGCTCGTGCTCGGCATCGGGATGTCGTGGTCGCTGGTCCGGCGGCGGATTACCGGCCAGGTCGACGTCGACGAGATCGACCGCTGACCCGCCTCCCTAGAGGCCCCACTCGAGGAACGTCGCGTAGTCCGCACCGCCGACCGGCGCGAGCTCGCGATAGTGGCTGTGGAAGAACACGAGCGGGTCGGCCTCCTCGGGCACTTCGAGCCTGAGCACGCGGCCGAGCACGAGGAGATGGTCCCCGGCTTCGTGCCGCGCCTCGACCTCGCACTCGAAGGTCGCGAGCGCCCCTTCGAGCAGCGGCACGCCGGTCTCCCCAATCCGGTGCTTCACGCCCTGCCACTTCCCCGTCCCGGTCCGTGCAAACCGCTCGGACACCGCCCGGCCGTCGCGCCGGAGCACGCTCGCCGAGAAGTGCCGCGCGGTGTTGTAGACGTCGAACGCGCCGAGCGATCGCGCCGGGCAAAACATGACGAGCGGAGGCGAAAGCGACACCGAGCTGAACGAGTTCACCGTCGTGCCGACGAGCGAGCCGTCGGCCGCACGCGCGCCGATCACGGCGATGCCGGTCGCGAACGTGCCAAAGGCCTGGCGGAGGCGCTGCGGCGTCAATGCTTCCGCGGGCTCGCTCATCTCAGTGTCCTGTCCGGGAAATGCTACCGCGGAGCCACCGGGCGGAGCCAACCGGCCCGTGGAGCGCCCTACGCCGCGATCCTGCGCGCGGCCTCGCCCTTCTCGGGCAGGATCGCCGACTTCTGCCAGCTCGGCCGGGCCCGCACCCGCTCCATGAACGCACCGATGCGCGGGAAGCGCTGGTAGAGGTCGGCGATCTCGATGATCGGGAACATCTCGGTGCGCGGCGCGAGCGCGATGTCGGCGAGCGAGAACGCCTCGCCGAGCAGCCACTTCCGCCCGTCCGACAGCCGGTCCTCCATCAGCTGCATCTTCTCGAGCAGCACCTTGTGGCGGTCGGCGACCAGCTCGGCGTCCTTCGGCGCCGTGAGCACGCGGGTGGCGAACTTCAGGTAGTACTCGTTCGACGTCCGCTTAGTGATCTCCTCCTTCAGCTTCTCGGGCGTGATGCCGGTGTCCTGCAGCCGCTTCTTGCCCATCGTCTCGTAGATCGCGTCGCGGAACGGCTTTGCGAATTCGAGCTCGAACGCCATCCACATGCGCATCTGGGCCTGGAGGTACGGATCCTTCGGCACGAGCGCCGGCTCGGGAAAGACCGACTCGAGGTACTCGTTGATGACGTTCGACTCGTAGATCACGCGCTCGCCGTGCACCAGGGTCGGCACGAGGCCGTTCGGGTTGAGCTTGAGGTACCAGGGCTGCTTCTGGTCCATCAGCCCCAGGCCCAGCCAGCGGATCTCGAACGGCACGCCCTTCTCGATCAGGCACATCCGCACCCGCCGCGCACACGGGCTGTTGGCGGCGTCGTACAGAACGATCTCGGCCATTGCAGTCTCCTTTCCGGGCTACGAGCGGCGCAGCTTCGCCGGTTCGGCCTCCGGCACGTCGTAGCCGGCCATCAAGTCGTCGACGATCCGGTGGAACTCGTCCCACGGCGTCTCGCGGAACGCGTGATTGCGCACGATGAACGAGGCCCCGGCGTAGAACTTTTCGTACTGCAGGTGCCGGCCGGCGAACTCCGAGCCGACCATGTCCCAAGCAAGCTTGAAGAGCTTCATGCGGCGGACCGCGTCCATCTGCGGCGTCTGGAAGTACGCCTGGAACTGGCTGGCAAGCGCCTTGTCGTGCATCACCGTGATATCGGCGGGCATCTGGAAGACGCCGCCGCCGCACAGCTCGCGCAGCACCTCGATGAACGAGGAGTGGTTCTGGGTCGCCCACTCGAGCGCGGCGTACATCATGCGGCGGTTGAAGCACGCCCAGCCCGTGGGCCAGCTCTCGTAGGCGTTGATCTGGCCGTTCACCATGCCGGCGATCGCGCCCTCGACCGCCGACATCTTCCCGAGCACCTCGCGCACCGCCGGCACCTCCGCCGCGCCGGTCGCGTGCGCGATCTCGCTGCAGAGGCCAAGCAGCAGCCGCATCTTCGACCAGAAGCGCACGTTCGACTGGTGGTTGCCGTAGCAGTGGCTGGGCGTCTTGATGTAGATCTCGCGCGACAGGATCGCGTCGTCGTTCACGAACACCCGCTCCCACGGCACCTTGACGGTGTCGCACATGATCATGCTGTCGGTCTCGTCGTAGCGGTAGGCGAGCGGCGAGTCGAACTCGTTCCGCGCCTCGCGCTCGAACGACTTCCGCGACCACAGGGTGAGCCCCTTCGCGTTGCACGGGATCGCGCAGGTGATCGCCTGCTTGCGCTGGTCCGGCGCGAGCGGCAGGACGTTGCCGATCCAGATCTCGTTGGCGAACACCGCGCCGGTCGCGAGCATCTTCATCCCCGAGATCACGACGCCGTCGTCCTCCTCCCGAACCACGCTCAGCGTCGGGATTGGCAGGTTCTGGCGCTGGTAGAACTCGGGGTTGCGCGCGGCCTGCGGCGGCAGGACCGCGTAGACCACATAGACATCGTCGTCGCGGATGTGGCGATAGTAGGCGACCAGGTGGTCGCCGTTCCCATATGGCGGCGTGAGCGCGTCCGGCTTCATCGCCATCCCGGTCACGAAGCTCGCGACGTGGTCCGGCGAGCGGCCGAACATGCCGTAGGTCTGGTCGGCGATCCGGCGGTGGCCGAGCATGCGCCGCTGCAGGTCGTCGCGGGTCTTAGCCCGCAGGAAGTAGATCGAGTGCCGGCCGCCGTCCTCCTCGTAGGTCATCAGGTCGCGATTGGCCGGATCGGCCTTCATGTCGTAGAGCGCCGCGACGGTCCGGGCCGCGTTGCGGAACGCCGGGTGCGCGGTGACGTCCGCCACGCGCTCGTCCCCGATGTAGACGATGCGGCCGTCGCGCAGCGACTCGAGATGCTCTTTGCCGGTCCTCAGCATGGAAAACTCCTAGGCGCCCGCGTCGGGGCGCACGATGGGCTCGATCGCCTGCGCTACCTCGAGCAGCGGGCGGTCCTCGCCCGGCCGGCCGATCAGCATCAGCCCGACCGGCGCATCATTCGGGTCGTGGCAGGGCAGGCTGATCGAGCAGCCGTCGAAGAAGTTCGCGATGCTCGGGTTGCGCAGGACGAGAAAGTTCGCGCGCGCGTACTCGTCGTCGCTCGCCGCGAGGCGCGCGATCGGCGGCGCGACGATCGGGACGGTCGGCAGCCACAGCGCATCGAACGACGCGAGCGACGCTGTGAGCCGGCGCTGGAAGTCGCCGCGCCGCGCGGTCAGCGTCGCGATATCCTGCTCGGTCGCCTCCGCGCCGCGGAGGATTCTCACGAGCACTCTGGGGTCATAGCCGGCACGTGCGCGCTCGATCAGGGGCGCGTGCCACCGGAACGCCTCGTACGACGCGAAGCCGCCTTTGGCGTTGATCTCCGGGAGCTCGTCGAGCTCCGCGCAATCGACGTCGACGACTTCGGCGCCGCCGGCGACGAGCCGCGCCCGGGCGCGGTCGAGCGCGCGGGCCACGTGGCCATCGACGTCGGTCCAGACGTACCGCCGCGGGACCGCGAATCGCAGGCCGCGCGCCGGCCGCTGCGACACCGGGTGCGTCGGCTCCCCTGACAGGACCGCGTCGACGGCCGCGCAGCAGACGACGCTCGGCGCGAGCGGCCCGATCGAATCGAGCGTCGTCGAGAGCGGGAGCGCGCCGGCGCGCGAGACGCGCCGCGCCGTCGGCTTGAAGCCCACGAGGCCGCAGAACGCCGCGGGGATTCGGACCGAGCCGCCGGTGTCGGTCCCGAGCGCGACGGCAGCCATGCCGTCGGTGACCGAGACGGCGGCGCCGGAGGACGAGCCGCCCGGGATCCTCCCGGTGGCCCGATCCCACGGCGTCCGCGGCGTGCCGTAGTGGGGATTCAAGCCCAGACCCGAGAACGCGAACTCGGTCATGTTGGTCTTGCCGACGACGATCGCGCCGGCCGCCCGCAGCCGCGTGACGACTTCCGCGTCGCGCTCGGCCGGTGGCGCGCCGCGCAGGATCACCGAGCCGGCGAGCGTCGGCTCGCCCGCGATGTCGAACAGGTCCTTCACCGACACCGGTAGCCCGGCGAGCGGCCCGCCCGCCTCGCCGCGCCGCCGCAGCCCGTCGGCGCGCCGCGCCTCCTCGAGCGCACGCTCGCTATAGACGCGGGTGAAGGCCACGGCGCCCTCGCCGGACCGGTCCTCGATTCGCGCGAGCGCCGCGCGCACCAGCGCCTCGCTGGAGGTTTCCCCCTGCGCGAGACGCGCGCGCACCCGTTCGAGCGGCTCCATCAGATCGATCTGCTGATCGTCGCCCGGAACGACTCGATGTGCGACCGCACCGCGGCCTCGATCGCGTCGGGGTCGCGCGCGCGCAGCGCGCCGGCGATGGCGCGGTGCTCCCGATGGACGGCCGCGAGGTGCTCCTCGTCCGAGAGCGAGATGAACCAGAACCGCAGGCTCCGCTCGTGCAGCCCGAGGAGCAGCTCCGCGAGC
>Ga0209853_1000345_pt1 | contig 13005 bp, 15 predicted proteins | sample GWRWS1_30_40_FD_187224 | JGI IMG/M metagenome (GOLD analysis project Ga0209853, IMG submission 187224) | Riverbed sediment microbial communities from areas with vegetation nearby in Columbia River, Washington, USA - GW-RW S1_30_40 (SPAdes)... | ecosystem: Environmental > Aquatic > Freshwater >...
GTCGGTCAGATCGTGAAGTCGCTGGTCTTCCTCGCCGACGGCAAGCCGGTGCTCGTTCTCGCCTCTGGTGCCAACCGCGTCGATCTGATCAAACTGGCCGGCGCCTGTAACGCGCACACGGCGCGACGGGCAGACGCGGACACCGTCCGTCGGGTGACGGGGTTTGTCATCGGCGGCGTTCCCCCGCTCGGGCACGCCGAACCTCTGGCCGTGCTCATCGACCGGGACCTGCTGCAATATGAAATGGTGTACGCTGCTGCCGGCACGCCACATGCGGTCTTCGCAGTAGACCCGCGGGTCCTGCAGGTCGTCACGGCCGCCGTCGTGGCCGACCTGCGCGAAACATAGCTGCATGGTATCCTGTGAACGGTATGGAATCGCGACAGCAGCCTGCACCGCCGGCACCATCCCACGAATTTGATCTTCTCGAGGAGATGGGCAAGACGATCCTGGAGGCGGCCCAGGCGCTCGCGGCGTCGATGGAGGGTCGCATCCCCATCGACGAGGGATGGCAGGCGATTCGGGACCTCGAGCACAAGGGCGATGCGGTGGCACGCGACATCTTCGAGATGCTGCTTGCTCCGGTGCCCACCAGCCTCGACCCCGACGCCCTCAAAGCGCTGACCGGCTACCTCGACGATGTCCTCGACGCCATTGAGGCGGCGGCCGCGCGTCTGGCGATCCATAAGGTTCGCCGCGCCATTGCTCCGGCGCGCGAGCTCGGACAGGTCGTATTCGAGTCCGCCCAGGAACTGCAGCAGGCGCTGCGACTGCGCGAGCTAAAGGACGTCTTCCCGCACACGCGCACACTGCACCGGCTGGAGAACCGCGGCGACGACCTGCTGCGCGACGCGATCGAGGCGCTGTTCACCGCCCGCACCACTCCCAAAGACATCATTAAGTGGAAGGACATCTGCGAGATCCTCGAGGCCAGCACCGACCGGTGTGAGGACGTCGCCAACGTCCTGGAGACCCTGCTCATTCAGGCGGGAGGGGACGAACGCCTGACGGCAGGACGCGTGACCATGGCTGTGGAGCGGCACGAGGTCAGAGTCGATGGCCGGTCCGTGCCGCTGTCGGCGAAGGAGTTCGATCTGCTGCACCTGCTGCTGCGCCACCAGGGCAAGGTGGTCCGGCGCGAGCGTCTGCTCCATGAAGTCTGGGGCGAGGATTACTTCGGCGACACCCGCACTCTGGACACCCACGTCGGATGGCTGCGCAAGAAGGTGGAGGACGGCGGTGCCGTCCGCATCGTTGCGGTTCGCGGCCTCGGCTACCGGCTGGACCTTCGCGACGAGTCCGCGCGCCCGCGCTCATAGTCCGGAGGAGGTTTCCCATGCGTGTTCCTCGCCCGCTTCTGACTATCTTCATGCTGGTGCTGTTTGCCGCGGCCTGCTCGTCGCGGACGGGTCAGCAGCCGCAGGCGCCGCCGCAGACCGGCGCTGCCGTGACGCTGGTTGGGGCCGGCGCGACGTTCCCGTTTCCGCTGTACTCGAAATGGGCCCAGCTGTACGAGCAGCAGACCGGTGTGCGGATCAACTACCAATCGATCGGCTCAGGTGGCGGCATCCGCCAGTTCATCGAGAGGACTGTAGACTTCGGCGCCACCGACGGGCCCATGGACGACCAGCAGATTGCGCAGGCCGGCGGGAGAGTCTTGCACGTCCCCACGGTCGCGGGCGCTGTCGTACTCGCGTACAGCATCCCCGGCGTCGGGTCGGGACTCAATTTCACCCCCGAAGTATTAGCGGGGATCTTTCTCGGCGAGATCAGCATGTGGAACGATCCGCGCCTGGCTCGTAGCAATCCAAACGCGACCCTTCCCGCCGCCCAGATTGTCGTCGTGCACCGTTCAGACGGGTCGGGGACGACCCGCATCTGGACGAACTACCTGAGCAAGGTCAGCCCGGCATGGAAAGCGCGAGTAGGTGAAGGAACCTCGGTCCAATGGCCGACGGGTCTGGGCGCGAAGGGGAACGAGGGCGTCGCGGAACTGGTCAGCCGGATGCCAAACGCCCTTGGCTACGTGGAGCTCGCCTATGTGCTGACCACGAAGTTGACCTACGGTACGGTCCGCAACGCCTCCGGCCGGTTTGTGCGGCCATCGCTGGAGAGTACGACGGCCGCTGTAGAGGGAGCGCTCGGCGCCATCCCCGCGGATTTCAGAGTGTTCATCACCAACCCCGATGGTGCGCAAGCGTATCCCATCTCCGGCTTCACGTGGATCCTCATCCGCGGCGAGCAATCCGATCAGCGAAAGGGCAAGTCGCTGGTGGATTTCCTCTGGTGGTTGATTCATGACGGACAGCAGCACGCGCCGCCGCTTGGATACGCCCCACTACCCGCCGCGCTGGTGCAGCGGATCGAGCAAGCCCTGAAGTCCGTCACGGCAAACGGCAAGCCGCTCCTCTAACTTGATCTCCTCTTCACGTACGGTTCACCTCGCCATAGCCTGAGGTTGACCCGCCGGCGTGTACTCTCGGACTGACCAAGAGTCCATACCTTCGGGGAGGTACATCAGATGCTCAAGGCGTTCGTGCGTGGGGCAGTCGCCGCAGTCGTTCTCGCGGCGCTCCTGGGGAGCGCAGCGCCCAGCGGCGCCCAGGCGATCACGATCAACGGGGCGGGCGCGACGTTCCCGTTCCCGTTGTATTCAAAGTGGTCTCAGGTGTATGCGGGTGAGAAGGGCGTGCAGATCAACTACCAGTCGATCGGCAGCGGCGGCGGCATCCGCCAGTTCATGGAGAAGACAGTGGATTTCGGCGCTACCGATGGGCCGATGACCGATGAGCAGATCGGGCAGGCCGGTGGGCGCGTGCTCCACATTCCGATGGTGGCCGGCGCGGTCGTCCCCGTCTACAACGTCACCGGGGTGGCGCAGGGGCTGAACTTCACGCCCGACCTGCTGGCCGACATCTTCCTCGGCAAAGTTACGAAGTGGAACGACGCGCGCCTCTCGCGGGTGAATCCGAACGCGGCGCTGCCCTCTGCGGACATTGTCGTGGTGCACCGCTCGGACGGGTCGGGCACAACGGCGATCTGGGTGAACTATCTCAGCAAAGTCAGCGCAGAGTGGAAGACCAAGGTCGGCGAGGGGACCTCGGTCAACTGGCCGACGGGTCTCGGCGGCCGGGGCAACGAGGGAGTCGCCGGACTGGTGCGACAGACGCCGAACACGCTGGGCTACGTCGAGCTGGCCTACGCACTGACCAACAAGATGACCTTTGGGAACGTGCGGAACAAGGCAGGCCAGTTCGTCCGGCCTACGCTCTCGAGCACGACGAAGGCGATGGAGGGAGCGCTGGCCAGCATTCCAGAGGACTACCGGGTCTTCTTCACCAATCCTGATGGGAAGGACGTCTATCCGGTGGCCGGATTCACGTGGATTCTGATCTACGGCGACCAGAGCGATCCCGTGAAGGGGAAGGCGCTGGCAGAGTTCCTCTGGTGGGCAACACACGACGGCCAGAAATATGCGCCGACGCTGCTGTACGCACCGCTACCGAAGCCCATGGTGGTGCGCATCGAGCGTTCGCTGAAGAGCGTCACATCGAAGGGAGCGGTCGTTCTGCCGTAGGAGCCGACATGTGAGCATCGCAGGGACACGAGTGCCGGCCGCGTCGCCGCCGCGAAGCGGCGACCGGCCGTTTCAATTGTTGCTGGCGGTGATGGCCGCCGCCGTGCCGGTCGTCATCGGCGCGATCCTGGTGGCCCTGATCATCGCGGGTTGGCCGGCCATCACGCAGTTCGGGGCGCGATTCTTCGTCACGTCGACATGGGATCCGGTGGCCCGCGTGTTCGGGGTGCTGCCCTTCATGTACGGCACGGTCGTCTCGTCGTCGCTGGCGCTGCTCATTGCCGTTCCGCTCGGGCTGGGGGTGGCGATCTTCCTCTCGGAGCTCGTTCCGGGCTGGCTGCGCTCTCCGATCAGTTTTCTCGTCGAACTGCTGGCCGCGATCCCCAGCGTGGTGATCGGGCTGTGGGGCATCTTCGTCCTGGTGCCCTGGGTGCGCACGGTACTCTCGCCACTGCTGAAGTCGACGCTCGGGTTCCTGCCGCTCTTCAGCGGCCCCCCGCTCGGTATCGGGATGCTCACCGCAGGGCTGATCCTCGCCATCATGGTCGTGCCCTTCATCGTCGCGGTGAGCACCGAGGTCATGCGGGCGGTGCCGCGGTCCCAGCGCGAGGCCGCCCTGGCCCTCGGGGCGACGGGGTGGGAGACGACGCGCACAGCGGTTTTGCCCTACGCCCGTTCGGGGATCGTCGGCGCGATCTTCCTCGCCCTGGCCCGAGCGCTCGGCGAGACCATGGCGGTGACGATGGTCATCGGCAATGTGCCGCAAATCAAGGCCTCGTTGTTCGCACCGGCGTATACCATTCCGGCCGTCATCGCCAATGAGTTTGCGGAGGCCACCTCAGACATTTACGTGGCCGCGCTTGTGTATGCGGGACTCGTGTTGTTCACGGTCACGGTCGTTGTCAACGCGTTAGCTCGTTTGCTGGTCAGCCGCGTGGCGCGGGGCCCGTCGTTGATCAGGGAGTGACGATGGACCGACGCTACCGATTCCGCCGGGCAAAAGACCGTGGCATGGTCGTGGTCACGTTCCTGTGCACGGTCGCGGTGCTCGTTCCTCTGTTTCTTGTGCTGGGATTTCTTGCCCGCACCGGGGTCTCCGCGCTGAACTGGGATTTCTTCACCGAAATCCCCGGCGCCGCGGGCGAGCCCGGAGGCGGCATGGCGAATGCCATCGCAGGCACCATCCTGTTGATAACACTCGCGGGGGCGATGGGCATTCCCATCGGGGTGCTCGGGGGCACGTACCTTTCCGAATATCCGTCCACCCGGCTGAGCCAGGTCACTCGATTTACAGCCGACGTGATGAACGGCATCCCCAGCATCGTGATGGGATTGTTTGCCTACGTCTTGATCGTGCTGCCGCTGCGACACTTCAGCGCACTGGCCGGCGGCGTAGCTCTGGGCGTGATGCTGATCCCGACGGTCGTCCGCACCACCGAGGAGATCGTCCGCCTCGTCCCTCAGAGCGTGCGCGAGGCATCGCTGGCGCTCGGCATTCCCACATGGAAAACGACGATGCGTGTGGTCATTCCCACGGCGGCGGCAGGAATCGTCACCGGGATCATGGTGGGCCTGGCGCGGATCGCCGGCGAGACAGCGCCGCTGCTGTTCACCGCATTCGGCAATCGCTTCTGGAATTGGGACATCCTGCAGCCGATCGCGGCGCTGCCGCTGCAGATCTTCGCGTACGCGATCTCGCCCTTTGACGACTGGCACCGTCAGGCGTGGGCGGGGGCGCTCGTCCTCGTGACGATCGTGCTCATCGTGAACATCGCGGCGCGCTTTGCGGCCAACCGGCAGGTCAAGCTACGATAGAACCTTCCACGTGAACAGTGTGAACAAGCAGCGAGTCGCTTCACTCATCGACCATACCACGGGCATCCAGGCTGACGAGGTGCATGCCTGGTTTGACCGGCTGCACGCCCTGCGGGGGATCACCATGATCGTCGCGGAGCGAAAGATCACCGCGATCATCGGACCCTCGGGGTGCGGGAAGTCCACATTCCTACGCTGTCTGAATCGAATGCACGAACTGGTGCCCGGCGCCCGGGTCAGCGGGCGGGTGGTGATGGACGGCCAGGATATCTACGCCCCTGGCACGGATCCTGTCCAGGTTCGCCGGCGCGTGGGAATGGTGTTTCAGAAGCCCAACCCGTTCCCGACCATGAGCGTCTTTCAGAACGCCGCAGCAGGACTCACGCTGGCCGGGGAGCGCAACAGAGCGAAAGTGGAGGAAATCGTCGAGCGAAGCCTGCAGGCGGCCGTGTTGTGGGATGAAGTGAAAGACCGCCTGCACAAGCCGGGCACGAGTCTCTCCGGCGGCCAGCAGCAGCGGCTGTGCATCGCCCGGGCGCTCGCTGTCTCACCGGAGGTACTGCTGATGGATGAACCGGCCTCCGCCCTCGACCCGGCCAGCACGCTGCGAATCGAGGAACTCGCCCGCGATCTGGCCAACGACATCACTATTGTCATCGTGACTCACAACATGCAGCAGGCGGCCCGGGTCTCTGACTTTACAGGATTCTTCCTCGACGGGGAGCTCATCGAGTTCGGCTCCACCAACGACCTGTTCACGCGACCCACGGACCGGCGGACCGAGGATTACATCACCGGACGGTTCGGCTAGTGACCCGAGAAGCGTTTGAGCGCGAGCTCCACAGGCTGAAGGATGACGTCGTCCGGATGGGCACGCGCGCGGGCGAAGCCATTCATCGGGCGGTCGAGGCGCTGAAGGCCCGCGATGTGGCCATGGCCGAGCAGGTGATCGCGGAGGACGACGCCATCGATGCGCTGCACTTCGAGCTGGAGCAGCGCTGCATGCAGCTGCTGGCCACGCAGCAGCCGATGGCCGGCGATCTGCGCACGATCGCGTCGGTCTTCGCCATCACGATCGATTTGGAGCGGATGGCCGATCACGCTGAGGGAATCTCGCGGGCCGTCAAGCGCCTGGCGGGGGAGCCGCTGGTCAAGCCGCTGGTGGACATCCCAAGAATGGAAGTGCAGGTGCAGGAGATGATCCGGGACACGCTGGAAGCCTTCCGGTCGCATGACGCCGCGCTCGCCAAGCGCGCTGCAGCCAAGGATGACGCCGTCGACGACCTGCGCAACCGCGTCCTCCATGACCTGCTGGATATCATGATCAAGGATCCTCAAACGGTTCCTCGCGCCATGGAACTCCTGATCGTTGCCCGCCACCTGGAACGCGCCGCCGATCACATCACCAACGTCTGCGAGCGCATCGTCTACATAGCAACGGGGGAGCTGCGCGAGCTCAACGTCTAGTCATCCATGCCACCCCGTAGACCTGAGAGGGCCTCCCGAAGGAATGGAGCGCGCGGCCGGCGCGGCCCGGCCGGGCCGGCGTTTCTCTTCGACCTGGATGGCACGCTGGTGGACAGCGTCTACGAACATGTTCTGGCCTGGCGGCAGGCCCTGGAAGCCGTGGACATCCGGCTCTCAGTGTGGCGCATTCATCGCAAGATCGGCATGAGCGGCGGATTGTTTGTCAACGCGCTCTCACGGGAGACGGGGCGGAGACTGACCGAGGACGAAGTAGCGCGCGCCCAGCGTCTGCACCGTGAGGCGTTCATCCGCCTGGCGACGGAAGTGCGCCCGCTGCCGGGGGCCCTCGAGCTGACGGCGGCGCTGTCGCAACTTGGAGTGCCCTGGGCCATCGCCACCAGCGGCCGTCTGGCTACGGCCGAGGCGACACTGAAGGTGTTGGGGATCAGACCGGACATACCGGTAATCACCCGCGATCAGGTCGCGCATGCCAAGCCGGACCCGGATCTATTCCTGGTGGCGGCCAGCCGGCTTGGGGTCGAGATCGACTCATCGATCGTGGTGGGCGATAGCGTCTGGGACATGCTCGCGGCCCGCCGCGCCGGAGCGCTGGGGGTGGGGCTGCTCTCCGGCGGGTACGGTGAGGAAGAACTGGAGCGAGCGGGCGCCTATCGCGTTTACGAAGATCCCGCAGACCTTCACCGCCATCTGGATGAAGTGGGTGTGCGCGCAGCCTTTCCGGGTTCCCTCGAATCGTGAGGTCGTCTGAAACCAGGCGGACTGTTCGTCACCTGATCCTCTTCGCTCTTCTGGTCAATGCCGCCGGCTGGGTGGGGTCATTTTAGGCGGCCGCGAATTCCACCGCCATGGCCTTGTGACCCCGGATCACGAACCCGCCGGTGTACTCCACCGGTTCGCGCGCGATCCGGATTCCCGGCAGGCGCCGGAGCAGGGTCTGGAACGACGTCTGCAGCTCGACACGTGCGAGCGGCGCCCCTACGCAGTAATGGATGCCCAGGCCGAAGGAGAGGTGTGGGTTGTCCTTGCGGGTGAGATCCAGGGCGTCCGGGCCGGGAAACCTGCGGGGGTCCCGGTTGCCGGAGGCATAGAGCAGCCCCACCTCTGTGCCGCGCCGTAGTGCCGTCCCGTTGAAGTCGAAATCCTCCAGCACCCATCGCTCGAACATCGGTAACGGCGTATCGTACCGCAGCAGTTCCTCAACCGCGGTCTTGAAGAAATCGTGCCGGCCTGATTGTGTCGCTTCCCTCGCCATCGCCATCTGGTCCGGATTGTGGTGGAGGGAGAGCATCCCCAGCGTCGTGCCGTTCACGCTGGCCTCGTGGCCGGCGTTGAGCAGCAGGATGCAGTTGGCCACCAGCTCGTCCTCGGTCAACATCTCTCCTTGCTCTTCCACCCGTACCAGAGCGGAAATCAGATCGTCTCTGGACCGCCTGCGGCGGTCGGCGGCGAGGTCCTTGATGTAAGCGGAGAACTCGACTACGGCCTGATTGGCTGTGCGGGCCTGCTCGTCAGTGTAGCCTAGCTCGTAGAGCTTCACGATCCGGGCCGACCAGGGTCGAAGGAGGTGGCGATCCGCCTCCGGCACGCCGAGCAACTCCCCGATCACGGCAACGGGAATCGGTTCCGCGAAATCCTTGAGCAGGTCCATCTCGCCACGATCCTGGACCTGGTCGATGAGCCGGTCCACAATGTGTTGCACCTTGGGACGCAATCCCTCCACCCGTGCCGGCGTGAACGCCTTCAGCATCAGGCCCCGCAGGCGAGTGTGCTTGGGCGGCTCGTTGTCGAGCATGTGGTCGCTCTGGAACCGGTCGAAGTCTCTGGTCAGCGGATTCGGGGGTGGCCAGCCCAGCTCGTCGCGGGAAAGTATGTGCAGGATGGATCGCCCCAGCCGGCGATCCCGCAGCAGCGCCGCGATGTGATCATACCGCGTGAAAAAGACCTTCTTCCACGCTGGATCGTAGAACACGGGAATTGACTCGCGCAGATCCGCCAGCAATGGATAGGGATCGTAGACGAATTCCGGATTGTTGAGATCCAGGTGGAATTCGCGAAGCCCCATCAGATCAGCTCGTCTGTTCCCTCGCCAGGCGTGCAACCAGGTCGGAAATTCTCTCGCGCAGGTTGTCGCGCAGCTGCCGGTAGACTTGAAGGTCCTTGCTGCCGGCAGGGTCGCGCAGCGGCCAATGCTCGCTTCGCGCACCGGGGACGATAGGACAGGCTTCTTCAGCACAAAGGCCCACGACGACGGCCACGTCAGGCCCGAGTGCCTCCCGGAGATGCTTTGGCTGGTGATGCGAGATGTCCAGACCAATCTCCCGCATGACCGTAATCGCTTCCGGTCTCACCTGCGCTGCCGGCTCCGTTCCCGCGGAGCTGGCCCGCCACTCAGCCGGAGGAGCGGCGTTGAACAGCCCCTCCGCCATCTGCGAGCGGGCGCTGTTCCCCACTCACACAAAGAGGACGCGTTTCATGACTACGCTCTTCGTCGGCCTTCGGCGTCCGCCCTACGACATGCGCCGAGCAAGGGTAACTCGGTCCGGACCGAGTTCTGTTCGGTAATCTGAGTGGGCTAGGACTGTCCTGCTGAGGCCGGAGGTCGTCCCGTTCGTTGACCGCTGTTTCGTAGCGATGCTAGTATGAGATGAACGCAACTGCATAGCCGACCTTCGGGGCAGGGTGAGATTCCCGACCGGCGGTACAGCCCGCTACCCGATCGCCAATGGTGATCGGTGGACCCGGTGAAACTCCGGGGCCGACGGTACAGTCCGGATGGAAGAAGGTCAGAACCCGCAGCTTCTCTGCGGTCCCGCCCCTTTTGGTCGCATGATTGGAGGGGCAGGATGCGGCGGATCACGCAAGTTGCTATCCTCGGCGCCTTCGCATTTCTCTTCATGCAGTTTCTGGAAGTCCCGCGAGGTCTCTTTGCGCCGTTCCTTAAGTACGATCCAGGTGACATCCCCGCGCTGATCGCAACGTTTGCTGTAGGCCCGGTAGCCGGAATCACGGTGGAACTCGTCAAAGGGGTCCTGATCACCCTTTTCGCATTCAAAGAGCATGGCCCGTTCGGAGTGTTGATGAATACGCTTGCTGGAATAGCCCTGGTCGGCGTGGCAGGCGCTTACTACTTGGTCGAGCACACCAAAATTGGTGCGATCAAGTCACTCATTCTTGGTGTGCTGACAATGACGGCGGCGATGATCATCGCCAACGTGATCCTGACGCCCGTGTTCTTTCCTGGATTCTCTCGAGACCAGATTGTGGCGCTCATTCTGCCCGCGCTCTTGCCGTTCAACCTGCTCAAAGGAGCGGTGACCTCACTCATCACATACCTTGTCTATAAACGTGTACGCGTTTACCTCTACGAGTGGATCGGCGATCGGACAGCCTGGTAAAGGGCTCGTCTTCACAGGCGGACAGTTCCACACGCTCGATCCCGCGCTCCCAAAGGTCGAAGCGATCGCCGTCGCCAACGGCCGGATCGTCGGACGAGGCTCCTCTGCAGATCTTCGCGGAGCGTTTCCGGGGTTCGAGCGGACCGACCTGGGCGGTCGCACCGCGCTGCCGGGATTCACCGACGCGCACATCCACCTCCCATCCTATGGTTTGAGTCTTCGTCGCGTCGAGCTGCGGGGCGCGCGATCGCTGCCTGAAGCCGTGGAGAAGGTGCGCGCGGCGGCGCAGCAGGTCCGGCGCGGGGAGTGGTTACGCGGCCGCGGGTGGGACAAGAACCTCTGGCCGGAGGACCGCTTCCCCACGCGTGAGGATCTGGATCCTGTCTCCCCGGCCCTCCCCGTACTCCTCTCGAGCAAGGACGGTCATCTGCTGTGGGTCAACTCAGTCGCGCTGCGGCTCGCGGGGATCGTTCGAACGACACCCGATCCACCCGGCGGAGAGATCGTCCGCGACCGGCGCGGAGAACCCACGGGCGTCTTGAAGGAGACGGCGAACGACCTCATCTGGCGCGTCGTCCCGCTGGAAGGGCCGGAGCAGATCGAAGACGGGATCCGCGCCGCCGTGAACGCGATGCACCGGCTGGGCATCACCGGCGTGCACAATTTCGTGGGAACGGCTTCGCTCGAGGGCGCGCCGGCGTTCAGGGTCTTCCAGCGGTTGAACGAACGCGGAGAATTGTCTCTGCGCGTCTGGACGACGATCCCCGAGGGCGCGCTCGAAGATGCCGTGGCCACGGGTCTTAGCACCGGGTTCGGCGATGAGTGGCTGCGGGTCGGGCCGGTGAAGATCTTTGCCGACGGGACGCTCGGGTCGCAGACGGCAGCCATGCTCGAGCCGTTCGAGGGGCAGCCGGGCAACACAGGGATCGCCGTCCACACCCGCGAGGAGCTCACCGATCTCGTGCGCCGGGCGGTGGGTGGCGGGTTCTGGTGCGCGATCCACGCCATCGGCGACCGCGCGAACCGGTGGGTGCTCGACGCGTTTGAAGCCAGTCTGGATGCCACCCGCGCGCTGGGGGGGCGACACCGCATCGAGCACGTGCAGCTGATTCATCCGGATGATCTGCCGCGGCTGTCCCGGCTCAAGGTCACCGCCTCGATGCAGCCGGTTCACGCCACCGTTGACCGCGAGATCGCCGACCGCTACTGGGGACGTCGCAGCCGCACCGCCTATGCCTGGCGCAGCCTCTTGCGCGCAGGTACAGCGCTCGCATTTGGCTCGGATGCGCCGGTGGAGACACCAGATGTCTTTGCGGGTTTGTACGCGGCGGTCACCCGAAAGCGCGCCGAGGAACCACAGGTGCGGTCATGGTATCCGGACGAAGCGTTGGAGATCGACGAAGCGGTCCGTGCCTACACGACCGGCGCCGCGTACGCGGCCGGTCAAGAGGGGGTCCAGGGCCGCCTTCTCGAGGGGTACTGCGCCGACTTCATCGCGGTGGATCGAGATCTCTTTGCCGCCGCCCCGGAGGAGCTGCTGTCTACGCGCGTGATGATGACCGTCGTCGGCGGGACCGTGGTCTACTCAGCCTAGTCGGCATCGTCCTCGTCCTCCTTGCCCTCAACGTCCTCTTCGCGCTCCGGCTCATCGTGCGACTCCATCTCATGACCGCACTCCGGGCACGTGTAGACGGTCCCGCCGCGTCGCGCGCGGCCGCTGGGCTCCATATCTGCGCCGCAATCAGGGCACGGCTGAGTCAGCGGGACTTCCATCGCCGGTGTGGGTGGGAATCAGTGGGCGTGGGACCGTCGGTGGACAACCTCGTCCTCGGCCTCAACGGACCGGAAGCCTTCGGCTGCGACCCGCAGGCCGCAAATCGAGCATTCGTACCACAAGCCTTCGGCTTCATCCGGTTCGTAGTGCGCCGTGAGAACGGTGTCACAGTTGGGGCAGCTGGCTTGTTTTTCGCGCACGTCACGACCCCTCGAGGGGAGGGTTCGCTTCTTCCCATCACAGGCTCCTGCCGCCCCACAGCGGGCATAGAACACGAGGAGAGGCTAAACTTCCTGAGGGGCCGAACCGTTAGTCCTATCGGATGAGTACCGCCGAAGACCTGGCGCTAGTCGAGGCATTCAAGCGCGGCGAGGAGAGCGCATTCACCGCCCTCGTGATCAAGTACCGCGAGACGGTGTATCGTATCGCGCGGCGCATGGTACATAGCCACGAGGATGCCTCGGACGTCGCGCAGGAGGTGTTCATCCGCGTCCACCGCGCGCTGCCCAGATTCGCGGCGCGCGCCCAACTTCGCACCTGGCTATACCGGATTACCGTGAACTTTTGCCTGGACTTCAACAGCCGCCGCTCCAGGGACGTGCTGACCGGACTGAAAGAACTCATCTGGGAGCCATCTCCTCACGATAACCCGGTAGAGATCGCCGAGCAGCGGGAGCTGGGCGAGGTTGTGGCCCGAGCCATCGACGCACTGCCGCCGCGGCAGAGAGCGATGGTCGTGCTCCGCGTGTACCAGGACGTGCCGTACGCCGACATCGGCCGGATCATGGGGTGCGCGGAAGGAACGGTGAAGGCCACGATGTTCGCGGCGTTCGCCAAGCTGCGGAAGTCTCTGGCGCCTTACGTGGGTGCCGTACAGAAGCGTGGTACCGATGGAGCGAGTGAACATGGAGTGCTCTGAAGCCCGCGATCTGCTGTTGGAGGTGTCAAGCGGCACC
>Ga0209853_1000346_pt1 | contig 13002 bp, 11 predicted proteins | sample GWRWS1_30_40_FD_187224 | JGI IMG/M metagenome (GOLD analysis project Ga0209853, IMG submission 187224) | Riverbed sediment microbial communities from areas with vegetation nearby in Columbia River, Washington, USA - GW-RW S1_30_40 (SPAdes)... | ecosystem: Environmental > Aquatic > Freshwater >...
GCGGTTGGCGCGCGCGACGCCGGCGGTCGGCGAGGGCGGAGCGCTCTCGGGGAACATCAGCTCGCGCACCGCCACCTCCATCTGGGCGAGCGTCTTCTCCGCCTTGGCCTTGAGCGGCGAGCCGAAGAAGTCGAGCGCGCTGATCGCTTCCAGATCGCGCCGCTGCTTCCCGAGCACGCGGCTGATCGCGACCGGGTCCGAGATGCCGAAGCCGGCCTTCAGCGACTCCACGATCTTGGCGAGCTCGCGATACTGCGCCGAGCGGTCGAAGCGCCCGCGGAACTGCTTCGACTGCTCCTCGTTGACGCTCCTCACCCAGAGGATGTGGGCGCCGCCGCTGATGCGCTCGACGTACTCCGCCAGCTTCGTGAGGCCCGACCGTGCCTCGCTCGAGTCCGGCAACAGGTAAACGCCGTCGCGGAGCACGGCGCAACCGAGCGTCTCGAGCGTGCGCAGCACCTTCATGCGCCCGGCGGCGTCGTCGATCGGGAGCTGGGTGACGAACGCCAGCCAGCGCGTCGGGGGCTCGCCGTCCGGCGCGCTCGAACGGGCCATCAGTTGCCGCGTCCCGGCGCGGTCGCGTGGTGCGCGACGCAGACGTCGAGCGGCCGGACCCGGCCGGCGCCGTCGCGGCACGCGAGCGTGGTGCGGATATCTGGCTTGAAGGACGATTTGTCCATGGCGCGCGCAGTTGCTAGTGTAGCAAGCCGACCGCGCCCGCGGCGTCGCCGGGCGGGGAAATCAGGGCACCTTATTCCGCGATCAAAACAAACCGCTTGAGCCCCCCGGGCGGCTTCCCCACAATCGCGCGTACCGCCGGGGTATAACGGGGCTCTACCAGGGGGCGTCGCCCGCTGGTTCGTGCGAAGGCCTGCTGCCGATGATCATTGCCAATCGATGATTCCCGTCTCCGACCGGCCCCTGCGCTTCGAGGATCGCGCCCGCCAGCAGGTCGAGCACACGACCTGCTACATGTGCGCATGCCGGTGCGGCATCAAGCTGACCCTCCAGGACGGCCGCGTCCGGTTCATCCAGGGCACTCGCAACCACCCGGTCAACCAGGGCGTGCTCTGCGCCAAGGGCTCGGCCGGGATCATGAAGCAGTACTCGGCGGCGAAGCTCCGGCAACCGCTCATCCGCCGACCCGGCACCGAGCGCGGGGAGGGCGCGTTCGAGCCGATCTCCTGGGACCGCGCGCTCGACCTGCTCACGGCGCGCCTGAAGACCCTCCGCTCGACCGATCCCAAGAAGCTCGCGTTCTTCACCGGGCGCGACCAGATGCAGGCGCTGACCGGGTTGTGGGCACAGCAGTTCGGCACGCCGAACTGGGCCGCCCATGGCGGCTTCTGCTCGGTGAACATGGCCGCGGCGGGGCTCTACACGATCGGCTTCTCGTTCTGGGAGTTCGGCGCCCCGGACTGGGACCGTGCGAAGTACTTCGTGCTGTGGGGCGTGGCCGAGGACCATTCCTCGAACCCGATCAAGCTCGGGCTGGAGAAGCTGAAGCGCCACGGCGCGAAGTTCGTCTCGATCAACCCGGTGCGCACCGGCTACTCGGCCATCGCGGACGAGTGGATCCCGGTGCGGCCCGGTACCGACGGCCTGCTCGCGCTGTCGATCGTCCATTGCCTTCTCGCCCGCGAGAAGTTCGACTGGGAGTTCCTTGTCCGTTACACGAATGCCCCCTGGCTCGTGGTCCAGGCGCCCGGCACCGGGCACGACGGCCTCTTCTACCGCGACGCCCGCGAGCATCCGCTCGTGTGGGACCAGCTCTCGGGCGCGTTCGTGAACGGCATGCTGCCCGACATCGCACCCGCGCTGTTCGGCGAGTTCCGCGCGCCGGACGGGCGGCGGCTGAAGACCGTCATGTCCCTCGTGGCCGAGCGCTATCTCGCCTCCGGCTACGCGCCGGAGAACGTCGCGAAGATCACCGGCGTCCCGGCGGCCACGATCGAGCGCCTCGCGCTCGAGATGGCAAAGGTGGCGTTCGACCAGGCGATCGAGCTGCCGATCGCCTGGACCGATGTGTACGGGCGCAGCCACGACAAGGTCGTCGGGCGCCCGGTCGCGATGTATGCGATGCGGGGCATCTCGGCGCACTCGAACGGCTTTCACGCGTGTCGAGCGCTTCACCTCGTGCAGATGCTGCTCGGCGCGCTCGAGGGTCCCGGGAACTTCCGGGCGCGGGCGCCGTTCCCGAAGCCGATCCCGCCGCATCAGCTCCCGGAGAGCGAGGCGGCCGTCATCGACGCGCCCGATACCCCGCTCGTTCACCCGCCGCTCGGCTTTCCGACGCGTCCGGAGAAGCTCGCGATCGACGCGGACGGGCGGCCGCTGCGCATCGACAAGGCGTACTCCTGGGAATCCCCGCTCGCCGCGCACGGGCTGATGCACATGGTCATCGCGAACGCCGTCGCAGGCGACCCCTACTCGATCGATACCCTGATCCTCTTCATGGCGAACATGGCGTGGAACTCGTCCATGAATGCGCGCGACACCCAGGACATGTTGCGCGCCAAGGACGACCGAGGCGACTACAAGATTCCGTTCCTGGTCGTCGTCGACGCGTTCCACTCGGAGACGGTCAACTTCGCGGACCTCGTGCTTCCGGACACCACCTATCTCGAGCGCTACGATGCGATCTCGCTGCTCGATCGGCCGATCTCCGAGCCCGACGCCGCGGCCGACGCCATCCGGCACCCGGTTTTGGCGCCCGACCGCGACGTGCGGCCCTGGCAGGAGGTGCTGGTCGAGCTCGCGTCGCGGCTCAAGTTCCCGGCGTTCACCAATCCGGACGGCTCGCGGCGCTTCAAGGACTACCCGGATTTCATCGTTCGCTACGAGCGCGCGCCCGGCATCGGCTTCCTCGCCGGATGGCGCGGACCGGACGGCGCGCAGTCGCTGCACGGCGCGCCAAACCCCGACCAGTGGCAGCGTTACATCGAGAACCAGTCGTTCTTTGTCCACCACTGGCACGATCGCGAGAAGTATCACCGCCACGCGAACCGGGACTACCAGGAGCGGGCGGTCGAGGCGGGGTTCCTCGGCCGGGTCGAGCCGATCGTCATGCAGATCTGGTCGGAGCCGCTGCAGAAGTTCAGGCTCGCGGGGCTCGGTCTCTACGACGGCCCGCAGCCGAAGCGCGCCGAGGACCGCGAGCGGCTCGCAAAGTACTTCGACCCGCTGCCGATCTGGTACGAGCCCCTCGAGCAGGCGCGGATCGATCCCGACCGCTATCCGCTGCACGCGCTGACCCAGCGGCCGATGGTGATGTACCACTCGTGGGACTCGCAGAACGCCTGGCTCCGACAGGTCCTCAGCCGGAACTATCTCCACATGAACGCGGGGACGGCGCGCAAGCTCGGCCTCGTCGACGAGGACTGGGTGTGGGTGGAGTCGTGGAAGGGACGGGTGCGGTGCCAGCTCAAGACGATGGAGGGGGTCGAGGCGAACACCGTCTGGACGTGGAACGCGGTGGGGAAGCAGGCGGGCGCCTGGGGGCTCGCGCCCGACGCCGCGGAGGCGACGCACGGGTTCCTGCTCAACCACCTGATCAGCGAGCACCTGCCGAAAGGAGCCCTCGAGCGGCGGATCACGAACTCGGACCCGGTGACCGGCCAGGCGGCGTGGTTCGACGTCCGTGTGCGGGTCTACAAGGCGGCGCCGGGCGAGACCGGCGTGTGGCCGATGTTTCCGGCGGTTCGGCTGCTGCCGGGGGACGACGGAGCGCGGCCGAAGGTGCTGCGGTGGGAGTGACGTGAAGCTCGGCCTCGTCATCGATCTCGACACCTGCGTCGGCTGCCACGCGTGCGCCGTCGCGTGCAAGGAATGGAACGGCGCGTCGGCGATCTCCGGGCCGCTCTCGGACTACGAGCCCTACGGCGCCGCGCCCTCGGGGGTCTGGTTCAACCGGGTCCGGCACTACGAGGTCGGCGAGTATCCGGCGAGCAAGACCCTGAACGTGCCGCTCTCATGCATGCACTGCGAGGACGCGGCGTGCGTGACGGTCTGCCCGACGGGCGCCTCGTACAAACGCGCGGACGGCATCGTACTCGTCGACCCGGACAAGTGTATGGGCTGCAACTACTGCGCCTGGGCCTGTCCGTACGGTGCGCGGGAGCTCGACGACTCCACCGGGACGATGAAGAAGTGCACGCTGTGCGTCGACCGGATTTATGACGAGCTGCTCCCGCCCGAAGACCGCCAGCCGGCGTGCGTGCTCGTCTGCCCGACGCACGCACGGGTCTTCGGCGACCTCGAGGACCCCGAGTCCGAGGCGGCGCAGCTCGTGCGCGAGCGACAAGGCTTCCAGATGATGCCGGAGCTCGGGTACCAGCCCGTCAACCGCTATCTTCCGCCCCGCGCGCCGCCGCAGGTCGCGGTCGAGTCGACGCCGCCCCCGAGCCTCGCCGAACGACTGCGGTCGCTCGCCAACCGCGTCGTGAAGCGGTAACGGCGTGAAGCCGGCGCTCAGCGTCGTGCTCTTCACCGTGCTTTCGGGGGCGGGGCTCGGGCTCTTTTCGCTGCTCGTGGCGGCCGACCTGCTGCGGCTCGGCGGACCGCTCAGTCCGACGGCGGGAGTGGCCGGGGGGCTCGCGGCGGTCGCGCTGGTCGCGGGTGGGCTGGTCTCGTCGGTGTTCCACCTGGCCAACCCGAAGAACGCCTGGCGCGCCTTCTCCCAGTTCAGGCATTCGTGGCTCTCGCGGGAGGGGGTGGTGTCGGTCGCCTTCTTTCCGTTCGCGCTCGCCTACGTAGCGGCGGTGTACGCCGGTGCCGGCACCGGCGCGCGGGCGCTGATCGGCGTCCCGGCGCTCGCCCTCGCGTGGGCTGTGCTCCTCTGCACCGGAATGATCTACGCCTGTCTCAAGACCATCCCGCAATGGCATTCGTGGCTGACGCCGGCCAACTACTTCCTGCTCGGACACGCCTCGGGCGCGCTCGCACTAGTGCTGATCGCCCACCTCGACCGGAAGAGCATCGATCCTTTCGCGCGGGTCGCCGTGTTGCTGCTCGCCGTGGCCGCCGGGTTCAAGGCCGCGTACTACTGGCGCGCGCGCAAGGTGTCGGGGCGCCACACGCTGGCGGGCGCGGTCGGCATGACCGCAGCCCAGGTCAAGCTGCTCGACGTCGGTCATTCCCACGGAACGTTTCTGACGCGTGAGTTCATCTACGGGTTTGGCCAGCGGCACGCGACCCAGCTGCGGATCCTGGCCGTCGTGGCAGTGTTTGCCATCCCGTTGATCGTGCTCGGCGCGGCGCTGACCTCGCTCGCGGCCCTCGGCCTCGCTTGCGGTACCTGTCTCGCAGGGCTCGTGGTCGAGAGATGGTTGTTCTTCGCCGAAGCCGAGCACGTGGTGAGGCTCTATCACGGGCAGTTGCGGGTTTGAGATCCACGATCGCCTAGGTCCCGAGGCTCGTTGCGCCGACGATGGACTCGGCCCATGAATAGACGCTAGTCTACTGACGTTCGCGGCTCAGGCACCCGCACGAGGAGGCAGCATGATGACGAACTTCGACAAGGATCTCGACGCCCGCGGCCTCAACTGCCCGCTGCCGATCCTGCGGGCGAAGAAGGCGCTCACCGAGATGTCGACCGGCCAGGTCCTGCGGATCGTCGCGACCGACCCCGGGTCGGTGAAGGACTTCCAGGCGTTCTCCAAGCAGACCGGGAACGAGCTGCTGTCGCACGCCGAGGGGAACAAAGAGTTCACGTTCTTCATGAAGAAGAAGTGAGGCGACTCCACCGACTGGACTGAGGCAATGACTGGCGTGTCGCGCCCCGTTGTATCTATGGACCCCCGAAAGCGGATGAGGTGGACACTCGCGCTGGCAGTGGCAGGCCTGTCCGCCGCCACGCGCGTGTGCGCGCAGGACGCGACGTACAACGTGCGGCTGCTCACGCCCGAGACCGCGCTCAAGGCCGCCCAGGCGGCGCTTGCCCGCTGTCGCGGCAGCGGTTTTCAGGTGGCGGTGGCGATCGTCGACCGGATGGGCGTGGTGCAGGTGCTGCTGCGGGACCGCTTCGCCGGCCCGCACACGCCCGAGACCGCAACTGGCAAGGCCTGGACGGCAGTCAGCTTCCGCACCAGCACGACCGAGCTTGCCGATGCGACGCAGGCGGGCAAGCCGCAGAGCGGAATTCGGTACCGGCCAGGCGTCGTCGCGGTCGGCGGTGGGCTGATGATCGAGGCGGGCGGATCGATTCTCGGCGGGATCGGCGTCTCCGGGGCGCCTGGAGGCAAGGAAGACGACACATGCGCGGCGGCCGGGATTGCGGCGATCAGGGACAGTCTGGAACTCTAAGTATTTAGGAGGGCGTGATGCGGGCGACGTGGATAATCGTGGCGTTGCCGCTCGCCGCGCTGGTCGGCTGCGACAGCAAGCCGAAAGAGCCGGCGCCGGACCTCGTCAAGAGCCAGCGCCAGGCGCTGGACAAGGCGAAGGGCGTCGGCGACACCTTGCAGCGATCGGCGAACGAGCGGGCCGAGAAGGCGAAGTAGGGCCTTGAGCGATGACCTCGTCAGAGGGGATGGCGGAGCACGGCATTCGAACGCTGCATGACAGCTAAAGGAGTGGACCCATGGGTGCAGCACCCGACACCACCCTGATCGATGACCTGATCAAGCAACGCCTCGACGAGATCCTCGACCAGAAGCTCGAGGAGAAGCTCGCGGCGATGAGGGCGGCAAAGACGCCGTCGATGACGATCATCGCGACCAAAGGCACGCTCGACTGGGCGTACCCGCCGTTCATCCTCTCGTCGACCGCCGCGGCGCTCGGCTGGGAGGTATCGGTGTTCTTCACGTTCTACGGGCTCGAGCTGCTGAAGAAGGACCTGTCCGGGCTGCAGGTGAGCCCGCTCGGCAACCCGGCGATGCCGATGAAGATGCCTTTCGGCCCCGAATGGTTCAAATCGATCCGCTGGAACGTCCCGAACGCCGCCCAGTCACTCATCCCGGGGTTCGAGGCGTTCGCGACGGCGATGATGAAGAAGACGATGAGGACCAAGGGCGTCGCCGACATCGCCGAGCTGCGCAGCCTCTGCATCGAGGCCGGGGTGAGCCTGATCGGGTGCCAGATGACGGTCGATCTCTTCGGGTATGCACGCGACGAGTTCATCCCCGAGGTCAAGGATTACGTCGGCGCCGCCACGTTTCTCCCGATGGCGAAGGACGCGGACGTCAGCCTGTTCATCTGAGGGCGCGGTTCACCCCTAGATCGGGGTCGCGGTGAGCGGGAAGCTCACCTCGACGATCACGCCGCGTCCGTCGTCGCGGTTGCGCGCCCGCACGGCTCCGCGGTGAAACTCGGCGATGAGCCGCACGATGAACAGCCCGAGGCCGAGGTGGGGCTCGCTTTTCGCCCTTCCGGAGGCTTGCGCCTTCGCCGCGGGCGACCGCACCGACACCATCGACTCGAACAGGCGGTCGGCCATTGCCTCCGGGAGGAGCGCCCCGATGTTCGACACCGAAAGCCGCGCCGTCGTGGCGTCCGCATCGACCGCGACTTCGATCGGCTCTCCCGGAGCGGTGAAGTCCATCGCGTTCTCGGCGAGCTTGTCGACGAGCTGCGCGATGAGGTCGGGCGCGCCCTCGAGCTCCACGCGCCGCTCGGGCAGGCGCAGCTCGAAGCGGTGCTGCGGGAATGCCGCGGTGTAGCCGGCAACGCAGCCGGAGACCACCCGCCCGAGGTCGAAGCGCTCGCGCTCGGTGGCGCGCAGCGTCTGCTCGAGCCGCGTCGCTTCGCTCATGCTGGTGAGGATCGCGTTCAGGCGCCGCACGCCATCCTCGGCGCGCGCGATATAAACGCCGGCATCCGGCGGAAGCGCGCGGGTGCGGAGGTTGTCGAGCGAGGAGCTCACGACCGCGATCGGCGTGCGCAGCTCGTGCGATAGCCGGTCGGCCATGCGCTCGAGGTACTCGTTGTACTCGGCGAGCCGATCGACCGCGGTCGCGAAGCTGCGCGAGAGGTCGCCGATCTCGTCGCCGTCGCCGCTCTCCCGGAAGGCGCGCCGCACCCGGCCGCGCGCGTCGATCGCCTGCTCGGCCTCGTCGCGCAGGCGGCGCAGCCGCCGCGACAGCCTGGAGGCGAAGACGAGGAGCGTCCCCGCGCCGAGAACGAACACGACGAGCGTGACCGTGAGGAGCTGCTCGAAGACCCGGTTGCGGAGCGTGAGCACGCTGTTCGTCGTCTCCTCGACCACCACCGCGCCGATCACCTCGGTGCCGCTCCAGATCGGGTGCGCCGCGCCCAGCACCACCGCGCGGCCGTCAGGCGTCGGCCGCCAGCGCGAGGCGGGCACGCCGGAGAGCGCGGCGTCGACTTCGCGGCCGCCCGAGAGCAGATCCTCGGGGATCGCGTCGTCGAAGTCCTCGGGCGGGCGCTCGAGGAGTTGCGCCCAGAGCGGGCGGAGCAGGTTCGTCTGCACCCAGTTCCAGGCCCCGCCCGGCTCCGGCACCGCGGGCAATTCCTGCCGGAGGCTGCCGGCGATCGCGAGCAGGCGTCGCTGCTGGTCGATCACGAAGATGCGCGAGCTCGCCCGCCGCAGGCCGGTGAGGATCAGCTCGATCTCCTGCGTCGCCGCGCGGGCGCCCGGCCGGCGGCGGGCGCCGTCGTCGTCGGCCCTGAACTCGAGCAGCCGCGGCCGGTCGTGGAGTGCGGTGGCCACCGCCCGCGCGGTGGCGATCACCCGCTGCTCCTGCGCGGTGCGCAGGAAGTTCTCCATCTCCCGCACGTAGCCGTAGCCGACGAACGGGATCGCGGCAAGCACGGCCGAGACGAGCACCACCTTGGCGCGGATCGACAGCCGCGCGCGCGGGGCCTCGGGCACGCGCGCCTCCCCCGCGCGCTCAACCCGCGAGCCAGCGGTATCCCATGCCGTAGACGGTGTCGATGGCATCGAATGCGGCGTCGACCGCGAGGAACTTCTTGCGAATGCGCTTGATGTGCGAGGTGATGGTCGCGTCGTCGATGACGAGGTTCGCGTCCGACATCAGGCTGTCGCGGCTCTTGACGTGGCCCGGGTACTTCGCGAGCGCGTGCACCATCCAGAACTCGGTGAGCGTCAGGTCGACGGCCTGGTCGCGCCAGGACGCCGTCATCCGCTTGAGGTCGAGCCGGAGCGGCCCGCGGTCCATCGTCTCCTCGATCTTGGGCGGCGAGCGCATGACGTCGATCCGGCGGAAGAGCGCCGCGATGCGCGCGAGCAGATGCGGCATGCTGATGTTCTTGGTCAGGTAGTCGTCGGCGCCGAGACGCAGCCCCGCGACGAGGTCGAAGTCGCTGTCGCGCGCGGTCAGGAAGATGATGGGGAGCTGGTCGGACATCGCGCGCAGCTCCCGGACCAGCGTGAAGCCGCCGTCGACGTCGGCCCCGAGGCCGATGTCGACGATCGCGAGGTCGGGGAGACGGCTCGTGAGCGCGGCGAGAGCGTGGGGCCGGTCGGGATACGACGCCACTTCGTAGCCTTGGCGGCGCAGCGTGTCGGCGACGTTCTCGCGGATGGCCGCGTCGTCCTCGACGAGGGCGATCCTGCGGCTCATGCGCGGGGCGCGCGGCGGGTGTTCATCCGCGGGCGACTATACACCACGACCAGCGCTCCTCGGCCGGCAACCGATCTCTGGCTGGGCCCTTGAAGAGCGGCATCCTTGGCCTTACGATGCGGTGTGCGGCGGCGCCTTCGCGCCGCACACTGCCGAGGGAGGCTTCATGGCGACGAAGAGAACCACTCACCGCAGCGTGTCCGGGACCAAGCTGTACGCCGTGCGCGACAGCAAGGGCCGATTCAAGGACATTCAGACCTACAAGCGGGCCCACGGCCAGGACATCAAGCGCGGCTCGCGATCGGAGAAGAAGAAGTAGCACCGCGTCCGGCGGCTGAGACGCCGCCGGGATGGCGTCCGTCGGCGCCATCTTTCCGCCACATTCGACCGCGCCGGCCTCGCGGCTGGGGGCCATCGCTCGCCGCTGCAATGCGCGCATCGGGCGGGCGAGGGCATCCATGGCGGACCATCAAGGCGTGGACCTGTCGCGCCCTGGATTGTTCCCGGCGGCGAGCCGCCGCGGACCGCGTCAGTCGCGCGGCGGGGGGATGATTCCCTGCTTCGCGTAGATCGGCCGCAGCGCGGCGCGCCAGCTCGGCAGGTTCCAGGCGAACCAGCCGGCGGCGGCGGAGAGCGCTAACCCGCAGCCGAAGATCGTCCAGTGCGCGCCAACGACCTCGGCGATCGTCCCGGCGACGAAGTTCGAGACCGGCGCGACGCCGAGGAAAGTCGTCACGTAGATGCTGATGATGCGGCCGCGCTTGTCCTCGTCGGCGACGGTCTGCAGGATCGTGTTCGTCGACGCGACCGTGGCGACCAGTCCGAAGCCGAAGAGCGCGAGCAGCGCGAGCGACAGCCACAGCGCGCTCGATAGCGCGAACCCGGTTAGCGCGACCGCGGCCATGAGGCAGCACGCGGCGATGACGCGGCCGAGGCCCCGGACGGTGGCCCGCAGGGCGAGAAACGCGGTCGCGGCGAACGCGCCGACGCCGACCGCGCCGATCAGCAGCCCGAGCGTGCTGGAATCGCCGTCGAGGCGCTCGGCGGCGTAGATCGGCATGAGCGACTGCCAGGGAGCGGTGAAGAGCGACAGGGCCACGAGCAGCAGGATCGGCCGCCGGGTGGCGAGCGACCCGAACGCGTAGCGGAAGCCCGAAACGATCTCGTGCCACAGCGCGGTGTGGCTGCCGCCCGTCACGCGCGGCGCGACGCGGATCGCGGAGTAGGCGATCACGACCGCCAGGTACGAGATGCCGTTCAGCAGGAAGCACAGCGCCTCGCCGGCGACGGCGAGCAGCACCCCGGCGATGGTCGGCCCGACGAAGCGGGCGCCGTTGAAGAGCATCGACTGCAGCGCGATCGCGTTCGGGAGGTCGGCCTTGGTCTCGACCATCTCGAGCAGGAACGCCTGGCGGGTCGGGGTCTCGACCGCGTTGACCATCCCGAGGAGGAGCGACATCGTGATCACGTGCCAGACCTGCACGACGCCGGCGTAGGTGAGCGCGGCGAGCGCGAGCGCCTGCACGGCGGCGAGCGACTGCACGATGATCAGCAGGCGCCGCCGGTCGAGGCGGTCCGCCCAGACGCCGGCGATCGGCGACAGGAACAGCATCGGGAGCTGGAGCGCGGCCGCCGTGAGCCCCAGCATGAACGCCGAGCCGGTGAGGCGGTAGACGAGCCAGCTCGTCGCGAGCGTCTGCATCCACGTCCCGAGGATGGAGACGCCCTGGCCGACGAAGAAGACGCGGAAGCTGCGATACCTGAGGGATCGCAGCGCGGGGTGAATGGAATCCGTTACGCTTTTCCTTTGAGTCTATTCAGCTGGGTCTCCACCTTCTCGAGCGTGGAGCGGAAGCCGGCGAGCCGCTCGCGCTCCTGCCCGACCACCGCTGCCGGCGCGCGCTCCACGAAGTTTTGATTGGCGAGCTTCGCTTCGGCCTTGGCGATCTCGCCCTTGAGGCGCGCGACCTCATTCTCCAGGCGCGCCACCTCGGCAGCGACGTCGACCTCGATCTTGAGCATCAACCGGGTGTCACCGACGACAGCGACCGGGGAGTCGGAGTCAGGCAGGTCATACATGACTTTGAAGTCACTAAGCCGGGCCAGGGCCATGACGGCGGAGGCAGACGTCTCCTGTACAAACGTCCCTACCTCTCCTGACGTCGCATAGAGGGGGACCCGCTCACCGGGCTGGACGCTGTTTTCGCCACGAAGATTCCGGGTCGCGTCGAGGAACTCCTTTAGCACAGCCATATCACGTTCCGCCACATCGTCGATCTTCGCGTGGTCTGCCTTGGGGTACGGTGCGATCATGATGCTCTCGCCGCTCTTCCCGGCGAGGGGTGCAACCTTTTGCCAGAGCTCCTCGGTGATGAACGGAATCACCGGGTGGGCGAGGCGCAGCACTGTCTCGAGCACGCGCACGAGCGTGCGGCGCGTGCCGCGCTGCTGCGCTTCGTCGCCGCTCTGGAGTTGGACCTTCGCAAGCTCGACGTACCAGTCGCAGTATTCGTCCCAGACGAAGCGGTAGATCGCGTTGGCGACGTTGTCGAGGCGGTAGTCGGCGAACCCCCGCTCGACTTCGGCCTCGGTGCGCTGCAACCGGCTCACGATCCAGCGATCTCTGAACGAGAGCTCGACCGGAGCCGACGCGTCCTGCCCGCAATCCTTGCCCGCGGTGTTCATCAGGACGAACCGCGTCGCGTTCCAGAGCTTGTTGCAGAAGTTGCGGTAGCCCTCGCAGCGTTTGAAGTCGAAGTTGACGTTCCGTCCGAGGGTGGCGTACGCCGCCATCGTGAACCGCAGCGCGTCCGCACCGTAGGCAGGGATCCCGTCCGGAAACTCGCGCTTCGTCCGCTCGCGGACGAGCGGCGCGGTTTCCGGCCTGCGCAGGCCCGTCGTCCGCTTCTCGAGCAGGGCTCCCAGCGCGATCCCGTCGATGAGGTCGACCGGGTCGATCACGTTGCCCTCGGACTTCGACATCTTTTCGCCGTCGTGGTCGCGGACGATCCCGTGGATGTACACGTCGCGGAACGGCACCCGCCCGGTGAAGTGGGTCGTCATCATGACCATGCGCGCGACCCAGAAGAAGATGATCTCGTAGCCGGTGACGAGCACCGACGAGGGCAGATAAAGGTCATAGGCGAGCTTGTCCTCGCCCTGCGGAGCCGGCCAGCCGAGCGTCGAGTGGCACACCAGCGCCGACGAGAACCAGGTGTCGAGCACATCGGGGTCGCGCGTCAGCTCGCCGGTCGAGCCCGCCGCGCGCGCCTGCGCCCGGGCTTCGTCCTCGGTGCGCGCGACGAAGATGCGGCCGTCCTGGTCGTACCAGGCCGGAATCTGGTGCCCCCACCAGAGCTGGCGGGAGATGCACCAGTCCTGGATGTTCGTGAGCCACTGGTTGTAGGTGTTGCCCCAGCTCTCCGGGAAGAACCTGACCTCGCCCCGCTGGACGACGTCC
>Ga0209853_1000347_pt1 | contig 13000 bp, 10 predicted proteins | sample GWRWS1_30_40_FD_187224 | JGI IMG/M metagenome (GOLD analysis project Ga0209853, IMG submission 187224) | Riverbed sediment microbial communities from areas with vegetation nearby in Columbia River, Washington, USA - GW-RW S1_30_40 (SPAdes)... | ecosystem: Environmental > Aquatic > Freshwater >...
GGCGCAAGACCGAAGGCGAACGGCGTTAGAATCGCGCGAATCGCTTCCTCCCGGTCTTCTTCCTGCAGCCTGCGATGGACGTCCTTCTCGCCAACCCCCGCGGTTTCTGCGCCGGCGTCGAGCGCGCGATCGGCATCGTCGAGCGCGCGCTCGAGCTCCACGGGCCGCCGATCTACGTGCGCCACGAGATCGTGCACAACCGGTCCGTGGTCGACGACCTGCGTCGGAAGGGCGCGGTGTTCGTCGAGGAGCTCGCCGAGGTGCCGTCCGGGAGCACGGTCATCTTCTCGGCGCACGGGGTGTCGAAGGCGGTGCAGCACGATGCACAAGTGCGCGGCCTCAAGGTCTTCGATGCGACCTGCCCGCTCGTCACGAAGGTCCACGTCGAGGTGGCGAAGATGCTGCGGGCGGGGCGCGAGGTGGTCATGATCGGCCACCGCGGCCACCCGGAGGCGGAAGGCACGATGGGGCAGGCCGAGAGCGGCATGCACCTGGTCGAGACGGTCGAGGACGTCGCGCGCCTCGCGGCGCGCGATCCGTCGCAGCTCGCGTACGTGACCCAGACGACGCTCTCGGTCGACGATGCCGCGGCGATCGTCGCGGCCCTGAAACGACGGTTCCCGGAGATCGTCGGTCCGAAGAAGGACGACATCTGCTATGCGACGCAGAACCGGCAGGACGCGGTGAAGTTCATGGCGCCGCGCTGCGACGTGGTGATCGTCGTCGGCTCGCCCAACAGCTCGAACTCCAACCGGCTCCGCGAGGTCGCGGACCAGCTGGGCGTGCCCGCCTACATGATCGACAGCGCGGACGAGCTGGATCCGGCGTGGATCGCGGACCGGCCGCGCGTCGGCGTGACCGCGGGCGCCTCGGCGCCCGAGGTGCTCGTGCAAGCGGTGATCACGCGCCTGAAGTCGCTCGGTGCGCAGCGCGTCCGGCAGCTCGAGGGCGTCGCGGAGAACGTCGTCTTTCCGATGCCGAAGGGGCTGCATCCGGCGTCCTAGCCGGCGCCGAGGGGGAGACCGCGCTCAGCGCGCGGCGTGGTCGGGGTCGGGCGATGTCGGGCCGGGCGGGGCGAGCGGATGGAACTTCAGCTCGATCCAGAGCTGGCTCCTCACGGCGATTCCGCCCCGCCTGCCGGGCGCGAAGCGCGCGCTCGCGAAGGCATCGGCGGCGGCCTCCTCGAAGAAGCCCTCCGGGTCCGCGAGGATGACGAGCGTCCGCTCGACCCAGCCGTCCTCACCGATCAGCAGCCGCAGCAGCACATAGCCGCCGTCGGGCGGGGCGAGACGAGGATATGCGGGCTCGACGCGCGTGGTCAGCCGTGGGCGCACGTCGAGCTCCGAGGGCAGATAGTAGCCCGGGCTCTCGCGTAACCCGAGCGGCTGGCGAGCGTCCGGGCTCGGCCGCGGCAAGGGGCGGGTCTCAGGGGTGATTGCCGCGCGATTGGGCGCTGCTGCAGCGCTCGCTGCAGGGGATGGTTCCGACAGCGCGACGATGCGGGCCTGCAGCGGGTGCGACGAAAGGCTTCCCCGCCCGGTTGGCGACCCCAGCGGCGCGCCCGTCAGCACGAATGCTGCGGCTGCGTGCAGCGCGAGCGATGCCGCGACGGCGGCTGTCCAGCGGGCTACCGCAGAGGTCGGTGCATCCAGGGCGCCGAAGGTCGGGACCATCTCGGCTTGAGCTCCGGATCGCCGGTGCGTCGCGAGCCACAAGGAAGAGGCCCGCGGAAGACCTCGTGGTCTTTCGCGGGCCCGTGGGCCGCTGGCGTCCTCCGGTTACGGCAGGATCTCCCTCCACGTGGTCCGCCTGCCGGCCGGCGCGCCCGAGGAGATCGGGACGTCTTCCTTGTCGATGCCGCCGCCCGGGGGCGGGTCGCTTCGCTGACGGTACACGACGACCGAGCCGTCGGGCAGCCGCACGATGCTGAGGCCGACCGTGAGCCCGGCGGTCCGGTATCCCACCCGCGCCGTCGTGCCGGCCGGCGAGAACCCGCTGGTGATGTCGAAGAAGTTCAGGAAGCTGAAGCCCCCCGGCTCGCAGGCCGTGTTCGCGGGGACGTTCGACGCCACGACCAGGGTGCCGAGCTGGAGCTCCATGTTGGTGTTCACGCGCTCGCCGGGCTCGATCAGGTCGACGAACCAGCCGTCGGGCGACTTGCAGGCGGCCGGGCTCGTAGTGTTGCAGTTCACGAAGCGGTCGGTGCCGACGGTCGTGAGCGTCATCTCATTGAGCGAGGTGCGCAGATTCGCGTACACGCTAGACGGGAGCGTGGCCGGCGTGAGCGGGTCCCTGATCGCGTAGATGCTCTGCACCTGGGTGTCGCTCACGTCGGTCGCGCCGAGATACCGGCCGGTACCGATGAACAGGTACGGCTGCGGCGGGCTGCCGACCTCCGCGAGCCTGGGGCCGATCGTGATCGGCTGCGGTTTGCCCCCCGCGTCCTTCAGCGTCGCGATCAGCGTCGCTTCGCGGCCGGCGGGCGTCAGGGCCGGATCGTCGTTGATGTCGAAGCGCCACACGTTGCCGAGCAGGTCGACGCCGTACACCCGGAGGGTCGTGTTGTTGTGCTCCGAATCGTTCACCCACGCGGTGATCCTGGCGAGCCCGCTCGGCCCGGTCCCGACCGGCGGGACCAGCGCGTCGCCGACACCGGTGCCGATCTTGTAGAGGATCTTGCCGGTCGTGGCCTCGAGCACGTAGAGGTAGCCCTGGCCGTCGCCGGTGAGCGGCGGCGCGTTCACGTTGTTGTAGCCCGAGGTGACGAGCACCACCCAGCGCCCGTCGAGGAGCTTGGTGATGACCGGAGTCCCGAAGGTGTAGCCGAGGTGGCAGTCGGCGAACGCGCCGGCGCCGGTGCAAATGCTCGGCGAATGGGTGAACTCCCACAACGCCTTCGGGTTGAGCGGGTCGGTGATGTCGAGCGCGTAGTAGGCGCGTCCGCCCTTGTTGAGGCCGCCCACCAGGATCGTCTTCCAGGTGAGCGAGACCGGATCGAACACGTCGTCCCTCACCGGCCGGCCGTCCACGTAATACTCGTGCAGGTTCGCGTAATTGTTGTCGGCGAGCTTGTAGAGCCGCGGCAGCACCGCGCGTGGGATGAACGCCCAGGCCTCTTCGCCGCCCAGCGCGTCGGTCGTCCCGTAGAAGGCGTGCAGCATGCCGTCGTTCGCCGCCACGTACACCATCGCGGTGCGGCCCGCTACCGAAGACATGAAGGCGGCGTACCCGCCGGTACCGGTGGCGTCGTTGTAGCTGAAGGCGGCAGTGCGGACGTACAGCGGCTGCGAGTTCACGATGTCGCCCAGCACGTGCTTGCGCGCGCGGTAGAGCTTGTTGATGTCGTTCGGCGCGAAGCCCTCTTTGCCCCGCTGCCCGCGGACGAAGTTGACGAGGTTCGCGCCCCGCGCGGCCGTCTGCTGGTCGGCCAGGGGGCCCGCACCGTCCTCGGTCATCAGGCTCCACTGCGAGAGGTCCTGGACCTCGTCGGTCGCTCCGGCGGCGGTGAAGAACGCCTGCTCGGTCGCGTCGAGCGCGGTCGTGGGCGAGCCGCTAGGAACGCCGGCCGTGCACGTGTCGGTGTTCCAGGTGAAGTCCACCAGGTTGTCGGTGCCGTTCGGGTGGAAGAGCTTGATCTTGCGGTTGTCGCAGGCGGCCTTGGTCTTGGCATCGAGGTTGGTCTGCGCCGACCAGACCATGCCCGGGAGCACCTCACCGAAGGTGGGGCTTCCCGGCGTGACATCGATCTTGAACGCTTGCAGCTCGCCGCTCCACTCGTTGGTGACGTAGGTCGGCAGGACGATCAGGTTGTCCGCGGTGGTCGGCTCCAGGGTCGAGGTCGCCGCGGCCGCCGCCGAGGCGAGGCGGGTCTGGATCGCCGTCAGCGCGGTCTGCAGCGACAGTGCGAGGCTCGTCGGATTCTTCGCGCTGAAGTACTGGCCGCGCCCGTTGACCGCCGCGTGCCAGAGATCGTCGATTCGCGCCTGCTCGACGGCAGTGACGCCGCCGCCGCCCGGGTCGCTGGGGTTCGGGTTCGGCCAGCCCTTCACGCCGTTGCGGATGTCGGCGAAGTGGCCGGTGGTCTGGCTCTTGTAGTTGGGGTCGAACGTCAGCTGCCCGTCGAGCCCGAGACCGAGGGTGAAGGTGGTCATGTGCTGATGCGTCGCCTTGTCGTCCTCGACGCCGCTCCCGGAGGGCGGCACGTTGTTGTTCGTGCCGACGTCGGTTCCAAGGGCGCCAATCGACCCGTTCCCGCGCAGGTCGGTCCGGTAGTAGTACTCGGCGACGTCCGCCAGCGTGTTCGCGGTGCTGCCCGAAGAGACGGATTGGGTGCTGACGGTACACCCGGAAGTGGAGCTCGACGGGCCGGAAGAGCTCGTGCTCGAGCAACCGCCGGTGATGGCGGCATTGATTGCGGCGATCGGAAAGCACGTGTTGTTTTGGGTCCTCGACCAGCTCGATGTCGTGACCTGCCCGGTTTGGCCTGTGGTCACGGCGCGCTCCCACCGGTCCGCCTGCGTGCCTGCGCCGCTGTTGCAACCGCCGGTGGTCTTGCGGTCGGCGTAGTACTCTTGGGTAGTGACGGTGTCCACGGTCCCGCCGTCGAACATCGGTCGCGGTGTGAGGCCGCTGTTGTTGTCGTTGTTGCCGATGTCGCCGCTGCCGCTGGTGCCGTTGGTGAGCGTCTTGCCACGCCCGTAGTTCCAGTAGCCGTCAGTCGTGAGGATCGCGAAGTTCTGCTGGCACGAGTACTGGATCGGGTCGTCGTTCATGCCCGAGTTGATCCCGTCCTTGAGCCCGGCGAAGTGCCTTCCGGCGCGCGCCAGCGCTTGCCGCAGCGGCGTGAAGCCGCCGGGCGCTTGCGAATAGAACTTCGTGTACCAGGCCGCCTTGTGCGTCGGCGTGAAGGCGTCGATCTTCAAGTACTCCGCTGCCGTGACCGGGGTCACCTGGTTGTCGTCACTGCAGCTTGAGCTGTCCGGGCAGATCGTGATGAAGCCGACGCGGAACGTGTCGGTCAGCCCGTTGAACGCGCGGCCGGCCGCGCTCTTCATCAGGAGCATCCGGGTCCGGTAATACGTGTACCAGTTCGCGAAGTTTTGCTGCTCCGCCGCGGCGGTGATCCGCACCTTTTCCCACTGCAGAGGCGCAGTCACGTGCGGAAAGCTGCTGCTGTCGCCGATCTGGCAGTCGGTGGTGAAGCCGGGCGGCGCGGCGCCGTTCCACTTGTAGTAGTAAGCAGGCTCGTTCGACGAGCTGCCGTTCGGCTGGAAAGACGTGCTCAGGTTCGAGGTGCCTCCCCCGAGGAACCCGTCGCTCGATGCGCTCAAGAAGTTGGAGTTCGCGAAATCCGTGCCGTCCGCCTTCTTCGGCGCCAGATAGGTCACCGCCGGGTTGTAGTAGATCGTGTTGCACAGGTGGCTTTTGCCGCCGACATCTCCGCTAAAGCTGCTCGCGTCGTCCGGCATGTAGTCGCTGTTCATACTGCCCGACCCGTCGAGGATGAACAGCACGTTCGGCGGCACGGTGGTCGTGGCCGCGCTCGCGATGGGGGCGTTCGCGATGTCGGTGAGCGCCATCACGGACGGCGGCATCGCGACGGCGCTGACGAACGTCGCGCCCGCGATGAGCCGTTTCGCGAGTCCGCGCCGGGCGTTGCGATCGAAGGGAAGGGACTTCATGGGAATCTCCTGGAAACTCCGTCCTTTGGCTCAATACATCATGGTCTGCACGTAGCTGACCGTATTCTTCGGACCCTCGACCCGGGCCGTGACGCGGAAGTACACCTGTGAGGTCCCGAGCAGCGCCTTGGTGCCGGCTTCCTTGGGCCCGCCCTTGCCGGGATCGGAGATCGTCACGCATTCCTGGCCTGCCGCCGTGATGGACCCGGCGTTGCGGCACATGCGGTGGACCACGTAGCTCACCCGGTTGCCGGCGGCGTCGGTCGCGCCGCCGTTCACTTGGATTGCCTTGACCGGGTCCAACCAGTTGCTTTTGCCCCAGAGCAGCGGGTCGAAGTTCTGGTCCCATGCCGAGTAGTAGCCCAGGGCGGCATTCGTCGCCTCGAGCGTGACCGGGCCCTGGGCGCCCAGCCAGGTGCGGGCGGTCTCGAGGCCGAGATCGCCCGAGACCGTCGCGTTCTGCCGGAAGGCGAGGTTGCCCGCAGTCAGGATCGCACCGCCGGACGCGCGCATCGTCGCGACCCCGGCCAGCATCATCGCCACCAGCACGATGAGCGCGATGAAGACCACCACCCCGCGCTGGGACCGGGCCGGCGCGCGATGGCGCCGCATGCGAACGGGTGCCAAGGTTCGAGCCTGCTTCATGGTGCGGTTCCCCAGATCATGTTCCGCAGCGGAATCACGGTCTCATACACGCTGTAGCGATAGAGCCGCCAGTTGTTCGGCGTGAGGTTGGGATCGGCGGGGACGGCCGGGTCCGGGCAGCCCGTGGAGGTGTCCGCCGTGCCGTCGACGTTGGTCATCGCGAAGTTGGTGAGCGCGAGCGCCCCGCCCGCCCCGCTCGTCCACTGCGGATTTGGACTGCAAGCAGTCTTGTCCCAGTGCGTGCTGCGCGCGAGCAGCCCCACGCGGATCGCGCGCACGCAGCGCCAGCTCTTGGCCGGGTTCTCGTTGCAGGGCCGGAGCGGGTCGGCCACGAGCACGGTGTTGTCCGGCGGCGTCACCGTCCACTCGTTCGCGTCGATCAGCTGGTTGTCGTTCCGGTCGATCCCGTACTCGGCCTGCAGGCTGATGATGCCGTCCGCAGCTTCGACCGCCGGCAGGCCGAACAGGGTCTCGGAAACCATGAGGCGGTTCGCGTTGATCCCCCACTCCACCCGGCGCGGCTGCTTGCCGAGGTTCAGCACGAACCCGGAGGTGGGGGGGAACACGGCCGCAGGCCAGGCCGCGTCCTTGTTGAACCGCGGCGGGTTCGTCGCGGTCGGGGACAGCGTGTCCGCGGGGGGGCCGGGGTTGAGCGTGTAGGCGAGGTTGTGGCCGACGTCGTTCGGGTTGGCCGTGGGACGATCGGTCGCCTGGATGAGCGCGCACGCGGTTTCCGGGCCCGCCGTGGCGGCCGGATCGCCCGTCAGGATCAGCAAGTCGCCGTAGTCGAGACCGGCGCGGCCCCCGGACATGGCCTTCATCGTGCCGCTCGTGGTCCACGGCCGGGTCGTCACGAACTGACTCGAGTTGCCCCACAGCACCCGGATGAGGTCGGGCGCGCCGGCCACGCCCTGCACGATCTCGACGGGATACAGGCGGAAAGTGAAGTTGGGCCGGGCGGGAACCGGCGGGACGGGAATCGCGTCGCCCTTGTCGGAGGCCTGGACCAGGCATCCGATCTGCTTCGTGTCGGCGCCGCCGAAGCCGTAGCCGGCGAGCTGCACGTCCCGTTGCAGCGAGTACAGCCCGATTGCGCCGGCGCTCTGCGCGTCGCTGCCCTGGACGGTGGTCCGCTTGCGGCTCTCCGAGACCGCGAGGACCTGGAAGATCACGACGATCCCGATCATGCCGATCACCAGCCCGACCAGGATCTCGATCAGGCTCAGGCCGCGGACGCGTCGCCGCGCCGGTTGTCTCGTGTTGGGTGTGAACATCGCTCCGCGCCTCTAGTTGACGTACGCGACGACGGTATGGCGGTGCGGCGCCGTGTCGCCCGGGGCGAGCCAGCACACCGTGATCGTGACGCGGTTGCTGACCCCGGTGTCGATCTCGACCTGCTGCATCGCCGGCGTCGACCCCGGCAGCAGCGGCCGCCCCGACGGGCCGCCGGCATTCAGGTGGGCTGCCCAGGCGGTGACGGCCGGGCTGCCCGCGGGGGCGCCGCCGAAAGCGCAGCTCGCCGGCAGCCCGGTCGTCTGGTGTTCGAAGCTGAGCAGCGAGGCCTGGGCGGTTGCCGGGTTGCTGCGGTCGACGTTCACCCACATCTGCGAGAGCAGCTGGTTCGCCGCGTTGACCGCCTCGATCCGGTACTGCGCGTCGGCGACGGCGTTGATCGAGGCCGCCTGCATCGCGACCATCGCCAGGATGCCGAGCGAGAAGATGAGGATCCCGATCAGCGCCTCGAGCAGCGCCATGCCCGATTGATATGTGTTCCTGACAACCATGGCTCGTCCTCAGCAGGCCCGCGTGTCGTTCGGATTGGCCACGCTGTCCACGCTCGGGTCGCACATGCGCACCCGCCCGCCGGGCGTCACCACGATGCGCAGGCAGCGCATCGCCTCGTTCCCCGCGGTGGTCTTGCACGCGCCGCCGACCGGGTTGCTGACGTCGAAGGTGGCACTTGCTGCGCCGAGGTTCGGGGCCCGTCCCATGCCGTCGAAGCGGACCGTGTTGACCCCTCCCGGGTAGGTCGCCCCGACCTGGACGTTGAGGGCCGCCGGATTGGCCTGGCCGCTGCCCTCCAGGCCGGTACGGCCCTCGACATAGTCGAAGGCGCCCGCACCCAAGTCGGCGCGGACGGCCCACATGGGACCCGCCGCGTTCGCAACGAAGCCCGCGACGTTCACGGGATCGGGGTCCTCCGCCATGAGCATGAACTCCACGGTCTGATTGCGCTTCAGCGCCTCGACGCGCGCCGCCTGCACCCCGGCGAGGATCGACTCGGCCGTGGCCCGCAGCTTCGCGTTCTGCAGCATCGTCGAGAAGGTGGGCAAGGCGAGCATGAGGACGAGCGCGAACAGCGCGACCCCGATCATGAGCTCGATGACGGTGAAGCCGCGGCTGCGGGCGATCAACATACGCCGCCCTTCTTCGTGACCCAGCAAGTCCCGTTGCCGGACCAGCCGCTCAGGCCGGTGACCGTGGAGCCACGCACGTTCTGCTCGTTGATCGTGTAGGCGAACGCGCCCATCCCCTCGGTACCGACACCGGTCGCAGTCACGGTGTAGGTCCCAGCGCCGAGATTGGTGCACGTGTAGGTGAACTGCTTCTTGCCGGCACTGAGGACGGCGGCATTGCAGGGCATGTTGGCCGCATCCGAGTTGAGGTACGTGCGGTTGTCGAGAAAGAACTGCTCCATCTTCGTCCGCGTGTCGGCGAGCGTCGAGATCGCCTCGGCGATCTTGCCGCGCCGGATGTAATCGGAGTACGAGGGATAGCCGATCGCCGCGAGAATCGCGACGATCACCACCACGACCATCAACTCGAGCAACGTGAAGCCAGCGTGTCTGCGCATGTCAGGTCCCTTTGCAAGGTGGTTGCATCTTAGGGAGGGCCGGCGCGCGGCTCAAAGGGCGGCCGACGGTCGGGCGGTTTGCCGCGACGAGCGGCGCGACCGCCCGCGAAAAGCGGAACAACGTCACGTATCCCGTTGGCCTAGGCGCGGCCCGGCCCCAGGGGGGGGTGCGGCGCCGATTGAGCGGCGCAGTCATGCGTCATCCCCGGGAGGACGCATGACACGGAGTTAGACAGAGTTCAAACGATGCGTTACCATAAACTCATGGAATTTCAGCCGATTACGCGCGAGGCCCTGGCGGAGCACCTGCGCCGCCACCGCATTACGCCGACGCACCAGCGCATCGAGATCGCCTACGCGCTGTTCGAGCGCGGCGAGCACCTGTCGGCCGACCAGATCCTCACGCTGGTGAACGCACGCCACGCCGAGACCTCGAAGGCGACGGTGTACAACACGCTGAAGCTGTTCCTCGAGCGGGGACTGATTCGCGAGCTGATCGTCGACCCGGACCGCGTGTTCTACGACCCGAACACGGCGCCGCACCACCACTTCTACGACGTCGTCACCGGCGAGCTCACCGACATCCCGGCCGACGGGGTCAGGGTCGAAGGGCTTCCGCCGCTTCCGCCCGGCACGGTGGCCGACGGCGTCGACGTCATCGTCCGCACGCGTCCCGACGCCTCGCGCGGCTAGAGCGGCGGCGGGAGTGGCCGCTGGTACAATCCGCCGCGTCCCCGCTGGCGTAGCTCAGCTGGTAGAGCAGGGCATTCGTAATGCTCAGGTCGGGGGTTCAATTCCCTCCGCCAGCACCAAAAAATCAAGCGCTTATGGAGCGCTCACGGGCCCGCGTGACAAACAGCGCTCGCAGCGCCCGTGAGCGACTCGGGCGCCGTGTGGGGTCGTTACCTTGGGTTGTCCAGGGCGCCGATCGCGCAACGGCGGCCGCGTTGGTGGATCCGGCCGTGACAATCCACGCTCGATTACATCCGGCCGCGCGAAGGAGAGCCGGGTTTCTTGTTGGTCGGGCAGTCCAGGCCCGAGCCGACGAACGCGATGCGCGAGGCGCTCAAGCGCGCGGGGCGGCGGAAGACCGGAGCGTAGTCTCCAACCGGCCAGAAAGTGGTACCTGTTCAGTGGGATAAATCCCGGATACTGCGCGGCACGATGCCGGCTCGGCCCCGTCAGAATCATTGACACCCCTAGGCCGCTCTGGTAGTTACGAGATCTAGCTATGCAGCGCCAGCTTCAAGCACTTGAGGTCCGGCCACCGGCCATCGCTTCGAAGAGCGAGCGGCAGGCGGGTTTCCTTGCCCGCTGTCGGGCGGAGCACTTGTCGAACGAGCAGATCGTTCGCCGCGCCTCGTTCGTGCCCTTCGGGAAACGGATCAAAGTCCTCCACTGGCCGAACCTGTAGCAACCGGCCTGCCAGCCGACGAGTACGGCTGGTTCTCACCTGACGACTTCAAACGGGTCGTCGAAGCGCTAGCGAAGCATCCTCACCGGGAGCAGCTCGTTCTCGTCGGCGGTCAAGCGCTCAACACGTGGGTTGCCTACTACACTATTCCGATCCCGGAGACCGGCACACCCGCGCTAACGCAAGACGTCGATTTCCTCAGCTCGGCAGCCGATGCCGAGCTTCTCTGCCGTCTGCTCGGCGCAAGGTTCAGGCGCGCCACTATCGACGATAACACTCCCAACACCGTCATCGCGGTGATGGAGGCCGCGGATGGGCGAAAGCTGCTCGTCGACTTCCTCAGCACCCTCATCGGCCTTATACAAGATGAAGTGCGCCGTATGGCCGTGCCGGTCGAAGTCGAAGGCGAGCCACCCGTGTGGGTCATGCACCCCATCCTCTGCTTGCAGAGCCGGCTTGAGAACCTGTATCGCTTGCCCGCGAAGAGGAACGGGAACGGGGTCGCGCAGGCTCGCGTTGCCGTTGACGTGGCGCGCGAGTTTCTCATCGGGCTCCACGCTGACGAGGATCAGCGGAGTGCCGGTCGGGCGGCGAAGCGGATCTGTCGGATCGCCGCGTCGCCGGCTGGCGTCTTCGCGTTCTTCGAGTATCAGATCGACCCACTGGCGGCTGTCGACCCTGGCCGCTTTCCCGACCCCCGCTTCCAAGAGCGCGAGTGGCCGAAGCTGCGCAAGAGCCCAGACGGCAAGAGAGCGATCGAGGCCCGGCGCCGCGCCACATTGACATAACCGCCATCGCGATCGACGGGTTCGTCGGCGTTATCAGCATTCGTAATGCTCAGGTCGGGGGTTCAATTCCCTCCGCCAGCACCAGCACCTTCCTCCCGCAAGCTTCCGGGCCTTCGGCTCGATTCCGCGAGCGTCGCTGTCAGCTTCGCGACGTGAGCGCCGGCCGGCCGGCCATCGGCCGGAGCCGGAGCGAGGAACTTCGCACGGCCGGGCCGGCCGGCGCGGCATAGTTCACGCTCCCGTGACCACTGGCGCAGGGTTTGCTTTCAAGGGGTTGGAACGATTTTCTCGCGACAGGAGCCCCGCAAGGAGGAAGGATGCTCGGCATCTTCAACGGTTCTCGGTCCGACCACCCGCTGGCGGACCTCAAGGAGGCGAAGCGCCTCCTCGAGGGCTTGCCTGCGGGCGACGCCTTGCGGTCGCTCGAGGAGATCACGCATTGGCTCGACTCGGCCCGTGCCGAGGCGAGCTTCAAGCCGGAAACCCGCGCCCAGCTCATCCAGCTGCTCGACGAAGCGGGCCAGGCGCCCGCCCGCAAGCTCGCCCGCGAATACCTCGCGGCCTCCCGCATCGGCAAGCAGCAGGAGTCCCAGCTCTGGACCGCGAGCCACGCGTTCTGGGCGCAGTCGGCGCTCGGCTACGTCACCTGCCTCGACGCCTACGCGACCGGCGCGAAGGGCGGCGATGCCCTGAAGCGGTCGCTGCCGCTGCTCGGCGTGCGCGCGCTCCGCGCGCTCGCGGCGCAGCTCAAGTGGCTGCAGCTGCGGTACGGGCCGGTCGACGAGCGGCTCTGGACCATGCTGTGCCGGACCTATGGGCTGCTCGCATCGCGCAAGCTCTCCAGGACGAGCGTCGTGGTCTACCCGGGCGTCGCTGCCGAGTCGACCCCCGAGCTCGAGTTCCTCCGGGCCGCGATGTTCAGCGCCTGCTCGCCGGACAGCCTGCTGCCGCTCGAGATCGAGATCGCCGAGCGCACCATCGCACTCTGGTCGCCCAGCTTCCTGCTCGTGCCCCTGCAGCAGCCCGAGACCCCATACTGGATCGACCTCGCCGAGGGCAGGCCGCCGGTGCGCATGGCCCGTGCGCCGCAGCCCGCTCCGGGCGTCCGGTTCTTCGGGGCCGGACGCGCGTTCGCGGAGATCGATGCGATGGTGCAGCAGGTCCGCAAGACGCGTGAGGTGCCGCCCGCGATCTCGCTCGGCGGCGCGTGCGCGCCCGACACCGTCCTCGGCGTGCTCGAGCATCTCGAGCACTGCTGGTCGCCGAAGCTCCCCGAGCGGCGTCATCCGCGCCACCGCGTCAAGTCGCGCCTCACGATCGCGTGGGGCTTCGACGGCATCCTCGAGGTGCTCCGGCCCTGCACGACATCCAGCCTCGACGGGACGCGGTTCGAAAGCTGGATCGTCGAGAACGTCAGCGTCGGCGGCTTCGGCGCGCTCGTGCCCCAGGTGCGCGGCGACTGGCTGCGGATCGGCTGCCTGCTCGCGATGCAGCCCGAGGGCGGGGACAACTGGCTGATCGGCGTGGTCCGGCGGCTCTCGCGCCCGTCGCTGCAGCAGGCGGCGGTGGGCATCCAGACCCTCGCGCGCTCGGCCGCGCCGATCGAGCTCCGGGTCCA
>Ga0209853_1000348_pt1 | contig 12990 bp, 11 predicted proteins | sample GWRWS1_30_40_FD_187224 | JGI IMG/M metagenome (GOLD analysis project Ga0209853, IMG submission 187224) | Riverbed sediment microbial communities from areas with vegetation nearby in Columbia River, Washington, USA - GW-RW S1_30_40 (SPAdes)... | ecosystem: Environmental > Aquatic > Freshwater >...
CCAGATCCTCAGCCAGATCGGCAGCCCGTTCGCGCCCGACCAGCCGCCCGTCGGGGAGGAACTCGACCATGCAGCATGAACTCCCAGGAAGCATTTAGCGGCTACCGGCAGCACCCTGACCCAGGTGCATGGCCTGGGCGTGGTCTTGGCGGCCAAGCTCCTCGGCCATGTCGGCGACGTTCGCCGCTTCCCCAGCCAAGACCACTTCGCCAGCTACACCGCCACCGCGCCCCTGGACGCCTCCAGCGGCAACCAGCAACGGCACCGGCTCAACACAGGCGGCAACCGCCAGCTCAACGCCGCCCTGCACACCATCGCGGTCTGCCAGGCGCGCGACCCTGGACCCGGCCGCCGCTACTACCTGCGCAAGCTGAGCGAGGGAAAGACCCCCGCTGAGGCGCGTCGAGCGCTCAAACGACGCCTGGCTAACGTCATCTACCGGCGCATCCTCGCCGACCAACGCCGACGCCAACCAAGCGCCCTTGACACACCGAGGAACCCCTTCCGAGAACCTTCCGAGGCTGTCGGCCTTCGGCTTCAGCCGGGGCGCTAGCTGGTAAGCATGTGAGCAGTCGGGCAGTGTGGCCTCGGGCGGGCTCACTCACTGATCGGATCTTCAACGCAAATCATTGGAACGCTCCCAGGGGGCTGTGCGTTTAAGGGTCGCCATGCCGAGCGCGGGAGGCGTCGTGGGCTGGGAGGACTCACAGTTCCCGGAGTTCTTCGCAAGCCAGTATGGGCCGCTACGCCGGCTTGGGTTCCTGCTGACCGGGGACTGGTCGCAGGGGGAGGAGCTAGCGCAGGACGCACTGGTCCGGGTCTACAGGAGGTGGGCCCTGGTGCGCCGACAGAAGCACCCGGAGGCCTACGCCCGCAAGGTGCTCATCAACCACCATCGGTCGCTGCTGCGCCGGCTTCGGCTGGATGCCCGCCATGCCGGCCAGGCCCGCATCGAGACCGCCGACGCCAGCCAGCGTGACGAACTGCTGATGGTGTGGGCGGCGATCCGGCGGCTGCCAACCCGGCAGCGGGCAGTCGTCGTCCTGCGTTACCACGAAGACCTTCCCGAACTGGAGGTCGCCCGGCTGCTGCGGATGCCGGTCGGCACCGTCAAATCGACCGCCAACCGGGCGCTGGCTCGGCTGCGCAAGGACCTGGCGGGCCGCGTAGTCGACCACGCCGACAGCCGGAGGAAGCCGCGGTGAACCTGGAAGAGCTGGTGCGGGCCGCGCTGACCAAGCAGGCGTCGGCCGAGCCGGACCAGGCCGGCGCCTACGATCGCTTCCTCCGCCACCGCCGGCGCCGGGCCTGGCAGGCGGCAGGCTCGGCCGGCCTGGCCGTGGCGCTGGTCCTCGTGCTGGCCGTGGGTGGGGGGTGGCTGTTGGGCGGCCGCCAGCGCAGCAGCGTCACCGGCCCGGTGCCGACCACCGGGATGGTCCGCTACCCCCGGCAGGGGTTTGCGCTGACGCCCCCGGCGGGGTGGCAGGTCGACCAGGAGCTCACCCAGCGCTACCACCAGGTGCAGCAGGAATGGCTGGTGCTCGCCCCCATCGGCCGCGACCCGCAGGCCAGGATGCAGATCACCGTCCATACCGTCGTCGCCGACCCGCTCGACTACCCTGGCCGCCCTGGGACCCCGAAGGACCGCCTTCAGCTGCCCCCCACGCAAGCGACATTCCCGCTTGAGGGGCGCAGGTCCTCCGGGCGGCGGGCCGACGGCCGCGCGTTCGCGGTCGGCAAGCAGGACGGCCTGGTGACCTACATGATCGCCTGGCCCTACCACTGCCCCGGGCGGGCGCCTTGCCCGCCGGCGGCGCGCTGGCGGGTCCTGCAGCTCGAGGCCGGGGGCGAAGGCGCCGGCTGGCCGCAGGTCCAGCAGGTGGTGCGGCGCCTGGTCGAGACGGTCCAACCGATCGCCAACGCGCTGCCCGGTGGGCCCTTCCAGCCCGAGGAGCCTGGACGGTTCGGCGAGCCCCTCAAGACGATCGCCACCGACGGCCAAGGCGACTACGCCTGGCAGGTCAGCGGCGCCCGCTTCTCCCCGCCGCAGGAGGGCTACTGGCTTGAGATCCACTTCCCGAAGTTCAACGGGATGGGTAGCAGCATCGTCGCCGGCGACTTAGACCCGACAGTGCTGTGCGGGCCGCGCAAGGGCGGGATGGTGTACGGATCCGGGCCCCCGGAGGTTACGAGCGTACGGGTCGAGCTCGCTGGTCGGCCAGCCGTCACGGTCCCCACCTCAGTGCGCGACAAGAACCTTCCATTCACGGTCTGGGTGCTCGCCCCGCTGCCCCTCCACGTCCAGGTGCGCGCCGTCGTCGGCCTGGATGCTACCGGGCGGCAGGTAGGGCGATCGGCAAGGCTTTCGGGTGTGCCCGGCGCCGCCTGCCGCGCCTAGCTTCCCCATTGCTTGACACACAGAGGCGCTGTTGAGCCACTCCCTGGTCGAGTGCCGGTGAGGTCGCACGCCCTTTTCGAGCCAGCAGAGTTTGCGGCAGGGGACCACGCCGAGCGACCCACCGACACTCTGGAACCCTACGGCTGCAGACCACCGGGCTCCTGGGCCGCGGTCAACAAGTCGGGGATCTGACCGCCAATCCAGTTGATCGCGGCAAGGCCGGGTCCAAGCTCCATGTGGCCGGCGACACAGGCGGGGCTGCCGCTTGCCGTGATCCTGAGCGCCGCCAACGCCAACGACGCGACCATGCTGGAGGCGGTGCTGGACGACATCCCACCGATCCGCATGCCGACCGGGCGCCGGCGCCGCCGACCCGCCAAGGTCCACGGCGACAAAGCCTATGACCATCGCCGCTGCCGCGCCTATCTTCGTCGGCGGGGCATCCGTCCCCGGATCGCCCGCCGCAGGATCGAGTCCTCGACCAGGCTGGGCCGTCACCGCTGGACCATCGAGCGGACCGGGGCCTGGCTTGGTGGGTGGCGACGGCTACGGATCCGCTATGAGCGCTCCTCCGAACGCTTCTACGCCTTGGCGATGCTGGCCTGCTCGGCGATCTTGTTCAACGCCCTCCAGCAGCCACCGAGGTGACCGTTCGGAATGCCCGCTGAGACCGAGCAGGCGGCGTGACACCCTCTGCCCCGGCAGACGCTGAGTCGCCCTTGACTGGCAAGCAGGGGTAGGTCGCGCTGTCATGCAGGCTGCCGGTCCCGCACGTCGTCCACGACTTGGGGTTCGTGCCTAGGCAGGACCTGCAGGCGGCCACAGGCTCAGCGGGGGTTGTAGGCAACGAGTCCGTTGGCGTTGGACTCGTGGGTCGCCCCAGCGATGAGGAACACCGGCCCGGCGGCGACGACCCGGCCATGGCCGTAGTAGCGGTTCGCTTTCGGTTCGACCGTGACCCACTTGTCGGCTTGGATGTCCCACAGTGCATGGCCGCAGCCTTGGGCGAGCACCGTGCGGTCGGTCGCCGCGCCCTCCGGAGAGGCCTCGCAGGGCTCAAGCGGGGGATTGGGGAGCCGACGCCAGGCGTCCTGCTTCGGGTCATAGGTGGCCGCGCGCAGGTTGTAGTCCCAAGCGAGGACCTTGGTGCCGGTCCAGACCGCCGTCGACGCCTGGGGCGAGAGCCTGACCCTTGGGAGCACGCGCCAGGTGTCGGTGGTGGGGTTGTAGGCAAGCCCGGTGGAGTAGGGCGACCACGGCGGCGTGGTGGCGTTGTTGTCGTCAAGGCGCGCGCCGACCACCACCATCTCCTGGCCCGTCCAGACCGTGCTGGGGGGCGGCCAGCCTGCGTGGTTGAGCCCCACGGGTGCGGGCGCGATCGTCTGCCAGCGGTTGGTTTGGGGGTTGAAGGCGGCCCCGTCGCGGACGTCGACGCCGCCTCTGGCGGTGCTGCCCCACACGATCAGTTCCGTCCCGGTCCACACCGTCGCCACCGGCACCCGCGCCGACAGCGGCGCGGCCGGCAGCGGGCGCCAGGTGTCCGTCTTGGGGTCGTAGGCCGCGCCGTCGTTGAACCTGCTGCCGTTGGCGTACCCGCCCCACACCAGGACCGCATCGCCGGTCCACGCGGCCGCGGCCAGTGACCGTCCGGCCAGCGGCGACCGTGCGATCCCATGCCAGTGTCGTGCGACCGGATCAAACAGCCAGCCATCGGCATGGTAGGTCCCGGCGTTTCCGGAGTCACCTCCCCAAAAGAATAGGTGCGTGCCGGTCCACAGCGAGACGGCGCGTGCCCGTGGGGCGGGCGGCCGAGGAAGGTCGCTCCAGCCCGGCGGCAGCCGCGACAGGGCCCGCAGGACCTCCTGCGGCGTGCGACGGGGAGCGGCAGGGACTGCGGGTCGGGTGGTGGCCGTCGTCGGCGCCGGCTCGCGGGCGACCGGCCGGTCCACGACGTTGACCGGCTCGCGCAGCCGCTCGAGGCCGGCCCGGCCAACCGGCAGCAGCAGGGCGAGCAGCGCGACCGCCGCAACTGCGGACCCCAGGCGGCGTCGCCGGAGCTGACGCACCCGCCGTCGCAGCGCCGCTGGGTCCAGGTCGGCGCGAGGGTCACGCGCGGCGCGGCGGAGCTGATCACGGATCTCAGGGGCCATCGGCGACCTCCTCGACGACCTGCATGCCCTCGACCCGGCGCAGCGCGGTCAGCGCCTTGCTGGTAAGTGACTTCACCGTCCCAGGCGCACAGCCCATCAGGGCCGCGACCTCGGCGACTGGCAGGTCGGCGTAGTAGCGCAGCACCAGCGCGGTGCGCTGGCGCCGCGGGAGGGCGGCGACCGCCTGGCGGATGGCGACGGCATCGGCCGGATCCGGGTCGAGGTGCGCGCTGGCCGCCCCCGCGGCCAGCCGTGCGCGCGCCCGCCGCTCCGCCATCCGGCGCCGCAGCCACGAGTTGGCCAGGTTGATCGCGACCCGGTAGGTCCAGGCGGTGGCCAGCGGCTCGCCCAGCTCACGCACCCGAGACCAGCGCAGCCACACCCGCGCCAGCGTCTCCTGTGCCAGCTCCTCGGCAGCGTCCCCGTCGCCGCAGAGCAGGCTGAGCGTGCCGACCAGCCGCGGCCGGACGCGGTCGCAGAAGCCGATCACGCCCTCCGGGTCCATCCCCGCCTCCTCTGCTCGTAAGACGCAGCAGGGCGGCCAGCGGTTCACCCCGTTTAGCTCTGGGTGCGCTACGACCACGGGTCGGCTCGACCCGAAGCAACCAGACAGCTCGCTCCGGAATATCCTTTTAGGAACACCCGCCAAGTGGTGGCCATCCGCCGCGGTGCTGGGTCGAGCCCGTGGCGGCGCAGCGTCGTTCGGACCGCGGTTGCCGAGACCCAAATCCCCAGGCGCTGCAGCTCTCCCTCGATGCGCTGGTAGCCCAGGTGGAGTTCTCCCTGGCCAGGCGGACGATCAGCTGCTGCACCCCCAGGTCCAGCGCCGGCCGGCCGGTCGGGCGGTGCGGGTAGTCCAGGCACCGGCGACAAGACGCCGGTGCCAGCGCAGCAGCGTCTCCGGTCTAACGAGGAGCACGACCAGCAAGACCGTGGCAGGACGCGGCTGAGCGCGGCGAGCAGCGCCCGATCGGCGGGCTCCAGCTTGGGTCGTGGGGTCTGGCGGCGGAGGACCACGAGCTGGTGGCGCGGGACGAGGATCTCCATGTCCGTAGCGGCGTCACCGCGGGCCGCAGCACGAGCAGCTGGATGGAACGGCACAGCGTGAGGTAGGCGGGCTTCGACAGCATCAAGATGGCCTCCCCGGCCGGGGCAGCAGCGTGCCACCATACCCAGCCGTGGACGCGAACTGGCAGCTCAACGGCCACGTCCGACTTTGCGCACCCTTCAGGGTCCTCACCGGACACGAGCCGCCGACACCTACTACCGCGACGACGCCGCCGAGCCAGCATTGATGCCGATCATGTTCGCCCAGCTCGGCGACGACGAGAAGGCGGAGTTCTTCGTCCGCTACGACACGCAGTGGACGTGACCCTATCCGCGTCGCTCGTAGGTCGGCGGCTCATACCCAAGCGAACGTCCGCAGTGAGCGGGCAAGGTTGGGTTCGTGAGCGGCCGGGTTGGTCTGTGCCAACCGACATCGGATCTGCACGGCTTCCTGGGTGATGCTGTCTATGGGCCGTGCTACGGCCACCACGTACGCGGAGCCGGTGGCGCTCGGTCACCGGCTCCGCGGCGGGGCGGCTCGGCCCTAGAGCCGGGCGCCGTACAGGTTCTGGTCCAGGCCCCCCTGCGACAGGCACGGGTCCTGGATCAGCGGCAACTGGTAGGAGGGGGCGTTGATGTCGTTGGGCACGTAGGTGCATGGCTGGTAGACATCGAAGTTGTCCATGTCGTCGTCGGCGCCGACCTCCCGTGGGTCGGTCCCGGGGACCAGGTCACGCGAGTCGGTCCACACCACGTGCACCGCTCCGGGAACCGCGGACACGTAGTTGTAGTCACCCCAGAACCCCACCCGCCGGGCTCCATGGGTCTCCCAGCCGTAGTTGCTGCCGTGGCTGGAGACCTGCGTCTCGGTCCAGGTCACGCCGCCATCCGAGGACTGGGCGGCGACGGCGTTGACCACATCGCCGGAGTTCACGCCCGCGGCGGTGTTGCCCGGCGGCCGGTCCGGCGCGTACGCCGGATCGGCCCTGGAATCGTTGAAGATCACCGTCAGGACCCCGTCGGCCGCGCCGATGTCGGGGAACCACTGGTGGCCGACGGGCACCACGTCGATGGTGGCCGCAGGGGTGGGCCAATCGATGCCGTCCGGGGAGTTGCGGATGAAGACCTTCGCCTGGCCGGCGGCGGTCTCGGCGGTGTAGACGACGTGGACGCCGCCGTTGTCGGCGGCCACCGCCGAGGAGCTGAAGAAGCGGGAGAACGTGAACCCGGTGGGGCAGGCGAACGGGCCGTCGCCGCAGTCCACGAAGCCGTTCTGGCTGAACTGATCGGAGTCGAAGGCCGTGATGGTGTCCACGTGCCGGGCCGGGCCGAAGGACCGCCCCTGGTCGGTGGACTTCGACAGCCAGATGTCCCAGGTCGGTCGGGCAGCGGAAGGGTAGGTGAGGAAGGTGAGGTACACCGCGCCATCCGGACCGACCGCCAGGTCGGCGAAGGAGGCGGTCCCACGCTCAACCGGCGTCACCCGCACCGGGCGGGAGAAGGTCAGGCCGTGGTCGGTGGACCGGGAAAACAGCACGGCGTTGGTCGGGGCGAACCCGTCGTACTGCGACCAGGCCACGTACACGTTGCCAGCGCCGGGCCCGCTGGTCTGGTCGACAGTGAGGTTGATCTTGTCCTGGAACAGCCCCGTCAAAAACAGCCCCGAGGGGGTCCCTCGCTTGACCAGGACCGTCCGCTCGTAGCTGGCCCCATGGTTGAGGTAGCTGGCGACGTACACCGAGCCGTTGACGGGCTTGGTTCGGTTGAAGCAGATGAACGCGTAGAACAGCCGGCCGTCGGCGTCGAACGCCTGGGTCGGGTCACCGGCTGCGGCGCACTGCCCGCTGGCCGGCGACGCCTGGCCGGCCTGCGACTCGTCACCCGGATAGCCGGGGACCAGGCTGTGCCGCCAGGTCAGCCCCCCGTCGGTGGACCGGTGGTAGCCGGCCCACACGTCCCCGCCCACGGTCTGGCGGCAGTAGTCGTTGGACCCCGCCACCACGATGTCAGTATTCGACGGGTCGATGGCCACGGTGGGCTCGTTCTGGGGTCGCCGGCCGGTGCTGCACCCGGCCGTGGACGCGTCGGTGCCGCCGTCATAGCGCACGTAGCTGCCGGGAGTGTCGTCCCCGGTGACCCGGACGTCGGTCACCGAGCGGGCGGGTCCCGCGACCGCCACGGTAAGGAGCAGGGCGGCGATGGCGGCGATCAGGAATCGGCTCCTCATCTGGCCTCCTTCCTCGGGCAGGGCAACCATCACCCAGATCCCGGCCGGACCTTCTACCCGAAAAAGCGCAACCAGCCGAACGGGCGTTACACCCTCTCCTGCGGTCACCGTGCCAGGCGTAGACGCCCATCAAGTCGACTCGGCGACCGACCGGGCAGCAGCGAGGAGCTCAACCCCGTGGTCGTCCAGCAACGTGGGTACCGTCATCCGAATGGACGGCCAGCTCTGCCGCCACAGCCGGTCGCGGCGACCGCAACCCCGCCGTCCAGGACCGGCCGACGGGTGTTCCTGCTCGTCGTGGGTTGCCCACGCGTTCTGGTTCCCCAGAGCCCAAGAGCAAGCGCAACACTGCTCGACTGCCTTGCGGCCACAATCCGATCCGCAGCGGTGGCGGATGGTGGGCAGGCGTGGATCGGCTGCGGATCGTCATCGCCTGCGACCCAACGGGACGGCGGCTGACCGTGGGGCCGTAACGACCTGTTGGCGGCGAACGTTCCCCTATAGGGCGGGCGTAATTCAGGCTGGTCGAGGGATCGCCGGACGGGAGGCTGCCATGGTCAACCAGCTCCGCAAACGCGTCAGGCTCACCGCTGCGGTGGCGGCGCTGACCGTCGCATCGGTGGCCGTCCCTGCGGGTTCGGCTTCGGCGGGAGAGTCGGCCCAGGAGAACGGCTACCTGGTGGTGCTCAAGGAGCACGACCGGGTCGCTGGCCTGGAGGCGATCGAGCGCGCTGGTGGCGAGGTGGTGAAGCTCAACAAGCTCGGCATCGCCACGGCCACCTCGAGCAACCCTGGCTTCGCGTCCGCGCTTGGTTCCTCGGGTGCGGTCGAGGCGGTCGGCAACGACGGGGGCTGGCAGCTCCAGCCGCTCAGCGTCACCCAGGAGCCGCCCCCGGTTCCCGGGCCGGAGATGGCCGCCGACTGCGCCGCCCAGTACGGGGTCGCGGTCGACATAGGACCCGACCGGCTGTCGGCCTGCCAGTGGGACATGCGCGCCATCAACGCCAGCCCCGCCGGCTCCTACGCGGTGAACCGCGGCGCCGGCGCCACCATCGGGATCATCGACACCGGGGTCGACTTCACCCACCCCGACATCGCCCCCAACCTCGACCTGGCCCTGTCCTGCTCGTTCATCACCCCGGGTAACCCCACCGCCCTTCCGGAGGAGATCGACCCGACCGGCGCGGCCTGCCAGACCAAGACCGCCACCCAGGACCTGTTCGGCCACGGCACCCACATCGCCGGCATCGCCGCGGCGCCCAGCAACGGCATCGGGGTCGCCGGGGTCGCACCGCAGGCCACCCTGGTCAGCCTCAAGGTCTGCACCGCAGGGGGTTTCTGCTTCACCCAGGAGGTGGTGGACGCACTCATCTACGCCGGCGACAAGGGCCTTGACGTGGCCAACATGAGCCTGTTCGCCGACCCGTTCCTGTTCAACTGCCGCAACCAGGCCGACCAGCGCGCCATCGTGAAGGCCATCTCCCGCGCCACCCAGTACGCCACCCAGCATGGCGTGGTAGTGGTGGCCGCGGCCGGCAACGAGGCCACCGACCTGGCCCATCCGGAGACCGACGAGCTCAGCCCCGACTTCCCGCCCGGCGCCGCGGTGACCCGCGACGTCGGCAACCAGTGCGTGGTGCTGCCGCAGGAACTGCCCGGAGTGGCCACCGTCTCGGCCATTGGGCCGCAGGGGATCCTGGCCTTCTACTCCAACTTCGGCAACGCCGTGGTGGACGCGACGGCACCAGGCGGCTCCTCGGGGCAGGCCCCCAACCCCTTCGGACGGGTGCTGAACGCCTGGGGCGCGCAGGCACCGCCGCTCAACACCACGCTGCGGCGGCTGGTGGAGGACTGCGCACCGGTCGGCGGCCAGACGGTCTGCGCCCTGTACGGCTGGATCCAGGGTACCTCCATGGCCGCGCCGCACGCGGCGGGGGTGGCCGCCCTGATCCGCGCGGCCCATCCCAGCCTGCCGCCGCTGGCGGTGATCGCCGGCATGCAGACCACGGCCATGCCCATGGTCTGCGAGGAGCAACAGGACCCCCTCGCCGCTCCCAGGCGGTGCACCGGCGGCCAGGGCCACACCAACTTCTACGGCAGCGGGCTGGTCGACGCCCTGGCAGCAGGCCAACCGTAGCCAGCCAACAACCCGAAGGAGGACCGGGATGCGCAGGACAAGCGCGCTGGTGGTCATGCTGGTGCTGGGGCTGCTAACGCTGGCGCCATCGGCCTTGGCCGGCGACAACTTCGTGGCCACCCTCTCCGGCGACCAGGAGGTCCCGGCGCGAGACACCCAGGCCGTGGGGGTGGCGACGTTCAAGCTCCGCGAGGACGGGACGGCGCTGCGGTTCAAGGTCAACGTCGCCAACCTCGACAACGCCGTCGCGGCCCACATCCACTGCGGCAGTGTTGGGGTCAACGGCCCGGTCGGCGTCACCCTGTTCCTGGGGGCGCCCGCCGGAGGTGGCGTGAACGGGACGCTGGCTGAGGGGACCATCACCGCCCCCGACCCCGGCAACGCGTGCGGCTGGGCCGACCTGGCGGCGGTGCTGGCCGCGCTGGGCAGCGGCGCCACCTATGTCAACGTGCACACCAACGACGGGGTGGCGCCACCCAACACCGGCCCCGGGGACTTCCCCGGCGGGGAGATCCGCGGCCAGACCCGATAGCAACTCACCAGCAGGCAATGGAAGGAGGGCCCGGCAGACCGGGCTCTCCTTCGCGTCGACCCACTCATCCCGGAGAGCTCATGTCCCCCAAGGGCACGGCGGCTGGCAGGCGAGCCGCAACGGCCCGCTGGCGCCTGACCGTCCTGTGACGGTGGCGCGGCCGAGGACAAGCTGCCGCATCGGGCGGTGCGCTCGATCAGGTACTGCTCCCCGTAGGGTGCAGAAAACCCGATCATGCAGCTTGTTGTCGGTGGTACTCGTGGAGCAGGCTGAAGAAGCGTGGGCGCAAGCCCGGGTCCACCACCATGGCGACCGGCGCCCCGCGCAAGCGCCGCCCGCGCCAGAACAGCAAACCGCCCGTCACCGCCTGATCCAAGAAACCGCCGGATCCATCAGGTGGGTGGGCGTGCTTCCGGACTGTTCAGCCCGAGCACGCCTGCGACCGCGCGGGCGGCCAGCAGCTCGTCGTGCGGGGCTTGCCCGGCGAGCGCGATCACGGCCCCTTCGAGCGCTCCCCAGAACGCCAGCGCCACCGCCTTGGCGGGCGGGCCGGGTGGAATCGACCCGTCGTTGCGTCCCGCTTCGATCAGGCGGGCGCAGCGCTTCATCAGTGTTTGTGAGACCCGCTTGATCTCGCGCCCGACCGGATGGTCCTGGCCGCTGAACTCGACCCTGAGCGCCATCATGACGCGGGCGACGTCTCGTCGGCAGTAGACGGCGTGACCGCGCGCCAGCGCGAGCAGCGCGGCGACCGGATCGGGCTGTTGCTCGGCCGGCGCACCCACCTCGTGCCACCAGGTCTGGTTGACCCACTCGAGCACCGCCAGCGCCAGGTCCTCCTTGTCCTTGAACTGGTGGTAGAGGGCGCCGCGCGTGTAGCCGGCCTCGCGGGCCACTTGTTCGAGCACCAGGTTGCCGTAGCCGTAGCGGGACAGACCTCGCGCGGCCGACTCCAACAACGCGGCCCGCGAACGCGCGCGGCGCTCCACCTGGGTGGAACGTCGGCGACTTGTCGGCGCCCGCGCCGTCGAGCGGCTCATCGAAGATGTAGCGCGTACATGCATGTACGTATGATACCGTACCATCCAGCGAGGAGAACTTCCGTGTCTACACAGGAGATCGACTTTACCGCGGGGACGGACAGCCATCCGAACGACCCGCACGTGGAGACGCCGGGCAGGGTGCATCAGGTCGCGGTGCCGCCGGCCGCGCGAACCCTCAGCACGCTCCCCCACATCGACGACGAGGACGCCTTCCTCGTCGAAACCGGCCCCGCCCAGGACCGGACGGGCGAGCAATGGGCCCGAGCGATCTTGGAGGACGCTCCGATCATCATGCGACGCGCGCTCCGCTGGGGCTGGTTCGCGCTCGGCCTGCGGCTCGGTTCAACTCGGTCTGACCGATTCGTGCTCGGCTGGGAGGTGCGCGCAGCACCCCGGACATCGCGCTCCTTGGTGCCAGCTCCCGCCTCGGGCTGCCGGCCGAACTCCCCTGCAAGCGCCAGCAGCAGGCGCCGCTCTTCGCCACCTTCGTGCAACAGGAGAACCACATCGCACGCGCGGTGTGGGCCGGAGTCGCACCCGTGCGTCGACTGGTCGTGCGGTACCTCCTCGAGCGGGCCAGCCGCAGAATTCGTGAAAAGGAGCGAGACGGATGAACGTTGAATTGGCGATCGCCGGGCTGGGTTGCTTCGTCCTCGCGTTCGGTCACACGACGATCGGTCTGCGCTGGGTCCTTCCCAACCTCACGAAGGGGCGCCTGCCGAGCACACCGTTGGGCCCGCCCTCGATGACCCTCGGCATGGTGCGCTTTACCTGGCAGGTAGTCAGCGTCGTGCTCGTGGCCTTCGGCATCCTCTTCATGGCACTCGCCTGGGCTCCGGATGTCGATCTGAAGACCCTGCTGCTGCGTTGGTTTGCCGCGTTCTGGCTCGCTGCTACGGCGACGGCCGGCTGGAACGCTCGCCGCCGCCCGCGCAGCCTCCTGCGTTCTCCGGTGCCGTGGGTCTTCGTGGTGATCGCGGTGCTGTGCTGGACAGCATCCACCTGAGCCTTGACCCGTTCGTCATCCCGGCCTAGGACGAAGGCGAAAGGTCCACGAATGAGGCTCCCGAACACCGCGCACACCTCCCGGCCCTGGCGGATCCACGAACTCACCTGCGACTTCCGGCTCGAGGACGTCTGGGCGCTGCCGACGCAGGGCGGCCCGGACGACCTCCCCCGGTTGGTGCAGCGGTTTGCCTCGGCCGACCCGTCGCAAAGCTCCTCCCGCGCCGTCCGCACTCTCTTCGCGATCCGGTGGAAGCTCGGGGGGCTGCTCGGCTGGGACGACCCGGACGCCGGCCTCGGCTCCAGGGTGCCGACGCTCCGCGACCGGCTGCCGGCGGACCTGCGCGAGACCCCCGGCCCGGACTTCGAAGCGCTCCCCTTCACCTCGCTGTACCTGCTCGGCGACGAGTTTGCCGCGGAGATCGCCAACCGGACCATGCACGGGGTCATG
>Ga0209853_1000349_pt1 | contig 12963 bp, 11 predicted proteins | sample GWRWS1_30_40_FD_187224 | JGI IMG/M metagenome (GOLD analysis project Ga0209853, IMG submission 187224) | Riverbed sediment microbial communities from areas with vegetation nearby in Columbia River, Washington, USA - GW-RW S1_30_40 (SPAdes)... | ecosystem: Environmental > Aquatic > Freshwater >...
CCCCGAAGCGGTCGCGCATGATCCGCGCCCACAGCCGCCGCGCCGCGCGGAACTTGGCGACTTCCTCCAACAGGTTCATCTGCGCTGCGAAGAAAAACGATAGCCTGGGGGCAATCCGGTCAACCCCCAGGCCGCGCTCCGCGGCGGCCTGCACATAGGTCATCGCATCGGCCAGCGTGAACGCGACCTCCTGGACGGCCGTGGCGCCGGCCTCGCGAATGTGATAGCCGCTGATGCTGATCGGGTTCCACCTGGGCAACCGCTCCACACAGAACGCAAAGACGTCGGTGATGAGGCGGAGAGACGGCTGGGGCGGAAAGATGTACGTCCCGCGGGCGATGTACTCCTTGAGGATGTCATTCTGCGTGGTGCCGCCGACCGCGTCAGGACTCACGCCCTGCCGTTCCGCGACGGCGACATACATGGCGAGAAGGATCGACGCCGTGGCGTTGATCGTCATGGAGGTTGTCACGCGCTCGAGCGGAATGCCCGCCAGCAGGGCTTCCATGTCCGCAAGCGAGTCGATCGCCACGCCCGCTTTGCCGACCTCCCCCTCGGCCCGCGGGTGGTCGGAGTCGTATCCCATCTGCGTGGGCAGGTCGAATGCGATAGAGAGCCCCGTCTGGCCTTCGCTGAGCAGCAGGCGAAAGCGGCGGTTGGTCTCCTCGGCTGCGCCGAATCCTGCATACTGGCGCATCGTCCACAGCCGGCCACGGTACATCGTGGGATGAATCCCGCGGGTATACGGGAACTCTCCCGGCACTCCGGGATCGTGGCCGCCGCCGGGGAGAGAGTCGTCAGGCGTGTAGACGCGTTTGATCTCCACCCCGTCGGGGGTCTGGTGTCTGGCTTTCCGCTCGCCGCCGTCCATCGACATTGTCGGTCACCCGGAAGGTTCGATTGTCAGCAACACCGCTCCCCCCATCACCTCCTGGCCTGCCCGGGCGCGCACCGCCGACACCCGGCCGGCGACCGGCGCGCGGATCTCACTCTGCATCTTCATCGCCTCGACGATGGCCAGCGGCCGGCCGGCCTCCACTCTTTCGCCGACCACCACCTGGACCGACACGACCAGCCCCGGCATCGGTGCTCTGACCTCACGCGAGCTCACCGCCGCGGCCGCCACGCTTTTGCGGGCGATCGGCACGCGGCGCGTCACGCGCAGGCGGTACTGTTCATCGGCGATCCCCACCAGGCACTCGTCGCCGTCTGTTCGGATGACCACAGGCGTAGCCGACGTGTCGCGGGTCAGCACGTAGTGCGTCGTGCCGAGCCGGCGCTCGAAGGCGATCGGGTAGGTCTGCCCATCGACCGCCACGCGCAATCCCGCGCCCTCGCGCGCCACGCTCACGATAACGGTGCGGCTGCCGTACACCACCGAGTACTCAGGCATCGCGCAGGCCTTCCTCTCGGGCGGCGTTGATCCACCGTCGCGGCGCCGGGGCATGAGGCAGGCGCAGTTCCTGCTCCTCCTGAAAGGCCGCCGCGGCCGCGGCGATGACGGCCTCGAGCTCGTGTCGTCCCTGCACGCGAGTCTCCCAACGAGATACGAAACCCGTTGTGTGGCGGCTCGATGCGAACTCCGAATCGCCAAGCGCCCACAAGTGGAACGGCAGGGTCGTGGCGATACCCGCCACGGCCATTTCCGAGAGTGCGCGGCGCATCCGGGTGATCGCATCTTCGCGTGTCATTCCCCAGGTGATCACCTTGGCGAGCAGCGGATCGTAGTGCCGTGTGACCTCCAGCCCGGGCAGCATCCCGCTGTCCACGCGCACGCCGGGGCCCGAGGGCTCGACCACCGCTTCGATACGGCCGATCGATGGGAGGAAGGCCTCATGCGGATCCTCTGCGCTAATCCTGCACTCGATCGCGTGTCCACGTGGAACAGGTGACTCTGCGATGGACAGCGCGCCCCCCTGTGAGATCCGCAGTTGCTCGGCGACGAGATCCAGACCCGTCACGGCTTCGGTGATCGGGTGTTCCACCTGTAGGCGGGCGTTGACCTCGAGGAAGAAGAAGTCGCTCCCCTTCACCAGGAATTCGAACGTCCCGGCGTTTACGTACCCGATCGCTTTCGCGCCTGCCACGGCGGCCTCGAGCAGGCGTCCTCGCACATCCCGATCGAGGCCCCCGGCAGGCGTCTCCTCGATCAATTTCTGGTGCCGGCGCTGCACCGAGCAGTCCCGTTCTCCCAGCGCCACGACCGCGCCCCTGCGGTCGGCCAAGATTTGCACTTCCACATGCCGCGCATCCCCAAGCCACCGTTCCAGGTAGATCCGGTCGTCTCCAAACGCCGCCTTTGCCTCGCCGCGTGCAATACGCACGCTGTGGTCGAGTTCGTGCCGCGCGCCCACGAGGTGGATGCCTTTGCCGCCCCCGCCGCCTGCGGCCTTGATGAGCAGAGGAAATCCGAGCTCCGCTGCTGCGGCCGCGATCTCCCGGTCGGCGAGCGGCCCGGTGCCCGGCAGCACCGGGACACCGGCGGCAGCCAGACGGTCACGCGTCTGCGCCTTGTCGCCGCACGCGGCAAGCACATCGGCCGGCGGCCCGACGAAGACCACGCCGGCGGCTTCACAGGCGCGGGCGAATGCGGCATTCTCCGCAAGGAATCCGTAGCCGGGGTGCAGCGCGTGAACGCGGGCGGATCGGGCGATGTCGATCAGCGCGCCGGCGTTGAGATAACTGTCCGCCGGGGGATCGCCGGGCAGAGGGTGGGCCTCGTCGGCCAGGCGCACGTGTGGGGCATGGCGATCGACCGGAGAGTACACGGCGACCGCGCGCAGCCCAAGGTCGCGGCACGCGCGGATGATGCGCACCGCGATCTCACCCCGGTTGGCGATGAGGACAGAGGAGCTAGAGCTCGTCCTCGTCTTCCTCTTCCCGGCGCAGACCCGGCCGGTGCACGAGCACGTAGCGGGAGATCATGAAGCTGCAGGCTTCCCAGAAGCGCAGGCCGCGGACGTTGCCCGCGGTGACCGAGGCGTGGATATCGTTGGCGCCCTGGCCGTTCAGGAATTCAATCACGGCCTCAGCCATGCGACGGCCGTAGCCCTCGCGGCGATACTCAGGATACACGAAAAACTCGGCGATGGTCCCCTGGATGCGCTGGCGGTCCGACGCCTGCGCGCTCAGAATCGCCACCGCAAAGCCGATGCGGCGTCCCTCTTCCACCGCCCACCAGATGTGGCGGCTCTTCCCCTGCTCGTTGAAGATGTGGCGGATGTAGCCATCGAGCCATTCGTCCGGCGGCGGCTCGCCGACGATCTCTTCGCGGTAGCGGCGCAACCACTCCCGAAACTTCCGGTCGTCGGGAGACACGTACTCAAGCTTTACCGACGTCAAATGTTCTTGCATGGCGGTGGAGGGAGAATCTTCGTAGACTGTTCTACTCACGCACCCGGAGATTCCTTGTCATGTTATCGTGAGTCGCTTCGCGACGAGCGATGGCAGTTGTCCCTACAGTGGTATGTTGCCGTGCTTCTTTCTCGGCAAGCTTTGCCGCTTCGACTCCAGCGCAGCGAGCGCCGAGATGAGTCGTGGGCGCGTCTCGCGCGGCTCGATCACGTCGTCGATGTAGCCCCGGGTCGCGGCAATGTAGGGGTTGCTGAACTGGGCGCGGTAATCCGCGACGAGGCGCGCGCGCAGGGCGGCCGCGTCCTTCGCCTCCGCCAGCTCCTTGCGGTAGATGATCTCGATCGCGCCCTCCGGGCCCATCACCGCGATCTCGGCAGTGGGCCACGCCAGGTTGATGTCGCCGCGGATGTGCTTGCTCGACATCACGTCGTAGGCGCCGCCGTACGCCTTGCGCGTGACGACGGCGATCTTGGGAACGGTGGCCTCGCAGTATGCGAAGAGGAGCTTGGCGCCGTGGCGGATGATCCCGCCGTGTTCCTGGCCCACGCCGGGGAGAAATCCCGGCACGTCCACGAACGTCACCAGCGGAATGTTGAAGGCGTCGCAGAACCGGATGAATCGCGCGCCTTTGGTGCTCGAAGCAATGTCCAGGACGCCGGCCAGAACGCCCGGCTGCTGCGCGACCACGCCCACGGCCCGGCCGTCCAGGCGGGCGAATCCTGTGATCAGGTTTTGGGCGAAGCGGGCGTGCACCTCGAAGAACGAGTCCGTGTCGACAACCCGGCGGATCACCTCGGACATGTCGTAGGGCTTGATGGGATCCCCGGGCACGATCCCGTTCAGCGCATCGTCCATGCGGGCGGGATCGTCGGTCGACGGCGCCCGCGGCGGATCCTCGAGGTTGTTCTGCGGTACGTAGGACAGCAGACGGCGGATCTGCTGCAGGCAGTCCATGTCGTCTTCGGCGACAAAGTGCGCGACGCCGCTCGCGCCCGCGTGCACCTCGGCCCCGCCGAGCTCCTCGAACCCAACTTCCTCACGGGTCACGGTGCGCACGACCTGCGGACCGGTGACGAACATGTAGCTCGTCCCGCGCACCATGATCGTGAAGTCGGTGATGGCGGGAGAGTACACGGCGCCGCCGGCGCAGGGACCCATGATGGCCGAGATCTGCGGGATCACGCCGCTCGCCATCGTGTTGCGGTAGAAAATCTCCGCGTAGCCGCCCAGGCTGTCCACGCCCTCCTGGATCCGCGCGCCGCCGGAGTCGTTCAACCCGATCATCGGCGCGCCGGTGCGCATCGCCAGGTCCATCACCTTGCAGATCTTGCCGGCATGCGAGGAGCCGAGCGACCCCCCCAGCACGGTAAAGTCCTGGGAGAACACGTACACGGTGCGGCCGGCAATGGTGCCATAGCCGGTGACGACGCCGTCGGCGGGCGCTTCCACACGCTCCATGCCGAACTGGCGGGCCTGGTGCGTCACAAACGCATCAAGCTCGACGAACGATCCGGGGTCCAGCAGGTGGTCGAGGCGCTCGCGCGCGGTGAGCTTGCCCTGATCGTGCTGCCGCTGGATGCGCTCCGGCCCGCCCAGCGCCCGGATGCGATCCTTGCGCCGGCGCAGGTCGGAGAGGCGATCGTCACCCATCAGGGGCTATCTATTCCTGGACAGTCCTCGCGGTCATCGGCCGGATGGTGATGATCCCGTGCTTGAAGACAAGCTCCCGTCCGGCGTCGGTCTCGACGAGCAGGCTATACGTACCGAAGTCCTTGAGGATACCCTCGAGAATCTCGTATCCATCTCGGCATCGAATGTGCACCGGGATCCCGGTGGCCACCAGGTGACGGAAGAAGTCATCTTCCATCGAGCTCTTCGGAGCAAAGCGGTTCCGCTCCATGTCCTGCTGCCGGTTCATTGGTTGAGCCACTTCAGCACCCCCCGGTCGTTCGGGCCTGATTTGCCAGCCGTCCTCATCTCGCGTCTCCACGGGGCCCGCCTCGACAGGAGCGGCCGCGGGAATCTCCACAACGGTCCGCGCTGGGACGCGATCGAGCGGCCTTGTGTCCACGGTCTCTGTCTCGACGTCCTCTGCTTCGAGCGTCGCTGATTCGATACCGTCCGCCTGCAGCGTGTCGGTCAACGCCTCCACTTCGAGCCCCGACTCGGCCGGACGCGCCGCCAGCGGCATACGCCGCTGCGGCTCGCGCAGGCGGCGGTAATGGTCTTCCATCGACTCGAGCTCTTCGCGGCGATCCCGCATCGCCCACCCCCGCCGTACCAGCCCCGTGCCACGCTTCGTCACCGCGTCCAGTGTCGCGCCGATGGCCGCTTCGGTCTCACTGCCTTCAACCATCGCCGTCCCGACATAGCGGTCGGACGCGGAGGCGCCGGAGATTGTAATCGCCACGACCATGGCCTTGCCCGCGGTCAGCGCGACCGGGACGATCGACTCCACGGTCGCGCGCCGGTCTTCGGCCTCGAAGAGCGACTTCAGCGCATCCAGCGTGGCCTGCGCCGCGGTACGCAGCCGCCCGGCTGCATCGGTCAGTCCGCGGGCGCGGCCGACGAGCGCGGCGACCGTGCCTTCGTCCGTCCGTAACTCGACGGTGACCTTGGTCTCAGTCGCGCTGAGGATCTCCTCGACCTTCTGCATGTACCAGCGAGACCGGGCGGGCTGATCGCGACGCAGCCTCGCCACGCGGATTCGCCAGTTGTCCACGGCGAGCGAGTACCGGGACATGAGCGCTGCGGCGACGCTGTGGCGGACTTTCGACTCGTCCTTCTCAGCCGAAGCGGTGACGTAGATGCGGTCGATCTCGCCCGCGTCCGTAGCGACAACGCGAGCGGCGGTGACCCCATCCAGCCGCTCCAGCAGTGCCTCGATGTCTTCGGCGAATACTTCGCTCGGCACGGACCCGCGACGACGTGTTGGATGTGGGATTCCCTGGTGATGCGGTCTTTCCTGCGGTCAGAGGCTAGAAGCGGGGTTGCGTCGGCGGGCGCGAGACGGGTTGCCCGATGATCACCCCTTCGCCGCCCATGGCCTCACGCTCTTGCCCTTCGATGAGGATCTGGACCTTGGGCGCCTCCTTGAACTGCGTGGCGGTGTAGACGACCTGCCAGAATCGTCCCAGCATGCTGGCGCTTCCGCCGCCGGCCTCCACCTCGCGCGTGAAGTCGGCGCGGACGACGCCGTTCCTGACCTGGACCGCCCGCAACCGCGTCTTCGGGGGGATGGAGCTGGACAGTCCTCTGGCGCGTTCCTCTGCGGTAAGACCGTTGAGCAGCTCGTTCAGGGCGGCGGCCAGCATCGCCTCGGTCGCCCCGCGGGGCACCGTGCGGCGCACCTCCACGAGCGTGATGGCATTGCCGTCGCTCCTGGTGAAGAACACCGAGACCACCGCGGTGTCGGGACGCGGGCGGCATCCGAACACGGCGAGGACGATACACAACAGTAGAAGCGGCCGCGCGCGCATGCGAGCGATCACAGCCCGAGCAGTTTGACGAATTCGGCTTCTGTCAACGTTCTGACGCCCAGCTTCTTTGCCTTCTCCAGCTTTGACCCGGGATCTTCGCCCACGACGAGGACATCGGTCTTTCGCGAGATCGAACCACCGATCTTTCCGCCGCGATCGCGCACCAGTTGCTCGGCCTGAGGACGGGTGAAGCGGGACAATGAGCCGGTAATGACGACCTGCTTGCCGGTGAGCGGCCCGGGTCCGGCGCGGGCCGGGGCGGCGGGCCGAACGCCCCGCTCGAGGAGGTTGCGCACCAGCGCAGCGTTCTGAGGCTGCCGGAAGAACAGCGCCACACTCTCCGCGATCGTCGGGCCAATACCTTCGACGTCGCGAATCTGCTCGAAGCTCGCCGCCATGACTGCACGCACGTCTCGGAAGTGCGCGGCCAGCAGTTCGGCGATGTGCCCGCCGACGTGGCGGATCCCGAGTGCATACAGGAGACGGTCGAGCGTCGTACGCCTGCTCCCCTCGATGGAATCGAGGACATTCTGGGCCGACCTCTCCGCCATCCGTTCCAGCTCGATCAGTTGCTCCTTCTTCAACCGATAGAGGTCACTGGCGTCCTTGATCAACCCGCGGTCCAGCAGCTGGATGAGCAGCTTCGGGCCGACCCGGTCGATGTTCATCGCGCCCCGCGAGCAAAAGTGAATGAGTCCTCCCAGCACCTGCGCGGGGCAGGACGCGTTGATGCAGCGGGCGACCACCTCGCCTTCCGGCCGGACCACTTTGGTGCCGCAGGCCGGACAGGTGGACGGCATCGTCCACGCGCGCTCCCCACCCGTGCGCCGTTCCAGCAGGACGCGCACCACATCGGGGATCACCTCGCCCGCCCGCTGTATCACGATCGTGTCGCCAATGCGCACGTCTTTGCGGCGCACGTCATCTTCGTTATGGAGGGTGGCGCTCGTGACGGTAACGCCCGAGACCCGCACCGGTTCGAGCTCGGCGACGGGGGTCAGCGCGCCCGTGCGCCCGACGTAGACGCGGATGTCCTTTACGCGCGTGATGGCCTGTTCCGCCGGAAACTTGTAGGCGATCGCCCAGCGCGGCGAGTGGCTGGTCGCTCCTAGTTCCGCCTGCTGGCGGAAGTCGTTGACCTTGACGACCACGCCGTCCGTCTCGTATGGTAACTCCTCGCGGTGCTCCGTCCAGTGGGCGACGTAGGCGGCGACCTCATCGAGCGAGCGGCACACCTTGGTGTGCGTGTTGACCTTCACCCCCTCCTGCCGAAGCCAGCCGAGCGTTTCCTCCTGCGTCTTGAAGACCATGCCTTCGACCGCGCCCGTGCCGTAGACGAAGATGTCCAGCGGCCGCGAGGCCGTGACGCGCGGGTCGAGCTGCCGGAGCGAGCCGCTCGCGGCGTTGCGTGGGTTGGCGAACTGCGGCAGATCCTGAGCTGCCCGCTCCCGGTTGATCGCCTCGAATGCCTTGGTGGACAGGAAGACCTCGCCGCGAATTTCCAGAAGCCCCGGGACCTTCGTCGACTTCAATCGCAGCGGGATGCTGTCGATCGTCCGCAGGTTGGGGGTGACGTCTTCTCCCTGTACGCCGTCGCCGCGGGTGGCGCCGCGAACGAAACGTCCCTGCTCGTACGTCAGGGAGATCGCGGCCCCGTCGATCTTGAGCTCAGCCACGTACGCCGCCTGCTGCGTCCCGAGCGCCGATTGCACGCGCTTCGCCCATGCCTGGAGCTCCTCGTCGTTGAAGGCGTTGGCCAGGCTGCGCATCGCCTGCCGGTGCCTGACGGTGGCAAACGCCTCCGCTGGCGGCGTGCCGACACGTTGCGTGGGAGATTCTGAAGTGATGTACTCCGGGAACTGGTGTTCAAGCTGCTGCAGCTCTCGGAGGAGGGCATCATACTCCGCATCGGAAATCTCCGGCGCGTCCAGCGCATGATACTGGTAGCTGTGATGTTCGATGACGCGGCGGAGGACATCGATGCGGCGCCTGGCCGCTGCCTTCGAGAGCAAGTCGGGGACTTTCTTCTTAGTGGAACGCGCCTGCGGCATACCTCTTCTTACTATAGCGCGTTCACCGTCTGCCGCGCTCAGCCTCCCGCCATGGCCGGAATGATCGCGACCTCCGCGTCCTGCGTGATTGGAGTCTGCAGCCCCTGCAGAAATCGCACATCCTCGTCATCCACAAAGATGTTCACAAATGAATGCACTTTCCCGTCGCCGTCCACGATCCGCGCCTTGATGCCCGGGAACCGGCGCTCCAGGTCCTCGACGAGCTCTACCAGCGTGCCGCCGTCCGCGCTCACGGTGCGCTGATCCCCGGTGAGTTTTCGCAGCGGTGCGGGAATGCGTATCTTCGCCATGCTCTGCCTCCTAAACGATGACTAACCGACGAGTTCCAGGACGCTTCGCTCGAAATCCCGCAGTGTCGGCTTGATCGTGACCGGTTGGGTCATGTGATCTTCAACCGCTTCCAGGGTCTTCAGTCCGATGCCGGTGACGTACGCGACGATCACGTCGTCCGGACGAAAGGCGCCCTGCTCGGCCAGCGCGCGCAGCACGCCGATCGTCACGCCGCCTGCCGTCTCGGTAAAGATCCCCTCAGTCTGTGCCAGCAGCCGGATGCCGTCCACAATCTCCTCATCGGTGACGGCCAGCACATGTCCGCCCGTTTCGCGAGCAATGCGCAGAACGTAACGACCGTCAGCGGGTGTACCGATAGCGAGCGAACGGGCGATCGTTTGGGGCTTGACTGGATGGATGTCCTCACGCCCCTCAGCAAACGCGGAGGCCACGGGAGCGCACCCCGCCGCTTGAGCGCCGTGTACGCGCGTCTCAACCGTGGGGATCACGCCGGTCTGGTGCAGCTCATGGAGCCCCTTGTGGATCTTGACGAGCAGACTTCCTGAGGCGACGGGCACGACAATGTGATCGGGGGCCTGCCACTCCAGCTGCTCGGCTACCTCAAAGCCGAGTGTTTTTCCACCCTCGGAATAGTATGGGCGCAGGTTGACGTTGACAAAGGCCCAGCGGTGCTCTTCGGCGATCTCCGCGCAGAGCCGGTTGACCTCGTCGTAGTTTCCCTCGACTTCGACAATCGTTGGGCCGTAGGCGCCGGTGGCGACGACTTTGCCACGCTCGAGGCCCTTCGGGATGAAGACACACGCACGCAGGCCCGCCCGCGCCGCATGGGCGGCGACCGCGTTGGCCAGGTTGCCGGTCGATGCGCAGGCGATTACCTCGAAGCCAAACTGCCGGGCCGCGGCGACCGCGATGCCCACCACCCGATCCTTGAACGACCAGGTCGGGTTGATGCTGTCGTTCTTGATATAGAGGCGGCGAAGGCCCAGCTCGCGTCCCAATCGATTGGCCGGGACCAGCGGCGACCATCCCGGCTGGAGATCGATCTCCGGGACGCGCTCAACCGGGAGCAGGGCCTCATAACGCCAGATGGACCGCGGGCCCGACGCAAACATGCTGCGCAGCGGCTGCCCGGCCAGGGCATCATAGTCGTAGACGACCTCGAGCGGGCCGAAGCACCGCTCGCAGACGTAGAGAGGATCCGCGGGATAGAGCGTCCCGCACTCCCGGCACCGCAACGTTGTCGCCGCCATCTCGTCCTCCTTCAGATCGTCCTAGATCCGTGCCGCGACCGCACCGGACTCGTCGACGGGCAGCACCATATGTTTCGCGCGTTTGCCCGCGCGAGCGAACGCGTCCACCATCGCCTCTCCAACTCCGTGCGCCTGCGCCCCTGGTGCGACCGCCACAATGGACGGCCCCGACCCCGAGAGCGCGGCGCCGTAGGCGCCGGCGTCACGTGCAGCCTCGAAGACGTTGTCCATCCCCGGCACCAGAGCACGCCGGTACGGTTGATGCAGGGTGTCAGCAAGCGCAGTGCGCAGGAGTTCGACCTGTCCCGTCAGCATCGCTACCACCAGCTGAGCCGTGCGGCCGATGTTGCTCACCGCATCGCTCAACGGCACGCGTGCCGGCAAGACCGTCCTCGCCTCCGTGGTGGCCACGCTAAACTCGGGCACGGCCACCACGATCACCGCATCCCATGTTGGAATGATGCGCGTCCAGGTGATCCGTCCTGCCGACGCATCGACAAGCACCGCGCCACCAACGAGCGCGGCCGCCACGTTGTCCGCATGGCCTTCCATCTTCCAGGCCAGGTCGAGCACGGCTTCGGCCGGCAGCGGGTTGCCCAGCGCGGCGTTCGCCGCCACAAGCCCTCCCGCGATTGCCGCCGCGCTGCTGCCCAGCCCCCGTCCGAGGGGGATCCGGTTGCGGCATCTGATGTGAAATCCGGTGCGCCGATGCGCCGCGCGAGCGACCTCCAGAGCGGCGCGGGCCACGAGATTCGAGGGCGTGGCTGCAAGTATCTCCTCGCCCTCGCCGGCGATCTCCACCTCCGTCGATTCCGCAGGCTCGACCTCCACCTCGTTATAGAGCGCCAGCGCGATCCCGATGACGTCGAATGCTGGTCCGAAGTTCGCCGTGGTCGCCGGTACCCGGACCCGGACCATCATGCCCAGCCATCCAGCACCAGCTGCCCATCAGTTGCGGTTCCGTTGCCCGATCGCAACGGGACGATCGCCGGAACCGCAGGCGGGGAGAGCGCCTCGCCTTGGCCGGCGGCTCGGGCGAGATCGCCGAGAATCGCGCTGGCCGTGGGCGCACCCCCCGCGCCGTTCGCCTGTAGAAACACCTCGCCGGCGAGGTCGGCGTAGAGGAGCACGCCGTTCTGGGGCCCGGCGAGCCGCGCCAGCGGATGATCGGCGGCCATTCGCTCGGGGAACACACCCATCTCGAATCCATCCCCCTGGCGGCGCGCGGCCGCGATGAGTCTGACCGGCGTGCCGGCGCGATGCGCACCGCGGATCGCCTCTTCCGACAGAGCATCGATTCCCGCACACGGGACGTCTTGAGGAAGGACGGGCACCTCGAACGCCAGCGACGCCAGGATCGCGAGCTTCGCGGCGGCATCGCGGCCACTGAGATCATCATGCGGGTCGGGCTCGGCAAGTCCAAGCGCGCGCGCGTCGTCGAGCGCCTCTTCTCGCGTCGCTCCACGCTCGATCCGAGTGAGGACGTAGTTGGCCGTGCCGTTCAGCACGCCCACGAGGCCCCGGATCCGATCGCCGGCGAGGGCTGTGCTGATCACCTGCACGATGGGCAGCGCCGCCCCGACGGCCGCCTCGAAGAGAAACGCCCGTCCACGCTCTGCGGCTAACGCCCTCAGTTCGCGGCCGTGGGCTGCGACGAGCTGCTTGTTGGCGGTGAGTACGTCCTTACCCGCGCGAAGGGCCTCACGCAGGTACGAGGCTGCGGGCTCAACCCCGCCGATGGCTTCAATGAGGAGATCGACGCGCGGATCGCGCACGACCTCCCATGCATCTGCGGTCAGCAGCGCAGGATCGACGGTGATGCGACGCGGCTTGTGCAGATGCCGCACGCCGATACGCAGCAGCGCCGGCGGCCTGCCCGTCCGGCGCGCAAGGAGCGTGCCGTGCCGGCTCAGCGCTTCGACCACGGCGCTACCGACGTGCCCGAGTCCTAAGAGTCCGATCCGCAGCATCCGCATGTCCACAAACAAAACACCCCTCCAATTCCTGGAGGGGCGCCATTCCTCTTATCTCTCGGAATTGGTCCGCGGGAGTTGGCACCATGCGCACGGTCCGCCGGTTGCCGGGGGTCATCGGGCCCGTCCCTCACCCACTCTCGATAAGAGCGCCGTATGCAGTTGGTACTCTATATAGCATGCGCCGGCCGGCCGCGTCAAGGGCGCTACCCGGGAGGGGTTGGTCCCCGGCGGTTCGAACTAGAGCACCCTACCCCGCAGACATGAAGGAGGCGATCACGTGCGTAGATTGATGCCCGTCCTGCTCGTGCTGGCAAGCCTGCTGGCCTCTCCTGCCATCGGCCCGGGTCTTGCCGCACCCGCCGCGAACACGCTGGTGTATGTCGCCGACATCAGCGACATGATCTCGCTGGATCCCGCGGTGGCGTACGAATTCAGTGGAATCCTCGTGGCGCAGAACGTGTACGACACTCTGGTGGCGTTTGAAGGCGAGGATCTCACCACACTCAAGCCGCGTCTGGCGCAGTCCTGGACAATTCGCGAC
>Ga0209853_1000351_pt1 | contig 12929 bp, 7 predicted proteins | sample GWRWS1_30_40_FD_187224 | JGI IMG/M metagenome (GOLD analysis project Ga0209853, IMG submission 187224) | Riverbed sediment microbial communities from areas with vegetation nearby in Columbia River, Washington, USA - GW-RW S1_30_40 (SPAdes)... | ecosystem: Environmental > Aquatic > Freshwater >...
GTAACCGTCGAGGGTGACAACCTCCATCCGGTCCAGCAGCGGACCCGGCACTGTGTCGGCCACGTTGGCTGTCGCCAGGAAAAGCACATCCGACAGGTCGAGATCGACCTCGAGGTAGTGGTCGCGGAACGTGTGGTTCTGCGCCGGGTCGAGCACCTCCAGCAGCGCCGCCGCCGGGTCGCCCGAATAGCCCACCGCGAGCTTGTCCACCTCGTCCAGCAGCAGTACCGGGTTCATCGAACCCGCCTCCCGGATCGCGCGGACGATCCGGCCAGGCAGCGCGCCGACGTACGTGCGCCGGTGCCCCCGGATCTCGGCCTCGTCCCGCACACCGCCGAGCGACACCCGAACAAACTTTCGGCCCAGAGCCCGCGCGACCGACTCGCCCAGGCTCGTCTTGCCCACGCCGGGCGGGCCGACCAGCGCCAGTACCGCGCCGGAGCCACGGCCGCCGACCGCGTGCAGGCCACGTGTCGCCCGCCGGTTGCGCACAGCCAGATACTCCAGGATCCGATCCTTCACATCGGACAGACCAGCGTGGTCCGCGTCGAGCACGTCACGCGCCGCGACTAGGTCCGCATTGTCCTCAGTCCGAGTGCTCCAAGGCATCTCCAGGACCGTGTCCAACCACGTACGGATCCATCCCGCCTCCGGCGATGCGTCGCTGGCCCGCTCGAGCCGGCCAACCTCGCGCTGTGCCGCTTCCCGTACCTTCTCCGGCAAGTCGGCCGCCTCGACCCGGGAGCGATAGTCGCTGGCGCCGTCGGGCTCGTCCTCGCCCAGCTCCTTGCGGATCGCGGCGAGCTGCTGGCGCAGCAGGAATTCGCGCTGACTCTTCTCCAGCCCTTCCCTCACGTCTTCGCCGATCCGCTCGGCGACCTCGAGCTCCGCGAGATGGTCGCGGGCCCAACCGACAAGCAGTTCGAGCCCCTGGTTCACGTCCGGTGCGGCGAGCAATTCGGCCTTCTGCGCCAGCGAAAGCCATGGCGCGTAGCCGGCCGAGTCGGCCAGTTCGGCGGCATCCGACATCCGCTCAACCGCGTCGATGACCTGCCAGGCGCCGCGGCGCTGGAGCTCCGACGTGATGAGACCCTTGTACTCGCGGGCGAGCTCACGCGTCTTTCCGGTGAGCTCCGGTTCGTCGAACGGGGTGCTCTCGACCCACAGCGCGGCACCCGGGCCGGGTACGCCGGAGCCGATCCGCGCCCGCGCGAGGCCGCGTATGACGGCTGCGGGCTCGCCGCTCGGAAGTCGGCCGACCCGCTCAATGAGTCCCACCGTCCCAACCGACCCGTACGCCCCGTCCAACCGGGGCACGGCGAGCAGCGTGTCGTCGCCCGCGGCACGGGCAGCATCGATCGCCGCTTGGGTGGCGGAATCCAAGGTGACCGGGATCACCATCCCGGGCAGCAGAACCGCGTCGGCCAAGGGCAGGACCGGAAGAGTAGCCATTATGTACCTCTGTCCAACGAAAACTGAGCCTCATGGACTCAAGTTCGCTGACCTGCCCTGTGTTCCTGGGTGTGACCGGCAACACCGGTTAGGTGGCGGCTCAAGTGCCCGCCGACCCTGGCGGCGCCATTGGCAGCGAAACGAGCCCTATGTCACCGGACAATGGGATGGCAATCTCGCCGGGTTCGTTCTCGATTTACCATTCATGAAAGAAGGAGCTAGCCCCATCCCGTGTCTCCCAGAACGCCAGAGCGTAGAAGGCGGTGCCGTCGTCGGCGTACCACGCCTGGTGAAAGCGGCAGCCGTGCACGAGCGTACTGTCCCGCATTGCCGCGGTGACGCCGACTTCCCGCTTGTGATAGAGATCCCTCGCGCTCTGCCCGTCAAGAGTTGGGCTTCGGTCGCATCGTCATTGACCGGCGTGTGGGGGCTACGTGAGGCTGGCCAACTCGTCCGCCGACAGGCGGAGCGCCCCGGCGGCGACGTTGGCAACCAGGTGCGCCGGGTTGCCGGTACCGGGGATGGCCAGCACGTGTGGCCCGCGGTGCAGCGTCCAGGCGAGGCGGACCTGCGCAGGCGTTGCCTCGTGCGCGCGTGCGATGGCGAGCACCGCGTCGTTGTCGGTCACACCGCCCGCCTCACGCCCGGAGCCGGCGATGGCGAAGAACGGTACGAACGCGACGCCATGCTCGCCACACACTCGCAGGAACTCGTCGTTGACACGCCCGATGTCGATGCCATACGCGTTCTGCACGCACACGACCGGCGCGATCGCCTCGGCCTGCGCGAGATGGTCTGGTTGGACGTTTGAGATACCCAGATGCCTGATCAGGCCTGCGTCGCGCAGCTCGGCAAGCGCGCCGAAATGCTCCGCGATCGAATCTAGGCCGGGCAGCCGCCGCAAGTTCACCACATCCAGATGGTCGCGGCCGAGCTGTCGAAGGTTCTCCTCGACCTGCCCACGCAGTTGATCCGGCCGGGCCAGCGGAAGCCATTCGCCGGACGGATCCCGGCCTGGCCCGACCTTGGTGGTGATGACCAGATCGTCGTGGTAGGGCGCCAGCGCCCGGTTGATCAGTTCGTTGGCCGAGCGCAGCGGCGAGAAGTAGAACGCCGCCGTGTCGATGTGGTTCACACCTAGCTCGACCGCTTGGCGCAGCACGCCGATGACCCGGTCCCGGTCGCTTGGCGTGCCGAGGTCGAAGGCGGCGCTGCCGGTGAGGCGCATCGCGCCGAATCCAATCCGGTTGACGGTCAGGTCGCCTAGCGTCCACGAACCCGCCGAAGCCGCAGTGATCTCATCAGTAGGCATCCGACAAAAGTAGCCCGCGCCGTCGCAATTGACGCTCGAGTGGGAGCCCGTGGCGGCGTTGACGGGGCGGACGCGAAGCCGTCAGGGTATGGCCATGGAGGTTCAGGATGTCGTCCGACGCCGTCGGATGATCAGAAGGTACGACGTGACGAGGCCGGTTCCGTCCGATGTGGTCGACAGGATCGTGCGCAACGCCTTTCTGCGCCGTCCGCGGGCTTCTCGCAGAGTTGGGGCTTCCTCGTCTTGGACTCTCCGGATGATGTCGCGCGGTTCCGAACGGCGGCGACACCGGACGAGGATGCCGACCGATGGTTCGTGGCCACCTTCGACGCGCCTGTGGTGATGCGCTGTCGAACAAGGCGGCCTACCTGGACCGCGATGCCCAGCAGGACAAGGGCTTCGTCGACCGGTCCGAGGAGTGGTGGCCAGCGCCCTACTGGGACATCGACACTGGATTCGCGTCGCTGATGATGCTGCTCACGGCCGTGGACGCGGGGCTGGGTGCCTGCTTCTTCGGCATTCCGCGCGAGCGGATCGAGGCGTTCCGGGTGGCGTTCGACGTACCGCAGCAGTTCACCCCGATCGGCGCCATCACATTGGGTTGTTCCGACGAGCCGGCCCGCGACCTGAGTAGCAGGCGCAAGCACACAGACGAGGTGGTCCACCGTAGCCGGTGGAGGCCTAGCCGCTCACGCGCGGGCTTCCTAGGGGAGGGCCGTGCGCTGTAGTGCCACATGTAATCCACCCAAGATGCGACGATTCTCCGTGGGTGACAACGGGAGGCAGCGTGGACGAGCAAGCGTTCGATGCGGGGTCGGTGTTCGATGAGGACTACCTGTACTTTTATGCCGCCGGACTCACCGACGAAAGAAGCGATGCCGAGACTGACCTGATCTGGCGCCTGCTCGAGCTCGAGCCCGGCATGCGGGTGTTGGACCTGGCCTGTGGCCATGGCCGGATCTCGAATCGTCTGGCGGCTCGAGGCTGCGAGGTGACGGGACTCGACGCGACATCAATGTTCTTGGACCTAGCCCGGAAAGACGCCGAGGCCCGCGGGGTCGCGGTCGAGTACGTCGAGGGAGACATGCGCGCGATCCCGTGGACGGGACGCTTCGACCGGGTCGTCAACTGGTTCACCGCGTTCGGGTACTTCGACGACGACGGCAACCGGGAAGTCCTGTCGCAGATCGTGCGAGCCCTCAGGCCGGGTGGCCGGGCCGCGCTCGAGCTCAACAACCGCGACCTGATCGTGCGCGAGTTCCAGCCGGCCCGCGTGAGCGAACGCGACGGTGACTTGATGATCGACCGGTCGCAGATCGAGCCGTTGACCGGCCGGATATCGACGGAGCGGATTATCGTCCGCGGCGGCCAGGTTCGGCATTTCCCGTTCTTCGTGCGGATGTTCACGTTCACCGAATTGCGCGATTGGCTGCTCACGGCAGGTTTCACGGCGGTTGACGGCTATGGCGAGGACGGCACGCCGCTGACCCCGGCCAGCCGGCGGCTGATCGTGACCGCGACCCTCTGACGCTGCGGGTTCAGGCGCGACGCAGGTCGGCGAGGAGGTGGGAGAGCAGCCGCTCCTCCATTACCGACGTTCCCGTTCGCGCCATCATCTCGGCCAGTTCGGGATCCCATGGGCTGGCCGCAGGAGCGCCACGCAGGGGCGTGCCGCCCGGTCCCGCGGCACCGTAATCCTGGCGACCCATCCGCCATGGCTGCGCGCCGAACCGCTCGAGGGCGGCGGCGGTCATGCGCAGCCCCGGCCAGTCGAAGTCGTTGCGCCACAGCACCTGCGCGCCCGCGGCGACCACCGCCGCGACGAGCCGGCGGCAGGCGACCGAGGCGGCACCCTCGGTGCACATCAGCGGTGCGCACGGTCCACCAGCAGCCGCGCGGAGGACGGCCGGGTTCTCGCAGACGTAGACGACGTCGACGGAGGGCACGACGGGCGACGAGGACAGCTGGTGCAGGGTGAGCCGAAACGGCAAGCCGGCCATCGCCGCCGAGTTGAGCCAGTCCGCCACCATGCCACCCTTCGACGGCAGGTTCAGCACCAACACCTGGCTGGCCAGGTCGTCGACGATGACGCCAGCGTCGTCCCAGAGCGCGCGTTCGTCCTCCGCCGCCGACGGCGCCGACGGCGCCGGCACGCCCTGCCAGACCGCCAGGGCGCGCAGTACCAGCCCAGCGGCGGGAGTGCCCGAGAGCCCTTTCGTGTCGCCGAGCGCGGTCTCGGCGAGGACCGGGAGTGGCACACCGTCCGCCGGCAGCCGGTCCAGCACGGCCAGGGCCGAAGTAAGATCATCCGAGGCCCGGCGCACCAGCCGGGTCAGCGTGCCGTCGCTGGCGATCTCCTCCAGCCAGGCCTCGAACCACGGTGCTCCCGCGTGCGGGGAACGCCGCGCGGCCACCAGCAGAGTATCCCGGGCCAACGCCTCCCGCAGCCGGTCGGCTGGCCGATCCCGTACCGGTTGACCATCCACGATGGACAGAACCTCGGCCAACCCAACACCGTGCGCCTGCCGTAGCCAGTCGTCCAGTTCCGACAGCGGCAGCCGCACTCTGGCCACCGTAGAAGACCGGTGCGTGCCGGTGATCCCGATGATGAGCCTGCGCTCGGCCTCGGTCGGCGAGCGCAGACCTACCGACCCGGTGAGCGATCCGCCCGTCGCCTCCAGCCTGCGCCGTGCGGCCGCGAGCACTCGCCGCCACGCCGCGTCGCGAAGCTCGTCGAGACTCACTCCTCGCCCTCTGCCGGACCGACATCTTCCTCGGCGGCGAAGAGGTCCTCGGCCGCCACCTGGGAGCCCGGTCTCGTCCGGGTGCCCGGCGAACCGAGCGAGGCGGCGAGCGAACCGTCGAAGTCGGCCAGGCTCTCCGCACCGTCCCAGACCAGAAGCAATGCCGAGACCGTGTGCTCCATGGGCGCGTGCGACAGGTCGTAGTGGGCACAGGCCGGCACGTTCGCGTTGGTGGCCCAGAGGTCGTAGCCGGTCATGAGCAGATCCAGGTCGAACTGTACGGCGAGCCCCATAAGCTCCGCCCGGCCCGTGTCATCGATGCCCGCGAACGCCTCGTCGAGCGCCAGCAGCCGTGGGCACGTCGGCCGGGCTGATGTGAAGAGCGCGTGGGCGGCCGCGAACAGCGGTAGATGCAGCGACACGGCCTGCTCGCCGCCGGAGAGCTGGCTGTGCCGTGCTTTGGTCAGCGGCTCGGTCTGCCCGCCCGGTCGGTGCAGCCGGAACGCGAAGGCCCGCCACCGGCGGTAGTCGAGGACACTGGCGAGCAGGTCCCGGTAGGACTGCTCGCCGCGTACCGCCCGCGCAACCTTGATGCGGCCGGCGAAGTGCCGCCGCAACCGGGCCAGGTCATCTGGCCCGAGCCGGGCGGGATTCTTCTCGAGCAGCTTGCACACGGCGCGCTGCTCCTCGTCCAGGTCGTCGGCGAGCTGCCAGCCAACACCGACGCTCACGCCTGACGACATGCGCCGCGAGCGCATCTCCCGGTCCATCGCGTCGACGAGATCGCGCGCGTCGATCGTGCGCTGGTGGATCTGGCCGGCCAGCGAGCCTAGCAACGTGTCCTCGAGGATGCGGCGCTCCGACTCGGTGAGCAGCACTTCGGTGTCCCGGCGCTCCCGGGCGACCCGGTCGGCGAAGACCTTCACCGGCGCGTACCCCTGCTCGTCGGCCACCTTGACCAGGATGATCCCCGCGTCGGCCGACCACTCGGGCCGGTGCTCCTGGCTGGCCGCCGAGAGCTGAGCCTGCAGGTCATCGAAGGCCTTCGTCAGGCGGGTCGCGCTCTGCTTGATCGACGTTTCGGTTGGGGTGAGGTCCCGGGTCGTCACCAGGATCGCTTCGTGCAGCGCGACCACGGCATCGGGCAGGCTCGCATCGGCCGTCGGCTCCGGCCAGTCCGACAGCTGCGCCGGCCAGCGCAGGTGGGTGGGGCAGCGGAGCAGCTCGAGCAGGTCGGCGTGGGCGAACGGCGCGAGCGAGCGGGCCTGGTCCTGCTCCTCGGCCACGGCCGTGCCGAGCGCCACCCGGGCAGCCGCCTCCGATGTCTCCGAAGCGGCGAGTCTCTTCTCGGCCGCGACCGCGACGTCGCGCGACGCCCGGAGCACCTGCTCCGCCGCGACGAGCTCGGCGTCGGTGCGTGCGACGTCGGCCAAGACGGCCGCGGCCTCGGCCCCGACCGTGTCATGGAGAGCACGCAGCTGCTCGGACTCCGCCTCGTGACGGCGATCCGACTCACGGGCGGCGTCGCCGGCACGCGCCTGCTGCGTCTCCGCCTCGGCGACGCGGTCACCCGCCTGCGTCGCGGCCAACGCCGCCGTGGCGGCCTCTCGGCGAGCGCCGACGAGACGTTCACCCGTCCGTTCAAAACGGCGCACCGCCGCATCGGTACCGTCGATCTGCTCGGCCGGCAGCGACCGCTCGGCGCAGACTCGGCGCAGCGCGAGATCGGCCGCTCCGACCTCCGCCATCGAGGCGTCATGTGCCCCGGCGGCCGTGTCCTCTGCCTCCCGGGCCGTGCGGAGGATCGTGGCCGCGCGGTCGTGATGGCGTAGTGCCTCGAGGATGTCCGCCACGCCGGGAAGTTCCCGCTCCGCCGCCGCGACGGCATCCAGGAGCGAGGTGACAGTGGACTCGCGCCGCCCCAAGTCCGCTATCGTCACGGCAAACTCGCCGAGACGGCGATCGCAGTCGGCAATTCGGGCCGCACGGCGGCGAGCCCGGGCCGTGGCGCCGATAAACTCCGGCGTCGGTTTGGCGTAACCACCGACCTGAATGCCCTGGGCGAACTGGCCGCCGGTCGAGACGGAAGGCCCGCCAAGCGTAGCCGCAACAAGCGCCGTTTCGCGTGACTGAGTCTCGAGCGCCACGGACTCGAGTATGGCCCGGATGCGGGCGCTGTCGACGTGCGCCTGCTCCTCCGGGACGAGCACTGCGGCGAGCGACCGGCCCTTCGGCCTGGCTTCGGGCAGAGCCGGTACGAGGAAGCCGTCCGCCACCCCGGCCGCCAGTGCGGCGGCCGTCGTCGCGTCGTCGGGGTGGACCCACGCGTCGAGCAGGTTCGCGGCCTCGAGCGCCGCCTCGATGGCTGCTGTCTCCATATCGGACAGACCATCGGCGAAGCGGACGACCTGCCATAGCGGCGCGCCAGGCCGGTCCACGCGGTCTGCCGGTCTGGCCCACCACGGTGCGGGCGCATCGTCCCGTTCCGCCATGATCGCGGCCCGCTCCTGCGCCACCGCGTTCCGCTGGATTTCCACAGTGGACATCTGGGACCGCAGCGTCGTCCGCTCGTCGTGCAGAGCCTGTACGGCCGTCGCGGTCAGCCGGCCGAAGACGAGACGGGGGTCGTCGGCGGCCTTCTCGCCCGCCGTGGCAAGCGCCCCGGCCAGGCTATCCAGCAGCTCCGGCGTGCCCAGCGCACCCACGGTCTCCGCGTGTCGGTCCGCCCACGCGGCGAGACCGCGACGAGCGTCGGCCCGCACCTCCTCGACTCGCGCCGCCGCGGCCAGCTCGGCCGATTCGGCGTCCGCGGCGGCCGTTCGCGCCCGGGCCAGGGCGTCGGCGGCCTTGTCCCGGTCCCGCTCGGCCCGGGCCAACCGCTCCGCCGCCACCCGCACGGCGGCGACGTCGGCCTGTCTGGCGGTGACCCGGCCGGCCAACCGCACCGCGAAGCCGTCCGGCTCGGCATCCTCCGCCAGCCAGGCGATCCCGGCCGCCTCGGCCTCCTCGGCCAGATTGCGCGCCAGCCTGGATGCCTCATTCTCGAGGTCGAGCAGGCCGCGCTGAGCCGCGGCGAGCTCCTCGGCGCGCCGGGTGGTCTGCACCCGCCGTGCGGCGAGCTCGCCACGGGCGTGCGCCGCCGCCTCCTGGATCTGGAGCACCAGACGTTCCAGGTCCGCGAGTTGCCCAGCGGACTGATAGGCCGCCGACGTCTTCAGCCGCTCCAGTCGAGCGCGCAGGCGGTTCGGTTCGTGTTCGGCATGCTCGAGGGCGGCGCTCGCCTCGTCCCTCGCCGCGGCGGTATTGATGTGAACGCTGCGCGCCTCCTCCAGCGCCGAACGCTTCCCGACGACATCGGCGCGGCGGCGGCTGACCGCGTCCGCTGCCGACCGCGCATGCGTGCGCAGATAGGTCGTGTAGATGGCGAGGAACGCCCGGGTCGCCTCGTCGGCGGCGACGAGGCCGTCCAGCGTGCGCTGCACCGCCTCCATGTCGTCGAAGGAACGGGCCGCCTCGCCGAGAAGGTCCTCGTCGATGGGGCGCAGACCATCGGTGAGCGTGTCGGAGAGGCGCACCGGGTCGAGGTTCTTCGCCAGCTGTGGCCGGCGCAGCGTGAGCACCAGATTGAGCAGCTGCTCGTACCGTTCCGACCCGAGGCCGAACAGCCGTGCGTCGACGGCGGCCCGGTGCTCCTCGGCGCTGTCGCGAACGGCGTCGGCTGGGAGCTGGGCGGCGAGCTGTTTGCGTACAACTGGTCGATCCTCGGCATCCAGCAGCGAGAGGTCGACACCCACCCGACCGTCGGCGACGAAATACCACCGGGTCACCTTGTCGCTGTGCTTCTGCGCACGCAGCCCGACGCCGACCGTCACGTATTCGACGCCGTCGGTTAGCTCCAGCCAGGCGTAGGAGAACCCGGACTCCTGCCCGCGGTAGAGCAGGTTGGACTTCATCGTCCGTTCCTCGCTCGCGAACGGATTCAGCCGGCGTGGCTCGATCCGTCCATCAAGGACGAACGGAAAGAGCACCTCCAACGCCTTCGTCTTGCCGGACCCGTTGGGGCCGCGCAGCACCAGCCACCCGTCGGCGAAGACGAACTCCTCGTCGCGGTAGTCCCACAGGTTGATGATCCCGGCGCGGGTGGGCACGAATCGGCCAGTTAGGGACTCGGACTGCGCCGCCGTCCGCGGTGAGCCCAGCGCGATGCTCACGTGCCCTCCTTGAGGTTGAACAGTGCGGCGGGCGCCCGCCTCCGCTTGAGCTTTGCGTCGACGTTGCGGTAGCGCCCGGTCAGCGGCAGCACGACTACGCCCCCGTCCACGGGCTCCACGAAACGAAAGTCCGCCAGCATCTCGACCGCCTCGGTGCGAAGGCGGTTGGGGTCGGCGCGCCACCGCTCGCCGAATGCGGTGCCGTATTGGGCCATGAGTTCCTTCATCGCGGTACGAAGGAAGCTGTCGGACACAAACGGATAGCCCACCTCGTCACCTAGAACTTCCTCCACATCGGACTCTTCGGGAAGCTCTGCGTACGCGAGGTCCGCCGTCGCCTCGGCGAAGACCCCGGCCGCCGGCAGCCCGCGGTCCACCAGGTCGATGAGCTGGGCCTGCCGCTCGGCGTGGGTTGGCGGAGCGACGCGGGGCAGTTTTCGCGCGTCGGGGTCGATGACGCGGTCGGCCATGCGGCCGAGCAGCAGCAGGGCTGCTTGCGTCACCGCGCCGGTCCCGGGGAAGCGCGCGTCGGTGAAGCCAACGGTGTCGACGAGCAGGACCCCTTCGGCGCGTCGCTCCACCCGTAGCCCGGTCAGCCGCTCGAGGTCCTCGACGATCGCGGACGAGCGTAGGTGGTTGCGCACGGCGGGATCCGTCTCGGCGAAGTAGACTACCGGACGTTCCACCAGCAACCGGCGCGCCCGATGGCCCGCCGCCCGCCGGAGCGCGTTCTCGCTCGTGCCGACCGGCCGGTCGAGTAGCCATCCCACGCTGCCGATGTGCTGCAGCACCCGATTGGGGCGATAGAGCGCGTGGATGACATCACGGGCGATGTCGTAGAGTGCCTCGGCCCAGGTCGGATCGCTCGCCCAGGAACTCGCCGATCCGTCGGCCAGACGCAGCGCGCCCCGATCCTCAAGCCACATCACCGCATCGACGAAGGCCCGCCGGTCGGCGTACCGGTCGGGGTCGAGGCCCAGGCCGGAGATGCGGGATGCGTCGGAGGCGACGGCGTCGGCCATCTCGCCGAGCGTGATCTGGATACCGGCGCGGCCGAGCACTGACAGCGCGAGTGCGAGATAGGCGTAGCGCTGCCGATCCAGTGGGCGGTCCCGTACCGTGGCCGGCCGGCTCGCGTCCAGCCCGTCCTGGACCCGAACCAGGCGCGCGGTGTGTCCACGCATCTCCAGGCGGTAGCCGAACATCTCGACAAGATCCGCCTGGAGAGTCTCGCCCCATCGCCGGACCGCTCGGAGGGTCCGGTCGTCCGGGTAGACGGCGGTCATGAGCGGGTGACGCAGCAGTGCCCGTACGGTCTTCTGGTAGGCCGCGAGTTCGAAGCCCGGCACATTTTCGGCGACCCTCACGCGAGCACCTCCGCGCCGTTTGCCCGCAGCCGCGCCGAGTCGAGCAGCTTGACCTCAAGGGCGTACCCGTCCAGGTGCAGCCACCCCCGCGCGGTCCGCACGGTGGTCACCCCCGATATGGGGACAAGCGTGATTCGTACGCCGTGCGCGGCGGCGCCGATGCGCGTTGCACCCGGGCCGAACCCACGCGAGGCGAGGGCGACATCGAGCAGGCGCAACAGGAGGACGGTGCGTGGTTCGTCCAGAACCTCGTCGTACACGCCGCGTTCGGCGAGCCCGGCGGCTGCCTCGGCGAGCACCCGCTGATCCGCGAGCTGCCCACCGCGCAGCCGGGACCGCGTCGCCTCGTTGCGAGTAATGGCCGCCGGACGCCCGGGGCCGGCGGGCTTGCCGGTCTCGACCAGCGTGCGGGAGAGCTCGACGGCCGGGGCCTCCCACCACGAGCGGCGGGTCGGAATCGCGTCGGGAGCACCGTGTGGCACGCCCACGTGTCGCGGCGCGCCGAGGCCGAAGACGACGTCGAAGAGGGCGTGTGCGGCCAACTCGGTCGGCGCCCCGGCGAACCATCCGGCGAGGTGGCGAAGCTGAGATTCGCGGCTCACGCCGCCACGGCGGCTCTCGGTCACCCGGCGCAGGAGCGCCAGCACGCTGCTGATCGCACCCACCGTGGCCTCGCCCAGGCGGTCCGCCTCGCTGATCCGGTCCGCACCCGGCGGCGCGACTGAGCCACGTTGATCGGTGCCCGCAAACCATGCCCGCAGCCCAGCCCACCGGCGCAGCCAATTGTCGAGGCGCTCGGCGTGCGTACGGAAGATCCGTTCGTCGGCTTCGGCGGCTGCCTCGATCAGCCGATCCAGACCCGTCGCTTCGACCTCCTCCACGGCGTGGCGCAGCAGGGGCGTGTATCGCTGCAGCTCAAGATGGAAATCACGCAGGTGGGCGAGGAGCGCGTCCTTGTGGGCAAGGAAGACCTCGGGCCGTGTGTCGTTGGTACGGGCGAGGTCGCCCAGCATGAGATAGAAGCGCGCCGCACGTTCGGCCATGTCGGCGAGCACCCGGTCGAGGCGGGAGAGCTTGCGGAAGACCTCCTCGGAGTCGCCGGTCCGGTTCGCCTCGGCCAGGGCGATGAGGTCAGCAAGGATGTCGGGGAAAACGAGCCGGGACAGGCTCGCGTCGTCCAGACTCGCGCCCAGCACCGACTCGACCGCCCGGTGGGCTCGGTAGCCCGCCTCGGTGAACTGGTAGACCGAGTGGCGATTGCGATACTCGGCCACAGTCGTGGCGCGCGTGCCGTCCTGGCTGCGGTCGAGCACTCCCCAGTCGACCAACGCATCGAGCAGGCGCGGAAGCTCAAGGGCCTCGGATTCGGGGCATTCCGGGTGTTCCACCGCCAACTGGTCCAGAGCGGCCGCGACCTCGGTGGTGTGCAGGAGGACGTGGTACGTGGTGCGGGCCTGGTCGAAGACGCGCAATAGCCACAGGTATGCGGTCCGGTTCTCCGCCGCCGTGTAGTGGAACAGGCGCATCCTGTCGTCGAGACTGAACGAGTCCAGACCGAAGGCGATGCCGCTGAGGGCCTGGTTTGCGTCGTCGCCGTCGCGACCCATCTCACCACCTCCCGCAGGTCCGCCTCCGCAGTCTGCCGGAAGCGTATGACAACAAGCGGTCGATCAAGCGCAAGCCCGCCTCCGAACGGACCGTGCGGAAATTTACTCCGGCCCGGCGACGTTGAAACTGGACTCACCGTGACCGGCGCGGACGACGATGAGATCGGCTGGCGCTGCCGACGGATTGCTCTCTCGGTGCACGGCACCCTTCGGGACGCAGAGGAAGTCGCCGGGAT
>Ga0209853_1000353_pt1 | contig 12808 bp, 11 predicted proteins | sample GWRWS1_30_40_FD_187224 | JGI IMG/M metagenome (GOLD analysis project Ga0209853, IMG submission 187224) | Riverbed sediment microbial communities from areas with vegetation nearby in Columbia River, Washington, USA - GW-RW S1_30_40 (SPAdes)... | ecosystem: Environmental > Aquatic > Freshwater >...
TCCTTCCGCCAGAGGGGCCGGCCGCTCGCGGCGTCGAAGGCGGAGAGGATGCCGCCGATCCCGAGGGTGAAGAGCCGGCCGTCCGCGAGCGCGGGCAGCACCTCGCGCACGAACCCGCGCACCGTCTCGGCGCGCTGCGCCGCGGTGCGCAGCTTGTTCGAGACGCCGAAGAGCCGCAGGCGCTTCGAGTGCAGCGCCTCGAGGTCGATTTCGCTCGTCATCGTCCGGTCGAGGTAGCCCACGGTCGCGAGCCGGCCCTGGTACGCGAGCGCCCGGACGCAGTCCGCGAACACCGTGCCGCCGATGTTGTTGACCACGAGGTCGACGCCTTTGCCGGCGGTCGCCTTCATTGCCGCCTCGAGGAACCCGCCGCCGCGCCCCTGAACCGCCACGTCGAGACCGAGGGGCTTCAGCCGGTCGAGCTTCGCGGCCGAGCCCGAGGTGCCGATCACGCTTGCGCCGATGACCTTCGCGAGCTGCAGGGATGCGACGCCGACGCCGGACGAGACGCCGGTGACGAGCAGCCACTCGCCCGGCTTCAGGCTCCCGCCCGGGTACAGCATGTCGTAGCTCACGAGGAAGACGAGCGGCACGCCCGCCGCCTCCTCCCACGACACGCGCGGCGGGACCGTCATCGCCTCGCGCGCATCCATGATCGCGGCCTCGGCGAACGCGCCGCGCGCCCGGCCCATCACACGGTCGCCGGGCGCGAAGCCCGTGACGCCGTCCCCGACCTCGAGCACCTCGCCCGAGCACTCCTGACCCGCGGGCTTCGCCTCCGCGGCCGCCGCGTGCAGCCCCAGCGAGGCGATGAACTCGCCGCGGTTGAGCGACGCGGCGCGCACGCGCACCGCGAGCTCGCCGGGCTTCGGCTCCGGGGCCGGCGCGTCGCGCAGGTCGAGAACGAGCTTCCCGCCCGCGCCGCGGATCCACCAGGATTTCATGGGTTCACTGAATCGTCGGGTTGGATTTCCCCGGGCGCATTCTAGCGGGACTCGCGCCGCCATCGGGCTGGACGCGGTGCGCGCAGGTTCGGTATGGTCCGGCATGCTCTCCGCGTCCGAGGCAGCTTCGTCGCGGCGCTGGCTGATGCTCGGGCTGGCGATCCTCGCGTACATGCTGGGGTTGTTCCACCGCGTCGCGCCCGCCGCGCTGGCGCCGGACCTCGTCCAGGCGTTCGCCACGGGCGCCGCGGCGCTCGGGGTGCTCGCCGCGACCTACTTCTGGGTCTACACGGCGATGCAGCTCCCGTGCGGCATCCTCGCCGACACGCTCGGGCCGCGGCGGCTGCTCTTCGGCGGCGGCCTGATCGCCGCAGCCGGCGCGGCGCTGTTCGGTCTCGCCCCGGCATTCGGCTGGGCTGCGCTCGGCCGCATGCTCGTCGGTTTCGGCACCGCGGTCGCGTTCGTCGCCGCGCTCAAGCTGATCGCCACGTGGTTCGAGGAACGCCGCTTCGCGACGCTCACCGGCACCGTCGTGCTGCTCGGGAACCTCTCGTCGGCGGCCGCGGGCGGACCCTTCGCGTGGGTCCTGCAGGCGCTGCCGTGGCGCACGGTGATGCTCATCCTTGCGGCGCTTTCGGTCGCGGTGGCGGTCGGCGCGCTCCTCTCCGTGCGCGACGCGCCCGCGGGGCGCGCGGCCATCCGGCTCGGCTCGGGCGACTGGCGCAACGGGCTCTGGACCGTGCTCCGCAACCGGGCGAGCTGGCCGGGCTTCTGGGCGAACCTCGGGATGGGCGGCGCGTTCCTCGGCTTCGCCGGGCTGTGGGCCGTGCCCTATTTCGTGGCGGTGCACGGCATGACCCGGGTCGAAGCCGCGAACCACGCGACGCTGATGCTCGCGAGCTTTGCGTGCGCCGGTTTCCTGTGGGGAAGCGTCTCCGACCGGCTGCGGCGCCGCCGGCCGGTGTTCGTCGTCGGCGCCGCGCTGCTCGCGCTCTGCTGGGTGCCGCTGCTCGCGGGGATGCGTCTGCCGTCGGCTGCGGGCACGCTGCTGTGCATCGCGATCGGGCTCGGGGCGGCCGGCCTCACGATCAGCTGGGCGTGCGCGAAGGAGGTGAACCTTCCCCAGTACTCGGGGATGGCGACGGCGCTCGTGAACACCGGCTGCTTCCTCGGCCCGGCGCTGATCCAACCCCTCGTGGGCTGGGTGTTGGACTGGCACCGCTCCGCCGCGGCACCGGCCGTGCACAGCGCCGAAGAATGGCAGCGCGGGCTGTGGGTGATCCTCGGGTTCTCGCTATTCGGCCTCGCCGCGGCGCTGTTCGTGCGCGAGACGCACGCGCGCGGAATCGCCGTGTCCCGCACGCCGTGACGGCGGTTGGCGCAGAATTCCGCCTCGCTCATGAAACCCCGCATCCTCGTCACCCGCGAGAACTTCCCCGAGGTCCTCGAGCACCTGCGCGCGCGCTTCGAGGTCGAGGACAACCAGGCCGACGTCCCGCTCTCGCCGGAGGCGCTCCGGGCGCGGCTCGCCGACAAGGACGGCGCGTTCATCACCGGCTTCGACCGCATCGACGGCGCGCTCCTCGACGCCTGCCCGAAGCTGAAGGCGGTGTGCAACCTCGCGGTCGGGTACAACAACATCGACCTCGCCGCGTGCACCGCGCGCGGCGTCATCGCGACCAACACGCCCGAGGTGCTGAACGAGACCACCGCCGATCTCGCCTTCGCGCTGCTCATGGCCGCCGCGCGCCGCGTCACCGAGTCGGAGCGCTGGCTGCGGGCCGGCCGGTGGCGGGGGTGGACGAACGACCAGTTCCTCGGCCAGGACGTCCATCACGCGACGCTCGGCATCGTCGGCATGGGCCGGATCGGCCAGGCGATCGCGCGGCGCGGGCGCGGGTTCGACATGCCGATCCTCTACAACAACCGCAGCCGCGTCGCCCCCGAGGTCGAGGCCGCGCTCGGCGCGCGCCGCGTCGATCTCCACGACCTGCTGCGGCAGGCCGACTTCGTCTGCCTGACGCTGCCGTACACGCGCGAGTCGCACCATCTGATCGGGGAACGCGAGCTCGCGCTCATGAAGCCGACCGCGATCCTCGTCAACATCGCGCGCGGCGGCATCGTCGACGACGCGGCGCTCGTCGCGGCCCTGAAGGCGCGGCGCATCGCCGGCGCCGGGCTCGACGTGTTCGAGGGAGAGCCGGCGCTCCACCCGGGGTTCCTCGAGGTCGACAACGTCGCCCTCACGCCGCACATCGGCAGCGCCTCCCGCGCGACGCGCCTCGCGATGGGGATGACCGCGGCCGCGAACCTGATCGCGGCGCTCGCGGGGGAGCGGCCGGCGCACCTGCTGAACGCCGACGCGTGGTCGCGGCGGAGGACCTGAGCCGGAATGTCGCTGCGACTGATCGAAGCGGCCCGGGCGCTCGTCGGCGGCGCGATGACCTCGCGCGCCTGCACCGCGCATTTCCTCGCCCGCATCCGCGAGCGGGACCCGGTCGTCCACGCCTGGGCAGCGCTCGACGAAGCCCGCGCGGCCGCGCTCGCCGGCGAGTGCGACGGCCGCCACGCAACGACGCCGGAACTCGGCGCCCTGCACGGGGTGCCGGTCGGCGTCAAAGACATCATCGATACCGCGGACCTGCCGACCCAGATGGGGACGCGGGCATTCGCCGGCCACCAGCCGGGCCGCGACGCCGCGGTGGTCGAGCGCCTGAAGCGCGCGGGCGGCTTCGTGCTCGGCAAGACTGTGACCACCGAGTGCGCGTTCCGCCACCCCGGCAAGACGCGCAACCCCTGGAACTCCGAGCACACGCCGGGCGGCTCCTCCTCCGGCTCGGCGGCGGCGGTGGCCGCGGGGTTCGTGCCGGCGGCGATCGGCACGCAGACGACCGGCTCGGTGATCCGACCGGCGGCGTTCTGCGGCGTGGTCGGCTTCAAGCCGACGTTCGGAACGATCCCCTTCGCCGGGACGTTCCAGTTCAGCGAGACGCTCGACCAGCTGGGCGTCTTCACCGCGGACGTCGCCGACGCCGCGCTGTTCGCCGCGCAGCTCCTCGACGGCGAGGCTATCCCTCCCGACGTGCCGCGGCTCGATCGCCCGCCGCGGATCAGTGTGCTGGCGCGCTTTCCGTGGAACGACACCGAGCCCGAGGCGAAGCTCGCGTTCGAGGCGACCCTGGATGCGCTGCGCGCCGCCGGCGCCGCCGTCGAGCGCATCGTGCTGCCGGACGGCTTCGCCGACGCGAGCCTCGTCCATCGCACGATCATGCGCGCCGAGGGCGCACGGAACCTCGCCGGCCTGCAGGCGCGCGCTCGCTCGCTGCTGAGCAAGACGCTGAACGAGGCGCTCGACGAGGGCCGGCTCATCGTGCCCGATGCCTATCGGGCCGCGGTCGCGGTGCGCGCCGCGCTCGCGGAGCGCGCGCACGACCTCTTCGAACGCTGCGAGGCGATCGCGTCGCCGCCCGCACCCGGGGCGGCGCCCCGCCGCCTCGACCTCACCGGCGACCCGAGCTTCGGCACGCTGTGGTCGCTGATCGGCGTGCCGGCGATCACGATCCCGAGCGGGTTGTCCCGCGCCGGCCTGCCGTTCGGGCTGCAGCTCGCTTGCGATGCGGGGGGCGATGCGCACCTCCTGCGGGTCGCGCGCTGGTGCGAAGCGGCGCTGCGCTTCGAGGCGTCGTCGTGACGACGGGGGTCGTGCTGCTCGCGCACGGCAGCCGCGACCCGGAGTGGTCGACGCCGTTCGAGCGCCTCGCGCGCCGCGTGCGCGAGCGGCGTCAGGCGGTGGGCGTCGCGGTGGCGTACCTCGAGATCTCCCCGCCGACGCTCGGCGAAGCGGTCGCGTCGCTCGTCGCGGCCGGCGCGACCGAGATCGTGGTCGTGCCGCTCTTCCTCGCGCCCGGCGGGCACGTGCGCCGCGACCTGCCGCAGATGATCGACGCGGTGCGGGCCCGCTACCCCGGGGTGACGGTGCGCGTGCTGGCGACCATCGGCGAAGCCGATCCGCTCCTCGACGCCATCGCGGCGTGGATCGCCGATGAGTCGCGCTAGAGCGGCCGCGGACTGGCGAAGCGCGGGCGATTTGGCTACCATCGCGCCCCGTGAAGCGCACCACCTTCCCGACCCCGCAGGACGCGGAAGCGGCCTTCTACGAAGCGCTCGAGCGCGCGGACCTGGAGGCGATGATGCAGGTCTGGGCCGAGGACGAGGAGATCGTCTGCATCCACCCGGCCGGCGGGCGGCTGACCGGCTACGAGCAGGTGCGGGAGAGCTGGTCGCAGATCTTCAGCTCGCGGCAGCGGCTGCGGGTCCATCTGTCGAACCAGGCGTACGTCCACGGCATGATGCTCTCGATCCACAGCCTGCACGAGAACATCCTCGTCGCCGGCGAGGCGAAGCCGCGCGCGCCGGTCGTGACCACCAACGTCTACCTGCGCACGAGCAACGGCTGGCGGATGCTCGTTCACCACGCGTCGCCGGCGCCGTCCGCGCCGCCGGCCGGCGGGAACGACGGTCCGAAGGTGCTGCACGAGCGTCGCGAGCGAGAGCTTTGACGGCCGAGAGCAAGGGGTTGAGCATCGAACCCGGGCCGCGCCATCGCCCGACGCCCGGCGTCGGGGCTCGAGCCGCGGAACCGTATCGCGCGCCGTGGTGGCTCCCGGGCGGCAATGCCCAGACGATCTACGCGGCGCTCTTCGCGCGCCTGCCGCGCCCGACCGTGCGGCGCGAGCGGTGGGAGACGCCCGACGGTGATTTCGTCGACGTGGATCGCGTGGACGGGCCGCCGGACGCGCCGCTGCTCGCGCTCTTCCACGGTCTCGAAGGCGGGACGGCGAGCCACTACGCCCGCGCGATGCTGGCGGCGGCCCACGCGCACCGCTGGCGCGCGGCGTTGCCGCACTTCCGCGGCTGCGGCGGCGAGCTGAACCGGCTCCCGCGCGCCTACCACTCGGGCGACTCCGCCGAGATCGACTGGATGCTGCGGCGTCTGGCGGGGGAGGGAGGGCCGTCGCCCCTGTACGCGATGGGCGTGTCCCTCGGCGGGAATGCGCTGCTCAAGTGGCTCGGCGAACGCGGCCGCGCGGCCCGTGCCGTGGTGCGCGCGGCGGCCTCGGTGTCCGCCCCGCTCGATCTCACGGCGGCGGGCGAGGCCCTGGGACGCGGGTTCAACCTGGTCTACACGCGCAACTTCCTCGCGACGCTGAAGCGCAAGAGCGCCGCCAAGCTCGCGCGCTTCCCGGGGCTCTTCGACGGCGAGCGGGTCGTCCGCGCGCGCACGCTCCGCGAGTTCGACGATGTCGTGACCGCGCCGCTCCACGGCTTCCGCGACGTGGCCGATTACTGGGCGCGCGCGAGCTCGAAGCCGTGGCTGCGCGGGATCGAGGTGCCCACGCTGGTGCTCAACGCCGCCAACGACCCGTTTCTCCCGAGCGAGCATCTGCCGCAGGCCGACGAGGTCGCGCCGTGCGTCGTCCTGGAGTGCCCGGCGACCGGCGGGCACGCCGGCTTCGTGAGCGGCCCGTTTCCGGGCCGCTACGACTGGCTGCCGCGGCGGGTGCTCGCGTTCTTCGAGGCCGTCGACTCGTGAGCCGCATCGCGCCGGAGATCTTCAAGGCGTACGACATCCGCGGGATCGTCGGCCGGAACCTCACCGTCGCGGCGGTCGAGCTCATCGGCCGCGCGCTCGGCACCGAGGTGCGCGACGCGGGCGGCGCCGCGATCGCGGTCGGTCGCGACGGGCGTCTCTCGGGGCCGGAGCTCGCGGAGGCGCTCGCGCGCGGACTGCTCGCGAGCGGCGTCGACGTGCACGACGTCGGCATGGTGACCACGCCGATGGCGTACTTCGCCGCCTACCACCTGCGCTGCGACAGCGCGGTGGCGGTCACCGGCAGCCACAACCCGCCGGAGTACAACGGCCTGAAGATGGTGATCGCCGGCACGACGCTGTCCGGCGCGGCGATCCAGGGCGTGCGCGCGCGCATCGAGCGCGGCGAGTTTGCCGCCGGGCAGGGGACGTACCGCACGGCGGATGTCCGGGAGGCGTATCTCGCGCGGATCGCCGGTGACGTGCGGCTCGCGCGGCCGGTGCCGGTCGTCGTGGACTGCGGCAACGGCGTGGCGGGGAGCATCGCGCCCGAGCTCTACCGGCGTCTCGGCTGCCGCGTCACCGAGCTCTACTGCGACGTGGACGGCACGTTCCCGAACCACCATCCGGACCCGACCCAGCCGGAGAACCTGCGGGACCTCATCGGACGGCTTGCCGCCTCCGACGCCGAGCTCGGCCTCGCCTTCGACGGCGACGGCGACCGGCTCGGCGTGGTGACGAAGAACGGCCGGATCATCTACGCGGACCGCCAGCTCATGCTGTTCGCCGCGGACGTGCTCCGGCGCGTCCCGGGCGCCGAGATCATCTACGACGTGAAGTGCACCCGGAACCTCGCGCCGTGGATTCGCAGCCACGGCGGCCGGCCGGTGCTGTGGAAGACCGGGCATTCGCTCATCAAGGCGAAGCTCCGGGAGCTCGGCGCGCCGCTCGCGGGCGAGATGAGCGGGCACATCTTCTTCAGGGAACGGTGGTACGGGTTCGACGACGGGGTGTACGCTGGCGCACGGCTGCTCGAGATCCTCTCCCGGAGCGGGGATCCGAGCGGCGAGCTCGAGCGGCTCCCCGACTCGGTGACGACGCCCGAGCTGCACTGGGCGCTCGCCGAGGGCGAGCCGCACCGCCTGATCGCCGAGCTGCAGCGCACCGCGCGGTTCCCGGACGCGGCCGAGGTCATCACGCTCGACGGCCTGCGCGTGGAGTATGCGGACGGCTTCGGGCTCGCGCGCGCCTCGAACACGACGCCGGTGATCGTGCTGCGCTTCGAGGCGGAGGACGCCGCGGGCCTGGCGCGGATCCAGGAGGACTTCCGGCGGGTGCTGCTCGCCGCGAAGCCGGGGGCGGCGCTGCCTTTCTAGGGCACTAGAAAAGCAAAAGGCCCGGGATCACCGGGCCTTCTGGGTAAGAGAGGTCTGTTACTTCTTCTGCGACGCGAGCCGCGATTCCTCTTCCTGCTGAGCCGGCGCGCGGTTGGCCCGCTCGAACCGGCGCAGGAGATCGTTGCCGCGCTTCACGGCGTCGCCGAGCGCGAGCATCGGCGCCTTCGATCCGGCGAACGCCTGCTCGAGTTCCTCGTCCACGATCGCGCGGATCATGAGGTGGTTGCCGAGGCGGATGCCGCGCGAGTAAGGCTGCGGCGCGCCCTTGTTCAGCAGCTCGCGCAGCGCGACGTCGGTGCCCGGGTTGCGGTCGTAGAACCCCGACTTCTTGGTGAGATCGTAGGCCGCGCGCGTGAGCGGGAGGTAGCCGGTCTGCTGGTGCCACTCGGCCTGCACTTCGGGCTGCGAGAGGAACGCGAAGAGCTTCGCCACGCCCTTCTGCTCGGCGGCGCTCTTGCCGCTCAGCGCCCACAGGCTCGCCCCGCCGATCAGCGTGTGATAGGGCGCCTGGTTGATGTCGTCGTAGTGCGGCAGCGGCAGCACGGCGAACCCGAACTTCGCGTTCCGCGTGATGTTCGCGTACGAGGCCGACGACGCGGTGAGCATCGCGCACTCGCCCTTGGTGAACCGCGCCTCGCCCTCGTCGCGGCGCCCCGAGTAGCTGAAGATCCGGCCCTTCGTCCACGCGGTCATCAGCGAGACGTGGCGGATCGCGAGCCGGGTGTTGAAGGTCAGCCGGGCGTCGAGCCCGTCGTAGCCGTTGTTGCGCGACGCGAACTCCTCGTTGTGCCAGGCGAGCGTGTTCTCGAGCATGACCCACGACGGCCAGGTGGTCGTGAGCCCGCAGTTGTGGGGATCCTTCTCGCGCACCTCGAGCAGCGCCTCCTGGAGCTGGTACCAGGTCTTGAGCGGCGCCTGCGCCTTGCCCGCCGCCTTCAGCGCGTCGCGGTTGACGTAGAGCACCGCGGTCGAGGTGTTGAACGGCAGCGAGAAGAGGTTGCCCCTGGCGTCGGAGTAGAAGCTCGCGACCACGGGCACGAAGGCGCTCGGATCGTGCCTCTCGCCCGCCTCGCGCATGAGCTGGTGGACCGGCTTCACCGCGGGCTTCGCGGCCATCATGTTCGCGGTGCCGACCTCGTAGACCTGCAGGATGTGCGGCCCCTTGCCCGCGGCCTGCGCGGCCAGGCCCGCGGAGAGCGTCTCGTCGTAGCTCCCCTTGTAGACCGGCACGACCCGGTACTGCTTCTGCGATTCGTTGAAGCGATCCACGATGACCTTCAGCTGATCGCCCAGGGCGCCGTCCATCGCGTGCCAGAACTGGATGTCGGTCGCAGCGCGGGCGGCGGGGGTGGCGAGCAGGGCGACGGCGACGACGCCGCCGATCAGGCGCAAGAGCTTCATGGGGTTTCCTCCAGCCGCGCGAGCGTTGCGGCCGCGTTCGATGTTGTGGTGCAGCGATTATAGGCCCCGGCTGGAGGCCGTCCGCAACGGGCCTACCGCAGGGTTGAGGAAAACGTCACGGCAATGCCGCCGTCATAGGCGTGCTGCGCTGCGTGATCGTTGCGGTCGATCCCGTGCACCGGTCGGCGCGCTCGCGACGGTGCCACAGGGGCTATGATGACGGCGCTCGTCCGCTAGAAGCTGTTTCTCGTGCGTGCGTTTCGCGTCGCGCTCTTCCTGCTCATCGCCGGCCTCGCCGCGGGCTGCACCACGCTCGGCCCGCCGCTGCCGCCCCCGCCGACGCTCGACGAGATCGTCCGGCTCAGCACCGCGGGGGTGCCGGCGGACGACATCGTCAAGCGGATGCGGGATGCTCAGGCGGTCTACCGCCTGCCCGCGTCCGGGCTCGCGAAGCTCCACGGCCAGGGCGTGCCGGACAGGGTCATCGACTACATGCAGCTCACGTACATCGCGGCGGAGCGCTATGACGAGTATCTCCGCACCCGCGACCTCTACCTCTGGAGCGGGTGGCCGTCCTACCGCGGCATCTATCCGTACGGCTACTGGTACCCGTACCCGGGCTGGCGGCCGTTCTAGGACATGGACCGACGCGCAAGCCTGCGCTCGCTCGCCGCGCTCGCCGCCAGTTTCGCGGCGGCGCGCCCGGCAGGAGGCCAGGCGATGAATCTCGAGACGCGGCCGATCCCGCGTACCGGTGAGCGGATCCCGGCCGTCGGCCTGGGCACCTGGCAGAGCTTCGACGTCCCGCGCGACGGGCCCGACCGCGCCGCGGCGAAGGACGCGCTCCGCACGCTCGCCGAGCTCGGCGGCAAGGTCGTGGACTCGTCGCCCATGTACGGCGCGGCCGAGGAAGCGGTCGGCACGCTCGCCGCGGAGCTCGGGCTGGGCGGCGAGCTCTTCGTCGCGACCAAGGTCTGGACGACGGGGCGCGAGGCCGGGATTCGGCAGATGGACGCGTCGCTAAGGAAGCTCCGGGTCCAACGCCTCGACCTGATGCAGGTCCACAACCTCGTCGACACCGACACGCATCTCGCGACGCTCGCCGGCTGGAAGAAGGAGGGGCGGGTCCGCTATCTGGGGGTGACGCACTACCACGCGGGCGCCTACCCCGCGCTCGAGGCGGCGATCAGGAAGCACCGGCCCGAATTCGCCCAGTTCAACTACTCGCTTGCGGAGCGCGAGGCCGAGCAGCGGCTGCTCGGGGTCGCGCAAGGCGAAGGTGTGGCGGTGATCATCAACCGCCCGTTCGCCGAGGGCGCGATGTTCGCGCGCGTGAAAGGCAAGCCCTTGCCCGAGTGGGTCGGCGAGATCGACTGCGCGAGCTGGGCGCAGGTGTTCCTGAAGTTCATCCTCGGCCATCCGGCGGTGACGTGCGTCATTGCGGGCACGCGCAATCCGAAGCACGTGGTCGACAACCTCGGGGCGGCGCGCGGGAAGGTCCCGGACGCGGCGACGCGGAAGCGGATCGCCGCCTACTTCGACGCGCTCTAGGGCCGCTCCGAGCTCGCCGCCGCCCGCGTGCGCTCCGGCGTTTCCCACCCGCCCCCGAGCGCCCGGTAGAGGGCCACCGACGCGTCGAGGCGTGCGAGCCGGATCTGGGCGAGCTGGTCCTGCGCCTGGAACAGCGTCCGCTGCGCGTCGAGCACCGACAGCAGGTCGTCGACGCCCTCGCGGTAGCGGATCTCCGCCAGGCGCAGGGTCCGCTGTGCGCTCTCGCGCACCTGCGCCTGGAGGCTCTCCTGGACCGCAGTGCGGTTCGCCGCGACGAGCGCGTTCTCCACGTCGGTGAGCGCGGCGAGGATGCTCCGGCGGTAGTTCTCGACCAGCTCGCGCTCGCGCGAGGCGGCGAAATCGACCTCTCCGCGCAGCCGCCCGCCGTCGAAGATCGGCTGCAGCAGCGACGCCGCGACCGCGTAGAACAGGGTCGGCGAGCTGCCGATGGAAAGCAGCGCGTCGCTTGCGAGCCCGGCCGATCCGGTGAGCCGGATGCTCGGCAGGAGCGCCGCGCGGGCGGCGGCGACGTCCGCGTTCGCGGCCGCGAGCTGCGCCTCGGCGGCGGCGATGTCGGGCCGGCGCACCAGCACGTCGGCGGGCAACGCGGGCTCGACGCCGGGCACCGGAAGCTCCGCCACCGCTGCGCCGGCAACGGCGAAGCCTTCGGGCGGCCGGCCGACGAGCACGGCGAGGGCGTTGAGCGTCTGCCGCTCCAGCAACTCGAGCGGCGGGATGAGCGCACGCGCCTGGAACACCGCCGTCTGCTGCTGCGCCAGGTCGAGCTGCGACGCGGCGCCGTAGCGGGCGCGCGAGCTCACCACGGCGAGAATGCGCTCGGCGATCGACACCGTCTCGCGCGCAATCGCGAGCCGGCCGCGCAGGCTGAGGACCTCGAAGTAGGTCGTCGCGACGCTCGCGACGAGCGTTAGCCGCACGGTCTGGTAGTCGAAGCGCGTCGCCTGCAACGACTCGTCCGCGGAGCGCGCGATCGAGGCGTTCCGGCCCCAGAGGTCGAGCTCGTAGCTCGCCGTCAAGGCCACGTCGGTCGACTTGCTGGTCGCCGTCGGGCCGCCTTTGGGGCGGGAGCCGCTCCGCGCGGTGCCCGCGTCCAGGTCGAGCGTCGGAAAGAGCGTGGCGCCGGCGATCCGCAGCAGCGCTTCGGCCTGCCGGATGCGCTCGGCCGCGATCGCGAGATCCGGGTTCCCGGCGAGCGCCTGCGCGACCAGGCCGGACAGCTCCTCGGAGCCGAACGCCTTCCACCAGTCGAGCACGAGCGGCTGGACGTCCGCCGGCGCGGGCTCGCTCCAGGCCGCCGGCATGTCGATGCCGCGCGGCGGCGGGGTGCTCGTGACCGCGCACCCGGCAAGCGCGAGGGCGCTCAACGTGGCGGCCAGGCGACGCGGCTTGGACACGGGCGCCTCCCTCACTCGGCCGCGAGCGCGACCACCGGATCGAGCCGCGCCGCCTTCCGCGCCGGCATGAAGCCGAACACGAGGCCGGTCGCGAACGCGCAGCCGAAGGCGAGCGCCACCGGTCCGGCCGAGTACTCGATCGGCGTGCCGAACGCCGCGATGATCGCCGCCGCGGCGAGCCCGACGGCGACGCCGATCAGGCCGCCGATCAGCGACACCACCAGCGCCTCGGTCAGGAACTGCTGCAGGATGTTGCGCATCCGCGCGCCGGTGGCCATGCGGATGCCGATCTCGCGCGTGCGCTCGGTCACGCTCACCAGCATGATGTTCATGACGCCGATGCCGCCCACGAGCAGCGCGATCGCGGCGATCGAGCCGAGCAGGATCGTCAGCGTGTTCTGCGTCTCCGAGGCGGTCTCGATGACCGAGGCCATGTTGCGGATCTGGAAGTCGACGGCGCGGTGCCGCGCCTGCAGGAGCGCGGTCACCTCGTCCTGGGTCTCGTCGATG
>Ga0209853_1000354_pt1 | contig 12797 bp, 17 predicted proteins | sample GWRWS1_30_40_FD_187224 | JGI IMG/M metagenome (GOLD analysis project Ga0209853, IMG submission 187224) | Riverbed sediment microbial communities from areas with vegetation nearby in Columbia River, Washington, USA - GW-RW S1_30_40 (SPAdes)... | ecosystem: Environmental > Aquatic > Freshwater >...
CCCGTACCCCCCCGTGGCGACCCATCCCGCGACGGTGGAGAACCAGGAGCTCGGGTACGTCCGGAGCGTGAGCCCCTCCCCGCGGAGGATCTCCTGGAGGGTGGACCACCGCACCCCCGCCTCGACGTCCGCAAGGAACCGCTCCTTGTCGACCCCGAGGATCCTCCGGAGGGCGCTGAGGTCGATCACGACGCCCCCCATCGTGGGGACGGAGCCTCCGAGAGGGAAGGAAGCGGCCCCCCGCGGGACGATCGGGATCCCGAGGTCGTACGCCGCGGACACGACGTTCGCGACGTCCTCCACGCTCTCCGGCTGGACGACGGCGTCCGGGGTCGTCCGGATCAGCATCTTCCGGAGGGAATCGGGGATGTCCGCCTGGTCCCTCGCGTACAGGTCGAGCTCGGCCCCCCGCCAGATCACGCGGGCCTTCGGCCCGACGATGTTCCGGAGCTCTTTCGCGATCGGAAGCTCGGGCTCTCCATCCGACGGCATCAAAGGTCCGGCCTCGCCCGGGCCACCGATTTCCAAGGCGTGAACCGCCATCCTGGCCCCGCCGCGACGCCCCCGCTACCCACGGAGGCGAACGACCGTCGCGACCTAGGGCCGGATGCTATAAATAACGCTCGCCGTCATCGTTCGACGTTCGTCTCGCTCATGCTGTAGGATGTGGAAAATGTATCGTGATGCGCTGTAATTGTGAAACATTGTCCGCCACGGCGGGAGGGGGCAGTTTCGGTCGCCCCCACGTCATCTATTTGTGGTCCCATCCCACCCCGTCTCGGCGGGAGGATGGACTTGCGGATCGCGATCGTCGGCGCGGGATGGGCAGGAGGAATGCACGCCGAGGCGTACTCCTCGATGAAGGGGGTAGAGATCGCCTCCGTGGTGGGTCGGAGCGCGACCCGCGCGAAGGCCCTCGCGGCGAAACTGAAGGCGAAGGCGTCGACGGACCTCGAGGGCGTCCTCGGAGACCCCACGATCGACGCGGTCGACGTGTGCGTGCCCTCCGCCCTCCACCGGGAGGTCGTGGTGCGCGCGTTGGAGGCCGGGAAGCACGTCTTCATGGAGACCCCGATGGCCCTGACGCTCGAGGACGCGGATGCGATGGTCGCGACGGCGAAGAAGCATCGCACGATTGTTGCCGTCGGGCAACTCATGAAGTTCTTGGTCCCGTACTCCATGATCCGGAAGGCGTCCGAGGACGGCGAGCTCGGCGAGCCGAGGATGGCCCACGCGGCCCGCCTCTCCGGTCCGTACTGGTCCGCGAAGAATCCGCGGGACTTCTCCCTGTACGGGGACCCGATGGTGGAACTGATGATCTTCGAATACGAGTACCTCCACTGGATCTACGGGAAGCCCCGCGGAGTCCATGCGAGAGGGGTCCGTGGACCGAGCGGCCACGTCCTGCATGCGCTCGTGACGATGGAGTACGAGGACCATCTCGCCCTCGTGGAGGGGAGCGCGATGATGCCCCGCAGCTGGCCCTTCACGACGTACCTCCGCCTCCAGGGAACCGAAGGCAGCATGGAGACGCGGGGACGCTTCCTCGGGGGCGACGCCCCCGCCACGGAGTTCGTCCGCTACCGCGCGGAGGGGAAGATGGAGCCCGTGGCGTTCGAGGGGCAGGATCCGTACCTCGCGGAATGCGAACACTTCGTCCGGTCCGTGTCCGGGAAGGCGGACGTCGCGATGATCGACGGAGCGTCTGCACGAGAGGCCCTCGCGGTCGCCCTTGCCGCGCGGGAGTCCGTCGATCGGGGGAAGTCCATCCGGATGGCGTGACCCCTCAGTACTCGAGGCGGAGGGCCTGCACGACGAAGTCCGCGGTCCGGCGGGCCATCGCCATGATCGTGATCATCGGGTTCACGCCGACCGCGCTCGGAAGGGCGCTCCCGTCCCCGATGAACAGGTTCCGGACCCCGCGGAGCTCCCCCGTCGGCTTCGTCGGCCGCCGTTCGGACGCGCCCATCGGGACGCTCCCCATCGCGTGGGCGGTGAACAGGGCGAGCGCGTTCGGCCGGATCCCGAGGCGGGCGACCCGGTCCGCGAACCCGTCGAGTTCGGCCGGGGCGATCCGCCCCTCCCGGAGCGGGATCTCGCAGGACTCCGTGTGGAGGCTCCACACCCCTCTCGCCCCCGCGGCGATGTGAATCCTTGCGGACTCCACGATCCCCCGCATCATCGTGCCCCGGTCCCCGCGGGACATCCGATAGGTGATCACGGGATGGCCCTGACGGTCGATTGTCACCCGCCCCGCGCTCCGGTCCCGGACGAGGATGATGTTCGCGGCGATCCGCGGATACTCCCGCATCACCTCCTTGTGGGCCCGCCCTCCCCGCCACGGGAACCCGAGGGCCGTGAGCCCCGGGTGCGCGGGGACGGTCTCGAGCCAGAACCCGTGGTTCCCGTTCATCGGGAGCCAGCGGTCGACGTGGATCGTCTGCGGGACCCCCGCCCACATCCGGATCGGGCGGTCGTACACCCCACCGACGGCGGTCGTAGGGTCGAACCGGATCCCGTGCCCGACGCCGGGGTCCCGGATCCCCGAGCGGAGGAGGATCGCGGGGGTGTGAATCGCGCCGGCCGCGAGGACGACTGCGCGGGCCTTCACCTTCACAGGGATCTCCTTCCCGTCCCTCCGGTGGACGGCCTCTAGGCCCGCCACGGCCCCCTCCTTCAACAGGAGGGCGCGGGCTTCCGTGTCGAACAGGAACTTCGCGCCGGCGCGCTGGGCATCCGGGAGGTACGTGACGAGGGTGGACTGCCGCGCGGAGTACACGCACCCGAAGCTGCAGTAGTCGCAGCGGTTCCCGCACCCCTTCGCGTTCTTCGGGGTGACGTGGAAGTCCACGCCGAGGGTGTACCCGAGCGCCTCGCACCCTCTCCGGAGGGCCTCGCTCGTGGGGGTCAGGACCGCCTCCTCCGTGTTCACCCCGAGGCGGGTCCACACTTCATCGATCGCGGCCTGGAACCCGGGTCCCGCGACCCCCGGGATCCCGTGGACCCGCTCCCATTCCTCAAGCGTGAACTTCGGCGGCCGCAGGCACGTCATCCAGTTGATCGCGGTCCCGCCGCCCACGGTCCGCCCCTGGAGGACGCCGAACCCGAAGTCCCTCGACGTCATCAGCCCGTGCCGCTCGAACATCGAGTCCGTCGCGGGGAGCTCCCGCTGCGTGAACGTCTCCGGCGTCTGGAGGGAGCCCGACTCGATCACCAGGACCCGATGCCCCGCCTTCGCCGCGGTCGCGGCGATCACCGCGCCGCCCGCCCCGGAGCCGATCACGGCGAGGTCCGTCCCGATCGTCGTCTCCCGGTCCACCGCCATGGGGACGAGGACGAGGTCGGGCGGCGTGTGGCGGGTCTCCCGCCCCGCGTCGTCCGGCCCCGGGTACGCGAGGGCGGGCCAGTTCCGGTTCCGGCCGTCGTCCGTGAGGGCGGTGTAGTAGAGGAACGCGACGAGTCGCTTGATTGCGTGGAACCCCCGCCGCTTCACCCCGAGGCGGCTGCGGGCCCACCCGAGGACATACGCTTCCCGCGCCTCGGGGCTCAGCTCCCGGAACCGCGCGGGGCGGCCCGTGAGCAGGAGGTTGAGGACGGGGCTCTCCACCGCCCGCAGGAGCTGACGGAACTGCCGCTGAACGTCCGGCGGCTGGTACTCCAGGATTGCCCGGGCCGCGAGGGCGTCCACACCGAGGTCGCTCGCGGACCCGGCGAGGGGCTCCCCGGCGTCCCCCGTCCGGGGGACGATCGTGTCCGCGAGGTGCCGGAGGGTCACCCGTTCCGCGCCGGAAAGCTCCACGGACGCCTCCGGCGGGGAATGGGGAGGGCGGGATACCTTTTTCCGCCCGCAGGGGCATCCGCGGGTCCCCTTCCGGGGGAGAGGAGACCATGCCGCACTATTTCGTGTTGGGGAACTGGACGGACCAGGGCGTACGGAACGTGAGGGAGTCGCCGAAGCGGATCGACATCGCAAAGGAGATGGCGTCGAAGCTCGGCGGGAGGCTCGAGGTGTACCTGACGATGGGGCAGTACGACTTCGTCGGGGTCGGGGAGATGCCGAGCGACGAGGCCGTAATGCAGCTCGCCCTCCAGATCGGGAGCGCGGGGAACGCCCGGACGACGACGCTGAAGGCGTGGACGCAGGGCGAGGCGACGAAGGTCATCGCGAAGCTCCAGTGATCCCGAGCGCGAACCAGAGACGTCCCTCAGGGCCAGCGAACAGCCTGCTTCCGGAATTCCAAAGTGGTATAACGCCGTTATTCCTTTAGCCATCCTCGGAGGAGAAGGCGATGGCGAACTACGCGCATCCGGAGGTCCTCGTGGACACGGCGTGGGTGAAGGGGTTCATCGGCGATTCGAAGGTCCGGATCGTCGAGGTGGACTACGACCCGACCTCGAACTACCACCTCGGGCACATCCCGACCGCGGGCCTGATCGACTGGCGAAAGGACATCAACGACCCCGTGACCCGGGACATCGTCTCGAAGACGCTTCTCGAGCACCTCCTCGGTCGTCTCGGCGTCACGGAGGACATGAAGATCGTCCTGTACGGGGACTTCAACAACTGGTTCGCGGCGTTCGCGTTCTGGGTCCTCAAGTACTACGGCGTCGAGGACGTCGTCCTGATGAACGGCGGGAGGAAGAAGTGGCTCCTCGAGGAGTTGCCCGTGACGAAGGACGTCCCCTCGTACGCGCACGTGACGTTCCACGCGAAGGAGCCGGACGATTCGATCCGCGTCTACCTGGACTACGTCCGGGAGGCGATCCGTATGAAGGACAAGGTCCTCGTCGACGTGCGGGGCCCGAAGGAGTTCAGCGGCGAGATTCTCGCGCCCCCGGAGTACCCGACGGAGCACGCGCAGCGGGGCGGGCACATCCCGGGCGCGAAGAACATCCCGTGGGGCCAAGCCGTGAACGACGCGGACGGGACGTTCAAGTCCGCGGACGAGCTGCGGAAGCTGTACGAGGGGAAGGGCGTCACGCCGGACAAGGAGGTCATCGCGTACTGCCGGATCGGAGAGCGGTCCAGCCACTCCTGGTTCGCCCTGAAGTACCTCCTCGGCTACCCGGACGTGAAGAACTACGACGGCTCTTGGACGGAGTGGGGGAACCTCGTCCGCACGCCGATCGAGAAGGCGTAGCGTCAAACCTTAATACCACGCGGTCTCCTTCCGAAATCGATGGCGAAACGGGCCTTCCACGTAATCGTCGAGCGCGACGAGGACGGATGGTATGTCGGGACCGTTGCAGAACTCCCGGGGTGCCACACGCAGGCCAAGTCCCTCGACCAGCTACGGGAGCGGATTCACGAGGCCATCGAGGCCTACATCGGCCCGCGCAGGTCGGTGCCGAAGGGCATCACGTTCGTCGGCGTTCAGACCGTCGAGGTCTGATCCTTGCCGCGGCTCTCACCCGTGCCCGCCCGTAAGGTGATGCGGGCCCTTGAGGCGCTCGGGTTTCGACCCGTGAGACAGAAAGGGAGCCATCTCTTCATGGAGCATCCCGACGGCCGGACGACCGTCGTTCCCATCCATCCCGGCGAGGACATCGGAAGGGGTCTCCTTCGGAAAATCATCCGAGACGCGCAGGTGGACGAGGACGAATTCCTCGCGTCTGTGTGATCGAAATCGGGGCCCAATCACGTACCGCCGCATCGGTGGGCGACTGTCCCACGCGTGGCTCGTCCTGAGGTACCTCCTCGGCTACCCGGACGTGCGGACCTACGACGGCTCGTGGACGGAGTGGGGGAACCTCGTGCGGACCCCGATTGAGAAGTAGGTCGGCCCCGCGAGGTCAGCGGACCTTCCGCACGAGGAAGTGGTACAGGTTCCCCTCCTTGCGGGCGTCCGCGACGGGATGTCCGGTCTCTGTGGACCAGCGGTCCATCTCGATTGGCGCGGTCCAGTCATCCGAGACGATGTGGACGACCTCGCCGACCTCCATCCTTGACAGGAGTTCGTTGAGCTTCACGAGGACGGCGGCGCACTCCGTCCCGATCTCGTACATCTCGTAGTCGGGGAACGCCGCGAAGCATCGGACATGAAGGGTCTCGATCAGGGATGCGAGGCCCCCGTTCGCCGCCTGGATGGGGAGCAGGGGCTCCCGGTCCTCGGTCCACTGCGCGGGCCGGACTCGGGCGAACCATCCCTCCCGATACGGGGACTCGGACAGGAGCTTCGACCTCCGGAGGACAGCCTCGTTCACCGCGACGAGGATCCCCGCCACGGGGGTCTTCACCGTACCGAAGTACTTCCCACTCTCCAGCGTCCCGATCACGCGGCCTCGCGCGTACTCCCCGCCCACGGGCCTCGCGGTCACGGACGTGAGCTTGCCCGCCACCGCGGCCTGGATCGCCGTGATCCCGACGACGACCTCGCCGTCCTCCTCGCGGGCCCACGTCAGGCCCCCCGGGTCGTACAGGAGGTCGTCCGGGAACTCGCACTCCGCGATCTTCGTGGTCCTTCCCGCGGAATGAAACCGGGGCGGGTTACTTAGTTTGCGGGAGTCCGGTTCTGTCCCCCAATCGCGTGATTCAGTAGCGCACTCCCGGGTTGTCACCCTCGCCCGCTTATATAGTGGTGATACTTTGTCCAGCCTGTCCCTTGGATGGGACTCAACTGGAAGACCCTGAAATGAAGAAATTCCTGTACCTGACTGTCGGCGGCAAAATGCCAGCGAACGAGGCAGAAGGCAAGAAGGTCATGGCCGCCTGGATGGCTTGGTTCGGTACGCTCGGGAAAAACCTGGTCGACGCCGGCGCCCCACTGGGCGACCGAAAAACACTTGGCGCAACGTTCGCCAGCAAGGCAACCGGATACTGTATTGTCCAGGCGGCGGACCTCAGGTCCGCTATTGCTATGGCCAAGGGCTGCCCCAGCATCGCGGCAGGGGACAGCATCGAGATTCTGGAACTCACGCCCCAGAAGATGTAGATGGGCGTTTCGCGGCCGTAGCCGTTCGTGCGGGCCTCACCCGCCTTTTCTAAGACCAACCCAGAGTGGGTTCCGTACCTTGGGACAGAACTCGGGAGTCGGGCGCCTACGCGGAGGGCGCGAGCAGGACGGACCGCTGCCGGTCGAGATGGCCCTTGTACGTGTCGATCCGGCGGACGAGCTCCTTGATCTCCGGCGTCTCCCCGAGGCTCAAGGCGTCCTGCCGCAGCGCGTCGAGGGTGCCGTCCACGGCATCGAGCACGCGGAGGGCGTCGTTCGTCTCGAGGGAGTCGATCGTGTCTTCGAGCTGGCGGGTCATCGAACCACCGGCGACGCGGAACCTCCTCCGGATATTTATGGTTCGTGGCGGGAATTATTCCGCGACCCGCATACCCTTAAGCGCCGCCGCGGCCTCCCTGCGGGGCCGGTGGGGAGCATGTCCGAGTACGAGTCCCTCGCGAAGAACGTGATCAAGAAGACCTTGAAGGTGAAGCCGAAGGAGAACGTGATCATCGAGTGCTGGAACCACGGCCTCCCGATCGCCGCGGAGTTCGTGTACCAGCTCCGGGCCGCGGGCGCGCACCCGATGCTCCTGTTCGAGGACGAGCCGACCGCGTGGCGGTCGGTCACGACCCTCCCGAAGTCCAAGCTCGGGCGCGTCGGGAGCCACGAGTGGAAGGCGATTGACGAGGCGGACGCGTACGTGTTCGTCCCCGGACCTGCAGACATCTCGAAGATCCGCGAGGTAGGCTCGGAAAAGTGGGGCGCGTTCACCGGATACAACAGCGACTGGTACAAGCGGGCGAAGAAGAACCGCCTCCGGGGCGCGCGGATCGCCTTGGGCTACGCGACGCAGCAGCGCGCGGACTCGTACGGATTCGACCTCGACGCCTGGCGGGCAATGCTCCTTGATGCGAGCTCCGTGGACCTCTCCGAGATTCTGAGGGCGGGGCGGAAGGTGCAGTCCGCGCTCTCGAAGAAGGGCCGACTGGAGATCTCGGCGCCGAACGGGACCCGGTTCTCCTGCGACCTCGTGGGCCGAGGGGCGGGGATCGAGGACGGCGTCGTGTCCGAGGAGGATCTGGACAAGGGCGAGAACGTCGCGAACATCCCCGCGGGGGAGGTGTACGTGATCCCCGACGAGACGAGCGCGCAGGGCACGATCGTGTTCGACCGCCCCATCGCGTACCTCGGCCGCTGGATCCGAGGGATCTCCCTCGCGTTCGACAACGGGAAGCTCGCCAAGTGGAGCGCCACGGAGAACGCGGACCTGATCCAGAGGGACTGGGACGGCGCGAAGGGGGAGCCGGGGCGGGAGCGCCTCGCGTACCTCGACATCGGCGTGAACCCCCGGGGCCGCCAGGGATTCCTCCAGGACGTGATCGCGGCGGGGAACGTGTACGTCGCCGTGGGGAACAACGACGAGGTCGGCGGGAAGAACAACTCGGACTTCTTCCTTGGGTCCTCCCTGACGGGAGCGACGGTCACCGTGAACGGCAAGCCGGTCGTCAAGGACGGAGCCCTCGCGGCATAGCCTATCACTATGGACTTCCGTAGCGACTCCCTGAGAATCACGTCGCGATTCTCGCAGCGGATTTTGTAAACCGCAGCCTTAAGCCGGCGAGCCGCCATCAGTGGGTCCACATCCCATGGTCGTCGCAAGTGGAGACCACGGCATCTCGTCGGAGATGCAGGATCTGCGGGAGAGCGACCGCGAAGTCCTCGAGCTCCTGAGGAACGAGCCCGCCTCCGCGGTGGGCTTCCAAGGCCTCAAGCGGCGCCTCCATCTCCATCCGGAGAAGTTGAGCCGCGCTCTCCGCCGACTCGAGCGGGACGACCTTGTGGAGAAGACGGAACTCGGATACCGCATCGGCGAGAGGGCCCGGGACCTCCTGACCCCGACTGCGATGAAGCCCGCCGTCCCATCGATCCCGATCCTCCAGACGTTCCTCCCGCCGGAGGTCGACCTCCAGGAGCTGGCGACGTACCTCCGCGGGAAGTGGTTCGGCGCCCTCCGGTGGTACGGACTCATGGAGACGCCCGAGGAGCTCACCCTCTCGTGGCTCTCCGAGGACGACGCGATCCAGATCGACGCGCGCCTTCGCACGGGCGCCCTCTCCATCGACGCCCACTTCTCGGAAGCGGCTCAGTTCCCCGCCGCCACGATGGCGGGCCACGAACTGTTCCAGCATATTGCGCAGGCGTACGGCCGCGTACGGATGAACGGCTAGTCGCCTACTCCTCTCCGGGCCTGGCCGGTTCGCCGATCTCCGTCAGAAACGCACGCGGGGTTCGATGTTCCTTGACTCCCGTGAAATCGCGGTCCGTCGAGACGAGGTGCGCGAAGCCGTGCGAGATCACTGTCGCCAGAGCGCCCGCATCCTTTCGCCCTACTAGGGCAACGACCCGTCGCGGAATTCTCAGGTCCGCTTCGACTACTAGCTCGCAGGTGAGGAGAATGAAGTCCCGAAGTCTCGCGGCCAAGTCTTTGCCGTAGTGACCTCTGAAGTACCCCATTACTTCCCGGACCACGCGATCCGTCACGACTCCCTGCAGCTCCCCAGCTGCAGCCAGCTCGAGGATCCGGTGCGAATTCGATTCCGGTCGCTCGAATCCAAAGATGAAGACGTTGGAGTCGATGAAGAGCCTAGTCCGCATCCTCGGCCTTCCGGACCTGCTCTCGCAACCGGTCGGTCGACACGCGACGTCTGGGCGTGGCGTCGATCGCGGCCCACACATCCCGGGCGCGCAGGAGCCCGAGGTCGGTCCCGTACTTCACGAGGGCCGCCCGCACCGCTTCCGATTTCGTCGCGAAGAGCCCCGACCGGACCATCCGGTCCAGGAGTTCGGCCTCCGCACCACGAAATTTGAGAGTCAACGACGATTCCATAGGTATATGATAGTGATTCCATAGTATTTATCCATTTCTTACGGGGCGACGGTCCCAGGGGCCGTGACTCACTCCCGCCATGTCGAGTCAATATGGCCCCGCCCCGTCATGGGGTCTCCCGGGAATACACCCATGACCACAACCATCGGAATCACGTGCTCCGACGGGGTCGTCCTTGCCGCGGACAAGCGGGCGAGCAAGGGCTTCTTCGTCGGCTCGAAGGCGGTGAACAAGCTGTTCATGCTCGACGAGGCCACCGCGGTGGCGATCGCCGGGCAGATGAGCGACGCGGAGTACCTCGTGAACCTCGCGAAGGCGGAGCGGCGGCTGATCTCCCTCCGGCGCGGGTACCCGATGAACGTCCACGAGAGCGCCCGGCTGATCTCGAACATCGTGTACAACGGGATGAAGTCGTACAACCCGTTCTACGTCGAGCTCGTCGTGGCGGGCGTGGACGCGGAGGGACCGCACGTCTTCACGGCGGACATGAGCGGGGCGATCACGAGCGAGCCCTTCATGGCGTCCGGCTCCGGCAGCCCTCTCGCGTACGGCGTGATGGAGCAGGGCTTCCGGGCGGGGCTCGACATGGAGGCCGGGAAGCGGCTCGCGGAGCAGGCGGTCCGCGCCGCGATGGAGCGGGACCCCGGCAGCGGGAACGGCGTGGACGTGCTCGCGGTCCGCAACGACGCCTGGCGGGAGGTCGCGTAGATGGCGATGGAAGCGCAGGGAGGGCGGATGCCCTTCTTCTACAGCCCGGAGGGGCGGCTTCTCCAGGTCGATTACGCTCTCCAGGCCGTGAACCGCGGCTCCACGACGGTGGGCCTGAAGACGAAGGACTTCGCGGTCCTCTCGAGCCACGTGAAGCCCACGCGGAGCCTCCTGGAGCCCGCGGAGAAGGTGTTCGTCGTGGACGAGCACGTCGGCGCGACCGGGAGCGGCTACATCGGGGACGTGACGTCCCTCGTGGACGAGATCCGCGTGCAGGCCCAGCGGCACCGGCTCGTGTACGACGTGCCGATCGACGTCGGCTCCCTCGCGCGGCACCTCGGCCAGTACCTCCACAACTTCACGCTGTACACGGTGCGGCCCCTGGGCGCGTCCCTGATCCTCGCGGGGATCGACCCCCTCGGCATCCAGCTCCTGCAGATCGACCCGAGCGGGACGACGTTCCGCGGGAACGGGTTCGCGATCGGGGCGGGCGCGGACGAGGCCCTCGATGTCCTCACGAAGGGGTACAACGACGGCCTCCGCGTGGACGACGCGATCGCGCTGAACACGCGGGCAATCGAGTCCCTGAACGGCGGCGGGACCGCGATCGAGCACGGCGTGATCACGCGGGAGTCCGGGAAGTTCAACCACCTGAACGGCGGGAAGGCCCCGAAGCCTCCCGCGCCCAAGGGGAAGTAATCTTCGTCCGAAGGGGGAGGGCGAGCCCTCCCCGCCTACCCTTTCTTGACGCGGTACACGTCGTGCGTCTTTCCCGGGACCCGCTCAATCACCCCGCGGGCCTCAATGTCGAGCTTCGTGCTCTCCATGTACCAGGGGATCGAGCCATCGAACTTCCGTCTCAGAGCGTCCTCAACCGCGTGTGTGAGCTCGTGATGGGTGAGTTCCTTCCCCTTGAGGACCTTCAGGATGGCGGCCTTCATCGTGTCGTATTTCGACCGGTCGATTCGGACGCCCTTCTTCCCCTGCGGGTGGAGCGTGAGGATCTTCTCGTCCATGGAAGGCGGAAGGCCTTCGCCGGGATAAAATCCCCGGCCCGCGGGGATGCCTTTCGGGATCGTGGTCGTACCTCTAAGTAGAGGTATGCAGCGGCCGGGGGTGCGACGGACACGCCCCCCGGGTGAACCGTTAAGAGCCTCCCGCGCGTTCGCGCGGACCGGTTCGAGATGCGGATCGCCTCCCTGCTCCCGAGCGCCACAGAGATCCTCTTCGCCCTCGGGCTCGACGACGAGATCGTCGGAGTGAGCCCGGAGTGCGACTACCCGCCCGCCGCGAGGGGGAAGGTCGTGCTCTCCAGGAACCTCATCACCCCGGAGATGATGTCCCAGGGCGAGATCGACGGGAAGGTCGTCGAGCACCTCCGCGACGGCGGGTCCCTGTATCACGTGGACGACCGCCTCCTCGAGGAGGCCGCCCCGGATGTCATCTTCACCCAGGGGTTGTGCGAGGTGTGCGCGCCGTCGATCGAAGGCGTGAAGGCCGCCGCGGCGAAGCTCTCGAAGGCCCCGAAGGTCGTCTCCCTCGACCCCGCGGACCTCGACGGCGTCCTCGCGTCGATCGAGGCCGTCGGCCGGGAGACGGGACGGGAGGCGGAGGCCCGGTCCTTCGTGGAGTCCCTGCGGGCCCGGCTCCTCGCGGTGCAGTCGGAGACGTGGGACCTCGAGCGGGTCCCCACGGTCGGCTGCCTGGAGTGGTTCGAGCCTCTCTTCAACGCGGGCCACTGGGTCCCGGAGATGGTGGAGGCGGCGGGCGGGGCGGACGTCCTCGCGGTCCCCGGGAAGCCCTCCGTCCGGATCGAGTGGCGGGACGTCGCGACCGCGGCCCCGGAGGTCGTCGTCCTGATGCCGTGCGGCTTCAACGTGGACCGGGCCGTGGCCGACTCGAAGGTCCTCGCCCGCCTCCCGGGATGGCGGGACCTCCCCGCGGTGCGGAAGGACGAGGTGTACGCGGTGGACGCGTCGAGCTACTTCAGCCGCCCGGGTCCCCGCCTCGTGGACGGGGTCGAGATCCTCGCGCACATCCTCCACCCGGAGGCGTTCCCGAGGGAGTGGCCGAAGGTCGCCGTGCTGCGGCTGGCGGTGTGAGATGGCCCGGATGTACACCCGGACCGGGGACAAGGGGGAGACGACCCTGATGGGCGGGAAGCGGGCGAGCAAGACCCACCCGCGGGTCGAGGCGATGGGGGACGTCGACGAGCTGAACGCCGCGATCGGGGTCGCGATGGCGGCGCAGTCGGACCCGAAGGTCCT
>Ga0209853_1000355_pt1 | contig 12795 bp, 11 predicted proteins | sample GWRWS1_30_40_FD_187224 | JGI IMG/M metagenome (GOLD analysis project Ga0209853, IMG submission 187224) | Riverbed sediment microbial communities from areas with vegetation nearby in Columbia River, Washington, USA - GW-RW S1_30_40 (SPAdes)... | ecosystem: Environmental > Aquatic > Freshwater >...
CGCGCGTCGGAGGAGGACGCCGCCGAGGTGGTGCCGGTGCACGCCCGCTACGCCGACCTCATGGTGGTCGGCCAGCCGAACGAGACGGACGCGAGCGGCGTCGAGCCGGACTTCGTCGAGCGGCTGGTGCTCACCGCCGGACGGCCGATCCTGCTCATCCCCTATGCGGGCAACTTCCCCGACATCGGCAAGCGCGCGCTGGTCGCCTGGAACGCGAGCCGGGAGGCGGCGCGCGCGGTGACCGATGCGATTCCGCTCCTGCGCGAAGCGCAGGAGGTGCACGTGATCGCCTTCAACCCGGACGCCGCGGCGCACGGCCAGGTGCCCGGGGCCGACATCGGGCTCTACCTCGCCCGCCACGGCATCAAGGTGAACGTCTCGCAGCAGACCGCCGAGGACGTCGACGTCGGCAACCAGCTGCTCTCGCGGGCGGCGGACCTCGACGTCGACCTGATCGTGATGGGCGCCTACGGGCACTCGCGCATGAAGGAGTTGATCCTCGGCGGCGTCACGCGCACGATCCTCGAGTCGATGACCGTGCCGGTGCTGATGTCGCACTGACCCACGGCGCGCCTTGCAAGGCGCGCCGGTTCGCGCGGCGCCGGATCCGAGCAGCCGGATCCGGCGAAACACCGCGCTCACCCTAGCGCAGCGCCGCGGCCATGCGGGCGAACACCGGATCCCAGTCGTCGAGCCGGGCCTGACGGAAGAGCCGCGCGGTCGGATACCACGGCGAGTCGTCGCGCCCGAGCAGCCAGCGCCAGTCCGGGACGAGCGGCAGCGCGATCCACACCGGGACGCCGAGCGCGCCGGCGAGGTGCGCCATGACGCTGTCGCAGGTGACGACGAGATCTAGGGCGGCGATCACCGCGCCCCACTCCTCGAACGGCAGCGGCGAGCGTTCCGGATCGGGCGCCGGCTCGACGATTCCGGGAATCCCCCGCGCACGCTCGCCGGCCTGAAGGCTGACGAGCGTCACCCCGGGGATGGCGCCGAGCGCGGCGAAGCGCTCCTGGGGGATCGATCGGTGACAATCCTGCGGGTGCTTGGGATTGCCGCGCCACGCGATGCCGACCTTGCCCCCGTCGTACTGCGCGAGCGTGTTGCGCCACCCGTCGCGCCGCGCCTGGTCCACCGCGAGATATGGCGCCTCCACCGGGATCCCGGCGAGATCGCGGACCCCGAGCGCTCCGGGCAGGCTCGCGAGCGGGATCTGAAAGTCGCAGCGCGGCAGCGTCGAGCCGCGCGGCACCACCGCCTGGACGCCGCGCGCCTTCGCGAGCAGCGACGCGAGCGCCGGCTGGCACTCGAGGATCGTCGTCGCGCCGGCGCGCTGCAGGACGGCCGCGAACCGCGCGAACTGGATCGTGTCGCCGAAGCCCTGCTCCGCCCGGAGCAGGAGCGTGCGCCCCGCCGGCGGCGAGCCGTCCCAGACCGGGACCGCGACCCGCGGCAGGAAAACCCCGGGCAGGCGCCAGCGCCACTCGTACTCGGGCCAGCCGCGCTGGAAGTCGCCGCGGAGGAGCGCGAGCTGCGCCCGGTTGGCGTGCGGGCTCGCGAACTCGGGTGCGAGCTCGACCGCCCGGTCGAAGTGCGCCCGCGCCTCGTCGAGGCGGCCCTGGATCTGGACTGCCAGTCCGAGGTTGTTCTGCGCCTCGGCGTGATTCGGGTCGAACGCGAGAGCGGCGCGATAGGCCACCTCGGCAAGCGCCTGATGCCCCTGCGCCGCGAGCGCGAGCCCGCGGTTGCAGTGCGCGCCCGGCCAATCCGGCCGCAGCGCGAGCGCGCGCTCATAGCACGCCACCGCCTCGCCGTACCGCGCCAGCTCGCGGAGCGCGTTCCCCAGGTTGTAGTGGGCCTCGGCGTAGCCGGGATCGAGACGCAGGGCCTCGCGGTAGTGCGGGATCGCGCGGTCGAAGAGGCGCTGCTCGGCGAAGGCCACGGCGAGATTGTTGTGCGCGCTGGCGTTTCCGGGCGCGAGCGCAAGCGACCGGGCGTACGCCGCGGCCGCATCGGCGTAGCGGCCCGCCTGCATGCAGGCGTTGCCGAACGCGAGCTGCGCGTCGGCGCTCTGGGGATCGGCCGCAGCCTGGGGACGTTGCGGGTCGCGTCCCGGATCGCCGGCGGGGATCATCGAGGCGATCCGTTGGAGGCGTCCGGTCGCCGTGCGGTCGCGGCCGTGGGGCTCAGGTGGCGCCCGGCCGCGCCCGATCCAGCACCGTCATCGCCGACGAGACGATGCTCGCGACGTCCGACAGGTTCGAGGGCACGATGAGGGTGTTGCCCGTCTTGGCGAGGTTGCCGAACGCCTGGATGTACAGCTCCGCGACCTTCAGGTTCGCCGCGGTCTGGCCGCCAGGGACGCCGATCGCCTCGGCTACCGCGCGCACCGCGGCGGCGGTCGCCTCGGCCACGACGCGGAGCGCCGTTGCCTCGCCCTGAGCCTTGTTGATCGCGGCGGTCTTCTCGCCCTCCGACCTCAGCACCGCCGCCTGCTTCAGGCCCTCGGCGATGTTGATCTCCTGCTGCCGCTCGCCCTCGGACTTCGCCACCACCGCCCGCCGCTCGCGCTCGGCGGTGATCTGCGCCTGCATCGCCCGCAGGATCGCTTCGGGGGGCGTGAGGCTCTTCACCTCGTAACGCAGCACCTTGATGCCCCACGCGCGGCCCGCCTCGTCGAGGACCGAGACGATCTGGCGGTTGATCTCATCGCGGCTCTGGAGCGACTGGTCCAGCTCCATCTTGCCGACCTCGGAGCGCAGCGTCGTCTGCGCGAGCTGCGTGATCGCGATCAGGTAATCGGAGGTGCCGTAGGAGGCGCGCTGCGGGTCGGTCACCTGGTAGTAGACGATGCCGTCGACCGCGAGCTGGGTGTTGTCCTTCGTGATGCACACCTGCTCCGGCACGTCGAACGGCACCTCCTTCAGCGAGTGCCGGTACGCGACCCGGTCGAAGAACGGGATGATGATGTTCAGGCCCGGCTCCAGCACCTCGTGGAACCGCCCGAGCCGCTCGACCACCCAGGCCTGCTGCTGCGGCACGACGCGAACGCCTTCGACCACGAACGCGATGACGAAGGCGAGGATCGCGACGCCGATCGCGAACGGGCCCACGCCCTGCCACGCGAACGCGGCGATCGACACGATGAGCGCGATGATGAGCTTCCAGAACATGCTGGTCTCCTTCGAAGCGGGGTGTTCGGGGCCGGGCCTGGCCGGGGCGCGGCGGTGGCGGAAGGCCTGGACCTTCTGGCGGACCTGTTCGGTCGTCGGCCGTTGGCCCTGGGCGAGGTTGAAGAGCGTCCGGACCATCTCTTCCGGGCCGGGCGGCTTGTGCGGGTCGTGCGCCATGCGCGGGGTTCAGGCGGTCTTCTGCTTGGCGACGCGCAGCGTGTTGCCGGCGACCGCCCTGATGTAGAAGACCTCGCCGGCCTCGCCGCGGAACTCGCCCTCGACGATCGCGTCCCACAGCGCGTCGCGGTACTTCACGCGGGCCAGGCGGTCGTCGCGATTGATCCACGAGTCGAGCGTGACCGGCTGGCCGACGTCGAGCGGCGGCATGGCGGGCGTCGCCATCGCGTGCTTCCGCCCGCGGATCCAGAACACGCCGGCGATCGCGATCACGCCGGCGACGATGACCTGGATCAGGAATCCGCCGCCGGCGTAAGCGACGGCGGCCGCGAGCAGCGCGGCGACGCCGAGGACGAGCAGATAGAACGTGCCGGTGACGAGCTCGGCCACGATGAGCACGATGCCGGCGATCAGCCAGGCGAGAGCGCTATCCACGGTGCTCCTCCCATGCGCGACCCGAGGACTGAACGATCGCGTGGGATCATACCTTAAGCGCATGGCCGCGCATCGTGACCGAAGACCCAAGGCGCACGCCTAGAATACCGGCCATGCGGCTCAGCCCTGAAGAGGAAGCGATGCTCCGCGGCGACCGCGGGGAAGCGGTGCGCGACGCGCTTGCCTACCAGGTGCGGGTCGGCGAGTTCTTTGACGCCGCGCAGTTCGTCCCGATCACCAACGCCCACATGATGGGCGACATCGAGGTGATGGGCGACGGCGGTTTCGACTACCTCGCCGCCACGTGCGCCAAGCGTGCCCGCTGCAGCGTGCCGACCACAACCAACGCGCGGTGCGTGGACTTCGAGTTCGCCGCGCGGCTCGGTCAGGACCCCGCGGAGGTGGACAAGGAGCGCCGCCTCATCGAGCGGTTGCGCGAGATGAACGTGCTCACCACCGACACCTGCATCAACTACCAGACGCTGTATCAGCCGCACCTCGGCGAGCACGTCGCGTGGGGCGACACCGGCACCGTGATCTACGCCAACTCGGTGTTCGGTGCCCGCACGAACTTCGAGTCGGGGCCGGCGGCGCTTGCCGCGGCGCTCACCGGTCGCACGCCCGAGTACGGCTTTCATCTCGACCGGCACCGCAAGGGGACGCTCGTCGTGCGGCTCGAGGCGCGGCTCGACGATCTCGCGGACTGGGGTGCGGTCGGCAAGATCGTCGGCGAGAAGCACCAGAGCTACTACGCAGTGCCGGTGTTCACCGGCGCTGTTCACGCACCGCGCGCCGACGAGCTGAAGCACCTCGGGTGCGCGCTGGCGAGCTACGGCTCGATGGCGATGTTCCACATGATCGGCGCGACGCCCGAAGCGCCGTCGCTCGAAGCCGCGCTCGGCGGCAACCGGCCGGTGGACGAGATCGTGATCGACGCTGCGGCGATCGAGCGCGTCTACGCCGGCTACGACCTCAAGGACCAGACCTGCAACCTCATCGTGTTCTCGGGTCCGCAGCTCTCGCTCTTCGAGCTGAAATCGCTCGCCGAAGGCTTCGGCGGGCGCGAGGTGCATCCCGGGACGCAGGTCTTTGCCACGACGTCGAACGGCGTGAAGAGCGCGGCGCGCAGGCTCGGCTACCTGCAGGTGCTCGAGTCCGCCGGCGTCATCGTGCTCGAGGGGGTGTGCTTCTACATCCTGCAGAACCTGTCGCAGATGCGCGTCGCGAACGGCTGGACGAACCTGATCTCGAACTCGGCGAAGATCGTGAACATCATCGGCGCCCACCGGTTCAACACCATCCTGCGGCGCACCCAGGATTGCGTGGAGATCGCGTGCAGCGGGAGGTTGAAACCCCCCGGCTCGCTGCGCTCGCCACCCCCCTTCACAGGGGGGCAGCCGTGAGCGAGCCGTTGGCGACGATCCGCGTCGCGCGGGCGTTCGGCCCGACGGTCGAAGGGGAGGCGGTGGTCTCGGCGGAGGGCTTCTCGCCGCGCTACGACCTCGACCGCTGGTCGGGTGTCATCACCAAACCGGGTCACAAGCTCGAGGGCACGAGCCTTCGCGACCGGATCTGCTTCTTTCCGACCGCGAAGGGCGGGATCGCGGCGGGCTGGGCGTTCTACGACATCAAGCACAAGGGCATCGCGCCGAAAGCGCTGGTCTTCGGGGTGACAAACCCGGTGATGGTCCAGGGCGCAGTGTTCGCGGACATCGCCATCACCGAGGGCTGGGACCGGCACCCCGCCGAGGTCATCCGGACCGGCGACTGGGTGCGAGTCGATCCCGCGCGGCGGGTGATCGAGTTGCTCCGGCGGGCGGGATAACGACAAGCGCGGCCCTCGGGGGGTGCGTAACGCACGGCCGGTGCGGGCGCGCGCTCCAGCTTCATCATGCACAGGGCAGCGTCTTGCGGCTCCGGAGCTTCCCTGCCGGCGGCACTTGGCTTGCCACGCGGCCGAACGGCGCGGGTGCCGGGGCGAACACCCGCCGCTTGAAGTCGTCCCACGGAAAATTCGCGCCCGGGTCGCTGCGGTTCTTGGGGTCGAGCTTGGCGTGCGAGACGACGTGCTTCAGGTTGGGGTATTTCGCCCAGCAGTAGCGCACGATCTTCGCCGTCGATTCCACCTGCCACGGCGAAAACGGTTCGGCGCCGGACTGGGTGTTCACGATCTCGATGCCGAGCGACCAGTCGTTGGCCCCAGTCCTGCCACGGTTGACGTCCGAGTGCGACATGGTCCTCTTTACGTGCCAGGCCGCGAGCGTCTCCGGCACGCAGGCCCACACGAGCTGGCCGTGGGCCTGCTCGTCCTCGTCAGGTACGACCCAATGAAAACTCGCAGTCCCGGACTTCATGACCGACACGGCACCGGCCGTGCTCGCGCCCGCGGTGGCGTGGATCACTACGGCGACGACGCCGTCGATCGGGTGGACGATCCGCTTGGACGTGCATTTCGGCCAGTACTGCCTCACTCCGGGGTACCAGGTCTCGGAGATCACCTCATCGTCCGGCCGGCGTGCACGTGACAGGTTGAACTGATAGGTGCGTGGATCAGGCATGGAGGCCTCTTTCCCTTCGCGGAGCGCACGAATAGCATCGGCGGTCACCCCGGAGGCGGTCAATCGTGCGGACGGACGAGCCCCATCTGCTGAGGGGAGCGCGCGGCCTACGCCGGCCGCGGTGAGAGAAAGAGTCGCGACGAGCTTCCGCGAACGCGAGCGCAGGCTCTGCGACGGACGTCGAGACCTCGAGCAAGGGGCGACCGGCGTGCGCTGGAACGCAAAGATGAAGACGGCGCGCTGATGAACCCGTGTGCCCAACCGCCCCTGCAAGCGGATGTTAGGCAGCGGCATTGACTAAGGCTGCCTAGGGTGAATCATGTCTGATGCTCCTAGAAGACCTTGAAAGACTCTAGGAACTTCGCGCCGTCGGTCGCAAGTACGTTCTTGTCTCGCGTGGTCACGGCCACTTGGTAGAGGCGCGCCCCGACGAGAAATACCCTCACTCGCAGAAGGAGGTCATTGGGCGCCGCGATCTCAAGCTCTCTGCCGGGATTGCTACCAAGTGACAGGGACCGTTCCGCGAGCAACGTTCTTCCCGGCCTCTTCAGCGCGTTGTCCCGTGCGCCATCGAGAACCTCGCCCGCCTTTCGCCCGTCGACCGGGATGTCCGCGAACGCGACCATGTATGCTGTCGTCCCACGCTGAGTAGTGAACAGGTGCATTGGGGTCGGATCTGCGGGATCAATCGTTATGACCTGGTGCTGGGGCGCATTGGGCATTCGAACGCTAAAGCGGCCTTCATCGGACCTGAACGCGTTGTCGCCGCACGCCGCGAGCATCCCCAGAGCGACAGTGCTTGCCAGCCGAAGCCATGTCATACAGCACCTCCAGAGCAGTGCGTCCTCCGTTCTTGCCTAGACGCGCGCGTTCAGCGGCGCGCCGCTGCAACGGGTGGTTCGGCGTCAATCTGACCCCCTCACTGGACCGCCGTCCCCGCGCGGTCTGGATTCCGCGCGGAGTACCAGACCAGGAACGCACGGCCCACAAAGTCCTCTTCCGGGACAAAACCCCAGTAGCGGCTGTCGGAACTGTTGTCGCGGTTGTCGCCCATGACAAAGTAGTGGTCCGCAGGCACTTTGCAGACAAGACCAGCTTCGTGGTATCGACAGTTCTCTCGCCCGTGGAATTCGCGGACCACAGCCAGATGATAGGGCGGCGTCGAGGGGTCTAGCAGGATCGGGTGGCTCACGTTGTCCAGGCTCTCTTGATACCGCATGAGCGCGTAGCGAGTCCCCCGTGAATCAGCGACGATTTCTGACCCCGCTTCGGTCGTCGGCTGCTCCTTGCCATTGACGCTCAGCCGCTTGTTCGCATATGCGATGGTGTCGCCGGGGAGTCCGACCACTCGCATCACGTAATGCAGGTCACGGTCGACCGGGTAACGGAACACCGCTACGTCGCCCCGCTCGGGCCCGGCAAAGCGCACGATGCGTCGGCTGGTTAACGGGACATTCCAGCCGTAAGATGTCTTGCTTACCAAGATGTGGTCGCCGACTCGCAGCGTTGGCTCCATCGAGCCAGAGGGGATCCGGAACGGTTCCACGACGAAGGCGCGCAGCGACAGAATGATTAGCCCGCCCGCCGCGAGAAAGGCAGCGAGCGCTGGAGCGCGCGAGTACCACGGCAAGGTAGCACCGGTCCAGGACTGTGCCAGGCGATAGCCGTCAGCGGCAGCCACCAGCGACAAGAGAAGAGAGACCAGGCCCGAGACGGCGGTCGGATTAGCGACGCCTTTCGCGCCGAGGAACACCGCAACAGGCAAATTGAGAATCGCGGCAGCCAGATACGCGATGGCACGGAGCGGCCGTGCCACGTATAGCATCGCGATGGGCGGGGCCACTAATGCGAGAATGACCGCGACCCAACGCTTGCGGGCGACCGGCTCGGTCAACCGTTCGAACCTAGCCTGTGGCGCCGCGTAGGGGTTCTGGTTCACCATAACCGTTCGAGACAGCGAGGCGGTGGCGCGCACGCCATGTCAGTACTTCCGGAGTTCGAACAACTAGCCGGTTCGCACCCGAACAAGGCACAAACGCAGTCTCCTGCCACCTTGTATGCGTGCCGTGACGCCGAACGATCCAGGTGAGCGGCCGCCGAGGAGCGAAGCGAGGAGGATAGCCAACAGCGCAGCTGTTGGCCGGTCCGCTCCACCTGGGGGTTAAGCGCCTGATGTTGAAATGCGTACAGTTCTAATCCAATTACGCTTTCGACGCTCAAGACGGCCTCCAGTGTCTTCGGCATCAAAGTTGGTTGCCACCCGGACGAATGAAGACGGGTTCACGCCCTCGAACGTGTTCACGTTGACGACCGCGTATATGTGATCGCCGATCGCACTGGTCACGAGAGGTACTGCGCCGCAGCGAGAACACACGTAGAAGTCAGCGGTTCCCGTCCCAAATCTGTATTTCGCGATAAGAGACTCGTCGCGAACCACGGCGACGAGTTCTGAATCGTGATGGGAGGTCCAAACGCCGCCGTGCTTGGTGCAGAAGGTGCAACCGCACGCCCTGACCGGGATTTCAGTTCCATCGCCCGGCCAATGCAGCACGTAGCTAATGTTGCCACAGTGGCACTTGCCTTCGATTCGCACGGATGCTGGCTCCGCGATGGTGGGCGCCTAAAACGTTGGCGTTGAGGAGGGAACCCAACAGCGGGCACGCTGTTGGGCGCTCCCCTCGAACGCCGGGTTATGTGTGTCTATTTCTTCTTCACGCATTTGCAGCCGCGAATCGGACAGCTCTCAAGATACTGCTGGTGCGCGAGGGACCCATCGGTTAGCGTCTCCGCGTAGATAATCTTTTCGCGCTCGACATCGAAAATGAGCTCGGTTGCCGCAATGCGGCCCCACCAAGGACGCATGAAAATCAGCTTCTCGTTCAGCCAGCGAACGTCGGAGAGACCAACGAGTTCGACGAAATCGATGTCCACCACGTGATCTTTCTCGGCGTAGATCGTGATTCGCGCGGATGGCCGCGAACCATCCACGACAAAAACATAGCCCTTGTTCGGCGAAACGTGTCCCAGGCTTGGCTTTCCAGCCTGTCGGGTCGTGATCTTGGTGTTTCGCTGCCAGAGATCGCCCAGATCTTGCACGGAGTGAACCATTCTCGGTTCGGCCCAGCAATCGGGGGGCAAGCCGGGGCCAGCCTTCGGCAGCGATTGCCACGATTGGCGCGGCAATAATTAGCCCGAGAACAACCCTCATGTCCCTACACACATGACTTGGAAATAGGCCTCGTCCGCCGCGATGCTATTCCCATCTGTGGGCAGAGGTAAACATCCAGGGGCATACGGCGCGATATGCCGTCAGATGGTCCGACTCAGCGGGCGCGACGGGTGACGACCCAGCTCTCGAGACCGAACACCGGGAGACCTTGCAGCGCCGCTCCGAGCGTCGCGGCCGCGAAACTCCACCGGTGATATCAACCGGAGCGCGGTTTCGTCTTTCAGCCCTTGCAAGCCAGCAGCGCCAGCGCCTGCAGCACCTCGCCGCTGCGGCGGCTCTGGACGAACGCCGCGACCCCGCCCCTGGTCACGCCGCGCGCGGTCACCTCGCGAACGATTTCGGTGGCTCCAGCGGTATCGAGCGCGATCGGGCCCCACCACTCGCGGACGACGAAATCGTGATGCAGCGTCACCCCGCGGTTCTCCCCGGCGGTGACGCGGTTGCTCAGGCCGTTCTCGTAGACTGCGACGTAGAGCGCCGCGTCGGCGCGATCCTCGCGCTTCGGCACCGCACTGGAGGCCCTCATCTCGAAGCTGCCCGGCTGCGGCTCGCGCAAGCTCAATGCGATCTCGGCGCGTGCGGGCTGGGCGTTGGTCGCACGCACGTCGTCCGCAAACCGGGCACGGGCTGACCATCCGCGGTAGTCCCGCCCGCCGAGCATGACCTGCGGCGTGTACACGACGCGCGCCCGGTTGATCGCCGCGAGCTCGCGCTGGCGCCCGCCGAAGGCGGGGCTGGCGAACGGATCCTTCCACCCGATGTAGTCCCAGTAGTCGACGTGCAGCGCGAGCGGGACGACGCGCTCCGGCCCGAAGCCCGCCGTGGGGAGCTTGCGCAGCCACTCGTCGGCCGGCGGGCAACTGTCGCAGCCTTCGGAGGTGTAGAGCTCGACGAGCGCCGCCGTGCCGGGACCGCTCTTGGCGGTGCACTCGGCGGGTGCCGCTTGAGCAGCCGGGAGGATCGAGAGAATCGCAAACGCGGCGAACCAGCGGCACCTCATGACGACCTCCTGCAGCGCGACCCCCGTTATCTACGCTCGGGAGTCGCCGTCGGATGCGCGCGTCAGCGAGCCAAGCTGAGATGCCTGGCGACCCAGTCCAGCTTGTCCCGGAACTGCGCCTCGTCCGGGGGCTGTTTGCGCATGACCGGGTGGGGCAACTCGAAGAACGATCCGTCGGCTTTGACCGCCCGGCCTCCGCCGGTCTCGAGGTAGCAGTAGCCCGTGCCGTCGAAAGTCTCCCGCGGCACGCCACCGAGGAGCTTCGCGGCGATCTGGTGGGCAACGACCCGGCCCTGGGCCTCCGCGAACACCCCTGCCTTCGGCAGCGAGAGCGCGACGTCGGGCTTGTAGCGGCCGGGCAGCGGCACGGCCGTGACGTCGCCCACGGCATAGACCTCGCCGGCCGCCGTCTTGACCTGCAGCGTCTGCGGATCGACCGGAATCCAGCCCGACGGGTTGGTGAGCTGCGCGTCGCGCACGGCCTTCGGCGCCTCGTGCGGCGGGACGGCGACGAGCAGGTCGTAGCGCGCTTCGCTTGCGTCCTCGAACACGACGCGTCGCGCGGCATCGTCCACCCGCACCGTCTTCTGCTGCGTTCGGTAGTCGATCCCGCGCTGCGCGAGCTCGCTCCGGATGTACTGGCCGATCTCGGGCCCCGCCGTCGGCATGGGCGCCGGCTCGACGGTGCAGATCGCGATGCGAACCTTCCCCGCGAGGCCGCGTGCCGTGAGGGCAGCGTGCAGCAGCATCGCGGCCTCGTAGGGCGCGGGCGGGCACTTGAACGGCGCCTTCGGGATGAGGATGACGAGGTCGCCGCCGGAGAACCGCTCGAGCGCGGGCCGCAGGCGTTCGGCGCCCTCCACCGTGTAAAACGTGTGCGCCGCTTCCTCGAGCCCCGGCACGGCTGCGGGGTTGAGATCGGCGCCGAGGGCGATCACGAGCTGGTCGAAGCGCAACGTCCCCTGCCCGGTGACGACGCGGCGCTCCGCGAGCTCGAGGGCCGCAACCGCCGCCTGGACGAGGCGGACGCCGGGCGCGAGCAGCTCGGCCCGCGGCCGCGAGATCTGCGCGTAGGTCCGCTCGCCGAGCGCAACCCAGGTCTTGCCCGCGCCGACGTGGAAGTGCGAGGTCTTGTCGACGACGGCGATCTCGTGTTCCGGCGGCAACAGCCGGCGCAGCGAGTTGGCCGCCGAGATTCCGCCGAATCCGCCGCCAAGGATCAACGTGGTCGTAGCGGACATGCGCGCTCCCGCGACGATGAAAGGCGATCAGCTTGGCACGGGCGGCCGGAGATTTCCAGCGCCGTCGGTCGCAAGCTGCGGTTTGACGCCCCGCCGGCCCTTCGTCGATGATGGCGGCCCGCCGATGAGCCCGCCCTCCTCCTCCCACGCCCGAATCCGCGCGTTCTTCGCGAGCGCGTTCTCCTGGAACATGGGGCTCGGGATGACGCACATCCTGATCCCGCTCTACGCCGACCACCTCGGCTACTCCGGGGTGGCGATCGGGACCCTCGTCGCGCTGCCCGTCGTCGTGCAGATCGCGTTCAACCTGCTCGGCGGGGCGTGGACCGACCGCGTGGGCGGCAAGCGGCTGGCGCTCGCCTCCTCGGCCGCGTTTGCCGCCGCCGGCGTGGTGTTCGTGTTTGCCTCGACCTTCGGGGCGCTGCTGCTTGCCCAGCTCCTGGTAATCGTGTCGCGCGCGATGTTCTGGCCGGCCACCTGGTCGCTCGGCTCGCAGCTTCCGGGCGACCGGGCCTTGCAGATGGGCCGCCTCAACTCGACGACGAACGCGGGCCAGATCGTCGGCACGGTCGTCGCGGGCCTCGCGCTCGCCCACTTCGGATTCGCCACCGGCTTCTGGCTGGTCGCCGTGTTCGGCGGCGTGCTCTCGTTCGCGCTGCTCAGCGCGTTCGCCGCGCCCGCGCCGCGTCGACCAGCGACGCCGCAGCCGATCTTCGCCGCCTACCTCGCGCTCGCGCGGCGGCCGTCGATCTGGTTCGCCCTCATGTGCGCGTACGTGTCGGCGCTCCCGTTCTCGCTCAGCTTCTCCTTCTATCCCATTCTGCTCGTGAGTCAGGGCTTCGCGAGCGACGAGGCCGGCTGGATGCTCGCGGTCCGCGCGGTCGGCTCGGTGTTCGCCGGCGCCACGGCGGCACGCTACGTGCGAAGAGTCTCGGCGCGCGCGATCCCGTTCGCCACCGCGCTCGTCGTGGCGCTCTCGGTG
>Ga0209853_1000356_pt1 | contig 12794 bp, 12 predicted proteins | sample GWRWS1_30_40_FD_187224 | JGI IMG/M metagenome (GOLD analysis project Ga0209853, IMG submission 187224) | Riverbed sediment microbial communities from areas with vegetation nearby in Columbia River, Washington, USA - GW-RW S1_30_40 (SPAdes)... | ecosystem: Environmental > Aquatic > Freshwater >...
CGGCGAGGTGGAGCAGCGGACGGTCGAGGCCGTGCTGGCCCAGGCCGCCGACGCGATCAGCGGCTCCCGCCCCGGCGCCCGCCGGGAGTCGATCGAGTCCTACGTGAAGCGGCTGGAGCGCCTCGAGGAGATCTGCGAATCCCACCCCGGCGTGGCCAAGGTGTTCGCCATGCAGGCCGGCCGGGAGGTCCGGGTCATGGTCAAGCCAGAGGAGGTCGACGACCTGTCGTCGCAGGTCCTGGCCCGCGACATCGCCAAGCAGGTCGAGGAGGAGCTCCAGTACCCGGGGCAGATCAAGATCACGGTGGTGCGGGAGACCCGCGCGGTTGAGGTGGCGAAGTAACCTGGACACCGTGAGCAGCCGCTACCTCATCCGCACCTTCGGGTGCCAGATGAACGAGCACGACTCCGAGCGGATCGCCGGCCTCCTCGAGACCGAGGGCATGGTCCGCACCGAGGAGGCCGAGCGCGCCGAGGTCGTGGTGCTGAACACGTGCGCGGTTCGCCAGAACGCCGACGACCGGCTGTACGGCAACCTGGGACGGCTCCTCCCTGTGAAGGAGCGCAACCCGAGGATGCGCATCGTGGTGGCGGGGTGCCTGGCCCAGAAGGACCGGGGCGAGATCCAGCGTCGGGCGCCCTGGGTGGACGTGGTGGTGGGAACACACGCGCTCCCGAACGTGCTGGAGCTCCTGCGGACGGCCGAACGGGAGGGCCCGCAGATGGACGTGCGGGAGTTCACGGAGGTCTTCCCCTCCGCGCTCCCGGCTCGTCGCGAGGTCCGGCACCACGCCTGGGTCAGCGTGTCGGTGGGCTGCGACAACCGCTGCACGTTCTGCATCGTGCCGCTGGTGCGCGGCCCCCAGCGTTCCCGACCGCTCGGCGACATCCTGGCGGAGGTCCAGGGACTGGCCGCCGACGGCGTGGTCGAGGTCACGCTGCTCGGGCAGAACGTCAACACGTACGGCCGAGACCTGACGGTCCCGGGGTCCTCGCGCACCCCCCTGTTCGGGGCGCTCCTCCGGGCGGTCGGCGAGGTGGAGGGGATCCGCCGGATCCGGTTCACGAGCCCGCACCCCCACGACTTCACCCCCGACGTGATCGATGCCATGGCCGAGAGCGACACGGTCTGCGAGCACATCCACTTCCCGCTGCAGTCGGGCTCGGACCGCGTGCTGCGGATGATGCGGCGCTCCTACCGGAGCGCACGGTACCTGGGCTGGCTGGGGCGGATCCGTTCGGCGATCCCCGGCGTCGCCGTCACCACCGACGTCATCGTGGGGTTCCCCGGCGAGACCGAGGAGGACCTCCTTGAGACGCTGCGCGTTGTCCAGGAGGCTCGCTTCGACGCCGCGTTCACCTTCCAGTACTCGCCGCGTGCCGGCACCGAGGCGGCCGGCTACGAGGAGCAGGTACCCAAGGAGATCGTCCAGGAGCGGTTCGACCGGCTGGTCGAGGTCCAGGAGCGGATCTCGCTGGAGCGCAACCGCCAGCTCGAGGGGAGCACGGTCGAGGTCCTGGTCGAGGGGGCCGGCCGCAAGGGCGGGGCCCGGGGGCGGACCCGGACCAACAAGGTCGTCAACGTCGACGAGGCTGCCCGGCCCGGCGACTTCCTCGACGTGCGAATCATCAGGGCTCATCCCCACCACCTCATCGGCGAGCCGGTCCGGGCCGGCCTCCCGGCGTGATTCGCCCGTCCGCCGTCTCCGATGGCCGGGCCCGTCGGACGGACGTCCCGCTGGCACTGGTCGGGCCCACGGCCTCGGGCAAGACAGAGGCCTCGATCGAGCTGGCCCGCCGGCTGGGCGCCGAAGTCGTGGTCATCGACTCGATGACCCTGTATCGGGGGATGGACGTGGGCACGGCGAAGCCCTCCCCGGGGGAGCGGGCTGCGGTTCCCCACCACCTCATCGACGTTGCCGATCCCGTCGAGCCGTTCTCCGTGGCCCGCTTCCAGCACCTGGCCCGGGTAGCCCTGGCCGCGATCCGCGCCAGAGGCCGGGCCGCCCTCCTGGTGGGCGGGTCCGGGCTGTACTACCGGGCCGTGGTCGACGAGCTCGAGTTCCCGGGGACCGATCGGCTCGTGCGGGTCTCGCTGGAGACCGAGGCCGAAGCGCTGGGGCCCCAGGCTCTCCACGCTCGCCTGGCGGCGTTCGACCCGATCGCCGCGGGCAGGATGGAGCCCGCCAACGCCCGCCGGGTGGTCCGGGCCCTGGAGGTGGCGGCCCTGACCGGCCGGCCGTTCTCCTCGTTCGCCGAGGCCTGGGGCCGCTATCCTCTTGAGCGGGTGCGTGTGGCTGGAGTGACGCTGCCGCCGGACGCCTTGCGGGCCCGGATCGAAACCCGGGTGGGCCGGCAGCTCGACGAGGGGCTGGTGGACGAGGTCCGCCGCCTGCTGGACCGGGGGTTCGCATCGTTCCTGACGGCCTCCCAGGCCATCGGCTACCTGGAGGTGGCCGACCACCTGGCCGGCCGGCTGACCCTGGACCTGGCGGTCGAGAGGATCGTCCGCCGCACCAGGGCCCTGGCCCGCCGCCAGATGGCGTGGTTCCGCCGGGACCCCCGGATCCGATGGTTCGAGGCCGGGCCGGAGGGCGCGGCCGCGCTCGTGGACGACATCGAGGACTACCTGGGATGAGGTTCGCCAAGTACCACGGGGCGGGGAACGACTTCCTCCTCGTGGAGGACCTGGACGACCGGGTCGCGCTCACGCCGTCGCTGGTCGAGGCGATGTGCGACCGGTTCCGAGGCGCCGGAGCGGACGGCCTGATCAGGGTCACGCGGTCGGATCGGGCGCCGTTCGCCCTGGAGCTGTGGAACGCCGACGGCGGCCGGGCCGAGATGTCGGGCAACGGCATGCGGTGCGTGGCGAGGTTCCTGCTCGATCGGGGCCTGATCCGCGACACGGAGATCGACATGGACACGCCGGCCGGCGTGAAGCGCGTGCGGGTGACCCTGGCCGACGGTGAGATGACGAGCGCGCGCGTGGACATGGGCCCGCCCGTCCTGCGCCGCGGGGCGATCCCGATGGCAGGACCGGCCGGCGAACGGTTCGTCGACGAGCCCTTCCCGGACGCCGGGCCGGAGTACCGGGCCGCGGCGGTGTCGATGGGCAACCCCCACCTGGTCCTGGTCGGCGCCGAGGACCTCGGCGCGCTGGACCTACCCAGGATCGGGCCGCCGCTCGAGCACCACCGGGACTTCCCGGAACGGACGAACGTCGAGTGGATCCGGGTGGAGGACGGGCGCATCGATGTCCGGGTGTGGGAGCGAGGTGTGGGCGAGACCCTGGCCTGCGGCACCGGTGCGTGCGCCTCGCTGGTGGCCGCGAGCCTGATGGGCCTGGTGGGCCGACGGGCTGCGGTTCGCTTCGAGGGCGGCGACCTCGATGTCGACTGGGCCGGCGACGACCACGTGTACCTCACGGGGCCGGCGGTGCACGTCTACGACGGCGAGCTGTCACCCCAGTGGATGGCCTCGCTGGCGGAGGACGCCCGGCGGTGAGGATCGCCCGCCGCGTCGTCGACCTGCCCCCGTACATGTTCGCCGAGCTCGACCGCAAGGTCACCGCCAAGCGCGAGGCCGGGGTCGACGTGATCTCGCTCGGCGTCGGCGACCCCGACATGCCCACGCCGCGCCACGTCGTCGAGGCCCTCCAGGAGGCAGCCGAGGACCCCACCACCCACCGGTACCCCTCGTACTACGGCCTCCCCGCGCTCCGGCGAGCGGTGTCCGACTGGTACCGGCGGCGGTTCGGGGTCGAGCTCGATCCCGACACCGAGGTCCAGCCCTTGATCGGCTCGAAGGAGGGGATCGCCCACCTGGCGTGGGCGTTCGTGGACCCCGGCGACGAGGCGCTCGTGCCGGATCCCGGGTACCCCGTGTACGAGACCGGGACCAGGCTGGCCGGCGGGACCCCGGTGTCCCTGCCGCACCTCGAGGAGACGGGGTTCCTCCCCGAGCTCGGCTCGGCGCAGGTCTCCGAGCGGACCAAGCTCCTGTGGCTGGGCTTCCCCTCGAACCCGACCGCGGCGGTGGCCGAGCTCCCGGTGTTCGAGTCCGCGGTGGCCTTCGCTCACGAGCACGACCTCCTCCTGGCCCACGACGCGGCCTACTCGGAGATCACTTTCGATGGCTACGTGGCCCCGAGCGTGCTCCAGGTTGCGGGGGCCAAGGAGGTCGCCGTCGAGTTCGGCTCGGCATCGAAGACCTTCAACATGACCGGCTGGCGGGTCGGGTGGGCCGTGGGGAACGCCCAGGCCGTCCAGGCGCTGGCCACGGTGAAGACGAACATGGACTCGGGGATCTGGGGCGCGGTCCAGCGGGCCGTAGTGGCCGCCCTGTCCGGCCCGATGGATCACCTCGAGGAGGCCCGGGAGCGGTACCGGAACCGCCGTGACGTGGTGATCGACACCCTGAACTCGCTGGGGTGGGACCTCAAGGCCCCGCTGGGCTCCTTCTATGTGTGGTTCCCGACACGCGAGGGGTCCTCCTCGGCCGACTTCTGCGAGCTGCTCCTGGAGCGGGCCGGGGTGGTGGCCGCGCCGGGGGGCGGGTACGGGCCACTGGGCGAGGGCTACGTGCGCTTCTCGCTCACCGTGGCCGAGGACCGGCTCGCCGAGGCCATGGACCGCATCCGCTCGGTCCTGGAGTGAAGTGACCCCCGCGCGCCGTGGCCGCGTCTCCGAGTCCCCGCTGTCGGCGGTGTGGCGACCGGCGGTGCTCGAGCCGGCGATCGTGGCCGGGATCGACCGCTTCGGCGAGGAGTCCTCGCTCGACGAGCTGGCGGCCCTGGCCGACACCGCCGGCGCCGAGGTCGTCGGCCGGCTGGTGCAGCGGCGCGACGAGCCCGACCCGACCACGTTCCTCGGCCGAGGCAAGCTCGGTGAGCTCCACGACATGGCGCACGCAACCGGCGCGGGCCTGGCGGCCTTCGACGACGAGCTCACCCCCGCCCAGCTCCGCAACGTCGAGGAGCGGCTGGGGATCAAGGTCGTCGACCGGACCGCGCTGATCCTCGACATCTTCGCCCTGCACGCCCGATCGCGGGAGGGCAAGGCGCAGGTCGAGCTGGCCCAGCTCAACTACCTCCTCCCCAGGTTGCGAGGGTGGGGCGAGGCGATGTCCCGGCTCGGCGGGGGCATCGGGACCCGGGGGCCGGGCGAGACGAAGCTCGAGGTGGACCGGCAGCACATCCGCCGGCGGATCACCAAGCTCCGCCGCGACCTTGTCGAGCTGGCCAAGGCCCGGAAGGTGACCCGGGCCGGCCGGGAGCGCTCGGGCGTGCCGCAGGTGGCCATCGCCGGGTACACCAACGCGGGGAAGTCGACGTTGATGAACGCGCTGACCAGCGCCGGCGTGCTCGTGGCCGATCAGCTCTTCGCCACGCTCGACCCGATCGTGCGCCGGCTCCGGCTGCCCGGCGGTCGCCGGGCCACGCTGTCGGACACCGTCGGGTTCGTGCGGAAGCTGCCTCACGACCTCGTCGAGGCGTTCCGATCGACGCTCGAGGAGGCCACCCTGGCCTCGCTCATCCTGCACGTCGCCGACGCCTCCGCGGAGGACGTCGAGGAGCAGGTCGCCGCCGTGCGTGACGTGCTGGGGGAGATCGGCGCGGGCGGGATCCCCGAGGTGCTGGCGCTCAACAAGGCGGACCTGCTGTCCGAGGTCGACCGGGCCAGGGTGGGCCGGCGGTACCCGGACGGCGTCCCGGTCTCGGCTCTCATGGGGGAGGGGGTCGACGCCCTCCTCGAACGGGTCGAGGCCGTGCTGCCCAGCCCGCCGGTGGAGGTGGAGCTCCTGGTCCCTTACGAGCACCAGGACGTGGTGGCCCGCCTGTACCGCGAGGCCGAGGTGTTGTCGGCCGAGCCCGACACGTCGGGTACCCGAGTGCGGGCCCGGGTGCGCGAGGACCAGCTCGCGTGGTCGGGGGGGTTCACCCTCCACCGGGTCTCCCGACGCGCCCGCCTCGGCTAGCTCGGCTGGCTCGGAGGGCTACAGCCGGCGGAGGACCGCGACCACCTGGCCGAGGATCCGTCCGCCTTCGGAGAGCTCGAAGGGCTCCATGGTCGGGTTCTCGGGAACGAGCGTGATTCGGCGGCCCCGCCGGCGAAGGCGCTTCACGGTGGCCTCTTCCTCGGCCGGCCCGGGGACCTGGGCGGCCACGATCGAGCCGTCCTCGGCCACGTCCTGACGCCGGATCACCACGATGTCGCCGTCGAGGATGCCCGCGTCCACCATCGAGTCGCCGGTGACCCGGAGGGCGAAGTGCTCCTCCTCGCCGGCGAAGCTGGCCGGCACCGCGATGTGCTCCTCGACGTGCTCCTCCGCGAGCACCGGGGCCCCGGCGGCGATCCGCCCGACCAGCGGGACGGCCACCGAGGCGGCGCCTCGGGGACGGGCCCCGGCCACCTCGATGGCCCGGGGCTTGGCCCGGTCCTTCCGCAGGACGCCCTTCCGCTGGAGGTTCGCCAACTGGGCGTGGACGCTCGAGGAGGAGGTCAATCCCACTGCCTCGCCGATCTCCCGGACCGTGGGCGGATAGCCCCGGTCCTGGACGGTCCGGCGGATGTACTCGATGATCCGCTGCTGTCTGGGCGTGAGATCGTCCATGTCAGGGGGGGAGGCTAGCATGGCCGGGCCGTGGAATCAAACATCTGTTCGAGTCTTGACGAGCGAACACCCGTTCGGCAGAATGGCCCCGTGGCTCGAACACGGGTTCGATGGGACCGGGTGGCCGTGCTGGCCGGTGTCCTGGCCGGGACGCTGTGGATGGCCGGGCTAGCCGTCGGGGGCTCCGAGCCGACGCCCTGGCCTTCCGGTGCCCGTCACGTCGTGCGGGAGGGCGAGACCCTGTGGGGGATCGCCCGAGGCGTTGTCGGTCCCGAGGGCGACCCCCGGCCCGTGGTCGAGGCCATCCGCGAGTCGAACGGCCTGGGGGCCTCGTCGGTCCTCATCGGCCAGACCATCGTCCTGCCGGCGCCGTAGGTGCCTCAGCGGCTCCACTCGACCCCGCGGACCCCCGGCATCCCTCGGATCAGGGCCACGGCCTCCTCGGGGGAGATACCCGATGGCAGGCGCACGGAGAGGATGAACTCCGTGCGGTCCCCCTCTTCTTCGGTCACCCGGAGATGGTCGATCCGGACGCCAGCCGAGCCGACATGCTTGGCGAGCTCGTCCACGCGTAGGCCGGGCTCGACCTCGATCACCAGCTCCTCCTGCTCGGTCCGGAGGCCGCGCACCACGCGCCTGACCGGACGGAGGGCCACGATCGTGAGGAGGGCGATGGCGGCGGCGGCCCCGGCCACCACGTACAGGCCGGCGCCGATCGCCATGCCCAATGCCGCGGTGACCCACAGGCTGGCGGCGGTTGTGAGGCCTCGGACGGTCAGGCCCTGTCGGAAGATCACCCCCGCCCCGAGGAACCCGATCCCGGTAACGATCTGGGCGGCGATCCGGGTGGGGTCGACGCGGGCGAGGCCTGGTTCGCCGACCAGGGTCCGGAAGCCGTAGGCCGAGACGATCGTGAACACGCACGATCCCAGGGACACCAGCATGTGGGTCCGGAACCCGGCCGGCTGGTCCCGCAGCTCTCGCTCGAACCCGATCAGCCCGCCGGCCACGGCCGCGCCCGCCAGGCGGAGGACCAGCTCGACCTCGAGGAGCATGCCCGGATTATCCCAGGCTCACCACCCCACTACATGTTGTGCGTCCGGCCGCCAGGGTCCAAGATGTGGTGCTCCGAGGAGAGGAGGCCGATGCGCTGCCCGTGGTGCGGGGCGACGGAGACCAAGGTCGTCGACTCCCGACCGGCCGAGGAACGCTCCTCGATCCGCCGCCGGCGCGAGTGCGCCTCATGCGGCCGCCGGTTCACGACGTTCGAACGCACCCACGGCGCGGGGCTCCGGGTGATCAAGCGCGACGGCACGAAGGAGCCGTACCAGCGGCAGAACGTCGTTGACGGGATCCTCAAGGCGATCAAGAACCGCCCGGTGAGCGAGGAGCAGGTGGCCGAGCTCGCCGACCGGGTCGAGGAGAAGCTCCGCCGGAAGGGGCCCGACGTGACCACCCAGGAGGTCGGCCTCGAGGTGCTATCCCACCTCCGGGGCCTCGACGAGGTGGCGTACCTGCGATTCGCCTCCGTCTACAAGGACTTCCAGGAGCTCACGGACTTCGAGCGGGAGCTCGGCCTGATGCTCCAGAAGCGGGAGCCCAAGCGGTCGGTGCGGCGTCGCTGAGGACGTTCTCCCGGACCACTACATCTTGTGGCTCGGGCTGGGCAGAACCGCTACATAGTGCGACAATATCCGGGTACGCCCCTTGACAGCCGGTCTGGCGGGGAGCAGAATCACAGGGCTGTAGTTCTTGTCGTTCTTCCCGCGCTCGGAGGAGGTAACGGTGGCCACCAGGGAACGCGATGTCCGCACCACGGGTCTCACCTTCAAGCGGTACTTCACCGAGGACGGGACCCATCCGTTCGACGCGGTCGAGTGGGAGACCCGCGACGCCGTCATCCCCAACTTCAAGGAGGGGGGCAACGCGTTCGAGCAGCGCGACGTCGAGTTCCCCAAGACCTGGTCGCAGAACGCCACGAACATCGTAGCCCAGAAGTACTTCAGGGGCCCCCTCGACACGCCCGAGCGAGAGTCGAGCGTCCGTCAGCTGATCGCGCGGGTGGTCGACACGATCAGGGGCTGGGGGGTGAAGGACGGCTACTTCGCCGGCGACGCCGACGCTCAGGTCTTCGGCGACGAGCTCACCCACATCCTGGTGACCCAGAAGGCCGCGTTCAACTCGCCGGTGTGGTTCAACCTCGGCGTTCCGAACACGCCCCAGCAGGCGGCGGCGTGCTACATCCTCTCGGTCGACGATGACATGCGGTCGATCCTCAATTGGTACGTGGAGGAGGGCACCATCTTCAAGGGCGGGTCCGGCTCGGGCATCAACCTGTCGCGGATCCGGTCCTCGAAGGAGGCGCTGGCCGGCGGGGGCACCGCCAGCGGGCCGGTGTCGTTCATGCGCGGCGCCGACGCCTCAGCCGGCACGATCAAGTCCGGCGGCAAGACCCGGCGCGCGGCCAAGATGGTCATCCTGAACGTCGACCACCCCGACGTCGAGGACTTCATCTGGTGCAAGGCCGTCGAGGAGCGGAAGCAGCGGGCCCTCCGCGACGCCGGCTTCGACATGGACCTCGACGGGAAGGACGCCTACTCGGTCCAGTACCAGAACGCGAACAACTCCGTCCGAGTCACCGACGAGTTCATGCAGGCCTACCTGGACGACCGAGACTGGAAGCTGAAGGCCGTCCTCTCGGGTGAGCCGCTGAAGACCCTGCGGGCCCGGGACCTGATGCGCCAGGTTGCTCAGGCCGCCTGGGAGTGCGCCGACCCCGGCATGCAGTACGACTCCACGATCAACGACTGGCACACCAGCCCGGCCTCGGGGCGGATCAACGCCTCCAATCCATGTAGTGAGTACGTCCACCTCGACAACTCGGCGTGCAACCTGGCCAGCCTGAACCTGCTGAAGTTCCTGGACGAGGACGGGAACTTCGACGTGGCGGCGTTCAAGCACGCCATCGAGGTCGTGTTCACCGCCCAGGAGATCGTGGTCGGCAACTCCGACTACCCGACGGAGAAGATCGGGCAGAACGCCCGGGCGTTCCGCCAGCTCGGCCTGGGGTACGCGAACCTCGGGGCGCTGCTGATGGCCCGGGGGCTGCCGTACGACTCGGACGGCGGGCGGGCCTGGGCCGGGGCGATCACCGCGCTGATGACCGGGCACGCGTACGCGACCTCGGCCCGGATCGCGGAGCACATGGGGCCGTTCGCCGGCTACGCGCCGAACCGTGACCCGATGCTGCGGGTGATCCGCAAGCACCGGGCCGCCGCCGACGAGATCGACGGCGAGCTGGTCGCCGAGGGCCTGCTGTCCTCGGCCAAGCAGGCCTGGGACGAGGCGATCCACCGCGGCGAGGAGCACGGGTTCCGGAACGCCCAGGCCACGGTGCTGGCTCCTACTGGGACCATCTCCTTCTTGATGGATTCGGACACCACCGGTATCGAGCCCGACCTGGCCCTGGTGAAGACGAAGAAGCTGGTCGGCGGGGGCACGATGCAGATCGTCAACCAGACGGTGCCCCGGGCCCTGGCTCGGCTCGGTTACACCGAGCAGCAGGTGGCCGACATCGTCGATTACATCGCCGAGCACAACACCGTGGCGGACTCGCCCCACGTGAAGGACGAGCACGGGCCGGTCTTCGACACGGCCATGGGTGAGCGGACCATCCACTACATGGGGCACGTGAAGATGATGGCCGCGGTCCAGCCGTTCATCTCCGGGGCCATCTCCAAGACCGTGAACATGCCGGAGGACGTCACGGTCGAGGACGTGGAGAGCCTGCTCATCGAGGGATGGCGGCTCGGGCTGAAGGCCCTGGCCATCTACCGTGACAATTGCAAGGTGGCCCAGCCGCTGTCGGCCGACACGAAGTCGAAGCAGGCTATGCCCGGGGCCGCCGCGGCCGGGACTCCGGTGCGCCACCGGCTCCCGGCCACCCGCCCTGCCAAGACCTTCTCGTTCTCGGTCGGCGACGCCGAGGGCTACATCATCGCCGGGGAGTACCCGGAGAACGGCATCGGTGAGGTGTTCCTCAAGGTCGCCAAGCAGGGCTCCACGCTGTCGGGGATCATGGACGCCTTCGCCATCTCGGTGTCCCTGGGCCTCCAGTACGGCGTTCCCCTCGAGGCGTACACCCAGAAGTTCATCAACATGCGGTTCGAGCCATCGGGGATGACCAGCGACCCCGACATCCGGTTCGCGTCCTCGCTGGTGGACTACATCTTCCGACGTCTGGCGCTCGAATACCTGCCCGAGGACAAGCGGGCCGGGCTCGGGGTGAAGTCGATCGCCGAGCGGAAGTCCGATGTGCAGAACGGCGGGGGCAACGGCAACGGGAACGGCGACCCGAAGCCGATCGAGCTGAAGGCGCCACCCGCGCCGGCCAGGGCGACCGAGCCCGAGCGTCCCGCGGCCAGGATCCTGGACGCCCCGCTCTGCTACGTGTGCGGCTCGAAGATGCAGCCCTCGGGCTCGTGCTACGTCTGCTCGAGCTGCGGCTCGACCAGCGGCTGCTCCTAGCGACTCGGCCGCGTGGTTAGGCTGGCCCCATGGGGTTCCTCGGGTTCCACCATGTCCAGTTGGCCATGCCACCCGGCCGGGAGGCCGAGGCGGTCCGCTTCTACGGCGAGGTCCTCGGCTTCGATCAGGTCCCCAAGCCGCCGAACATCGCCGCCCGGGGCGGCTGCTGGTTCCGCTCGGGCCGAGTGGAGCTCCACCTCGGCGTCGAGGAACCGTTCACCCCGGCCCGCAAGGCTCACCCGGCGCTCCTGCTCGAGGATCTTGGCGTGGTCGAGCGTCGGCTCGCCGCCGCGGGGGTGGAGCCGGTCCTCGACGAGCAGCTCGAGGGGCATCGCCGCGTCTACGTGAGCGATCCGTTCGGCAACCGCCTCGAGCTCCTCGAGGCCACCGCCTCTCGACCCTAGCCCTCCGGCACGGTCACGCCGGGGAGCCCGTGGACGTCGCGGAGGGTGCGAAGCCCGGCCACGATCTGCTGGGCCAACCCCTCGACCTCCTGGATGTCCGTAGTCAGACCCGCGGCCCCGGCCTCCTGGGGCGCGGTGCCGAACGTCTGCCGGAACGTGTCGAAGGAGGACCTGATGTCCTCGATGAGCGTGGTCACCACCGGCGCCGTGCCGGTCTGGGCGGTGCGGTCGAGCTCGTCGAGATCCGCCCGGATCCGCCGGGCGATGGCCTGGAGCGAGCTGTGAAGCCCGGCCAGCTCCTCTGGTGGGGGCAGGGCCCGGAGGTCGGCCAGGAGCTGTTCAGCGACCGGGGTGGCCGCGGCCACCGCGGCCCGGATCTCCGCGGGATCCCGCGGGTTGCCGATCGTCGAGCCCAGCGTGTCGAGCTGGGGGAGCACCGCCCCGGCCTGGGTGACGTAGCCACACACGGCCTCCAGGCGGCCCGCACCCTCCTGGGCCCGCGGGTAGAAGTCGAGCATCAGATCTCGCAGCTCCCGGACCTGCTGGAGCGGCGGGCGGGAGGACACCACCGGGAGGTTGGACGGCTCCCGCTCCTCGAGGTCGAGGCTGGCCCCCGCCAGGCGATCGCGGGCGTCGCCGGAGGTGCCCAGGACGGCATTGCACGAGTCGACCAGCGCCTGGGGGTCGGTTGGCCCCGGCGGGAAGGCCGATACCGTCGCCCGATACGCGCCCAGCGAGGCCGCGAACTCCTTCGACGCCGGCTCCGTCAGTCCGGTCGCGGCCAGCCTCGGGTACCACACCAGGCCCGCGTAGGCGCCTGCGGAGACCAGCAGGAAGGCCACCAGCAGGAACCACCACCCACGGCGGCGCCGACGGCTTCGCTGGCGCCGCTGGGCCCGCTGGGGGTGGCCATTGGGGCACACGCCGTCCCGGAGGACGGCCCCGCAGACCGAGCAGAAGCCCGAAGACACGCGGGCGAGCATATCCGAGGGTCCCTGGGACTGGCGGGCCCCGCGAGGAGCCGGTAGCCTCGGGCCGATGCGGATCGAGTTCCGGAAGCTCGATCCCGATGTCGTCCTTCCCCGTCGCGCCCGCGACGGCGACGCGGGACTGGACCTCCGGGCCAACGCTGCCCTCAAGGTGGGCCCGGGGGAGCGGGCCTCACATACCGTAATGACCGGCAAAGGCGCCAAGGTCTTCCACGATGTCTGCGCCGAGGCAGCCGACGCGCGGGTCGCTTTTCACGAGAAG
>Ga0209853_1000357_pt1 | contig 12779 bp, 11 predicted proteins | sample GWRWS1_30_40_FD_187224 | JGI IMG/M metagenome (GOLD analysis project Ga0209853, IMG submission 187224) | Riverbed sediment microbial communities from areas with vegetation nearby in Columbia River, Washington, USA - GW-RW S1_30_40 (SPAdes)... | ecosystem: Environmental > Aquatic > Freshwater >...
CGCGCGGATGGGCGTGAGCGTGCGCCATGTGAAGACGCCGGGCGGGCTGCGCGAGCTGCCCCCGAGCGGCACGCTGATCCTTCCCGACCGGCGCGACTCGATCGCGCCGGACGAGCGCCGGCGGCTGCTCGCCTGGGTCGAGGCCGGCGGGCACCTCATCGTCGAGGACGAGGATCACCGGCGGCCCGACCCGATCCTCGATGCGCTCGCGGTGAAGCGCAAGCCCACGCCGAACCCCGGGAGCGAGGCGTTCCTCGAGATCCGCCTGCCGCACGCGCCGGCGCCGATGAAGGTGCGCATGCACGCGCTGCAGAGCCTGGAGGCGCCGCAGGCCCGGTTCAGCGTCCAGGGCAAGGCCGCGACGCACCTCGTGCACTTCGCCCGCGGCCGCGGGCAGGTCACGGTGCTGAACGACCTCGCCTTCATGCGGAACGTCGATGTCGGCACCAACGACCACGCGGAGTTCCTGTGGCAGCTGGTGCGGTTTCAGCCCGACACGGCGGCGGTGTTCGTGTTCGACAACCCGCAGAAGCTCTCGCTCGCCGGCTGGCTCGCGGACCACGCCTGGGCGGCGCTCGCCGCCGCCGCCGGCGTGCTCGCGCTCTGGCTGTGGCACATCGCGCCGCGCTTCGGACCGCTGGCGCCCGACCCCGAGCCGGTGCGCCGGCGGCTCCTCGATCACCTGCGCGCGAGCGGGCGGTTCCAGTGGTCGACGGGCGGCGCCGCGACGCTCGCCGAGAGCGCCCGCGAAGCCGCGCTCCGGCGCGTGGCCCGGGCCCAGGCCGATTTCGCGGGCCTCAGCGGGCGCGAGCGGGAGGAGCGGCTGAGCCAGCGCTTCGGGCTGACCGCCGAGGAGGCGCGACGCGTGCTGCGACCCGCGCAGAACCTCGCGATCCACGAGTTCGTGACCGGAATGCGCGTCTTCCAGCGCATCCACGAGCGGCTGTCGCGCCGCGCACAGGGAGAGGGAAAACAATGAACGGTGTCCAGAAGATCCCCGCCGAGCAGCTCGATCAGGCGGTCAAGGTCGTCGCCGCGATGCGCGCCCAGATCGCGCGGGCGATGGTCGGTCAGGCGGAAGTGGTCGAGCAGACGCTCGCAGCGCTGCTCGCCGGCGGCCACGTGCTGATCGAGGGCGTGCCGGGGCTCGGCAAGACGCTGCTCGTGCGCGCGCTCGCGAAGACCTTCGACGGCAGGTTCGCCCGCATCCAGTTCACGCCGGACATGATGCCGGCCGACGTCACCGGGCACACGCTCTACGACCAGTCGACCGGCCAGTTCACGACCCGGCGCGGGCCGGTGTTCACCAACCTCCTGCTCGCCGACGAGATCAACCGCGCGCCCGCCAAGACGCAGGCGGCGCTCCTCGAGGTCATGCAGGAGGGGCAGGTCACGATCGAGGGCCGGCCGCACCCGCTCGACCCGCCGTTCATGGTGCTCGCGACCCAGAACCCGATCGAGCAGGAGGGCACCTACGCGTTGCCGGAAGCGCAGCTCGACCGGTTCCTGCTCAAGGTCCGCATCGACTACCCGCCGGCAGCCGAGGAGACGGACATGGTGAGGCAGGTCACCGCCAGCCAGGTCGGCGACCGGCTGAACGTCGAGGCCGTCGCGAGCCTCATCAAGCCCGGGGCGGTGCTCACATTGCAGGCGATGACCGCCGCCGTCCGCCTCGACGACAGCGTCCTCGACTACGCCGTGCGCATCGTACGTGCGACGCGCACGTGGCACGGCGTGGCGGCCGGGGCGGGCCCGCGCGGCGGGATCGCGCTCGCCCGCGTCGCCCGCGCCGCCGCGCTGATCGGCGGGCGCGACTTCGTGACCCCGGACGACGTCAAACGGATGGCGCCGCCCGCGCTGCGGCACCGCATCGCCCCCGCCCCCGAGCTCGAGATCGAGGGGCATTCGAGCGACACCATACTCAAGTCGCTGCTCGAGAAGGTCGAGACGCCCCGGACGTGAGGGGGATGGGAATGCGTGCCATGCTGATCCCGTCGCAGCGCCTCCTCTGGGCCGCCGCGGGGCTCCTGGCGTTCGGGGTCGCGGCGTCGATCGTCCCGGGCCTCGCGTACGCGTGGATCGCGGCCGCGTGCCTCCTCCTCGCGTTCGCGGCGGTCGATGCGGTCGCGGCGCTGCAGATCCGGCCGCCGGCGGCGCGGCGCGTCCTTCCGGGGTCGCTGGCGCTCGGCGTCGAGCACGAGGTCGGGCTGCGGTTCGCGAACCAGACCGGTGCGCCGCTCGTCTGCGAGGTCCACGACCACTACCCCGCGACCACCGCGGTGCGGGGGATGCCGCAGCGGGTCGCGGTGCCGGCGCACGGCTGGGCGGAGATCCGCTACAGCGTGCGGCCGGTGATGCGGGGCGAGCTCGCCTTCGGGCTCGTCGAGGCGCGGCTCCACTCGCGGGCCGGGCTCTGGCGCGTGCGGCGCTGGCTCGGCGAGCGGAGCTCGACCCGCGTCTACCCGAACTTCGCCGCGCTGACGAAGTTCGCGCTGCTCGCCACCGACCACCGGCTCTCGCAGATCGGCGTGCTGCAGCGCCGGCGGCGGGGCGAAGGGCTCGACTTCCACCAGCTGCGCGAGTACCGCGAGGGCGACGCCCAGCGGAGCATCGACTGGAAGGCGACCTCGCGGATGCGCCGGCTCATCGCGCGCGAATACCAGGACGAGCGCGACCAGCAGGTGGTGCTGCTGATCGACTGCGGGCGGCGGATGGGCGCGCAGGACGACGAGCTCGCGCATTTCGACTACGTGCTTAACGCGGCCCTGCTGCTCGCGTACGTCAGCCTGCGCCAGGGCGACGCCGTCGGCTTCCTGGCCATCGCGGGCGAGCCGCGCTGGTTCGCGCCGCGGAAGGCCGGGGCGACCGTCAACCTGATCCTGAACCGCGTCTACGACCTGCACCCGACGCTCAAGACCACCGACTACTACAGCGCGGCGCTCGAGCTGATGAAGCGGCTGCGCAAGCGCGCGCTGGTCGTCATCCTCTCCAACCTCCGCGACGAGGACGACGACACGCTCGCGCCGGCGCTGCGGCTGCTGCAATCGCGGCACCTCGTGCTGTTCGCGTCGCTGCGCGAGGGCATCCTGTCGCGCGCGCTCGCGGCCCGGGTCGACAGCTTCGACCGGGCGCTCACCCACGCCGCGACCGCCGAGTACCTCCAGCGGCGCGAGCTCGCCTTCCGGCGGCTCGAGCGCGGCGGCGCGGTATGCCTCGACGTGGAGCCCGCGGAGCTGCCGATCGCGCTCGTCAACCGCTACATCGACATCAAGCGGAGCGGGCGGCTGTAGCCGGCGTCGGGCGGTGCGCGCCGCGGGGACTAGAATCCCCGGCAGTCAGCCGAAGCGGAGCCAGCCATGCCCCTCCCCTCCCAGGCCGCGGCGGTGCTCGGCGGCGGCACGATGGGCGCCGACGTCGCGGCGATCTTTATCGCGGGTGGCTGGCGAGCGGCGGTGGTCGAGCCGAGCCGCGCCCGCTGGCCGGCCCTGCGCGACCGCGTCGCGGCGGCGTGCCGGCAGATCCGCGCCGCGCCGGATCCCGCCCGCCTGGCCGTCCTCGCTGCCCTCGCCGAGGCGCCGTGGTCGGACCTCTCGCTCGTGATCGAGTGCGTGCCCGAGAGCCTGGCCCTCAAGCAATCCGTGTTCGCCGAGCTCGAGCGCCTCGCCCGGCCGGATACCCCGCTCGCGAGCAACTCGTCGAGCTTCCCGATCAGCGAGATCGGCAGGGGCCTCGCGACCGGCCGCCGGATGCTCGGGCTGCACTTCTTCATGCCGGCGCATCTCGTCCCGTGCGTGGAGGTCGTCCGTGGCGAGGCGACCGATCCGGCGGTCTGCGACGCGGTTGCGGGCACGATGCGCGGCCTCGGCAAGGTCCCGGTCCAGGTGCGGAAGGACGTCCCGGGGTTCCTGGCGAACCGGCTGCAGCACGCGCTGATGCGCGAGGCGTTCGCGCTGATCGAGCAGGGCCTCGCCTCGCCCGAGGACGTCGACAACGCGGTCCGGTTCGGCTTCGGCTTCCGCTACCTCGCCGCCGGTCCCATCCTGCAGAAGGACCTGTCGGGCCTGGACGTCCATGCCGCGGCCGCGACGACGATGTACCCCACCCTCGCGAACGACAAGGCGCCGCCCGCCTGCCTTCGCGACCGCGTCGCGCAGGGCAAGCTGGGAGTGAAGACCGGCGAGGGTTTTTACAGATGGGACGCGGAGCGTGCCGCTAGCGCTCAGGCTCGCTATGAGCGAGCGCTCACTGACGCGCTCGTGATCCTCAAGCGGGACCGCAGCTGATCCGGCCCGCGAGGCTCTGGCGGGGTCGGCGACGCTGCGATGCAGCATCCGCTGCCGACTGCGCAGCCCGACAACGTCAAACAATGTAACGCGAGTCCCCCTGGCCCCGATGAGGGGCCTAGAATCACTGACATAAGGGACCGGCGCCGAATCCCCTGTCGGCGCCGCGATGGGTCCCACTCACTACAACACCACGGCGGACAACATGCGCAGGCTTCTGGTCCTTTCTTTCGCCGTCACCGGCATTGCTGCGGCCGCGCCTTCGGCCGTCGCCCAACAGCTCAAGGTCAGCATCTCCGGCGAGCCCCGCGAGGAGATCAGCACCGCCGCCTTCATGGACCGTTACAGCACGCTCGCGACCTACGTCGGCGCCGCGACGGGTGCCCCCATCCGCCTGAGCTTCGGCCGGGACCTCACGCGGGAGCTGGCGCGCACGCGGTCCCGAGGCTACGACCTGATGATCGGCCCCGCGCATGTCATCGGGAGCGCGATCCGGTACGGCTACGAGCCGGTGGCCCGGTTTCCGGGTGAGGAGCGCGCGGTGTTCATCGCGAGCGAGGCGAGCAAGGTAACCTCGTTCCAGGAGGCGCACGGCAAGCGCCTCGCGCTGCCGCCCGCCGACTCGCTGGCGACCTACCTCGCCCGCGGCGAGCTGAACGCCCGGGGCGTCCAGGCGAAGAGCTATTTCAAGGAAATCAGGGAGTTCCGGTATCACGAGGCGGCCCTGCTCGCGCTCGAGTTCGGGCAGGCGGACCTCGCGGTCGCCGACCGGCGGGTCGCGGAGGAGTGGCTCGCCCGGAACAAGGGCCGGATCCTGCTCGAGACCCGGGGCGCGCCGATGACCGGGATCGCCGTGCTCAGCACCCTGGATCGCGCGACCAAGGACCGGATCCGCTCGGCCTTCCTTACGCCGAACGCCAAGACGGTTGCCTCAGTCGATTTCGCCGGTGTTGACGTGCGGAGGATGCAGCCGATCTCCGCGAAGGAGTACGACTACGTCTCGACGCTCGGCTACTTCACGCCGCGCATCCTCGACGGCGTCAAGATCGTGAGCGCCGAAGAGGTCGCGGAGCTGATCAAGAAGGGGGTCCCGGTCTACGACACGCGGTCCGAGGAAGAGTACCGGGACAAGCACATCAAGGGCGCCAAGTGGCTCCCGTATGCCGAGAAGAGCGCCAAAGAGGTCGGGTTCGACGTGGCGAAGGACAGCTTCGACGTCGTCCGGGCGAGCGAGAGCAAGGACGCGCCGGTGATCTTCGCCTGCAACGGCGCGGAATGCTGGAAGAGCTACAAGTCGTCCGTCACGGCGGTCAAGGCGGGCTACAAGCAGGTCTATTGGTTCCGCGGCGGCTTCCCGGAGTGGGTCGCGCGGGGCTACCCGGTCGAGTCGGTGGCGTCGAACGTCGTGCTGACGCGCTAGTCCGTCACTTCAAGATCCCGTACAGATCGCTGTAATCGTCGGTCCAGAGCCGGATCGAGCGGTCGGCCTCGAGCGGCTCGGCGGCGCCCTCGAGGGGCGCCTGCGCGAAGACCTTGGGGGAGTCGGCGAAGAGCACCCAGGTCGTGCCGTAGGTGCCGCGGTCGGCGTCGCTGTCGTCCTCCACGATCCGCGTGCTCTTCCCGAACCTCGCCGCCGCCTCCTTCAGGACCGGCTTCAGGTCCAGGTAGCGGTTGGAGATGTGCACCGCGAGGATGCCGCCCGGCTTCAGGTGGCGGAAGTACACCTCGAACGCCTCGGCGGTCAGCAGGTGCACCGGGATCGAGTCGCTCGAGAACGCGTCGACCGCGAGCAGGTCGAAGCCCTGCGCGGGCTCGCGCTCGAGCGAGAGGCGCGCGTCGCCGAGCACGATCTCGAGCCTCGCCTTCGAGTCCGAGAGATACGTGAACTCCCGCAGCGCGAGCTCGATCACCTGCGGGTTGATCTCGTACAGGCGGACCGCGTCGCCGCCGCGGCCATAGGCAGCGAGCGTACCGGCGCCGAGCCCGATCACGCCGATCCGCACCGGTCCTGCGGCGCGGAGCGCGCCGATCGCGCGTCCCACGCCCGAGGTCTCGCCGTAGTACGTCGTCGGCCAGTCGCGCCGCGCCGGGTCGCGGAACTGCTTGCCGTGCGTGATCGTCCCGTGCGTGAGGATGCGCGTCTCGTGGAGGCTGCTGCGGCCGGAGTCCGACACCCGCAGCGCACCGTAGAAGTTGCGCGCGAGGACGCGGGTTCCCGAGGCGAGGTCGGCGTAGATCCACGCCAGCGCCGTGGCGAGCCCGAACGCGAACACCGCCGCTCCGCCGACCGCTGCGCGCCACGCCCCCCGAGCCGGAAAGCCTTCGCGATCCTGCTCGAGCACCAGCACGACGAGCATCGCGGTCGCGACCATGCCGACCGGCAGCTCGTAGAGGTCCGGGAACACCCGCGGCGCGACCAGGCCGACGAACGCGCCGCCGAGCGCGCCGCCGACCGAGATCCCGATATAGAACGCGGTGAGATGGCGCGGATGCGGCTTGAGGCGCGCGAGCTCGCCGTGGCACACCATGCACGCGACGAACAGCGTCGCGCAGTAGAGCGGGATCAGCAGCGCGAGCTGCGGGTTGTGGTAGTCGCGGTGGAGGGTCACGCACACGCCGACGAATCCCGCCGCCGCGAGCGGCAGGTAGTACCGCCGCTGGTACCAGCCCCGCCCCTCGAAGCACAGGATGAACGACAGCAGGTAGAGCGCGAGCGGCAGCACCCACAGGAACGGGATCGGCGCGACGTTCTGCGACAGGTGGCTCGTGAACGCGAGCAGCAGGACCGACGCGCCGGCCGCGAGGCCGGCCCACAGCGCATAGCTCGCGAGCCCCGGCGGCTCGGCGGGCGCGCCGTCGTCCACCGCACGCACCTCGGCCGGCAGCGCCCGCGCCTGCCAGGCAAGTGTCCCGCACACCGCAGCGAACGCGACGAACGCGGCCGACCACCCGAGGGCCTGCCAGCGCGTCGGCAGCCACGGCTCGACGACGAACGGGTAGCTGACGAGCGCGAGCATCGAGCCGAAGTTCGAGAGCGCGTAGAGCCGATACGGCATCGCCCCGGCCCGCGCCCGGGCGTACCACGCCTGCACGAGCGGGCTCGTGGTCGCGAGCAGGAAGTACGGCAGCCCGACGCTCGCGGCGAGCAGCCCGAGGATGCGGAAGCTCGGGTCCGACTCGCCGACCGGCTTCCAGGTCGCGTCCGGCAGGATCGGCAGCGCCGCGACCCCGGCGGCGAGCAGGGCGATGTGCACCACGCTCTGCGCCCGCGCGCTCAAGCCCCGGATCAGCCAGTGCGAGTACAGGTAGCCGGCGACGAGCAGGAGCTGGAAGAACAGCACGCACACCGTCCAGACCGCCGCCGAGCCGCCGAACCACGGCAGGATCATCTTGGCGATGATCGGCTGCACCTGGAACAGCAGGAACGCCGACAGGAGGATGGTGATCGCGTAGAGCATGGATCGGCGCGCCGGGCGCCGCGCGCAACGCGAGGCTGCTACGGGCGCGGGCGGCGGATGGCCTGGACGCTCACGTTTTGAGCCCCGGCATGTCGAAGCCGGCCGCGACGAGGTCGCTCACCAGCATCGCGCGGCTCTCCAGCGCCAGCTCGACGAGCGGCGGCCGCACCGTCTGCCAGTCCCGATCGTCGGCGAAATGCGCGATCGTGGCCTTCAGCGCGGGGATCATCGAGACCTGCGACTGCAGGATGTGGCGGATCTTGTCGGCGGACGCCTGCAGCGCTTCCGCCTCCGGCGACTGCCAGCCGCGGTAGACCTTGTCGATGCCGCGCGGGTTGACGTTCGCGCCCGCGGTGATGCAGCCCGCGCCGCCGGCGCGCATCGTCCGCAGCAGGAACACCTCGCTGCCGGCGAAGACGTCGAAGCCGCGCTTGGCGAAGGCGTCGATCATCGCTTGCGTGTTCGCCCAGTCGCCCGAGCTGTCCTTCACCCCGGCGACCGTCCCGGGATAGCGCGTGAGGAGCCGCTCGATGAGCGCGAGCGTGATCGGCACCTGCGCGACCGGCGGGATGTGATAGAGATAGAGCTGCAGACGATCGTCTGCGACCCGCTCGATGACTTCGCTGAAGTTGCGGAAGAGGCCTTCGTCCGGTACGCCCTTGTAGTAGAACGGCGGGAGCATCAGCACGCCGGCGCAGCCGATCTTCACCGCGTGCGCGGTGAGGCGCACCGACTCGGTGAGCGCCGAGCAGCCGGTGCCGGGCATCAGCTGCGACGCCGGCACGCCGCGCTCGACCAGCTGTTCGAGCAACAGCATGCGCTCGTCGGCCGAGAGCGAGTTCGCCTCGCTGTTCGTGCCGAACACCGCGAGCCCCGAGCAGCCGTGCGCGAGGAGCCACTTGCAGTGGCGCGCGAAGCGCTGCGGGTCGGGCGAATAGTCCTGCTTGAACGGCGTGACGACGGGCGAGAGCACGCCGCGGAGTCGTTGGGTCATGCGAGTCCCTTGCGGAACGGCTTGCGAGGCCGCGATTCTAGCGGTTCACGGCGCAACCAGCGGGATCGTCTGTCGGCCGAGGCGACGGTAGATCCGAAAGTCGCTGTCCAAGGTCAACACCGAGGCATCGTCCGAGAGCTCGCTCATCCTGACCAGGCAGCCGTCGGCGAGTGACATCGGCACGTCCGCGTAGCGGCGCATCAGAGCGCGCACCCCGCGATGCTCCGCTGCCAGCCTGAACTCGAGCTTGAGCACGCTGCGTTCGAGCAGCCCGAACAACGCCTCGATCGCCCGCCGGTCGCCCCGCAGCAGGTAGCCCGCCTCGGACATGACGGCCTCGCAGGTAGCGAGTGGCGCGCGCAAGGCCGCGAACTGTGCCTTCGCCCAGCCGTGCCAGCGGTCCGAATCGCTGAGGAGCGCGACGATCGGACCGGTGTCGACGATCGTCGCGCCGGTCACCGACCGAAGCCGCGGAGATACTTGGGGTTGGTCGACAGGTCTTTCGGCTTGCGCTTGACCGAGCCGACGAGGTCGCCGGCACGGGCGAGCGCCGACTCGGGCGCGGGCTCGGACGCGACCAGGTGGCGCTCCAGGATCTCCCGCACCAGCCGGGACCGGGTGGTCCGACGCCGGGCGACCGCGGCCGCGAGGCGCGCCTCGAGGCGGGGCGGCAGCTTGATGGAGACCGTTTTCATGGCTCGATGTGACTCGCGTGGCAGAAGTGTATTACGGGACGCGCCGGTCGACAAGCGGCGACGCCGCGCCCGGGTAGCTCACTCCGCGTACAACTCGACTACAAGCTCCCGCAGCCACCGGTTCGCCGCGTCCCGCTCGAACCGCTCGTGCCAGTGCACCCGCACGTCGGCGGGGGCGATCTTCACCGGCGGCCGGAGCGACTTGAAGCGCCCCATCCGCTCGAAGAGCCGCGCGACCTGCGACGGCACGGTGACGACGAGGTCGGTGCGCTCGAGGATCATCGGCACCACCATGAAGTGCGGCACGCGCAGCGCGATCCGCTGGCTCAAGCCCTGCGCGAGCAGCGTCTCCTCGATCACGCGGTGCCCGGCGCCGATCGAGGCCACCAGCGCGTGCGACGCCTCGAGGAAGAGCTTGCGGGTGAGCGCCTCCCCGATGCGCGGATGGCCGGCGCGCATCATGCACACGTAGGGATCGACGAAGAGCGGGGTGTTCCGCACCGGCGGGCGCAGGCCGGGTAGAAAGCCCACCGCGAGGTCGAGCTCGCCCGCGGCGAGCGCCGCCTCGATCTCCTCCTGCGGCGTCGAGCGCGTCTCGACGCGCGCCCCCGGCGCGGTCTGGTGCAGCCGCTCGAGGAGCGGCGGCAGGAACACCATCTCGCCGATGTCCGACATGTGGAGGCGAAAGACGCGGTCCGTCGTCGCCGGGTCGAACGCGGCGCCGCCGGCAAGCGTCGCCTCGATCAAGCCGAGCGCCTGGCGCACGCCTTCCGCGATCGAGGCCGCGTAGCGCGTCGGATCCATGCCGCGCGGCGTCCGCACGAACAGCGGGTCGCCGAGCAGGTTCCGCAGCCGCGCGAGCGCGTTCGACACCCCGGCCTGCGTCAGGCCAAGCTCCTCACCCGCCGCGGTGACGCCATGGAGGCGCAGGATCGCGTCGAACACCCGCAGCAGGTTCAGGTCGAGGTCTTTCGGATTCGCCATCGCAATCTACCCCATCCGCCCCATCAATTTGACAAATGGAGTATGCACTCCTACGCTGGCGCGTTCAAAACGGCGCGCGTCTCCCCTCCTCCCCGAGGAGGGGTGCTCTCGCAAGGCGAGGGCGGGGTGGTCCGGCAGCGTCGGTCATCGAGGAGGAAGCCATGAGGAGAATGATCCTGGCCGCGGTCGTCGCGGCCCTCGCCGCGCCGCTCGCGGCAACCGCGCAGCAGACCACGCTCAAGATCGTCAGCGCGTTTCCCGAGAACTCGTTCTACGTGACGCGGCTGCAGACCTGGATGGACGGCGTGAACGCCGAGGGCAAGGGCGTGCTGCAGCTCAACTTCATCGGCGGGCCGAAGGCGATCCCGACCTTCGAGGTCGGCAACGCTGTCCGCACCGGCGTGGTCGAGATGGCGATGACGACCGGGGCGTTCTACACCAACGTGTTCCCCGAGTCCGACGCGCTGAAGCTCACCCAGATGCCGGTCGCCGAGCAGCGTCGTAACGGCGCGATCGACTACATCCGGAAGGTCTGGGCCGAGAAGGGCAACATGTACTACCTCGTCCGGGTCGTCGAGCACCAGCCGTTCCACGTCTACCTCACCAAGCCGATCGACAAGCCGAGCCTCACCGGCCTCAAGATCCGCATCACCCCGGTCTACCGCGACTTCTTCACCGCGCTCGGGGCGACGGTGATGCAGACCGCGCCCGGCGAGGTCTACACCGCGCTCGAGCGCGGCGTGGTCGACGGCTACGGCTGGCCGATCGGCGGCATCTTCGACCTCAACTGGCAGAACCTCACCAAGTACCGGGTCGATCCGGGCTTCTACGACGCCGAGGTCTCGCTGATCGTGAACCTGGATGCGTGGAAGAAGTTGACGCCCGCCCAGGTCGAGTTCCTGACGCGCCAGGCGCTCTCGCTCGAGAGCCGGAACGACTACTGGAAGATCTACGCGCAGGAGGAGATGAAGCGCCAGGCGCAGGCCGGGATCAAGCCGATCCAGTTCACGGGCGCGCAGGCGAAGGAGTTCACCGACATGGCTTACCAGGCGGGCTGGGCGGGGATCATCAAGAACAGCCCGGTGCACGGGCCGAAGATGCGTGAGCTGTTCAGCAAGCGGTGACGGGCCAGACCCCCTGGCGGAGATGTTGATGAGCGCGATCGTGCGCGGGTACGGCCGGTTGCTGCACGGCTGCGCGGTGATCGCGGCGCTGCTCCTCGGCGCCGCCGCGGCGCTCGTCACCGGCGACGTCGTCGCGCGCAACGTCGGGCTCGGCACGCTGCCGTGGATCCTGGAGGTCTCGGAGTACGTCCTGCCGCTCGCGACGTTCCTCATCGCGCCATGGCTGCTGAGCCGGAGCCAGCACGTGCGGCTCGATGTGCTGCTCACGGTCCTGCCCGAGCGCGTCGGCCGCGCGCTCGACCGGCTCGCGGACGCGGTGGGGCTCGCGGTGTGCGCGGTGTTCGTCATCTACGGCATCCGGGCGGTCGCGAGCTCCGCGCAGCAGGGCTCGCTCGTGATCAAGTCGGTCGTGTTTCCCGAGTGGTGGCTCTACGCGCCGGTGCCGATCTGCTTCGCGCTGCTCGCGGTCGAGTTCGTGCGGCGGATCACCGGGAGCGGACCGCTCGCCGGGGCGGGGCCGCATGCCTAGCGAATGGTCTGGTGGCTAGCCGCAAGCGTCCTGTTCGGCGTCCTGATGGTGCTGTTCGCCGTCGGGCTGCCGGCGGCGTTCGCGTTCTTCGGGATCAACGCGGTCGGCGCGTGGGTCTGGCTCGGCAAGGATGCCGGCCTGGTGCAGATGATCCGCAACGGCGTCGCGTCGATCTCGAGCTTCTCGCTGACGCCGATCCCGTTCTTCGTGCTGATGGGCGAGGTCCTGTTCCACACCGGCGTCGCGATGAAGGCGATCGACGCGATCGACCGCGCGATCTGGCGCGTGCCGGGGCGGCTGTCGGTCGTCGCGGTCGTTGCCGGGACGGTGTTCTCGGCGATCTCGGGCTCGACGATCGCCACCACGGCGCTCCTCGGCAGCCTGATGCTCCCGGAGATGCTGCGGCGCGGCTACCACCCGAAGATGGCGATGGGGCCGATCATGGCGATCGGCGGCGTCGACATGCTGATCCCGCCCTCGGCGCTCACGGTGCTCCTCGGCAGCCTCGCCGGCATCTCGATCGGCGAGCTGCTGATCGCCGGGATCATGCCGGGCGTTCTGCTCTCGGTTGCGTTCGTCGCCTACATCGTGGTGCGAGCGCTGATGGACCCGTCGCTCGCGCCGATGTTCGAGCACGAGCGGGTCTCGGGATGGGAGCGCTGGCGCCCGCTGGTCGTGTACGTGATGCCGCTCCTGCTGATCTTCGTCGTCG
>Ga0209853_1000358_pt1 | contig 12772 bp, 12 predicted proteins | sample GWRWS1_30_40_FD_187224 | JGI IMG/M metagenome (GOLD analysis project Ga0209853, IMG submission 187224) | Riverbed sediment microbial communities from areas with vegetation nearby in Columbia River, Washington, USA - GW-RW S1_30_40 (SPAdes)... | ecosystem: Environmental > Aquatic > Freshwater >...
TGGCCGTTGACGACGTCGTCATCCGCCATGTCGGTCCGGCGCGCGGCAGCGTGCCGGCGGCGGGGGCGACGCAGTGGCTGCCGTTGATCGTCGGGGACCGGCGGGCGCGTGAGATGTTGTTCCTCTGTGAAGACGTGCCTGCGCGCCAGGCCTTGGCCTGGGGACTCGTGAACCAGGTAGTCCCCCGAGCCGATCTGGACGGCGCTGTCGACACGCTGGCGCGCAAACTCGCCGACAAACTGCCCGAAGTGACCCGCTACACGAAACAGCAGATCAACTTCTGGCGAGATCTGAGCTGGCACCTGACGATCGGGCACGCACGGGAATGGCTCACCCTGCATGCCGGCTCGCCGGAGACCCAGGAGGGCCTCGAGGCGTTCCGCGAGAAGCGGCCGGTCGACTACGCCGGCATCCGCCGGAAACTCGCTCGCGGGGAAAGCACCGAGCACGCCTGGGGACCTCCGGTGCGCACGTGCCCGCACTGCGGAGCCGCTCGCCTGCCCGAGCAGTTCACCCACTGCGGCAACTGCGGCCGGAAACTCTAATACGGCGGAGGCCCACATGGCATATCAGAACATCACCGCGGCGACCGAGGACGGCGTTGCGGTCGTGACCTTGAACCGCCCGGACGTGCTGAACGCGCTCAATCAGACGACGATGAATGAGCTCGTGGACGCATGTGAGGGCTACGACCGCGACGAGGCCGTCCGGTGCATCGTGATCACCGGCGCGGGCCGGGCCTTTGCCGCCGGCGCGGACATCAAGGAAATGGCCGGGGCCAGCGCCCCGCAGATGCTGGCCGGCTACCGGTTCCAGCAGTGGGAGCGAATCCGCAAGATCACCACGCCCATCATCGCCGCGGTGAACGGGCTGGCGCTCGGCGGCGGGTGCGAACTGGCGATGCTGTGCGACATCATCGTCGCCAGCGAAACTGCGCAGTTTGGGCAGCCCGAGATCAATCTCGGCATCATGCCCGGCGCCGGCGGTACGCAGCGCCTGACGCGGGCGATCGGGAAATACCGAGCCATGGAGATGGTGCTCACCGGACGGCCGATTCCTGCGCGGCAGGCCGAAGCCTGGGGTCTGGTCACGAAGGTCGTGCCCCCCGAGGTCGTCCTGGACGAGGCCAAGGGGATGGCCAGAGAGATCGCGGGCAAGGCTCCGGTCGCCGTGCGGCTGGCGAAGGAATCGGTTCTCAAGGCGTTCGACACGCACCTCGAAGGTGGTCTGGACTTCGAGCGCAAGTGCTTCTACCTGCTCTTCGCGACGGAAGATCGCGCCGAAGGCATCAGCGCCTTCCTCGAGAAGCGCAAAGCCGTCTTCAAGGGCCGCTGACTCAGCGGTAGACTACAGGCGGGGTGAGCTGATGCCGGATACGATCATCGTTGAGCAAAGCGGCGGCGTGATGGCGATCACGTTGAACCGGCCGGACGTCCTCAATGCGGTCAACGACCAGATGGCCGGGGAGTTGCGCGACACCTTGCGCCAGGGCACCCGGGATGCGGCGGTCCGGTGCGTCGTGATCACCGGAGCCGGTCGCGGCTTCTGCTCCGGCCAGGACTTGCGGGATCGCGCCGGAGGGCAGACATCGTACCGGGAGCACCTGCACGCCACCTACAACCCCGTGATCTCTCTGATCCGCACGATGGAGAAACCTGTGCTTGCTGCGGTGAACGGCGTAGCGGCGGGGGCCGGATGCAGCCTGGCACTTGCGGCGGATCTGCGCGTGGCCTCGGAGCGGGCCAGTTTCATCGAGGTCTTCTCCCGCGTCGGTCTCGTGCCGGATTCGGGAAGCACCTGGTTCCTGCCGCGGCTCGTGGGATTGGGCAAGGCGCTCGAGCTCGCCTACCTGGCTGAGCCCGTCGACGCGCAGGAGGCGCTGCGGCTGGGGTTGGTCAACCGGGTGGTGCCGCACGAAGATCTCATGGCCAAGACGATGGACCTGGCGCAGCGGCTGGCGGCCGGGCCGACCCGGGCCTACGGGCTCACCAAGCGCGCCATGACCTACGCGCTGCGCTCGACGCTTGAGGATGCGCTGGACTACGAGGCGCACATGCAAGAGGTCGCAGGCCGGACCGCGGATCACCGGGAGGGTGTGACCGCGTTTCTCGAAAAGCGGCAAGCCAGGTACGAAGGGCGGTAACGATGCGGACGCCCGGAATGCGCGTGCCGGTCATCATCGATGGGGTCCGCACGCCCGTCGGGCGCTACAACGGCGTGTTGCGGGATGTCCGCCCCGACGACCTGGCCGCGCACGTCATCCGGCAACTGATCCGGCGCACCGGCATCGATCCCAACCTCGTCGAGGACGTGATCTTCGGTGCCGCAAATCAGGCCGGCGAAGACAATCGCAACGTCGCGCGAATGGCCCTGCTGCTGGCGGGGCTTCCCGTCGCGGTCGCCGGTCAAACCGTGAATCGCCTGTGCGGCTCGGGGATGCAGGCGGTGGCCTCAGCGGCCCAGGCCATCAAGGTCGGGGAAGGGGACGTCTTCATCGCGGGCGGCGCGGAGTCGATGACGCGCGCGCCCTATGTGATGGCAAAACCTGAAGCGGCGTACCCGCGTGGGGAAGTCCGGATGCATGACACGACGCTGGGCTGGCGCTTCACCAACCCGCGTCTCGCCGAGATGCATCCACCCTACAGCATGGGCGAGACTGCGGAGAATGTGGCCGAGCGCTTCGGGATCAGCCGGAAAGAACAGGACGAGTTTGCGGTGCAGAGCCACCAGCGCGCTGCCCGCGCCATTGCAGAGGGACGGTTCAAGGACGAGATCGTACCGGTCGTGATCCCGCAGGCTAAGGGTGATCCCATTGTCGTGGACACGGACGAGCACCCGCGGCCGGACACCACCGTCGACAAACTGGCGACGCTCCGGCCGGTGTTCAAGAAAGACGGCACCGTGACGGCCGGCAACTCGTCGGGGATCAACGACGGGGCGGCGGCGGTGCTGCTCCTCTCCTCTGAGCGCGCGGAAGAGCTCAACCTCCGGCCCATGGCCCGCATCATCGCCTCCGCCGTCGCAGGCGTCGATCCGGCCTACATGGGACTCGGGCCGATTCCGGCGACGCGAAAAGTCCTGGAGCGGACCGGATTGCGCATCGCGGACATCGACGTCATTGAACTGAATGAGGCCTTTGCCGCTCAGGTCATTCCCTGCATCCGCGAGTTGAAGATTCCCCTCGACAAACTCAACCCCAACGGTGGCGCCATCGCGCTCGGCCATCCCATCGGCTTCTCGGGGGCGCGCCTGGTGACCACGCTTGTCCACGAGCTCCGCCGTCGTCGAGGGCGCTACGGACTGGCGACGATGTGCATCGGGGTGGGGCAGGGGATCGCGATGGTCGTCGAAAACGCGGCGTGAGGTCATCCCAAGGCATATCATCGCGAGGCGCGAAGCGCCGAAGCGATCTGCTCGTCCGTCGTCCCGGTATCGTCGCAGTTTTTCTTGCGGCCGTCGTCTATTCGGTTCTTGCCTACGCGCTCGCCAGTGAGCCTCCGCCCGGTCTTCCTCCCGCAGTCGCCCGTCTTGTTGCCCTGGCCCCACACTTCATTGCCGTGATCAATGCCGCCGCGCTGATCTGCCTCCGCCTGGGTTGGCGCGCCATCCGCAGGGGGAACGTTGCAGTCCATCGCAAATACATGCTTTCCGCTGCCACATTGATCTCCGTGTTTCTCGTGCTGTATGTGACGCGCGTGGCGCTCGGTGGCACGAAAGCCTTTCCCGGGCCGGCGGTCGTGCGAACGTACTTCTACTTGCCGATGCTGACGGTTCACATCCTGCTGTCTATCCTATCGGTGCCTCCGGTTATCTATAATGTCCTCGTCGGCCTCACGCGTGATCCGGTCGAGGTCGGCCGGACCGCGCATCCCCGCGCCGGACGTGTGGCCGTGATCACGTGGTCGCTGAGTTTGATCTTGGGGATCGGAGTCTACCTGCTGCTGAACGTCGGCTACTGAGGCTAGAGCCTGCCCACCAAGATTGGCGCTGCCGTGGGCTGAGTGGCCCCCAGCGGTGCGCGCTCGACTGAAATCGCGACGGCCTGATATCGCGCAAAATCCCCGGACACCGCAAGGATAACCGGCCGGTCCGTACGGGGTCGGAAGACCCCTGCGCTCTCCGGCTGAGCGGGTCCAATGAGCCACAATTGATATAGCAGATCTCGTCCGGGGTCTCGCAGATCGGTGACAATGAGTGCGCCCGCCTGTCGCCCGGGACGGAACACAAAACGAGCAGATGCTTCGACGCTCCCGGACAACTCAATCGTGCGTGCGGCGGGGGCGGTGAGGAGTTCGAGCGCCTGCTCCTGCGCCGCGAGACGTGCGTGCAGAGCTTGCAGCTTCTGATTTATGGAGACGAGCCCGGCAGCCAGGACCAGAATGAGTGCCGCCGCGACCGCTGCCCACGCTGGTGATGGGCTCCAACGCTGCATCCCCCGAGCGGGGCGAACCGCGTCAAGAACCGCTCGCCGTAGACCTGCCGGTGGCGACGCCGGGATAACGGCCGCCGCCAGCGAGTCAGTGACTCCACGCAGCAGGACCAATTCCTCGCGGCAGCTGGCGCACGTTCGGAGATGCTCCGCCACGGCGCGTTGTTCCTCGCGCTCGAGTGCGTCCAGCGCGTAGCCCGGCAGCAGTTCCAGCACGTGCTCGTCCCTCACCGGGGCGAATCCTCGCTTTCTGTGAGCGATCGGCGCAGTCGCGCCATGCCGTCACGCACGCGGGTTTTCACCGTACCAAGGGGTACCTGGAGCCGCTGCGCGATCTCCTGCTGCGTGTAGCCGCCGTAATAGGCCAGGACGATCGCCTCGCGCTGTTCGCGCGACAGCGCCAGGAGGGCCAGCCGCACCTGGCCCTGGGCCACGGCGCGCATGGCGAACTCCACTGGATCGGGCGCAGGGTTCATTCGCGCCCCTTCATCCAGCAGGTCTGCGGATCGCACTCGCAGACGCCGCACCGCGTCGACGCCCTTGTGGTGGGCTAGGGAGAGGACCCACGATCTGGCCCGCCCACGACTCGGGTCGAACTCGCCCGCATCGCGCCAGATGCTGAGGAAGGCCTCCTGTGTGGTGTCCTGCGCGGTGTGCGGACTGCCCGTGATTCGGTTGATCAGCGAGTAGACCGCACCGGCAAAGCGGTCGTAGAGGTTTTCGAAGGCCGCGTCGTCTCGCTGCGCGATACGCGCGAGCAGCCGGGCATCGTCGTCGTCCGAATCAGGACCGCCTGTCATGCCATGTGCCATTGCGGGCGAACGCTTGGGCGGTTCAACGAGGCCGGACAGCGTTCCTGTGACCATGCCCATCGGCGCGTCCTCCACACATCTGTTCGTCCGGCACGGTTGCCCGGATGGGTTCGACTGCCAGTCTGAGTCCAATCCCAATCCAACGGTCGCCCGCGTGCGAAGGGAGGGGTGAGCTCGCGCCGCGGCGGCTCGAGTGATTTCGCAACTCAGCGAAGGAGGAGAAAGCAATGAAATCGAGAGTCTGGCTGTTGATTACTTCGATCGCCTTGGCCGTGATGTTGGCGGTCTCTCCCGCCTTCCTAAACGCGTCCGACCACGACGATGGGGAGACGGACACTAAAGGCCGCAACGTGAACATTACGGACGTCTACGCATTCCGGGAGTCCGATCAGAACTCGGGCGCCTCCAGCGGCAACCTCATTCTCAGCATGAACGTCAACCCTCGATCGGTCGCCCGGCAGCGGTACTACTTCAGCACGACCGCGCGCTACGAGATCAAGCTCGAGCGGCCGGCCGACGTCAACACGGAGCCCACGGCGGCAGGGCTGGCCACGCCCGATGTCGCGCTGCGATTTACCTTCGGCGCGCCTGACTCGATGAATCGTCAGGCCATCACCATGACTCCTGTCGTCAATGGGGTTGCTGGTGCGGGCCTCTCGGCAGGAACCACGACGGGGCTGAACGACCCCATGGATCCCATCGTGACCACGGTCGCATTGGGCGGCGGGATGTCGGCCAGCGTCTTCGCCGGGCTGCGGCAGGACACGTTCTTCTTTGACGTCGAGCAGTTCTTCCGGGTCAGGGCGGGGGCGCTTGGACTGGGCCCCGCGGCGGTGTTCCGTCACCCCGGGATTGACTTCACGTGGGGATACAACGTGCTCTCCATCGTGGTGCGGGTACCGGCGGCCTACCTCCAGCAGGGATCGTCGGCAACGGCCTTCGACGTGTGGACGACGGTCTCGGTGCCCGGCGCGTGCACAGGCGGCTTCTGTCAGGTCGAGCGCCTGGCACAACCCGCGATCAACGAGGGTCTGCTGGTGACGAATGACTTCCTGAACGCCCTCAACTCCATCGGCCCGGAGGTTGAGGCGACCCTGGTCGAGGGTCCCAGCGGATGCGCGGGAGCGTTGAGCAACCCAATCATCGCAGAGGCCGCTGCCACCCTGCTGGCGTTTGGCAACACGGTCCCCCAGGCGCTCGCGATCTGTAACGCCTTCCTCCCAGACGTGATGCGCATCGACGTCAACGGACCGAGCGGCTACGCCGGCGCGGTGAATGCGATCGGGCGGCCGGTGAGGGGACGGAAGATCAAGGACGACGTGATCGACATCACGCTCAGCGTCGTGGTCCCGGGATCCAACACGCTCCTTGAGCACGACAACGTCGGCTACGACGCGAATCCGCCGATCAACGAGACCGGACACAAACCCTTGCTGCCAAACTTCCCGTACCTGCCCGGTCCCAACTAGCATCGTCGAGGTGGCGCTCCCGTCGCACACGGGGGCGCCACCCGTCTTCGAGGAGACGTATGGTCATTAACCGCACCGCACACGCGCGGCACATCGGCATGGTGACAACGCCCCGGGCGCGCCTCGTTCTTGGGGCGGCGGGAATCGTCATCCTGGCGGCGACCTTTGCCGCGCTCGACTGGTCGCGGGCGAGGATGCCCAGGGAGCGCGGGCCAGTCGACGACGTGTACCGGTATCCGTTCGAGCGCACGACCCGAGGACGGGCGACGGAGGTGCTCGAGCAAGAGATCGCGTTTTACCAGAAGCGGATTCAACGCGACGCGGAGGGAGGTCTGGACCTCGCTTCGCTGGCGGGCGTATATCTGAAGAAGGCCCGGCTGACCGGGCAGACCCATTGGTACCTGCTCGCCGAGCACGCGGCGCGCCGCTCCATCGCGAATCTGCCCTTCTACAACGATGGCGCGGTGCTCGCCCTGGCAAAGGTGGCGGAAGCCCGCCATGACTTCGAAGAGGCGATCCGCCTCGCACGGTCTGTGGCGGCGCGCGAGGAAGCCTTCGCCATCATCACGAGCGCTTCGCTGGCCATGGGGCGTCTGAATGATGCGGCCTCAGCCGCAGATACGCTGGTGGCGCGAGCGCCCACCCTCAGCAGCTATGGCCTGCGTGCGCTCGTGCATCTGGCCAGGGGAAGGGATGTGAAGGCGGACGCGGATTTCCGGCGGGCCCTTGCTGCCGAGCAGCCGGGGGAACAGGGTAGTTCGGCGTGGGTGCGGACTCTGATGGGGCGGTCCAGCATGCGGCGCGGCCGGGTGACCGATGCGCGCGAGTTGCTGGCGGAGGCGCTGCGCATCCTGCCCCAATATGCCCCGGCGCTGATCCATCTGGCTGAGCTGGAGACCAAACTCGGCCGGTATGTCGAGGCTGAACAGATGTACTGGAAAGTGCTTGCGGTCTCGCCGGGTGCTTCGTACCCGCTGGTGTACGACCACGTCGCGATGCAGGGGCTGGCGCGAGCCAGGGCCCTGCAAGGTGACCGAGATCCGGCGGAAGCGCTGTGGAGCAAGGCCGAGATGATGATTCGCGGCCACCTGAATGCCTTTGGCCATCGGCGCGAGCTGGCCCGGCTGCTGTTGGAACGCGGGCGCGGCGCCGATGTCGCGGAAGCGTTATCGCTGATGCAAATGGAGGTGCGCGTCCGGCGCGATGCTGAGACGCTTGACATCTTCGCCTGGGCCCTCTCTCGTGCGGGGAAGTGGAGGGAGGCGAACGGTGTGGTGCGCGAGGCGATTGCGACGGGCGTAAGAGACGCCGCGTTGTTCCACCGGGCGGGCGTCATTGCGCAGGCGCTCGGCCGCCCTCGCGCAGCCGCTCATTGGCTCGGGTTGGCCCACCAAACAGACGCGATGTTCGACGAGCGCCTGTGGGCGCTCGGCCTGAGGTGAACCCATGAAGCGCTCGATCATGTTCGTGTGGCTCATCATCCTTATTGGCGCCGGCGTGGCGCCGGCATACGGCCACTGGGCCGATCTGGCCGTTGCCGAGATCACCGTGGAGGACGCCTCGGTGGTGATAACGCTGGTGCTGCCCACGGGGTTTGTCGCGGTGGCCGACAGTGACGGCGACGGTTGGCTATCCGTGGACGAAGTCAGCGCGCATGGCGCGGAGCTTAGTGTGGACCTGAGCAGTCGCATTGTGCTGACGGGAGACGGAGAGCGCAGCCACCCGGTAATCGAGCCTGCGGAGTCGCGACCCCTGGCCAGCGCGAAAGCGACGCCGGCGACGCACAGTACGCTGCGCCTTGTGTATTCCTGGCCGCGCCCCATTCGAGCCTTGACCATTCGCTACGATCTGTTCGTCCCGGGCATCTCAAGCGCGAGCTGTCTTGCCACCATCCTCCAGGGGGGCAGCATGCGCAGCGTCGTCTTCACGCCGGACCAGCGTGAAGTCTCTCTCATCGTCGGAGACCTGTCGCGATGGAGCGACGCACGAGGATTCACGGTACTGGGGATCGAGCACATCCTCAGCGGGTACGATCACGTCCTCTTTCTGGTCAGCCTGCTGCTGGTCGGCGGCAGCCTGGCGCGGGTCTTCAAGACGGTCACCGCCTTCACCGTCGCGCATTCGCTGACGCTCTCGTTGGGCGTACTCGGCCTGGTGCAGCTGCCGGGACGATGGGTGGAGAGCGCCATCGCGCTCAGCATCGTCTACGTCGCGGCCGAAAATATCTGGCGCGCCGACGTGCGGTCCAAGGATCGCTGGTGGGTAACGTTCGTCTTCGGACTCGTACACGGACTGGGGTTTGCGGGAATCCTCACGGAGATGGCGTTACCACACACGGCGCTCGCCATCTCGCTTGCGAGCTTCAACATTGGTGTTGAACTCGGGCAGATCGCCATCGTCGTTATCGTCTTCGGGCTGTTGCATCTTGTTAAGACCTGGCGCGGTGAACATGCGGTCCGGCGATGGGCTTCAGTCGGTGCGATGTCGGCCGGGCTGATCTGGTTCATTCAGCGCGCCTTTTTGGAAGTATAGACGCTGCCAAGTTCCTGCTTCCGCCCGTCTAGTGCCCCCTCGATGATCCGGCAGACAACGGCTGACTCACCCCGTCGATCGCTCGCCGTGGCCGCGTCTCTAACCTGCACAAGCGTCTTCCGGAGCAAGCGAAGCTCCATGATCGCGCGGTCGATGTCTCGGATGTGTGTACCCACCAACTGCAGTACCTTGTGGCAGGGTTGGGTGCCATTACTCTCCAGATCTATGATCTGTTTGATCTCTTCGAGGCGTAATCCGAGGTTCTTCGCGCGGTGGATGAAGTGCAGCACGGCGATGTCGCGTTGCGAGTAGGTGCGGTAGCCCCCCGCAGTCCGCCGCGCCGGCCCAAGCAGCCCGCGAGCCTCGTATAAGCGGATCGCCTTCGGGGTTAGGTCGGTGCGCTTCGCCACCTGACCGATTGTGAGTTCTGGACTGATATTCTTGTCCATGGCGGCCGTATTATACACTTGACATTGCCCTAAGGTCAAGGTTGTACATTTGCTTGCACATCACGCGGATAGACATGACGTGCGGAGGTGAAGTTTCCGATGGAGCAAGTCGTTCTTCAGATCAGCGGCATGGGATGCGGTGGCTGCGCGCAGCGGATCCAGATGGCGCTGTCCCGGCTTGGGGGCGTTCGCAATAGCTCGGCGGACCATCGCAGCGGCGAGGTTCGAGTGGTGTACGACCCAAGTCGCACCTCGTCGGAAACGGTGCGTGCCTGCATCGTGCAGTCGAGCTATGAGGTGTCGAGATGAGCATAGCCATTCGAGAACCGACGGCTGCCGCCCCGTATTGGGCTGAACAGCTGCCTGGCGGGCGGGCGCGTTTCAGAGCCAAGATCGGCGGGCTGCATTGCTCACTGTGCACCAGCACGATCGAGAAGGCGCTCGGTCGCCGGCGAGGCGTAAAGAAGGTCGCCGTCAGTCTTACTCATGAGCAGGCTTTGGTCGACTATGACCCTGCACAGGTTCGGCCAGAGGAGCTGCTTCAAACGCTCCGAGAGATCGGCTACACGATTCGGGATCCGCGGAAACTGCGCCCGTTCGAAGAGGAAGAGGCGGAACTCGTTCGCGAGAGCTGGCGACTCGTGACCGCTATCGGCTTCAGCGTGGTCACGATTGGCCTCATCACGCGGCTGATGAGCGCTGCTTCGTTGGCCATCCCTGCGGTCACGGGAGTCAGTCTGATCGCAGTCGCTGTCCTGCTGTTGAAGGGCCAAGGAACGGCGAGGGCACTTCCCGGCGCGCTCGGTCTCAGTGCCCTCACCATTGCTGCCCTTATCGTTAACATGCGAGGGCTGCTCGGCAACGCAGCGCCCTGGGTGGTGGGTGTGCTTGCCCTCATCGTCGTGTTCGGACTGGCCTGGCATATCTTGGTCATGGCCGTGCAGTCCCTGCGACGAGGGATCCTCAATCAACATGTCTTGCTGGAAATGGGCGCGTTCGCTGGCATCGTCGGCGGTGTGATCGGCCTCGTCTTGCAATCCCCAGCCTACCCGACCGTGCCGTTCTTTGCAGTTTCAGTGTTGATCATGAACTATCACATTTTTTCAGAGTTCCTCTCGCTGTTGGTGAAAACCCGAAGTTCTCAATCGGTCAGGCGGCTGCTAGCGCTGCAGGCGGAGACTGCGCGGGTGCTCCGGGGAGGTCAGGAACGGGACGTTCCCATTGAGGAGGTGGTTGTTGGCGACCTGGTGCGGATTCGGCCCGGAGAACGCATCCCGGTCGATGGCGTCGTGTTCACCGGCCACTCAGCGGTCGACGAGTCCTTTGTCACGGGCGAGCCGATTCCGGCGGAAAAGACGGTGGGTGATCCCACCATCGGCGGTTCAATCAACGGTGCGGGCACGCTCGTCGTGGAGGTTTCTGTCGTCGGGGAGGGGACGTTTCTTCAGCAAGTCATCCGCCACGTCGAGGATGCGCGTGCGCTGAAGCCTGGTCTGCTCCATCTTGTCGACCGCATCCTGGTTGTCTATACTCCCGCTGTCCTAAGCATCGCAGGCCTCTCCCTACTCGGGTGGACGGTGGGCACATGGCTTCTCACAGGGCAGATGGATGTGCAACGAGCCGTCTTTGCCGCATTAAGTGTGTTGGTTATGGGGTATCCGTGCGCTGTGGGTATCGCTGCTCCGCTGGCCATTGTGCGCGGGGCGGGCGCTGCTGCCGATCAGGGCATCATCATGCGCACAGGCGAAGCGTTCCAAGCTTTTGGGTCTGTGCGGTACATCGTGCTGGATAAGACGGGAACGCTGACCGAGGGTCGGCCCACCGTTCAAGAGGTTGAAGCCCTCGGCGACCCCAACGAAGTTCTTGCCGTCGCCGCAGCCGCAGAATCTTCTTCAGAGCATCCACTCGGCCAGGCAGTCCTCAATGAGGCCCTGGCACGAAGCGTCCCCTTGCTCCAGGTCGAGGCATTTGAAGCCTTCCCCGGGAGCGGTGTCGCCGCAACCATCGGAGGTGCTCGCGTCATGGTTGGACGCCCACAATTCCTTGAGGAAGCTGGAGTCGACGTTTCCCCCCTCTCTACCCGTATCCATGAACTCGAGGCGGCGGGGCACACGGTCATTGCGGTCAGCCGAGGCAAGCAGTTGCTCGGCGCCATCGCCCTTGGGGACAGGCTGCGACCCGATGCAACCGCCACCGTAGCTGGCATTCGCAAGACCGGCCTCGTCCCAGTCCTCGTGACCGGCGATAACCCTCGCGCCGCTGAACGGGTGGCGCGGCAGCTTGGGATCGAGGAAGTGCACGCCGGGGTATTGCCCGGCCAGAAGGCCGAGATCATCCGCCAGCTTCAAATAGCAGGGCGTGTCGCCATGGTCGGCGATGGGATCAATGACGCGCCGGCACTCATGCAAGCTGATGTGGGTATTGCGATGGGCCGTGGCACTGACATTGCCATCGAGTCGTCGGACATCATTCTCGTCCGCGACCGGCTGGAGTTGGTGCTCGTGGCGCGCGAAATCAGCCTCCGTAGTTATCGGAAGACAAAGCAAAACGTCGCTCTCGCGTTCCTGTTCAACGGCATCGGCGTCCCTGCGGCGACGACAGGCCTCGTGTACCCGGTGTGGGCAATGGCCGCCATGGCCCTGAGTGTGACAACAATCTTCATCAACTCGATTGGCGACCGGCCGACCCTCCTCTTTGAAGCATTGCGGAGCGTTGGCAAGACTATTCCACAAGAGGAGCTCAAGGCAGCTTGATGGGTGGTGCGAGACGGGGAGTGATGGAGCTTATGAAGACTTGGGCCTGGGGTCCGGTCTGCAATGCGTGCACTGCTGGCGTTTCTGTGGTCTGCATGAGCAGCATGGTGGCTTCCCTGACGGCCACAGCTGTTGGAGGAGTAGCGGGAATGGCCGGTATGGAGAGCATGGCGACGACCGAACGATCCTCTGGTCTCCTTTTCCTCCCCAGGCTGTTTGACCGCCTCGGTCTTGGGTTCCTGAACCAGCTCCCCAATGCCATCCTCCAACCCCTCCTCATCGTCCTCCTCATGGCGAGCGTGGGCGCCGCGTTTATCACCTATCGAAG
>Ga0209853_1000359_pt1 | contig 12764 bp, 12 predicted proteins | sample GWRWS1_30_40_FD_187224 | JGI IMG/M metagenome (GOLD analysis project Ga0209853, IMG submission 187224) | Riverbed sediment microbial communities from areas with vegetation nearby in Columbia River, Washington, USA - GW-RW S1_30_40 (SPAdes)... | ecosystem: Environmental > Aquatic > Freshwater >...
AGCAGGATGCCTTTCCCCACTACTGTCACCTCCGGCGCATTTGTGACAAAGCAAAGTCCCCGGGGCCATCTTACCCCGGGGACTCTGCGACAGCAAGTAGAGTCAGGCTACCAGGAGGTGTCGATCTGCAGCCGGTACCGGTTGGTCGAGGCGGCGCCGCTGCGGAGCTGATAGCGGAACTGCGCCGTGACGGCCGTGGTGATCAGGCTGAAGAAGCCGACCTCAAGTTCGGTCTGCGTCGCACCACTGGAGATGATTCTGCCGGACTCGTAGTTGACGTAGGGCCGGAACTGCGGGCTGAATGTCAACTGCAGCCGCGCGCTCCAGGCGTTGTAGTCGGCGGTGTTGGCGATGGCGAACATGTCACTGCCGCCGCGGAAGGTCGGGGTCCAGACCGTCGGATACTGCTTGTACTGGAGGCGAAGCGACGGGGCGAACGTCATCATCCCCGTCAGCTGAGCCAGGTTCAACGTCGCGTTGACCTGGTAAGCCGTTTGTGCAGCGCCGCCAGACGGCGTGAAGTTGGCATACTCAGCCGCGAGCGTAACGCCCGGGATGAGTCCGCCGCTCACATCCACCGACCAGCCGTTGTGCGCAACGTTCGGCGTCGGCGAGGTCTGGTTATGCCGCTCGCTGTAGAGGTTCACGCCGAAAGTCCACCCGGGCAGCAGTCCCAGCGCGACGCGAGCCATCAGCAGCGACACCTGCGCTGTGATGTCGGCGTTCGCGATATGGGTGAATCCTGCGGCCTCGAAGTTGACCGGACCAAAGGCTCCGGTGATCTTCAGGCCGTCGATTCCCTGGGAGTTGCCACCGTTGATGGCGACCGCTGCCTCGTTGAAGAGCAGCCCGACCGGACCCATGCGGTAGGTCTGCCGGCCGAGGCGCCAGCCAAACCCGAAGGCTCTGGCGTCAAGGTACGCCCGGTCAAAGGATGCACCGGGGGTCGGATAGGTCGTGAGACAGGACGTACAGGGAGTTGCGTTCCCTGCGATCGGTGTCTCGAAGGCGAAGATGCCACCGTCGCCACTGTCCAGCAGGAGGTTGACCGTCACAGACGCTGTCGAGCTGGCCTGCCCGGTGAAGGTCAGGTTGAACAGCCCGAAGGTGTACGGCGCCCCTGGGGCCAGGTTGTTGGCCTGGTAGCGGAAGAAGGTGAAGCCGGTCACGCGGGTGTTGTCCACCCTCGCACGCAACGCGGCGAGTTCCTCCTCTACGGCGGTGACTCGCACGCCCAAGGCGGCGAGTTCTGCGCGGAACTCGTTGACGAGCCGCTGCAGGGTCTGAATGTCCGCCCGTCCCACCTCAGCCGGCGGAATTTTCGTCGGCGGAGCTGCGGGCGGAATCTTGATGGCCTCGACACGGGCCAGGAGTCTGGCCACGACCATGGCCATCTCATAACGGGTCATCGCCCGATCGCCCTTGAAGGTCCCGTCGGGATAGCCCTCGACGATGCCCTTCGCGGCCAGTTCTGCAATCGCGTCGAACGCCCAGTGATCCGTGGGCACGTCCGCGAAGGGCTGGCTAAAGGCGGGGGAGATGAGGCCGAGCACGAGCGTTGCTGCAATGGCAAGTGCGACTTTCCTCATTGTGCTCGTTACCCCCTTGAGTTGGGTGGTTCCGAGCGTCGGACCATCTGCGCGGTGAGTGTTCGTGTTTCCTCGCCGTCGCCTCTGGTCTCCCGCCCGTTGTCCCCTACCGCCCGCTCCCCCGTAATTCAGGACGCAGCCGCTCGCGGATCGTGAACTCCATCCCTCCTTTCCCCGCGGCCTGCCGCACCTGGACCCAATGAGGCCCGGATGGCGGGTAACAGCTGTGATAATTGAGAGCGATTGTCCTTAGAGTCGCAGGTCTTTCCTTGGTCGAGCGAAGGCGATTCAACTGCCTCGCCGTCCAGTTTGGTATACGCTGCCTTTTAAGGCGATTCCTCCTCTTTCGGGGAAGTTCCATAGAGCTTTCCGGACACCCCTCCCTGGAGATACCGGCGCCCCATGACGATGGCCGCGTAATCGTCATATGGGACCGCGGGAAGCTGCATGGAGCGTGGGACAAAGCGGCGCCACCCTCGGGGCGGGTGATCGGCAAAGTAGAGGCGACGAGCGTCGAGCGTCGTCCCTCCCTCTTCGACCGCCACGACGGACACCATAGGGAAGCTCCGCATAACCACACGGCGCACGTTCGCGCCCCCGGTCCGGTCACCCACCAATACCAGCTCAATGTGATGCCGTTCCAGCCAGGCACCAACAATGGGAACCAGATCCACAGTTGGAACGACGGCGTGCCCGAGCACCGACGAATGACTCAGCACGGCGATGCCGCATTTATCGACACCGGGATCGATGACGAGGATCGCAGGATCACCCATTATCAAGGAAGGACAAAGCGTACCGGGATGACCACCCAGGCGTCGATTGCGACTCCGTCCCTCGTGGCGGGCTGGAAGCGCCAGGAGGACGCGGCCTCCACCGCGGCGCCGTCGAGCGCAGGGTTCCCCGATGACTGGGTGATCGTGATGGTGCCCACGGTGCCGTCGGCGCGCACGAACAGCCTGACCACCACACGGCCTTCGGAGGCCAGAAGGCGCAGCTCGGGCGTGACCAGCGATCGATCAACAGCAAGGGCGTACCCGTCACTAGGGTAAGCCGCGGACGGGTTGAGGAGAATAGGAGGCGTCAGAGTGGGCGCGGGGGCGGCCGCTGGGGGCGCTTCTGCAGCCGGTGGCGCTGCCGGGGCCGGCCCCTCACCTGGGACCGACTTCCCGCCTGCTGCCGAGCCCGTACCCCTGGTGGACGGTCCCACCTGCCTCTCACTCGAAGAAGGCTCCCGACGCCCAGGCTGCAGTTTCCCTGCGGCCAGCTCCTGACTTCCAGACGCCAGTTGAGGTCGTGACGGAGGTAGGGTTGCATGTCGCTGCTGAGGTCGAAGCGCCGGCCGTGGGTAATCCCGGCCTGGAGCACGGCCCGTCCGACGGTTTTCGGATGGGTCTCCAGGGCGAGAGCGTGCAGACCCGATTTCCTCATCCGCGCTGGGCGCGGGAATGTGCATGCTCGACGCCTTGAATTTCGCAGGAGTACTGGCGTGAGGCATACACACCAGGAACAAAGCGACAAGTGTTGCGGTCGGGGCAGCCAGCCAGATCCATCGCGAACGCATCGCTCTAGTATCGCCTGGAAGCGCTCACGAACACCGTTCTGCCCGGTGCCGGGTACCCCTTTACTGCTTCATACGAGGCATCCAGAAGGTTGTCGATCCCGACAATAGTGACCCAACCCGTCGGCGACTCACGCTGATAGCGCAGCGCAAGATCGAAGTACCCCGGCATCACCAGCGGCACGGCCGGAAAGACCGAAAAGTCCATATCCGGTCGCGGACCGACGTAATTCCCGAGGAGCGTAAGACCGGATCCTACCCCCAGGTCATAGGTGAGCGCGGCATACGCCATGAAGCCCGGAACACGCGGCAGTCCCGCTCCTGTCGCTCGATCCGTTGCCTGTTGAGCGGTGACGTTGAGCCTTCCCGAGAGCGCTCCCGTGAAGCGACCTCTCAATTCGGCCGAGGCGCCGCGGATTGACGCTGAACCGATGTTCTGCGGGGGACAGCCGCCCGAGATGAGATCAGTCGCCTCCGAGGCGAACGCGGAAAGGCTGATGATCGTCGTCGGGGAGGTTCGTTCAACCGACGCCTCGGCGGTCCAGGCGCTCTCAGGCCTGAGCGAAGAATTGCTGCACCCGGGGAAGTAGAGGTGGAGATACGTTGGGCCTCGGAAAGTCCGCCCCGCGCCCAGGCGCACCCGGAGCTGATCGTTTACGTTGACGACGATACCGGCTCTGGGATTGACAGCCATTCCGTAAGTGGAGTGCGCGTCCACACGGACCGCGAACGACGCCAGGCTGCGCGCCGACAGGGCGGCATCGTATTGAAGGTATCCGGCGCCGAGCGCAGCGTCGCGGATGATCGATGTACCGAACACGAGGGCATCGAGACGCTGCCGCTGCATCTCCAGGCCTCCGACCAGCACACGTCCGGGCGCGAGCTCCCATTGCCGCTGAACCTCTCCGCCGATGATCGATGACGCGTACGTGCTGGTGCCAAATGGAGAGGAGAAGCCCAGGCGCTCCGCGATATAATAGACTCGTCCGCGCGCGGGATCGGCCCCGGCCCCCCATTGCGACTGCAGGATCGTGCGGACCAGAGACTGCCGGTCCTGAGGTGTCGGCATCGCGACATCCCCAGGAGTGCCCAGATCCATGCGGGTGTAGTGTACGTTGATGCGGACGGCGGAGCCGAAATTCAGCCCGGCGATCGCCGTCATCGTCGCGGCGTCGCTGTTTGGACGCAATCCATCGGCCCCGGCCGACTCAAGCGAGACGGCGAGGCCTCCGGTGCCCGCAGAAAGACGCAGTCCGCGTTCACCGACTCCCGCCGTGCGCGCGGCCACCAAAGTTCCCGCCTCGCCGCCCGTCACAATGTTGATGACGCCACCCACGGCGCCGCTCCCGGAGATGGCCCCGAATGCACCGCGCAGGACCTCGATCCGTTCAACGCCGACGGTCGAAATGGCGCTGAGATCCGCCTGGCCGAGCGCGATGTTGTTGATGGGGACACCGTCCAGCAGCACCAACACCTGACCGGGACCGAACCCTCTGATGCTCGGTTCGGCGAGACTGCCGAATCCACCGTAGGCCCTGACGGTCGTCTCCGGGACGAGCCGCAGCGCGTCTGCGACGGTGCGCGCGCCGAGCCGTTCGAGCTCGGCTCGTGTAATGACTGTGACCGACGCCGGCGTCGATCCGGCGGACTGCGGTCGCCGGCCGGGCACGATGATCTCTGGAAGCTCGAAGACCGGGGGATCCTGAGCGAAGGCCTGCACCACGAACAGGGGGACCAAACAGAGAAACAACCAGAAGCGCATGCCGCCCACCTCTGCCTCGAAGGCGTGTGGCGAGTGGTGCGGGCAGGTCTTCTGGCTCCCGGATCATTGCGCCCTCCGGCCTTCCCAGGCGAACCCAGTGGCGTCGTTGGAGGGCCTCACCGGTGACAGCGGCGGGACCGCGCCGGATTTGCACCGGACTTCCCTTTTCGGCTCCGGTGAGACCGGAGCCACCTCGCACCGTTGCGTTTTTCTTCGGCGGGGGGGCGCGGATTCCTACGCGAGTTTTCGGATCAGCGCGGAAGCACGAACGAGACGGCCAGCGGGCCGGAGGTGAAGATGTCTTCGGAGGCGACGACCTGGACGACGACGATCCCGCGCGCCTGGGCAATCCGGGTGACGGCGCTGCGGTGGTTGTCGACGTCGATGAAGGCATTGGGCGGCGTCGTCACGATCGTTCCGGGCGGCGGCAGGACCTGGCCTCGAGCCAGCCGCGCCGCCTGATCCGCCACCCGCAGCAACTCATGCCCCACCTTCTCCCGGCCCTCACGGCCGTCGATGCGCGCACTCACCAGCACGGCGCCTCGGGCGTAGACGCGCTGATTATCGAACATCTGGACAAACACCGGCAATGGCTCCCCGCGCAGGGTGTTCTGGCTCGCCACGAGGCGGAAGACGGTGGAGGTGTCGCGCTGGTCCACGAGGTTGACGACGGCGTCCCAGCTCAGGTTCGGCGGCGTAAGCTGCAGCGTGTTCCCGGCGGAATCCGGGCCGATGCCGTTCTCGCGGGCCAGCTCCGTAGCGCGCTCGACGACCGCCAGCACCCGTTCCCGTACAATCCGGGTGGGCTGAGCGCCGTCGATGACGTCGCGCACCACCTCCTGGTTCGTGAGGTAGGCGATGTCTCCCAGCGCCAGCTGGCGCAGCCGGTCCTCCTGTTTGCGGATCTCGCCCTCCAGGCGCCGCGTCTCGCGCAGCACTTCATTTAGACGGAACAGTGCGACCCGCGCTTCCTGAGAGAGCGCCAGGACGACAAGGAGCGTCGTTACGGTGATCAGCATGCCGGTGAGTACGGTGAACACCTGCGCAGTATAGCGGGGACGCATGCCGAGCAAGGAGAGCCGCCGTCGCCCGATGTTGCGGCCGACGGCGTTGCCCACGATCGCAATCGCCCCACTGAGGACGATGAGGACGGGGATCAGGAGTGCGCCGAGTTCCATGTACGTCCTTTCAATCTCAACGTCAGGAGCAGCCTCACATAGTCCACGATCTCCGCGGCGGAAAGTTTGCTCGCCCCGTGCTCTCGGTCCACGAAACGGTACGGGACCTCGACCACGCGCGCCCGCGGGTGGGTGGCCAGGATCTCCACCAGCAGTTTGTAACCGATCCCCATGTAACGGGCCTGCGTCATCAACTCCCGGCGCACGGCAAAGAACCCCGAGAGGGGATCGTGCACGCGCAGCCCGAGCACGACGCGGGCCAGCCAGGTGGCGGCGCGGCTCGCCGCCCTCCGCCGCCAGGGCCAGGCCTCGATGCCTCCACCCGGCATATAGCGAGACGCGACGGCGACGTCCGCGCCCGAACTGACCCGGGCCGCGAGTTCAACCAGGAGTTCCGGCGGGTGCGAGAGGTCGGCGTCCATCACACTGACAACGCCTCCCCGCGCCGCGAGCGCTCCGGCGAGGACGGCGGAGGCCAGCCCCGCTTTGCGGTCCCGATGCACGACGACGATCGGCAGCGCGCGCTCCCGGGCAAACCGCTCCGCGAGATCGCCCGTGCCGTCGGGCGATGCGTCGTCCACCACCACCACCTCGATGGGGAGACGCCGCTGCAGTTCCCGCAGCCGCGCCAGGAGTCGCGGCAACGAGTCCCGCTCATTATACGTGGGGATAATCACGGAAAGGGTCATGGACACGAAGTGTTCCGGACCTCAACGGCCACGAGATCCTCCGTCGTGATGAGACGGGTGGCCGGGAACTGCTGCAGCTCGCCCATCTCTTCAGGTTCTGTGACGATGATCATCCGCGGGTGGGAGCACCGCATCTGCCTCAGCATGCGGGCGTCATCCACCCAATCCACCCTGTGATTCGTGTAGAAAAGCAGCGTCTGGTAGCTGCTGATGCGATATCCCACGAGCGGTGTCTCGGGGGTGAGGCGCGCGCGCACCGCTGCGGCCACCTCCTTGATCGGCCGGCGCGCGTCGATCATCGGGAGGGTGCCGAACACCAGAATCCCCCCAAACACCCACATCGTCGCCGCGAGCATGACGAAGCTGGACACGGGACGGCGCAGCAGGTAGAGTCCGGCCGCAGCCAGCACCCACGCGCCCAGGACAGTCGCGGCGATGATGAGGTGCCCCTGCAGCGCGGCCAGCGCGGCGGGGTACTTCAAGCGGGCAAACGCAGCGATCTCTCCGGCAAAGATGAGCAGGGCGACGGCCGTCCCGACAAATGCGGCGCGGATCCTGATGGCCGCCCCGCGCTCCCCGTCGAATGCCGCGTGCCACATGGCTGCGATGCCGAGCGCCGCCCATGGATAGACGGGAAGCACGTAGTTGGGCAGCTTCGTTCCCGCCACGGAGTAAAATACGATGGTGATGGCCATCCAGAGCAGCACGAGCAGGCTGCCCTCTTCACGAAGCCGCCGCACATGATGCGGCAGCATCGCCAGCACGAATGCCGTCCACGGGAACGCGCCCACCCCGAACACCGGGGCGTAGTACCACCATGGACCTGACTGTCCCTCCACGACGCCCAAGAAACGGTTGACCGTGTAATAGCCGATGACGGTGCTGATGAACGGCGCCCCGTGGCGCACGGCCTCGATGATGTACCAGGGCATCGCGATCGCGGCGTACACCGCGGCGGGGCCGAGAATCGGGGCACGCCACCGGAAGCGTTTCCAGCGGATGATGAGATAGACGAGGGCGACGAGCGCCGGCAGCAGCAGGGCGATCGGCCCTTTCGTCAGTGTCCCCAGCCCGGCCCACACGGCGGCGTAGTATGCGTGAGCCCGGCTCACATCGTACAGTGCCCGAAGAAACGCATAGAACGTCAGCAGCATGAAGGTGACGAGCAGGCCATCGAAGACCGCCAGCCGCGCGTGGGCGAAGTACTGGAATGTGCCGGCGAGCACGGCGGCGCCAAGAAGAGCGGCGCGCCTGGGGAAGAGCAGGCCGCCGAGCAGGTAGGTCGCGTACACGCCGGCGACACCCGCGACGGCCGACCAGAGGCGCGCGGTGAACTCGGTGAATCCGAAGATCCGGCCGGTGGCCGCCACGAGCCACATGTACAGCGGCGGGTGGACGAACCAGGGCGCGCCGTTCACATGGAGCGTGATGGGGTCGCCGGTCTCCAGGATCTCGCGCGCCACCTGCGTGTACTTGGCTTCATCCTGGTCGAACAGGGTGGGGCGCCCGAGCCCGACAAAGAACAGCAGAGCGACGGCACCAAGCAACGCCAGCAGACGGACGTTCATCCTTCGGCCCGCCGCAGCAGCACGATGCCGGCCGCGGCCAGGAGGACATCGGGCAGCCAGGCGGCGATCACCGGATGCATGCGGGCGTTCTGGCCGAGCGTCAACGTGAACGCGCTCATGATGTAGTAGATGACCAGGATGAGGATGGTGAGACCGATCCCGATGGACGAGCCGGAGCGGTGTGGCCGCAGGCCGAGCGGCACCGCCAGCAGCGCGAACAGCGCGGCCGAAGCCGGCACGGCGAACTTCGACTGTACCTCCACGATGTACCGCACCGTGCTTTCGCCGCTGCGGCGCAACAGGCGGATGTACGTGCGCAGCTCGCGGATGGTCATCTCCGATGGGTCACGCCGGGGCAGCGCGATCTCCTTCGGCGTGCGGCGCAACGCCAGGGTGAGGCGGTCGAAGGTGGTGACGACCGTGGTGGCTCCCGTGAACAGACGCAGCGTGCCGTTCAGGAACACCCATTCGCCGCCCAGGTAACGCGCCGTAGGCGCTTCGATCACGCGCTGGAGACGGCCGTGTTCAAACTGGTTGACGACGACGCCCTCCATGACGCCGGTGTCGACGCGGAACCGGCGGGCGTAGTACACCGATTCGATGCCGTCCTGCACCTCGCGAAACAATACGTGCTCCTGCACCGGACTGGCGGGCGTTGCCGCGGCGCGGTCCAGAGCCCGGCGGTACCGATCCTCGGCGCCCGGCACCAGGACCTCGTTGAAGAACAACGTGAGGCCGGTGACGAGCACTCCGGCGGCCACCACGGAGGCCGCAATTCGGCTGAGGCTGATCCCGCCGGTGCGCATCGCGGTAATCTCTTGGCCATCACTGAGCCGTCCGACCGTCATCAGAGCCGAAAGGAGCATAGCCATCGGGAAGCTGAAAGCCAGGAAATACGGCATCCGTAAGGCCAGCAGCTCGAGCGCCACAGAAAGCGGTGCGCCATGCCGCAGCACCAAATTGGCCAGGAAATAGAAGTGATTGATCAAGAGCAACACGCTGAAGATGGCGAGGCCGAACAAGAAGATATCGCGCAGGTAACGCCACAGATACCGGTCGAGGAGGGGGATCGCCATCGTCATGGTGGGGAGATCACATGTTGAACCGCTCGCCCAGGAAGACGCGGCGGACTTCGGGATCGTTGAGGACTTGGTCGGCCGTTCCCTCGCGAATCACCCGGCCTTCGTTGATGATCGTCGAGCGGTCCGTGATGGCCAGCGTCTCGCGCACGTTGTGGTCGGTAATCACGATGCCGATGCCACGGGTGCGCAGGTACCGCACGACATCCTGGATCTCGGAGACGGCCAGCGGATCGATCCCGGTGAACGGCTCGTCCAGGAGGACGTAAGAAGGATCCAACGCCAGGACGCGTGCGATCTCGACTCTCCTGCGCTCGCCGCCGGACAGCACGCGGGCCTTTTGGCGCCGGAGGTGGCTGATACCGAACTCCTCGAGCAGCGCATCCAGCTTGGCCCGGCGCCGCGCGGGAGCCGTCCCATTGCTTTCCAGGACCAGGACGATGTTTTCTTCAACGGTGAGGCCCCGGAACACGGAGGGGTCTTGCGCCAGGTAACCGATCCCGCGCCTCGCGCGCTCGTGGACGGGCACAGTGGTCAGCGGCGCGTCGTCGAGGGACACTTTGCCGCCGTCAGGCCGGACGAGCCCGACGATCATGTAAAAGGTCGTCGTCTTTCCAGCGCCGTTGGGCCCGAGCAGGCCGACGATCTCGCCGCGGGTGACGCGCACCGACACGCCGTTGACGACTGCGCGTTCGCCGTACCGTTTCACAAGCGAATCTGCGACCAGCATCGTGTCGTCGCTCACCGTTCCGGATGCACCGTGACTGAAGCCTGGCCGCTCGCGGTGACCCGCCTGCGGCGCAGATCGGCTGTAATCTCCTCGGCCTTCACCTCATTATGCCCCTGGCGGAGGATCGCGCCGCCGGAGAATACCGCCACGCCGTCGCGGCGGCGAAGCACGATACGCAAGGCCGACCCTGTGATGTCTTCATACGTGAGTCGCGCGGCGCCCTCGGCCACGACCTCGTCGCGTTGACCGAACGCCTCGATTCGATCGCCGGAGAGACTGCCGTCCGGCGAGCTGACCGCCGGAATTCCCGTGGCCAGCAGCCGTTGCTCCTTCCCGAATACTTCGAGACGTCCCGCGGTTATTCGGATGTTCTGACGCGGCTGCGTGGCCACCACACGGACCTCCGCCACCGCGCGCTCCTCCATGATCCAAGCAGTGATCTGCGCCGCCTCGAGCGAGAGTGAGTCATCACTGTAGGTCACTCCTCCGGTGGCGTGCACGATCAGCAGGCGCGTGTCATATGTAATCGACGGCGCGCGCACCGTAATCGGCCCCCGCCGGACGGTAACCGGGTTGCCCCGGAGCGTCCAGAGGCCGGTCCGGTCGTCGAGCTCGGCGTACGAGGCGCCCGTGACATCAACCGGCGGCGCGGCCGCGGAAGCCCAAGCCGCCAGGGTCGCGCACAAGAGCCACAAGATCGCGATTGCAGCGCGCACAGGTCCCCTATTCACTGACGCGTACGACGATGTTGCCTGAAAACTTCGGGTGCTCCAGTGCGGTGTCAGTGCGCAACTCATCTGCTCTGATGGACATCCCGGGCTGCGTCAGGACAACGTCACCCGAGGCGATCAGCGTGCGCTGGGATGCGTCGAACCGGACGCGCGCCGCGCGTAACGTTCTGCCGTCTTGAGATCGGGCGACGACGCCCCCGGAGAGCTCGACATCCTTGGAGGAGATATCGAACACTGCGGCCGGGGCGGAGAACCCGAGCTGGGGCTTCCCGCCGCTGTAGAACTGTCCCGTCACCGCCATCATGATGATACGCTGCCGGTCCCGGTCCACTTCCAGCGTCGTCGCGCGGATGTCCCACATGCGCCGCCCCTGCGGATCCGTTCCGGACAGCCTGGTCCCCTCGATCTGCAAGAACGGTTCCTCAGGCTGCGCCTGTGTCGGCTGAGACGCGGCGGGCGGGGCCGAGGCCTGCGGTGGCTCGCCCGGCGCGGCCCGTTCTCCCCGCCAGCGTGCCCAATTCAGTCCGATGAACCCGCCGGCGACGAGGGCGATGATCAATGAGGCGATCCAGATCCTCTTCATGCGCGTTCCCATCTTACTCCCCGCATCTTTTCGGAGGCAACGTGATCCAGGAGCCGGAGGACCTCCCCCGCCGCGCGGCCTGCAGCGCCGGGTTCGCCGAGATCTCCGGCGACACGCAGCAACTCGGCCCGCATGGCGTCGCGCCGGGCGGGATGACGCAGGAGATCCACCGCCACGTCCGCGATCGCCATGGGTGTCATGCGTCGCTGCAACAGTTCCGGCACGATCTCGCGGCCCGCAAGAATGTTGGGGAGGGAGGCGTGGCCGATCGTGACGACAGATTTGGCGATCATCCAGCTCAGCCACGGGAGGCGATAGACGGCCACCATCGGCACGCCCAGCACCGTGGCCTCGAGGGTTGCCGTCCCCGTCGCGGTTATCAGGAGCACGGCCGACCGCATCGCGTCCTCACTATTTGTCGCTATCCGTACCGGAACGGGCGACATCTTTACACGCGCCTCCACAGCCCGCCGGAGCTCCTGTGCGGGAACCGGCAGCACGAATCGCACCTCGGGGATGCGTTGCAGAATGCGGCCTGCCGCATCCAGCATGATGGGCAGGTGCGCGTTGATCTCCTGATGCCGGCTGCCCGGCAGCAGGCCGACGACCGGCGCTTCTTCCGGGATGCCGAGGCGCCGCCGCGCCGCCGCGGGATCCAGAGCGCGCTGCGTCAGATCCACCACCGGATGCCCAACGAAGACCACATCGCCACCCGCCGCCTCGAACGCCGCGGCCTCGCGCCGCAGTGTGGCCAGAAGCCGCATCCCCAGGCGCGCGACCTTTCGGGCGCGCGAGCCTTTGCGGACAGACACCATCGGAGGAAAGTAGTAGGCTACCGGCACGGTTCCGTGAAGGCGCTCGGCCAGACGGAGGTTGAATGCCGCGAAGTCGACGAGCAGCAGCACGTCCGGCCTGCGCTCCCGGATCGCGGACTCGACGCGCGCCAGGGCGCGCAGGTAGGTGGGCAGCCGCAGGAGGGGATGGACGTGCCCGATCACTCCCCACGTGGTGCTGTCCTCGAGCAGCCGGACGCCCGAGGCAGCCATGTACGAGCCGCCAATGCCGGTGATCGAGACGGAGGGATCGCGGCGAAGGAGTTCGGCGACGAGCCGGGCGGCCTGCATGTCACCGGATACCTCACCCACGACCACGAATAGCGTGGCGCCCACGGATCGTGCGGGGGTCACGAGGACAGCGGGACTCCGACGATCGTGATTCCGGACCGGTCCGCCAGGGCAAGACATTCGTCCCGATCCAGCAGCAAGGTGCCTCCCGCCTCGACGGCCAGCACGGC
>Ga0209853_1000361_pt1 | contig 12728 bp, 11 predicted proteins | sample GWRWS1_30_40_FD_187224 | JGI IMG/M metagenome (GOLD analysis project Ga0209853, IMG submission 187224) | Riverbed sediment microbial communities from areas with vegetation nearby in Columbia River, Washington, USA - GW-RW S1_30_40 (SPAdes)... | ecosystem: Environmental > Aquatic > Freshwater >...
ACGCGGCGACTGAACCGGGCCTGCCCACCGGCGATCGCGATCACAGCGCCAACGAGGAAGAGGATGAGTGGGATGAGCAGCGCGATGTCACCCAGCACAACTCGCTGCGCTCGTCCGAGGAGGACCGGCAGGCCGCGCGCTTCGGGGAGAAACGACAGCCCGAGCAGCAGCGCCGCGACGACCAGCAGCGCCCCGACACCCTGCCGTCGAGTGGACGAGTGCCTTCTACGTCCCACGCGTTACCTCCCCCATCCGATCAACACGATGACGCCGGCGACGATGCAGTACACTCCAAATCCCGCCAGTTTGCCTCGCCGGAGGGCGGTCAGCAGCCAGCGAATCGCCAGCGCGCCGGAGACGAGCGAAACGAGAAACCCTACAGAGAGCTGCATGGGAGTATATCCTAGTGCCGCCCCCAGCGGCAGGTCTTTCAGGCCGAACAGCCCGGCTCCCGTTACGGCGGGAATGGCCGCCAGAAACGAGAGGCGGGCAGCTTCATCCCCACGCATTCCAACCCACATCCCGGTCGCGATGGTGGTGCCGGATCGCGAAATTCCAGGGATGATCGCGGCGGCCTGCGCCGCCCCGATGGCGAGGGCGTCCAGCGGCCGCGCATCCATCATCGTCCGCCGGCCCCGGTCCCGCGCCAGCAGGATGATGATCCCCGTCAGGATCAACTGCCATGCCGTCCCGCGCAGCGATCCGAACATACGCTCAAAAGACCCGGCGAGCGCCAGCCCGATGGCGGCCGTGATGACCGTGATCAGGACGATGAGCCAGGCCAGCCGGCCGTAGGCGCGCGACGCCTCCGAGCGAGGACGCAGCGGCATGGTCGCCCACCATCCCCCAATGAGCAGCCTGACGTCCTGCCAGAAGAGGATCACCGCGGCGACCGCCGTGCCCAGGTGCAGCACCGCTTCAAGCAGGATCCCGGGGCGTGAAATGCCGAGGAAGGTCTCGGCGAAGATGAGGTGGGCGGTACTGCTGACGGGCAGAAACTCTGTCAGCCCCTGGACCAGGCCCAGGATGACCATATCAAGCACATGCGCGCTCCGTCGAAAAGCACGACGTCAGGTTCGATTCAACCGGGGGTGTTCTGCGCACGCCGTGACCGTTCCTTCCGCTTCATCGGCGGCGCCGCCTGCGCGAGTCTCGCACGCGAGCTCCTGCGGCTGCTCCTGGCGCGGACCAGCTGGCCGAGCTTGAGGAAGTCTTGCTTCAGCGTTTCACGCAATTCCCGGCGGTGGAAGGCAGCCGCCGGATGAAACAGCGGCAGAATGATCCGGCCATCGTGCGCCAGCGCCCGGCCGTGGACCTCTGAGATCTTCCTGTTGGGGAAGAAGTATTCCAGCGCCACTCGACCCATCACCGCAACAATCTCAGGCTGGATAATCCGCAGCTGGTCATCGAGCCAGGCCCGGCACGCCACAATCTCCCCGGCCGTGGGGGCGCGGTTGTGTCCGGGCGGCGGTCCGATGAATGGCCGCGACTTCACCACGTTGGTGATGTACACTTCCCCGCGGCTGAGCCCGACCGAGGAGAGCAACGTGTCGAGGAGTCGCCCCGCCGTTCCTACAAAGGGTTGGCCCTGCACGTCTTCCTGCCGTCCTGGAGCCTCGCCGACGAGCATGACACGCGCGTCAGGGGGCCCGACGCCGGGGACCGCCTGCGTGCGCGTGGTCCACAGGGGACAGCGGCGGCATTTCCTGATCTCTTTGTGCAGCGCCTCCAGCGCGCGGGCTTTCTGCGACGGTGAGGGCACTTCTAGACCGTGGCGACCGCCAGCTCCCTCAGCACCGCCTGAATCTGTTCTCTCTCCTTCGGCGTCGCCTCAACCAGAGGCAGCCTCGGCTTGCCGACGTTGAACCCGCTCATGTTCAGGGCGGCCTTCAGCGGTACCGGGTTGGTCGTGATGAACAGGACCTTGAACAACGGCAGCATGCGCAGGTGCAGCTGCAGGGCTTTGCGCACGTCTCCCCGCTCGTAGGATTTCACCATCTCCTGAATATCTCGGCCGACCAGGTGCGAGGCAACGCTCACCACCCCGGTTCCGCCCACAGACAGGATCGGCAGGGTCAAGCTGTCGTCGCCGCTGTAGATGAGAAACTCTTCCTTGGTCCGCCGGCGGATGTCGGAGGCCTGGTCGAGATTTCCGGTCGCCTCTTTCACCGCCACAATGTTGGGGATTTCCGACAGCCGCTCGATCGTCTCCGGCGCGCAGTTGACACCGGTGCGGCCTGGGATGTTGTAGAGCATGCACGGCAGGCGCGTGGACTCCGCGATCGCCCGGAAGTGCGCGTACAGTCCATCCTGTGACGGCCGGTTGTAGTACGGGTTCACGAGCAGCAGGCCGTCGGCCCCGGCGCGCGCTGCCTCGTTTGACAGATGAATCGAATGCCTGGTGTCGTTCGTGCCGGTGCCGGCGACCACCATCGCCCGGGCCCCGACCGTCTCCTTGACGGTCCGGAACAGCCGGATCTTTTCCTCATCCGACAGCGTCGGCGACTCGCCGGTCGTGCCGGCGATGACAATTCCCTCTGACCCGTTGTCTACCAGGTGCCTGGCCAGCCGGGTCGCCTCATTCCAGTTCACCGCCCCGTGCTCGTCGAACGGGGTGGCCATTGCGGTCAGGACGCGTCCGAAGATCGCCATCAGCAGTGCCTCCTTACCCCTCGGTCTCCTTCTCTGATTCTACCTCTTCGGCCAGCCCGAACTCATCATGCAGCGCCCGGAGGGCCCGGTCCATCTGCTCCCGGCGCACCAGACAGGAAATGGTCGTGTGCGAGTCTGCGGTCTGCAGGATGTCCACCCCGGCGCCGTGCAGCGCGTGCACCACCCGGGCCATCACGCCCGGCCGGCCCCGCATTCCGGCACCGATGATTGAGACCTTTGCGCACTGCCGGCTGACTTCGACGGGGAAGCTGAGCTTGGCCAGAAGGTTGGCCGCCCGATCAACAGCGTCCTCCTTTACCGTGAACGCCAGCAGTTCGGGCAGCAGGTTGATCAAGTCGATACTGATGCCGTTCTCCGCGAGCGTCTCCAGCGCGGCCAGCGGTTTGCCGAGGTCGCTATCCTTGCGCCGGATCTTCAATTGCACCACATCCGGCAGGTGCGCCAGCGCGATGACCGGGCGGCCGTCGATGATCGGCACGCCGAGCTCCTGTCCTTTCATGATCACCGTCCCTCCGTTCATAGTGCCCATGCGTTTGATCACGAGCCGGACGTTATGCTCGCGGCCGATGTCCGCGGCGCGGGGATGGAGCACCCGGGCGCCGAGAGCCGCCATCTGTGAGACCTCGTCGTAGGTGATGCTGCGGATCGGCCTGGCGGTCGGCACCACCTTTGGGTCGGCCGTCATGATACCTTCGACATCTTTGTAGATCTCCACCACCTCGGCGCCGAGGGCCGCCCCGATCGCGACCGCGGTCGTATCGCTCCCCCCCCGCCCCAGCGTCGTGACTTCGCCCTCCGCCGTGACACCCTGGAACCCAGCGACGACGACGACCACCCCTTGCTCCAGGTAGCGCAGCGTCGGAAGAGGGTCGATGCTCAGGATGCGGGCGTCGTTGAATTCGTCGGTCGTGATGATGCGGGCCTGCGCACCGGTGAGCGCGACGGCCGGACACCCTGCCCGCGATAGCGTGTGCGCCAGGAGCGCGGTGGAGATGATCTCGCCGGTGCTGAGCAACAAATCGAGGGTGCGGGGCTGGATGTCTTCACTCACGCCGCGCACAAGGGTGACCAGGGTATCGGTGGCGTAGGGGTCGCCTTCGCGGCCGATGGCGGAGGCGACCGCGACGACGCTCCCGCCGTCCTTTCGCGTCGCCGAAATCTGTTCCGCCACCTGAAGACGCCCTTCCGGCGTCGCCAGGAGGGCGCCTCCGTACTTCTGGACGAGAATTCGCATGGCCGCCTAGGCTCGTGCGCCGCTTCGGACGAGCCCTCTCTGAATCAGATGTTCCGCAATCTGGACCGCGTTGAGCGCGGCGCCCTTGCGCAAGTTGTCGGCTACCGCAAAGAAGGCGAGGTTGCCGGCCTCGTCGGTCCGGATGCGGCCGACGTAGCACGGATCGGTGCCCGCAGCACGCAGCGGCGTGGGATACTGCGCCGAAGAGGGCTCATCCACCACGGTGACGCCCGGTGCTCGCTCAAGGATCCGCCGCGCGTGCTGCGGATCAAGCGTCTGGGCAAACTCTGCATGGACCGCGACTCCATGCGCGACCAGGGTCGGGACACGCACGCAGGTCATTCCCACCGCGAGATCCGGGACGCCGAGCATCTTTCGCAACTCGGCCGCCACCTTCACCTCTTCACTCGTGTGCGCTCCGCGCAGCGAGCCGATGGCGGGAATCAGGTTCATCGCAATCGGGTGTTTGAACGCATGTCCTCGCGGCCGCTCCGGCGGCCGTGAGTTGGCCACCGTCTCCCGCAGTTCATTCCACAACTGCTCAGTCCCCTGCTGCCCTGCCCCGGAGACAGACTGGTATGAACAGGCGATGACCCGCCGCAATCCCGCTTCTCGGTGCAGCGCGGCCAGCGGGACGGCGATCGTCGCGGCAGTGCAGTTGGGATTGGCGACAATCCGCCGTGGTAGATGCGCCAGCGCGTCGCCGTTGACTTCCGGGATCACCAGCGGGACGCCCTCGGCCATGCGGAACGCGGCCGAATTGTCGATGGCGATGACCCCGCGCGCCGCCGCGACCGGCACCCACTCTTCCGCAACGGCGTCCGGGGTGTCGAAGATGGCGAGGTCGAGGCCATCAAAGCGCTCAGGCGCGACGGCGAAGACGGCGCGGCCATCGATCCGCCTGCCGGCCGACCGCGATGAGGCGAGCAAACGCAACTCCGCGATCGGAAAGCGGCGCTCGTCGAGAATGCGCAGGACCTCGCGCCCGACCGCGCCCGTGGCGCCGACAACCGCGATCCGGTATCCGTTCATATCGTCCTTGAAGCGAACTCTACGGGCATCGCGTCTACTTTTCAACTCTCTCAGGCAGCTCCAGCAACTTCTCCAGCCCGTACACGAGCCGGGGCAACGATCCCACGCGCCGCACCGCCAGCAGCATCCCCGGCATGAACGACTCCTCGCTGATCGAGTCGTGGCGGATCGTGAGCGTCTGGCCCGGCCCGCCGAAGATGACCTCCTGGTGGGCCACGAGTCCCGGCAGCCGCACGCTGTGCACAGGGACGCCCTCGGCCCGACCCCCGCGCGCTCCCGGAACCATTTCTTCCTCTTTTACCGCCGGGACGGGCTCCTTCCCGCGGGCCGTGGAGATCAGGGCCGCGGTCTTGACCGCAGTGCCCGAGGGGGCATCCCGTTTACGATCGTGGTGCAGCTCGATGATCTCGGCATGGGGGAAGTACCGGGCGGCCTGCCGCGCAAACTCCATCATCAGCACCGCGCCGATCGCGAAGTTGGGGGCAACAATGGCGCCGATTCGCCGCTCCTCGCAGAGACGGCTCAGGTCGTTGATCTGCTGGGGGGTGATGCCGGTGCCCCCGATCACGGGGGCGACACCGGTTGGGATGGCGACGCGGGCATGATCGACAGCTGCCGCGCCGGGAGTGAAGTCCAGGAGAACATCGACGCCGTTCCGGAGGGTGCGTTCGAGATCCGCGCTGACCGGGACACCGAGCCTGCCCGCGCCGGCAACCTCACCGGCGTCTTTCCCGATGTTGTTGGTTCTGCCGATCGCCCCAACGAGCACAAGATCGGGTTCACGCGCGATGGCGCGGATGGCGGCGCGGCCCATGCGGCCGGCCGCCCCGGCGACGGCGACTCGGACTCGCTCGGCCATGGTTCCTCAGGCCTTGGCTTCGACGTAACTCTCGAACGCGTCCCCCATGGACTTGGCGAGGGCGCCGTCCGATCGGAACGGGCCGATCGCGGCCATCGACAACAGGCGCGGCCGGAAGAGGTCGTTCGCCATACGGCGCAGGTCGTCGGCCGTCACCGCGTCGATCTTCGAGATGAGCTCATCGAGCGTAATCTGCCGGCCGTGGTAGATCTCGGAGCGCGCGAGAATGGACATCCGGCTGCCGGTGCTCTCCAGCGACAGCATCAGGCTACCCTTCAACGACTCTTTCGCCCGGGACAGTTCTGCCCCATCAACCAGCTCAGCTTTCATCTTCTCCACCTCATCCAGCGTGAGGCGGATCACTTCAGGCCCCGCATCGGGGCTCATCCCCGCGTAGATCACGAACAACCCGCCGTCACGGTACGAGGAGCCGTACGATGCGATGGTGTAGACGAGACCCCGCTTTTCCCGGATTTCCTGGAAGAGCCGCGAGCTCATCCCGCCCCCGAGCAGGTGGTCGAGCAGAGAGAGCGTGTACCGCGCCTCGTCGCCCTGCGCCAATCCCCGGGTGCCGAGACACAGGTGAATCTGCTCTGTCTCCTTCAGCCGGGTCGCGACGTCGGCCTGTGGCCGCGGTGGATCCGCGGCGACGGGGGTGACCGGGCCTTCCCACCGGCCCAGGTAGCGGCCGATCACGTCGACGACGTGGGCGTGGTCGATGTCCCCGGCGACCGAGACCACGACGTTGCCCGGACGGTAGAACTGGCTCACGTGTTGCACCAGGTCCTCACGCGTCAGGCGGTTGACCGTGGACAGCGTGCCGATGACGGGGCGGCCCAGCGGATGGCCGTTCCATACCGTCTGGGCGAAGAGGTCCTGGACCAGCTCGTCCGGGGAATCTTCATAACTCTTGATCTCTTCGGTGATCACCTGCCGCTCGCGCTCGATCGCCTCGCCCGCGAACGTGGAGTGGAGCAGCATGTCGCTCGTGATCTCGACCGCCCGCTCGAAGTGAGCGGACAGAACTTTCACGTAGAACACGGTCTGCTCACGGTCCGTGAATGCGTTCATCTGGCCGCCGACCTCGTCCGCGGCCTGGGCGATCTCCAGCGCCGTGCGCTTTGCGGTTCCCTTGAAGAAGAGGTGCTCGAGGAAATGCGAGATGCCGTGCAACGCCGGCGGCTCATAGCGCGAGCCGGCGTTGACCCAGATCCCCATCGCCGCGGTGCGGACATGTGGCATCCGCTCCGTGACAATGCGCAGTCCGGTTGGCAGTACGCTCTTGGCGATCTCGTCGCGCATGGTGGTCACGTCTGCACGGACCCGCAGGTCCGCGCAGGTTCTTGAACCTCTACTGTAAGCGAACGTGGAATCCTCTTGCGCTTATTCGGGGCGCGGGCCGCGCTGGTCGCCCCGGGCGTCGGGTCGGCGACGGCGGTGCCCCCCGCCGCCCTCGGGCCGGTGCCGGCGGTCGTCGCCTCTCGGACCGCCTTCTCGCGGGCGCGGTCGCGCATCCTCGGGTCCCGGGGTGAGGCGTTTGGTCAGGTTGATGCGGCCCATGTTGTCGATCTCTTTCACACGGACCTGCATCTCGTCCCCGACCTTGACGACGTCCTCGACGCGGTTCACCCGCTCGCCGTCGCCCAGCTCGGAGATGTGCACCAATCCTTCCTTGCCCGGCAGCACCTCCACAAAGGCCCCGAAGTTCATCAGGCGGGTAACCCTGCCGGTGAAAATTTCGTTCAGCTTCACCTCGCGCACGATGTCCTCGATCATCTTGATCGCGCGCTTGGCGGCGTCTTCGTCCGCGGAGGCGACGTGCACTTTGCCGTCCTGCTCAATGTCGATCTTCACGCCGGTCTCGGCCGTGATCTTGTTGATCACCTTGCCACCGGGACCGATGACCTCACGGATCCGGTCGGGATTGATCTCGATGGTGATGATCCGCGGCGCGTACGGTGAGAGGTTGGGCCGCGGCTCGGCGATGGCCTGGGTCATCACGTCGAGGATCTTCAGGCGCGCTTCACGGGCTGCGGCGAACGCCTGGGCCATGATCTCCCGCGAGAGCCCCTTGACCTTGATGTCCAGCTGCACCGCGGTCACGCCGGCGCGCGTGCCGGCAACCTTGAAATCCATGTCGCCCATGGCATCCTCGACGCCCTGGATGTCCGTGAGCAGCGCTGTCTTGCCGCGGTCATCGGTGACCAGCCCGATGGAGATCCCGCTCACCGGCGCCTTGATCGGCACGCCGGCGTCCATCAGCGCGAGCGTCGAGGCGCAGACCGAGGCCATCGACGTCGAGCCGTTGGATTCCAGGACTTCGGAGACGAGGCGAATGGTGTATGGGAAGACGCTCTCGTCGGGGAGCACCGCCTCCAGGGCCCGCTCGGCAAGCAGCCCGTGCCCGATTTCTCTCCGGCCGGGCGAGCGCAGCGGCCGCACCTCACCCACGCTGAACGGCGGGAACGAATAGTGATGCATGAAGCGCTTGCGCGTCCGCTTCGTCAGATCGTCGATGATCTGCTCGTCCTCCCCCGTGCCGAGCGTGGCGACTGAGAGGACCTGCGTCTGCCCGCGCTGGAACAAGCCGGACCCGTGGGTGCGCGGCAGCAGTCCGACGGCGGCACGCAGGGGCCGGATGTCCCGCAGGCCGCGCCCGTCCACGCGCCGTGACTCCTCGAGCGTCCGGCGCCGGACTTCGTCCTTGATCAGGAAGGCGACCGCTTCTTCGATCTCTTGCGCGCGGTCGGGATGGGACTGGGCGAACGCGGGGGCGACACGGAGTGTGACCTGGTGCAGGGCGTCCTCACGCATCAACTTTTCCGGGTGCGCCAACGCCTCGCTGACAAGCGGCAGCGCCTGCTGCCGGACCGCGGCCACCAGCTCCTGGTCAACCTGCGCCGGGGGGACCTCGGTCTTCGGCTTAGCGGCAGTGCCCGCCAGTTCGCGCTGCGTGCGGATGATCCGGCGGATCTCTTCGTGCGCGCGGTCGAGCGCCTCAAGGACGCGCTCCTCCGCGATCTCCTTCGCGCCGGCCTCGACCATGACGATCGCGTCGTCGCTCGCGGCAACCACCAGGTCCAGCTGGCCCCCGGCGTCGAGCTGCGTCTGCGTGGGGTTGGTGACGAGCTCGCCGTCGATGAGCGCGACACGCACGGCCGCGATGGGGCCGCTGAAGGGAATGTTGGAGATGGTCAGCGCAGCGGACGCTCCGTTGATGGCCAGAATCGCCGGATCGTTTTCCTGATCCGCGGACAGCACCGTGGCGATGACCTGCACGTCGTTGCGGAACCCTTTCGGGAACAGCGGGCGGATGGGTCGGTCCATCAGCCGCGCGGAATGGATCGCACGCTCACCCGGACGCCCTTCTCGTTTGAAGAACCCCCCGGGGATCTTCCCGGCGGCGTACATCTTCTCTTCGAAATCACAGGTCAGGGGAAAGAAATCGATCCCTTCGCGAGGCCCTTCCGAGGCGGTGGCGGTAACCAGCACCATCGTGTCGCCGTAGCGCACGACGACGGACCCGCCGGCCTGCCGCGCCAGCCAGCCTGTCTCGAAGGATAACTGCCGCCCGGCCACCTCGACCGCGACCCGCTTGATCTCAGACTCGGTCATAACGCCCTCCTTAGAATGATTGCGCACCTCACGTGCTCATACACGGAAAGGAGCGGGGGGTACCCCGCTCCTGACACACTGTGTCTGGCTGCCCCGCCGCTACCGGCGAAGGCCAAGGTTGTCAACGATCTGGCGGTACCGCTGCAGATCGGAGTCCTGCAAGTACGACAGCAGCCGGCGCCGCTGGCCGACCATCTTCAACAGCCCTCGCCGGGAATGGATGTCCTTCTTGTGAGCCGTCAGATGCTCGGTGAGCTCGTTGATCCGCTCGGTCAGCAGCGCGATCTGCACTTCGGGGGAGCCGGTGTCGGTCTGATGCCTGCGGTGTTGGTCCACGATCTCAGTCTTTTTCACTTTGGGTAACGCCAACCCACTCCACCTCCATCATAGATCAAGGCCGAGCGGCCGTCGGAGGAACGGACCTCCCAGCCGGACTATCAACACATAATGTTAGCACATCTATTCCTCATTTTCCCATTGCGGATTCCAGGCGATCTCCCACAAATGACCATGGCCAAGCGAGGCATCACCGTCAATGCGATCAGCCCAGGGTGGACGGAGGATAGTGTGTTGAACAGTCTGCCTCCGCAGGGTCAGGAACTAATCCGGGGCTGGCACAGGCGAGGTTGGACGCCGATGGGCCGGCTGGGAACCCCGGCTGATGTCGGGAACGTGGCCGCGCTCCTGTGTTCTCAGGACGCCGGGTGGATTACCGGGCAGGTGATCTTCGCAGACGGAGGATCATCTCTAATGAACGTGGAGGTTCCGCCAGAAATACAACTCGGCTAGCTTACTCGGTCCGGACCTAGTTACATCACGTTCGATGATCTAAATGGGCTAGCTCAAACGGCTCCAAATGGTGCCGGCGCCTCCACATGCGCCAGCAGGCGCGCGGTCTCCGACACATCCTCGCGCATCTGGCGGATGAGCGCCGCCTCGGAGGCGAACGCAAGCTCGTCCCGCAGGCGCTGCACGAAATGCAGCTCCAGCGTTTCGCCGTACAGGTCGCCTGAGAACTCCAGCAGGTATGCCTCCACTACCAGCGCGCCCGGGCCGAAGGTCGGTCTCGTGCCGATGCTCACCGCCGCCTGATGCAGGCCCCGTTCCGTGCGGGCCATGGCGGTATAGATGCCGGTGCCTGGGATGAGCTTCTCCTCCGGCAACGACAGATTGGCGGTGGGGAAACCCAGGGTGCGCCCACGTGCGTCGCCCCGTTGCACCGTCCCGCGCAGCGTGTACCAGCGTCCCAGGTAACGGGCGGCTTCCGCGACATCGCCCGCACGCAGAAGCCGCCGGATCAAAGTGCTGCTCACCAGCGCGCCGCCGACGCGCACGGGCGGCACGATGTGCACCCTCACGCCCTCGGCTTCCGCCCAGCCGCGCAGCAGCTGGACGGTCCCGGCGCGGTCGCGTCCAAAGGTGTAGTTGGAGCCGCAGACCACATCACTCATCCGGACGTGGCGCAACAGCAGTTCCATCCACTCCTGCGCGCTGACTTGTCTGAGCTCCGCATCAAACCGGATTACCAGGGCGAGGTCGATTCGGAGCGACGCGATGAGCCTCAGGCGCTCCTCGATTGTCGTGAGCAGGAACGGTTCGGGCGGAGGCGCGATGACGGCGAGGGGATGCGGATCGAAGGTGATGGCCGCGCCCCGGCCCTCCTGCTCACCCGCGATGCGCACCACCTCGGAGAGTAACGCCTGGTGCCCGAGGTGCATGCCGTCGAAAGTGCCGAGTCCGAGCACGACCGGCACTCGTTGCTGCGGAAACGCCTCAATACCGCGGACGACCTCCATTAACTATCCCGCAGCACTTTGAAGGGCTTCAGCACTCCCTGCTCCACTCGGGCGAGCGCGATCAGACCCTGCGTGTCCCGGAGGCGCACGATCTTCGCCTGCATCAAGGACTGCCATCCCTGGACTTTGAACAGCGGGACCGGCTGGCCGTGCATCACCGCCTGACGCTGTGGCGGCAAGAGGTCCACGACCGGGAGATCGGCCAGAGCCGCGTCGGCCGATTCCACCGCCGAGGCGAGGCCGGCGCCTTCCGCCGCCTGCGAAAGCTCCTCCAGGGTGTGTGTGTCTTCAAGCGAGTATCGCCCGACCCGGGTGCGGATCATGAACGACGCATACGCACCTGCGCCGTGCGCTTCGCCGATGTCATGGCACAGTTTTCGGATGTACGTGCCTTTGGAGCACGCGACGTGCAGCCAGCCACGGGCCGGAGGCCCTTGCTCGAATCCGATCAGGTCCAGCTGATACACTGTGACACGGCGCGATGGGACTTCGACCTGGGTCCCCTGCCGGTGCAGTTCATACAGTCGCCGGCCGCCCACATGTACCGCTGAGGCCATCGGCGGCACTTGCTCGATCTGGCCCACAAAGCGCGAGAGCACGTCCCTGACCTGCGCCGGATCGAGGCGCACCTCGGGGTGTTCCGCCACCGTTTTGCCGTAGGCGTCGCCGGAGTCTGTGGCACGCCCAAACGTGATTTCGACGCGATACTCCTTGTCTGTCTCCGCGACGAACTCGGCGACCCGCGTCGCCTTTCCGATCGCCAGGACGAGCACCCCGGCCGCGCCCGGATCCAACGTGCCGGTATGGCCGACGCGCCGCGTTCCGGCGAGGCGGCGGATCACGTCTACCACGTCGTGGGACGTCATTCCCACGGGTTTGAGGACGTTGAGGATGCCGTCAATCATACGCCTGCCAACTCTTTCTCCACGGCGGCCAGCGTCCTGGCGATGACGTCTTCGAGGGGTCCCGGCATCGTAAACCCTGCCGCCCCTTTGTGGCCCCCGCCTCCGAACGTCTCCGCGATCACGTTCGCTCGGGCGGCGTCCCGCGACCTGATGCCGACCCGGATCCCCGCGGGTGTGACCTCGAAGAGCAGCGCCACCTTCACGCCGCGGACTTGACGCAGCATGCCCACGATCCCTGTGGTGTCCTCGGGAAGCGCCCCGGTCTCCCTCAACACTTCCGGAGTGATCACGGTCCAGGCAATGCGCCCATCCGCCGAGATCGTCAAATTGTTGAGCGCGCGGCCGATGAGACGCAGGGATGCCGCGCTTCGCGTCTCGTACACGCGCTCCACGACCGTATGCACCGAGGCCCCGGCGTCCACCAGGTCGGCGGCCAGGCGCAGCGTCTTGGGGCTCGTGTTGGGATACCGGAAGCTGCCTGTGTCGGTGACGATCGCGGCGAGCAGGCACTGGGCGATCTCGGGCGTAATCTGCGTACCCATGGCCTGGATGATGCCGTAGACTTGCTCGCCCACGGCCGCCGCCGACGTGTCCCAATACACAATGTTGCCGTA
>Ga0209853_1000362_pt1 | contig 12726 bp, 10 predicted proteins | sample GWRWS1_30_40_FD_187224 | JGI IMG/M metagenome (GOLD analysis project Ga0209853, IMG submission 187224) | Riverbed sediment microbial communities from areas with vegetation nearby in Columbia River, Washington, USA - GW-RW S1_30_40 (SPAdes)... | ecosystem: Environmental > Aquatic > Freshwater >...
CCGATGTCCCCTCCTCCTCGTCCTCCTCCACGATCTGGGCGCGGCGCTCGGCCAGCGCCTTCAGGCTCCGGTACCAGTCCTCCTCATACGCGTCGACCCGGTTGCCCTTCGGAGGGGAGCCGCCCGGATCGGAGCCGCCGGGGTTGCCGGAGGAGGCGTCGCGGCCCTCGGATCCCTCTTCTCCTCGCTGGCCGAGGAAGCCGCCGATCAGACCCTGCTTCCGCTCCATCTATCTGCCCCCTCCGGCCGTCCGCGTCGAGCTCGCCGATCCAACAGTCCGCCTCCCATGCCCGGCCACGCCCGAGCCCTTCCGGACACGCCCGGGCTCGGTGTTCATCGCCGCCGGCCTCCCGGTGACCACGAGGGTCACCGCTGGGTGGTTGCGTTGGAGGGCTCGATGTCCTCCGGATCCATCGCGAACGGCCTGGGACCGATCCCCATCGACACCGCAGCCATGGCGGCCTGCGTCCGGTTGCTCACGCCGAGCTTCCGGAAGACCGCGGCGAGGTGCGCCTTCACGGTCTTCTCCGACAGGAACAGAGCCCGAGAGATGTCCCGGTTGCTCTTTCCCTCGGCGAGCAGGGCCAGGATGTCGGTCTCTCGCTGCGTGAGGCTGGTCGAGGGACGGCTGTGCGACTCTTTCTTGTCGCCGCCGCCGACCTCCATGGCGTCGAAAAGGTTCTGGATGACCCTGGGTGACAGGACGTTCCCGCCTCCGGAGATCGCAACCCTGATGGCCTGCTCCAGGTCCTCCGGCGTGGCGTCCTTGAGCAGGTACCCCGCGGCGCCCTCCGCCAGGGCTCGCCGCACGTAGTGCGCATGGTCGAAGGTCGTGAGGACGATCACGGGGACCTTGGGCCATCTCGTCCGCAGATCGTGGAGCAGCTCGAGGCCGTCGGTGTTCGGCATCCGCACATCGACCAGGGCGACGTCGACCGGGTCGGCCTCCATCACCCGAATCGCCTCGTCCGCGCCCGCCGCCTCCTCGACGTCCGCGTCGCCGAAGCATTCGCGCACGACGTGAGCCATGCCGCGACGCACCAGCGCGTGATCGTCAACGATCATGATCCTCAAGGTTCGTCTCCTCGCTCGTCGACGGGCAGCCGGGCGACCACCCGAGTCCCGCGTCCCGGGGACGACTCGATGTCGAGGGTGCCGCGCACCTCCGCCACCATTTGTCGCATCATCTCCAGGCCCAGGTGGCCGTGCCCGTGTTCGCCCGCAGAGGCCTGGAAGCCGCACCCCCGATCCTCCACCTGCACCTCGACGCCCTGGGGTGTGGCTTGGACCCGCACGGCCACCTCGTTGGAGGCCGAGTGCTTCGCTGCGTTGGCCACGCCCTCCCGGATGACCGAGGACGCCGCCTCGAGGACCGGACCGGGTACCGCGTCGACGTCGCCCTCGATGGACCACGAGGCGGGAAGCCGCCATCGCTCCAACACCTTCTGCACGACCAACTCGAGCGGCTCCTCCTCGGGCGATCCCTCCTGCGGCGACCCATCCGGCGACAGGGCGGCCAGCATCCGGCGGATCTCCTCGAGGGCGCGTCGCAGCTCCGATGCCGCCTCCGCCAGCGCGGCGGTTGCCTGCGAGGGGTCCAGCTCGACCCGCCTGGCCATCCACTCGAGCTCCAGCACCGACGCCGTTACGACCTGCGTGAGGCCGTCGTGGATGGCATACGCCCACCGGGTCCGCTCCTTGGCGTGCGGGTCGTCGGAGCCGTCCGGAACGGCCGGCGCCTGGCCCGTGAGCGAGGAGATCATCCCCCGCAGCGCGGCGACCGAGCGCACCGAGGACTTCGGCGTGAGGCGGGCGAATACCAGGTCGTCACCGCGTGGGCATGCGATCCACCCGTCGGCCCTTCCTTCGAGCACGTCGTCGAGGTGAAGAGGAAGCGGTCCGGACCCCGGCGCGGCCCACCAGGCGATCCTGCGCGACGATGCGCCCGTTCGCATGAGGCCCACGGCGTCGAGGTTCAGGAGCTCGGCGAGGCGCCGGCATTCGGCGGTCTCGTCGGCCCCGCGGACGACGACTGTCTCCACCCGTTCCCTTCCTTCTCGGCCAGCACGGCCCACGGTCGTGCCGCCTGCCTCTCGCCATCGTTGCTGCGGACGACACCGGGGGTCGTCCGTTCGACCAGGCCAAGCCGTTCGGTCTAGTTCTTCCTTCGGACGGTTCGAGGGCGCGCTTGAACCACGGGCCGGGAGTCTGTGGCCCCGGGCCGGGCGGCGAGGCTGTCGAGCGCGAACCCGCCTGCCCGAGGGAACGAGCGAGGCCAGGTGTGGGCTACTCCGAAGGGACTAGGGGCGTCCCGGACATCGCCCGGGCCAGGACCTGAGCCACGTCGGCGACCTCGATCTCGTCGCCCCGCGCTCGAGCCCCGTCATCGAGCATCACCAGGCAATACGGGCAGGCCACGCCGACGATGTCCGCGCCGGTGAAGGCGGCTTCGTCCATACGCTCCCGGTTGATGCGCTTGCCGATCCGCTCCTCCATCCACATCCGGGCGCCCCCTGCCCCGCAGCACAGGCCCCGGCTTCCGTGGCGAGGCATCTCCACCGTCGACAGGCCGGGGACCGAATCCAGGACCTGCCGGGGTTCCCCGTACACGTCGTTGTGCCGCCCCAGATAGCACGGGTCGTGATAGGTGAGCAGGGCCCGCACCTGCCCGGTCGGGCGAAGGCGCCCCTCCTCGACCAGCTGTGCGAGCAGCTGGGTGTGATGGATCACCTCGTACCGGCCGCCATAGTCCGGGTACTCGTTGCGGAGCGCGTTGAAGCAGTGAGGGCAGTTGGCCACGATCTTCGTGACTCCCGAGCCGTCGAGCGTGGCCACGTTCTGCTCCGCCAGCGTCTGGAACAGGTACTCGTTCCCGATGCGGCGGGCCGGGTCGCCGGTGCAGAGCTCCTGCGGGCCGAGGATGGCGAAGGCTACCCGCGCCTCCCGAAGGAGGCCGGCCACGGCGCGGGAGACGCCACGGGCTCGGTCGTCGAACGAGCCGGCGCATCCCACCCAGTACAGGAACTCGGGAGCCTGCTCGCCCTGGCCGAGCAGGGGAACGTCCATCCCGTCCGCCCACGCCGCTCGCAGCGACTGAGGTTGGCCCCAGGGATTCCCGGCCGTCTCAAGGTTCCGAAGGAGGGCGGCCGACTCGGGGGGGAACCGTGACTCCCCCATCACCAGGTTCCGGCGGAGGTCGACGATGTGGTCGATGTGCTCGATGTCCACGGGACACTCCTGCATGCATGCACCGCACGTCGTGCAGGCCCACACCACCTCCTCATCCACGATCTGGGGGACGAGCGCGGTCTTCGGGTGCTCGCTCGAGGTTCGCTCGGCCTCGAGGATCCTCGGCCCTTCCTCGAACAGGTGATCCCGCAGGTTCATGATCAGGAGCTTCGGCGAGAGCGGCTTCCCGGTGTTCCACGCGGGGCACGCGCTCTGGCACCTGCCGCACTCGGTGCACGCGTAGAGGTCCAGGGCCTCCTTCCACGTTAGGTCCTCCACGGTGGCGGCGCCGAGCCGGAGGTCATCGGAGTCCGGCGCGTCCACGTCGATGCGAAGCGGCGTCAGGTAGCCCCTGGGCTTGGTGTTGGAGAAGAACACGTTGATGGAGCTGGTCAGGATGTGAAGGTGCTTGGAGTACGGGATATACATCAGGAACCCCAGGATCAGCAGGAGGTGCCACCACAGGAAGCCCTGGTCGTAGATTCGGAGCACTCCCGGGCTCATGGGCTCGAATGCGCCGGCAAGAGCGTTCGAGACGGGTGTCCAGGCCACCGGCGCCTCGGCCATGCCTCGGGCGATCCGCACCCCGTTCAGCGCGAACAGCGTGAGCATGATGCCGAGGATCCACACCAGGATGAGGTCGGCCTCCTGCATGTGGCTGCCCACGAATCGCTCCGGGCGCTGGACCTTGCGGATGGCGAACGCCATCAGTACGCCGACCATCACGAGGGACGCGAACAAGTCCTGCAACAGCCCGAGCCAGCCTGCGTGGCCGATCAGCGGCAAGGCGAAGTCCGGGTCCACCGCCTGGCCCATGGCCTCGGCGATCGTCGTCAAAAGGACCAGGAAGCCCCAGAAGATGAAGGCGTGCATCAGCCCGGGCCCCAGGCGTTGGAGCAGCTTCCGCTGCCCGAGCACCACGGTGACCTCACGCTCCAGCCTGACCGGCACGTCGCGGGTCCGGTCCACGGGCCGGCCCAGCCGCACCAGCCGGTACAGCAGGCGGGCTCGGCGGGCGAAGAGTCCCGCGGCCGCGGCAACGAGCCCCAGGAGGATCGCCGCAGGCAGGAGCATCAGGTGGGGAGTGTATATGTGGAATCGACGGCCGGTCGTTGACTCGGGCCCGGACCGCGCCATGATCGGCGGGACATCATGGACCCAGGGGCCATCGTCCGTCAGACGCCGTTCGCGGTGACGCTCGAGATATCCATCGAGATCCTCGGATACCTCGGCGCGGCCGTCGGTGTCGCGGCCACCCTGGTCGCCGCGGCACAGGTCCAGGACCTGTCGGAGGGTGGCGCGCTGACCATCACCCTCGTCGTGACGGCCGGGTTGTTGGGGTCGGGGTACCTGTTCGGGCTCCGTCCCCTGGAGCGCGGCCGACGGATGCGGAGCGTGCTGTGGTTCGGCGCCGCCGAGGCCTGGGCCGTCGGCGTGAGCATCTTCATCGGGGAGATCGTTGGCCTCGAAGGACGCGGGGGAGCCATCGTGTCGTCCCTGCTGGGCACGGCGATCGGGGCAGCGCTCTGGTGGCGGCTCAGGCGGAGCCTCCAGGAGATCTTCCTGTTCCTGGCGGCTCTCGCCGTCCTCGTGTCCCTGGTCTTCCCGGAGCCGTCCTTCTTCGGCGTTCCCGATCTCACCGGGATAGCCATGCTGATCTGGGCATTCGGCGGCGTGTGGCTGTTCCTGGCCATCCGGCGGATCGTGGAGCCGGTTCGAACCGGCATGGTGCTCGGGGCGATCGCGGCGATCGTTGGGCCGCTCGTGTTCACCAGGACCCGCATCGCCGGCGAGTTGCTGTCACTGGCGACCGCGGCTGTCCTGGTGGTGCTGGGAGAGTGGCTCGGGGACCGGGCGGTGCAGGGGCTCGGCATCGCCGGGCTCCTCCTCGTCTCCGCCGGAGTGGTGGTCGAGCACGTCGGCGATTCGACGGGCGGAGCGATCGCCGCCCTCGTCGCCGGGATCTTGCTCCTTGCGCTGGCGCTGTTCGCAGGCGGCGTGGGGCCCAGGCGATCGCTGCCGGGAGCACCGCCCGGCCTGCCCCCGGCACCCCCGCCCCTTGGCACCGGCCCCTACTCCGGGCCTCCGGGGCCGCCCTCAGGTACCTGACGGTCCCTCCAGGCAAGGCTGCGGTCGGCCCATCTCCGTCCCAGCTCGTGGTCCACTGTGCCCAACTTTGACACTGGGAGACTCAGACTTTATCCTACGGTTCAGATCAAGGACCGCACTTTCAAGGAGGATTCGCTCATGCCACGAGCCGTGGGAATCGACCTGGGGACGACCAACTCGGTGGTGTCCGTCCTGGAGGCGGGCGAGCCGGTCGTCATCCCCAACGCGGAGGGCTCCCGGACCACCCCCTCGGTGGTCGGGTTCTCCAGGAACGGCGAGATCCTGGTCGGGGAGGTCGCCAAGCGGCAGGCCATCACCAACCCGGACCGAACCGTCCGCTCCGTCAAGCGCGAGATGGGGCGGAAGGACTGGCACGTCGAGGTGGATGGGAAGAAGTGGACCCCCCAGGAGATCTCGGCCCAGATCCTGATGAAGCTGAAGCGGGACGCCGAGGCCTACTTGGGCGATACCGTCGCACAGGCCGTCGTCACGGTCCCCGCCTACTTCGACGACGCACAGCGCCAGGCCACCAAGGAGGCCGGCCAGATCGCCGGACTGGACGTCCTTCGAATCATCAACGAGCCGACCGCGGCATCGCTGGCCTACGGTTTGGACAAGCAGCACGACCAGACCATCCTGGTGTTCGACCTGGGCGGCGGGACCTTCGACGTGTCCCTTCTGGAGATCGGCGAGGGGGTCTTCGAGGTCAAGGCCACTCACGGTGACACGCACCTCGGGGGCGACGACTGGGACCAGCGGGTCATCGACTGGATGGTGAAGGAGTTCAAGAACGCGCACGGCGTCGATCTCTCGGCGGACCGCATGGCCCTCCAGCGCCTGAAGGAGGCGGCGGAGAAGGCCAAGATCGAGCTGTCCCAGGTTGCCGAGACCACCATCAACCTGCCGTTCGTCACCGCTACCGCCGAGGGTCCACTGCACCTGGAGATGAAGCTCACCCGATCGGAGTTCGAGAGGATGACGGCGGACCTCGTCGAGCGGAACGAGGTGCCGTTCCGCCAGGCAGTGAAGGACTGGGGCAAGGACGTCTCGGCCATCGACCACGTGATCCTGGTGGGCGGCGCGACTCGCATGCCCATGATCCAGGACTTGGTCCGCAAGCTGACCGGAGGCAAGGAGCCGCACAAGGGGGTCAACCCCGACGAGGTGGTCGCCGTCGGCGCCGCCATCCAGGCCGGCGTGCTGAAGGGCGACGTCAAGGACATCCTGCTCCTCGACGTCACGCCGCTCACGCTCGGTGTCGAGACCAAGGGTGGGATCTTCACCAAGCTCATCGAGCGCAACACGACCATCCCCACCCGCAAGAGCGAGATCTTCACCACCGCCGACGACAACCAGACCACGGTCGAGATCCACGTCCTCCAGGGCGAGGCGGAGACCGTCTTCTCGCCCGGCGTGCGTTCGCTCGGGAAGTTCCACCTGATGGGCCTTCCCCCGGCGCCCCGCGGCGTGCCGCAGATCGAGGTGGCGTTCGACATCGACGCGAACGGGATCGTGAACGTCTCGGCCAAGGATATGGCCACCGGCAAGGAGCAGCAGATGACGATCACCGGCGGTACGGCCCTGTCGAAGGACGACATCGACCGCATGGTCAAGGACGCGGAGAAGTTCGCGGCCGAGGACCACGAGCGGCGCGAGGCGGCGGAGGCCCGGAACGAAGGGGACCAGCTCAGCTACCAGATCGACCGATCGCTCGAGGAGTGGGGCGACAAGGTCCCCGAGAGCGACCGCGAGGAGCTCAAGAAGGCGAACGAGGAGCTGAAGGAGGCCCTGAAGGGCGAGGACATAGAGAGGATCCGTTCCGCCACCGAGGCCACGATGAAGGTGTTCCAGCGCATCGTGCAGGCCATGTACCAGCAGACCCAGGCCCACGCCGGGCCCCAGGAGGCCTCGGCCACGGCCGCGCCCGAGGGCGGCGAGGGAGACGTCGTCGAGGGCGAGATCGTCGACGAGGGAAGCGGTTCATGACCGAGAACGACCGCACCCGCGAGGAGTATGTGGACCGGCCCAAGGTCAAGGTCACCGACCGCCGGCGGGTCCGCGACGAGGGGGTCGCTCCGGCGGCCCCTTCGGACACGCCGGGCCCGGGGGAGCGACTGCCGACCCCAGAGGCCGAGCTCGCGACGGCCCGGAAGGATGCGGACGAGTATCGAGATCACCTGATGCGGCTGCAGGCGGAGTTCGCCAACTACCGCAAGCGCGTGCTGAAGGAGCAGACCCGGGCCCTCGAGCTTGCCGCTGAGCCGATCCTTCGCCGGATGCTCGAGGTCCTGGACGAGTTCGAGCTGGCCCTGATGGCCGCGGAGCAGAAGCCGGACTTCGACAAGTTCCTCCACGGCGTGGAGCTCGTGTACGCGAAACTGGTCGAGACCCTCGGGGCCGAGGGCCTGGAGCGGATCGAGGCCCAGGGCAAGCCCTTCGATCCTGAGCGCCACGAGGCGCTCATGGGGTCGGGCGCCGGCGACGGCGAGCCCGTGGTCGCCGATGTCCTTCGCCAGGGATACACGTTGAAGGGCCGGGTCGTCCGTCCGGCTGGCGTGCGCGTCAGGCACGAGCGCTGAGGGGTCGCCGATGAACGGCGACGTTCGGCGCGAGTGGTTCGACAAGGACTACTACCAGGTCCTCGGCGTGGCCAAGAACGCCTCGCAGGCGGAGATCAAGAAGGCGTACCGCAAGCTCGCGCAGAAGCATCATCCCGACGCCAACGCCGGGAACAAGTCTGCCGAGGAGAGGTTCAAGGAGATCTCGGCCGCCTACGACGTGGTCGGCGACGAGGACAAGCGCAAGCAGTACGACCAGGTCCGCGACATGGCGGCCTCGGGGTTTGGGGCCGGCGGCTTCCCCGGTGGGGGCCGGCCGGGACCGGGAGGAAGGGTGCGGTTCGAGGACGTCGGTTTCGGTGACGTCGGCGACCTGGGGGACCTGTTCAGCGTGTTCACGGGGGGCCGCGGCCGGGGGCAGCGGCCTCCCGCCCGCGGCGCCGACCTCGAGACCGAGGTCCGGGTCTCCTTCGACGACGCCATGCGCGGGACCACGGTCCCGATGCGCATCCAGGGGCCCGCGCCCTGCCCCACCTGCGGTGGGTCGGGCGCGGAGCCCGGGACGACCCCCGTCACCTGCCCTCAGTGCGGTGGCCTGGGCTCGGTCAGCGTGAACCAGGGGTTCTTCCAGATGTCGCAGACCTGCCCTCGGTGCCGGGGTGCCGGTCGGATCGTGGAGCACCCCTGCCCGACGTGTCGCGGATCCGGCAGCGTCCGGACCACCCGCAACTACCAGGTGAAGGTCCCGGCCGGCGTGAAGGACGGCGCGCGCATCCGGCTCTCGGGCCGCGGCGAGGCCGGACCGGCGGGCGGGGCTTCGGGCGATGTGTACGTCGTCGTGCACGTCTCGCCCCACAAGCTCTTCGGACGCAAGGGGAGCGATCTCACCCTGGCGCTCCCCATCACGTTCGCGGAGGCGGCCCTGGGTGCGAACGTCGACGTTCCCACCCTGAACGGGCCGGTGACGCTCAAGATCCCCTCCGGCACGCAGTCGGGCAGGACCTTCCGGATCCGGGGCAGGGGCGCGCCGAAGAAGGGTGGCCACGGCGACCTGCTGGTCACGGTGAACGTGGAGGTGCCGCAGCGGTTGTCCCACGACGAGAAGCACCTGCTGAAGCAGCTCAAGGAGGCGGAGCGCGAATCGCCGCGCAAGGGGCTCGGGGTCGAGGCGTAGGGGAGGAGCGGAGTCCATGGCAGCGCGAGGCAATCGAAGCGACCGGGCGGAGGACCGAGCGGTCTACATCATCAGCGTGGCGGCGGAGCTCGCGGGCGTGCATCCACAGACGCTTCGCATCTACGAGCGGAAGGGCTTGCTGAGTCCCAAGCGGACCTCGGGCAACACCCGGCGGTATTCCGAGCGAGACATCGGCAGGCTCCAGATGATCCAGGAGCTCACGCAAGGCCAGGGGATCAACCTGGCCGGCGTGAAGATGATCATGGAGCTCGAGGCGCAGTTGGAGGACCTTCGGCGGCGGGCCGTGGAGCTCGAGGCCGAGCTCCGGCGGGTTCGCCGGGGGCGTCCCATCGCCCTCGGTCCGTCCTCGGCGACCGTGGAGATCGTGCCGCTGCGCACGATCTCGGCGTTCCCCTGGCTGAGTCGGGGCCCGTCTCGGTGATCGCCCTTGCGGGGGCGCGCGTGCGCTTGCGGCCACTTCGGTCCGAGGAATACGAGGTGCTGCGTGCTGCCAGGCAGCGGGCGGATGCCACCGTGTCACCCGGGAGCTTCAGCGACGACGAGCTCCGCGAGCGCATCGAGCGCTCCGGAACGCTGACGGGCTGGGGCATGGCCCTCGGCATCTAGGCGAAAGGTGACCTCGTCGGCGAGATCCAGGCCTACCGGGCCCAGCGCCCGCGGGGGGTGTTCGGCATCGGCATCGAGCTGTTCGACCAGGTCCATCGGGGCAAGGGGTACGGGACCGAGGCTGTGGCCATGCTGGTCCGGCACCTGTTCGAGCAGGAGGCGGCACGGCGAGTCGAGGGTGGCACGACGCCCGAGAACGCGCCCATGCGGCGGGTGTTCGAACGGCTGGGCTTCGTCGAGGAAGGCGTGCTCCGGGAGCGCCTGCCCGCGTCCGACGGCGGCGGAGCGGATTGCGTGATGTACGGCATGACCAGGAGCGACTACGAGGGAGTGAAGGAACGTTGGACCCCAACAAGCTGACACTGAAATCGCAGGCCGCGCTGGAGGCGGCGCGGGAGCAGGCCGTCGCCCGGAGCCACCAGGCCATCGAACCCGAGCACGTCCTGTTCGCACTGCTCTCGGACCCAGAAAGCGTGATCTATCCGCTCTTGCACCGGCTGGGTGCCTCGCCCAGGACGCTCAGGGACCGCGTCGACGAGGCGCTGGACCGGAGCCCGAAGGTATACGCCCAGGGCGCCGAGGTCCGGCTGTCGCCGGCCACGGGGATCCTGCTCGAGCGAGCGTTCGCGGAAGCGAAGAAGCTGACCGACGAGTACGTCTCCACCGAGCACCTGTTCCTGGCCCTCCTCGATGGGGACACAGGCCCCGCCCGGCTGCTCCGCGAGGCGGGCCTGAAGCCCGACGCGGTCCTGGCGGCCCTAGCGGAAGTGCGCGGCCGGCAGCGCGTGACCGACCAGAACCCGGAGGAGAAGTTTCAGGCCCTCGAGCGGTACGGGCGCGATCTCACCGACCTCGCGCGGCGTGGGAAGCTCGACCCCGTCATCGGCCGGGACCACGAGGTGCGCCGGGTGATCCAGGTGCTCTCCCGAAGGACGAAGAACAACCCGGTGCTGATCGGCGAGCCCGGCGTGGGGAAGACCGCCATCGTCGAGGGACTGGCTCAGCGGATCGTGGCCGGAGACGTCCCCGAATCGCTGAAGGACAAGCGCGTGGTCGCCCTGGACATCGGGGCGTTGATCGCGGGCTCGAAGTACCGCGGCGAGTTCGAGGAGCGGTTCAAGGCGGTGTTGGGGGAGATCGCCGAGAGCGAGGGCCAGATCATCACGTTCATCGACGAGCTGCACACGGTCGTCGGCGCCGGTGCGGCGGAAGGTGCGGTCGACGCCGGCAACATGCTGAAGCCGATGCTCGCCCGTGGCGAGCTCCGGGCAATCGGCGCGACCACGCTCGACGAGTACCGCAAGCACGTGGAGAAGGACCCGGCCCTGGAGCGCAGGTTCCAGCCGGTCCTGGTGGAGGAGCCCTCGGTGGAGGACACGATCGCCATCCTTCGGGGCCTGAAGGAGCGGTACGAGGTGCACCACGGCGTCAGGATCCAGGACTCCGCCCTGGTCGCGGCGGCCGTGCTCTCCAGCCGGTACGTGAGCGGTCGGTTCCTCCCCGACAAGGCGATCGACCTCATCGACGAGGCGGCGGCCCGGCTCCGGATCGAGATCGACTCCATGCCGACGGAGATCGACGAGGTCGAGCGGCGGATGAAGCAGCTCGAGATCGAACGGGCCGCCCTTCGGAAGGAGACGGACGATGCGTCGAAAGAGCGGCTGGCCCGCCTGGAGCGGGAGCTGGCCGACCTCCAGGAGCGTTCGGGCGCCATGAAGGCGCACTGGCACCGGGAGAAGGACCACATCGACCGGATCCGGAAGATCGGCTCGGACATCGAGGCGGCCAGGAGCGAGGCCGAGCGGGCGGAACGCGACGGGGATCTGGAGCGGGCGGCCGAGCTCCGATACGGAAGGCTCGTGGAGCTGGCGGGCTCGATGGACGAGGAGAACGCGAAGCTCGCCGAGATCCAGCGGGACTGCAAGATGCTGAAGGAGGAAGTCGACGAGGAGGACGTGGCGGAGGTCGTCTCGACGTGGACGGGCATCCCGGTCTCGCGCCTCATGGAGGGCGAGATGCAGAAGCTGGTCCGGATGGAGGACGAGCTGCACCAACGGGTCGTCGACCAACACGAGGCGGTCGAGGCCGTGGCGAACGCCATCCGCCGCACCCGGGCCGGGCTCTCCGACCCGAGCAGGCCGATCGGCTCGTTCGTGTTCCTGGGGCCGACGGGCGTGGGGAAGACCGAGCTGGCGCGAGCGCTCGCGGAATTCCTGTTCGACGACGAGCGGGCCATGGTTCGGATCGACATGAGTGAGTACCAGGAGCGGCACACCGTGTCGCGGCTGATCGGGGCGCCGCCCGGATATGTCGGCTATGACGAGGGAGGGCAGCTCACCGAGGCGGTGCGGAGGCGCCCGTACTCCGTCGTGCTGCTGGACGAGATCGAGAAGGCGCACCAAGACGCGTTCAACGTGCTGTTGCAGCTGCTCGACGACGGCCGCCTCACCGACGGGCAGGGCCGGACGGTGGACTTCCGCAACACGGTGGTCATCATGACGTCGAACCTCGGCGGGTTCCTGTTCACCGACCCGGGCTCGTCCGTTGAAGAGCGGACGGAGAAGGTGATGGCCGAGGTCCGCGCCACCTTCCGACCCGAGTTCGTGAACCGGGTCGACGAGATCATCGTGTTCCAGCCGCTCGGCCGGGACGAGATCGCTCAGATCGTGGACATTCAGGTCCGCATGCTCCAGCGTCGGCTAGAGGGCCGCAAGCTCGTGATCAGCATCACCGACGCCGCTCGCGAATACCTGGCGAACAAGGGCTTCGACCCCACCTATGGGGCGCGTCCGCTGAAGCGGCTCCTCCAACGGGAGGTCCAGGACGTGCTGGCGGTCAAGCTGCTGTCGGGCGAGCTCGTGGAGGGGGACGAGGTGGAGGTCGACGCTGAAGGCGGCGGCCTCACGTTCGGCGTGCGGCGCGCGTAAAGCGCGACGCACACCGTCCCGATACTCGCCCCATGAGGGGATGGGGCTTCGTCATCGGGCTGCTCGCCGGGGTCACCCTGGTGGCGCTCGCCCTGAAGGCCTT
>Ga0209853_1000363_pt1 | contig 12706 bp, 12 predicted proteins | sample GWRWS1_30_40_FD_187224 | JGI IMG/M metagenome (GOLD analysis project Ga0209853, IMG submission 187224) | Riverbed sediment microbial communities from areas with vegetation nearby in Columbia River, Washington, USA - GW-RW S1_30_40 (SPAdes)... | ecosystem: Environmental > Aquatic > Freshwater >...
GGCGAAGATGAAGATGGCCGCAGGATAGGTCACGGCCGCCCGCACCTTCTGGCGCAGCGACAGATCCTTCTCGAAGAACACCGCGATGCGGTTGAGGACATCGTCCAGTACGCCGCCGACCTCGCCGGCGCGCACCATGTTGATCAGCAGGGCGCTGAAGGTCTCCGGGTGTTTCCCGAAGGCGTCCGAGAGCGTCATGCCTTCCTCGACGTCCTTGCGCACCTCGCCGACCAGCTGCCGCAGCTTTGCGGACTCGGTCTGCTGTTCGAGGATGGACAGCGTACGCACCATGGTGAGGCCGGCGTTGACCATCGTGGCGAACTGCCGGGCAAACACCGTGAGCTCGCGCAGCCCGACCCTGCGCAGCCGCTGCAGGCCCCGCCGCAGGTCGACCTTCGCCGCTTCCTTCTCCAGGCTGGTGACGTAGAACCCCATCTCCTGGAGCTTGCCGATGACCATGACCTCGGTCTCGGCCTCGATCGCGCCCGCGACGACGCGTCCCGAGGAGTCGCGCGCGCTGTACTTAAACGTCGCCATACCGCCTCACCTCATCCGGGGCTACTGGCCGCCCCGCTCGATCATCTTGCGGAGTTCGTCCGGGTAGATTGCCCGCGCCAGCGCGTTTTCCAGGCTGATCAGCCGCCGAGTATAGAGCGCAAACAGCGCCTGGTCCATGGTCTGCATGCCGTGCTGCGCCCCGGTCTGGATGGCGGTGTGGATCTGGTGTGTCTTGGCCTCGCGGATCAGGTTGCGGATGGCCGGGGTGGCGATCATGATCTCCACCGCCGGGACCCGCCCGACGTCTTCGATCGCCGGCCAGCGCTCGCGCTGCCCGTCTCCCGCCATTGAGGTCGAGGTGGGGCGCGCCGCCACCGCAGCGACCTGCCGGCGGGAGCTGCTGCGCTCCATGAACTGCATGTTGGGCAGCAGCTGCTGGCTGATCACCGCCTCCACCACCGCGGAGAGCTGCACGCGGATCTGCTGCTGCTGGTGCGGCGGGAAGACGTCAATGATACGGTCGACGGACTGCGCGGAGTTTGCCGTGTGCAGCGTCGCGAAGACCAGGTGGCCGGTCTCGGCAATCGTCAGCGCGGCGCCGATCGTCTCTAGGTCGCGCATCTCGCCCACCATGATCACGTTGGGGTCCTCGCGCAGCACGGCGCGCAGGGCGTTCGGAAACGCCTGCGTGTCAAACCCCAGCTCGCGCTGGTTGATCATGCTCTTCTTGTGATGGTGCACGTACTCGATGGGATCCTCGATGGTCACGATGTGCGCCCCGCGTTCCGTGTTGATGAAGTCGATCATCGAAGCCAGCGAGGTGGACTTTCCGTGCCCCGTGGGACCCGTGACGAGAATCAGGCCGCGGGGCAGCCGGCAGAGGTCTTTCAGCACCATCGGGATATTCAATTCCTCGATCGCCGGGATGTTCTCGGAAATGACGCGCGACGCGACGCCGACCGATCCGCGCTGGCGGTACAGGTTCACGCGGAAGCGGCCCAGCCCCGTCACGGCGTAGGAGAGGTCGAGCTCCCAGTTCTTCTCGAACTTTTGCTTCTGGAACGTGTTCAGCATGCTGTACCCGAGCTGGAACGTGTCCTCGGGCGTGAGCGCAGGGTAGTTCAGGCGCTGCAACTTGCCCCACACGCGGATTATTGGCGGGATACCAACGGTCAGATGCAGGTCGGAAGCCTTTGCCTGAACGGTTTCCCGCAGCAGGTCGTCAATATGCATAGGTCCCCCCTGGTGGGTCTGTGCACTACAATGCCCGGCGCGCCGCGGCGCTAGGCCTGGGGTGTCCCGCCTGCGGGCTTCCCGTCCCCGGTGCTTCCATCTCTGCCGTGACTGTCTGGCTCGCCGTTACCGCCATTGCCCTCGCTGCCGTTGGCCCGCTCGACGTGCACGACGCGCCATACCTCCGCCAGCGAGGTGTGACCCGCGGCGGCCTTCTCCAGCCCGTCGTCCACCAGCGTAGTCATGCCGGCCTGCGCTGCGGAGTCTTTGAGCGTGTGGTGCGGGGCGCGGTTGATGACCAGGTGCCGCAGGTCGTCGTCGATCTGCGCAATCTCGAAGATCGCCATCCGGCCGCGGTAGCCGGTGTAGTTGCAGAAATCGCATCCTTTGGCCAGGAAGTACGTGCCCTCAGGGGCGCCCGCGCCGTAGCGGGCCAACAGCTCCTCTCGGCTGTATGGATCCGGCTGCTTGCACTTGCTGCAGAGCACACGCACGAGCCGCTGCGCGGCGACACCCACCAGCGCCGAGGAGACGAGGTAGGGCTCGATCCCCATGTCCAGCAGGCGCGTGATCGCGCCGGGCGCGTCGTTGGTGTGCAGCGTGCTGAGCACCAGGTGGCCGGTGAGGGCGGCCTGGACGGCGATGCGGGCCGTGTCCAGGTCGCGCACTTCGCCCACCATGATGATGTCGGGGTCTTGACGGAGGAAGTGCCGCAGCGTCGAGGCGAACGTGACGCCTGCGCGGGCGTTGACCTGAACCTGGGTGATGCCCGCGATCTGGTACTCCACAGGATCTTCGATCGTGAGAATGTTGACCGCCTCGCTGGTCACTTCGTTCAGGATCGCGTACAGCGTGGTCGTCTTGCCGCTTCCGGTCGGTCCGGTGAGCAAGAAGATCCCCTGCGGCCGGTGGATGATCTGCCGCAGCCGGGTGATGTTTCGCCGTGAGATGCCCAGCTTGTCCAGATCGTAGATCGGCGCCGACTTGTCCAGCAGGCGCAGCACCGCCTTCTCGCCGTAAAAGGACGGGATGGTGGAGACCCGCACGTCGATGGCGCGGCCGTCCACACGCGTCTGGAAGGAGCCGTCCTGGGGCTGCCGGCGTTCCGCGATATCCATGTTGGCCATGATCTTGACGCGGGAGATGACGTTGGCGTGAATGTGCTCGGGCAGGGTGTGCTGCACCTTCAGCACGCCGTCGATGCGGTAGCGCACCCGGACGGCTTTGCCCTGCGGCTCCACGTGGATGTCGCTGGCGCGCTTGCGCACCGCCTCCTCGACCACGCGGTCCACCAGCCGGATGATCGGCTGCTCCTCCGCCATCCGCCGGAGCTGATCCAGTGAGACCTGGTGCTCAACGACCACCGGGCGCGGCAGATCTTTCAGGATCTCGGCATGCGGGTCGAGAACGGGGTACTGGTTCAGCGCATACTGAAAGTCGGCGACGGTGGTCACCACCACCCGGACGTCGTGGCCGGTGCGCCGGCGGATGTCATCGATGGCCACCACGTCGAGCGGGTCGACCATGGCCACGGTGAGCACGCCGTTCTCGCGGGAGACGGGGATGGCCTGCAGCCGGCTGGCTTCAGCCGATGGCACCAGGCGCAGTATGTCCTCGTGCAAGGGGACGGCCGTGAGGCGCACGAACTCGGCGCCGATCTGGCGGGAGATGGCCCGGGCGATGTGCTCGGGATCGACGACCCCCATGTCCAGCAACACCCGGCCCAGCCGCTCGCCGGTGGCCCGGTGGATGTCCATCGCGCGGTTCAGCTGGTCGGGGGTAATCAGCGAGTCCGCGAGGAGGATGTCCCCGAGATGACGGCGTCGCCCTGCACCATCGGGCGCAGGGCGGCGCGGCGATGCGGAATCGGGCATGGCACTCCGATCAGTTTTCCACGAAGACGACGCGCAGCAGCTCGTCGACTGTGGTAATACCTTCCAGGACCTTTAGGATACCATCTTCCCGTAGGGTCTTCATCCCTTCCGCGATCGCCAGCTCCCGGATCTGTATCGCGGAGGCTCCCTTGAGGATGAGCTCGCGGAGGCTGTCTGTCAGCACCATCAGCTCAAAGATGCCCGTCCGGCCTTTGTAGCCGGACCCCTTGCACCGGTCGCAGCCCTTTCCCCGGTAGAATACGATCTCCTCGCCGGTATCAGGCTGCAGGCCGAGACGGTGCAGGGCCTCCACCGGCGGGATGTAAGATTCCTTGCATTGCGCGCAGATCATGCGCGCCAGGCGCTGTGCCAGGACGCCGATCAACGAGGACGTAATGAGGAACGGCTCGATCCCCATGTCCATGAGGCGCGTGACCGCGCTGGGCGCGTCGTTGGTGTGGATGGTGGACAGCACGAGGTGGCCGGTCAGCGACGCCTGGATCGCGATCTCCGCCGTATCCTTGTCGCGGATCTCTCCGACCATGATGATGTCGGGGTCCTGGCGCAGGAACGAGCGCAGGCCATTGGCGAACGTGAGGCCGGCCTTGATGTTCACCTGCACCTGGTTCACGCGGCCGAGCTGATACTCCACCGGGTCCTCGATGGTGATGATGTTCTTGTCGGTCGTATTGATCTTGTGCAGTGTGGAGTAGAGGGTGGTCGTCTTGCCGCTCCCGGTGGGACCACTGACCAGGAGCATGCCGTAGGGTTTGCTGGCCAGCTCCTCCCACGTCTGCATCGACACGGCCATGAACCCGAGCTTGTTGAGACCCAGCTTCGCCGTGGACTGGTCGAGAATGCGCATCACCACCTTCTCCCCGAACACCGTGGGGAGGCTGCTGACACGCAGGTCGAACTCCTTGCTCTCCACGACGACGTGAATGCGGCCGTCTTGCGGGAGACGCCGCTCGGCGATGTCCAGGTTCGCCATGATCTTGATGCGTGAGACCATGGCGTGCTGCACGCCCTTGGGCGGCTGCATCACATCGTGCAGGACACCATCGATACGGTAGCGCACCTGCAGCCCGCGCCGCAGGGGCTCGATGTGGATGTCGCTGGCGCCATCGGCGATGGCCTGGCTGATGATCAGGTTGACCAGCCGGACAACCGGGGCTTCCTCGGTCAGCGTGCGCAATTCCGCGACGCTGAGCTCTTCGGTTTTCTCGTCGGCCATCTCCAGTTCGGTGCCGACCGCGGCGCGCATCGCTTCGTCGAGATCGACCGTGCTGGCGTAATGGCGTGAGATGGCGGCCATGATGTCGGCCTCAGCGGCTACGACCGGCTCGATCTCCAGGCCCGTGACGAGGCGCACGTCGTCGAGCGCCACCACGTTCAGCGGGTCGGCGATCGCCATCTTCATGCGCTTCCTGGTCTTCTCGATCGCCAGGACTTTGTGGCGATGGGCGATGTGTTGTGGGATGGCCCTCACCACGTCGGGGTTGATCTCGACCGTGCTGAGGTCAACCCAGGCCAGGCCCCACTGCGTGGCCAGGGCCTTGGCCAGCTGCTGCTCGGTGACGGCGCCGAGCTCGACGAGAATCCGGCCAAGGTGCCCGCCGCTGCGGTGCTGCATCTGGATGGCCTTCTCCAGCTGCTCGCGCGGAACGACTCCCTCCTCAAGGAGGATCTGGCCAAGTGATTCCGTGCGCGCCCGGACGCCGCGCTTCTGACCGGCCTCGGATTTCTCCGGTTTTGAAGGAACCGCGGGCCGCCCAACCGGCCTTGCGAATGGAGTCCCCCGGGCCGGAGGTGTAGGCTTCTCATCGCTCTTCGGCTTCGGACGGTCGTTAGCGGTCGGCTCTTCTGCCGGTTTCGCCGGCTTTGCCGGCATCGCGGGCTGCGGGGGCGCCCCTTGTGGTTTGCCGGGATGGGGCGGATGGGGCAGACCACCGGGCTTTGTTGGTTGAGCCGGAGGGGGCTTTGGTGTGGCGGGAGCTCCGGGGGCTGCGGCTGACGGAGTGGCCGGGGTCCGGCTGTCCCTGCGCGGCGCCGTCGGCGTATTGAGGATGGGAAATTCGTCGGCGGCCTCGCCGGTGGACTCTTCAGCCTGCTGCTCCTCAACCGGAGGCTCCACAACCGAGGAGCCGGAACCGTCATGGGACCGCGGCCCACCCTGGACGTGGGGCCTGGGGACCTGCGGCCGCGCAACCGGAGGTTCGGCGACCGATGACTGTGGCGCCTCGGTCAGGATCCGGTCGATGCGCGCCTGCACCTTGGCGGCTTCACGAAGCTTGCCGATACGGATATAGACGTCGCGCAAGGCGCTGTGCACGTCGGAGTCGTCGGACGAGAGCTCGATCGCCTTCTCATACGCGGCGGCCGCTTTGTCCCAGCGGTCCCGCGAGCCGTGCATCTCCGCCAGCGCCACGAAGACCATCACCGCGGCGCGCGGCAGCCCGCGCTGCACGTACAGCGACGCCAGCCTCGCGTAGGCCACCGCGTCCTGCGGCGCCAGCTCGAGAACCTTCTTGTATGCGCCGATCGCGTCGTCGAACTGCCCGCGCGCTTCCAGCGTGCGCGCATGGTAGAAGACCACCGCCCGCTCAAGGGTGGTGTCGTGGGCGGGGATCTTCAGCTGCTGCTTGTATTCAGCCAGTTCCACCATCAACGAACCCGTTTGAGTTCCGTCATCCCGAGCCGCATGGGGCGCATCCACGGGACTGCACCAACTCTACAGAAGATGGTCCGGGCCGATTCACCCGGACGTCGTTACAACTGGTTGGCCACCGCCGTTCGGATCTTCTTCATCTCAATACGCAGGCGTCCAAGATTCACGTTCTGGTTCCCCACGACCGCGAGGACCGCGTCCGGTCCTGCCGGCGACACGGCGACCGGCCCCTGATCGAACTCGATCAGGACGGTCCCCAGGTCACCCAGGTGGAGCTCCCCGCCCATGGCCTCGGAGGTGCCCAGGCTGCTGGCGGCAATGGCGCCGATCGAATCGGCCTCGATGCTGTCATTGCTGACGGCCTCGATGACGAATCCATCGCGGCCCACTACCAGGGCGGCGGTCACCCCGTCGATGCGGAGCAACCCCTCGAGAATTCCCTTCAGGCCGCCCGCCGCCGTCTCCATCTCCTCAATCTCCTGGATCTCCGGGATCTCCTGGAGCTCCTTCACATGCGTCTCCTAAATCACACCCGCGTTCAGCACCGAGGCGATCTCCGGCATGAACCGCCGCAGCTGCAGGCGCGCCTTGCCCACGTTGCCTCTGGGGTTGATGACAATCCCCACATAGTAGTCCTGGCCGGCCATCGCCAGGAGGATGATGTAGCGCTCGGCTACCAGCATGATGTGGTCGATCGGCCCGCCGTCGAGCTTCTGGCACATGTACTCCATGACTTTGCTCGCCACGGCGCCCTCCTGGGCGATCTCCTCCACGGAGAAATTCTGATCGACGCGCATCGACTCGATGGTGGCGCCGTCCATGCCGACAATCGCGGCGCCGACGACTCCCTCGATGCCGCCCACCAGACTCCGCAGCAGCTCTTTTATGTTGGTTGTTGGCATATCTCTACACCTCGCACTATCTCTGCGAGCTGGAGGCGAAGCAATGCCCTACCTCAAGGCGATTGCTTCGGCGCGTCGCGCCTCGCAATGACATAGGTCGGGAACTCGCCTACTCCCCGTGCGCCGCCGACTCCGCTTCCAGCAGCAGCCGCACGCCCTGAAGCCGCAGCCCTTCCTCATCGATGAGGTGCTTGATCCTGCGGATGAGATCCAGGTCGCGCTGGCTGAAGAGCCGGTGTCCGCCCCGTGTCCGCGCGGGCCGGAGGAGGCCGTACTGGCTCTCCCAGGCCCTGATCCGCCGTGCGTCCACGCCGGTGAGGCGGGCCACGGTGCGGATCGGGTAGATCGGCAGATCGCTTGCCGCCGGTGCCTCTGTCGTCTTCACTGCCATCCTCCCCTTGCCCGCATTAGACGGCCTCGGGCCGCATCGTCTCTCGCAGCCGCTTCAGAGCCGAATGCATCACCCGCGAGACGTGCTTCTGCGAGATGCCGAGCTTGTACGCCGCTTCCGTCTGAGTCAAGTCCAGGTAGAACAGGTAGTAGATCACCTTGCGCTGCAACCCCGACAGCCGCTCCACCGCGTCCGCGATGAGTACCTGCTCCTCGTGGGGCATGCTCATCGAGGCCTGCTTGGTCGTGATGCGGTCCCGCTGTGCGATCGGCGCGCCGTCGTCACCCTCCCGCTCCTCGTCCAGCGAGAGGAACCGCAGCGACTCTCGGGCGTGCAGCACTTCGTGCACGTCGCGCTCCTCCAGTTCCACCGCGCGCGCGATCTCCACGATCTTGGGAGCGCGGCCCTTGCGCTGCGTGAGCTCGGTGATGGCGCGGCTGACGCGATGGTCCATCTCGTACAGCCAGCGCGGGCGCCGGACCGTGGTGCCCTGGTCACGCAGGTAGTGGCGGATCTCGCCCGCGATGAGGTGGCGCGCATAGGTCTCGAACTTCACGCTGCGCGCCGGGTCAAAGTTGGTGACCGCGTTCATGAGGCCGATGTACCCGATCTGATGAAGGTCCTCCAGGGGGATGCCCGACCGGCTGTAACGCCGCGCCACCTGGTGAACCAGGGGCATGTACAGACACGTCAGGCGTGCGTGAACGTCTGGGTCACGCGTGCTGCGGTATTCCCGGAAGAGCGCCTCCGGCGAACCCGAGGAGGGTTCTGCCGCCCGCCCCACCGTACGGCTGCGTGCCATACCCAAAGGCCCCCCTTCATGGAGGACCCACGAAGGAGGGCCAAAAAAAACGCCCCATTCGGCAGCCCGGCCAGCCCTCCAGATGTCCCGGATGGCTCCGAAGCTTTGCGCCCCCAGGTTGCCCTGGGTTTGCCCTTTCGTGGGACCGTGCTATGAAATTCTATCGAACTTCGCTCTTGCCCCGCGCTAGTTCGACAGCCTTACCGAGATTCCTTCTTTGTTCTTGTTATCCTACCACGTCCACGCCGCTTTGGGCGGCGAATCTGTGGAAGATTGACAGCAATTTCGATGCCAGCCCGATTGCACCGGCGAGAAGACTTCAGGTCCCGGACAGGTGCCGGTAGAGCGCCATCACGTTGACCACGTACCACTGCGTTTCATTATATGGAGGGATGCCGCCGTACCGCGTGACGGCGCCCCGTCCGGCGTTGTACGCAGCCAGCGCCAACGCCTCGTTGTCCCCAAACCGGTCCAGCTGTCCGCGCAGGTAGCGCACCGTGCCGTAGATGTTGGCCACCGGATCCGCGGGGTTGACCCCGAGCACGCGCGCGGTGTCCGGCATCAACTGCCCGAGCCCGTACGCGCCGGCGTAGGACCGCGCGGTGATCTGGAAGCCGGATTCCACCGCGATGAGCGCCATGACCAGCCGGGGATCCACGTTGTACCGGTGCGAGAAGTACAGCACGCTGCGCACGATCGCGTCCACCTGCTCCGGCGACAGCGCCGGATTATACCAGCGCGCGACGTAGGCATAGCGCTCGGGTTCTGCCCCTTCATCCAGCACCGGGGTCGCCCGGCCGCGGATCGTGCGGATCCACTGCCGGGCGATCTGTGCCGTCTGCGCCCGCGGGCTCCTTGCCGCCTGCCCCAGGGCGCGCTCCGCATCCGTGTACCGGCCGAGCCTGGCATACGAGGCGCCCAGCCACAGCATGATCTCGGCCGACGGGCGAATCTCCGCCGCGCGGGCAAATGCCTGCGCCGCATGGTCGCTGTATCCCATCTGATAGTAGGATGCGCCGAGCCAGACCCAGGCGTTGGCGTCGCGCGGGGACGACGCGAGATACGCGCGCAATGCCGCGATGGCGTCGGCATGGCGACCGCTGAGGTGCGCGTCCCGTGCCGCGGCGAACGACGTTGCGGCACTGGCGGGAGGGGCAGCGCAGACGATCAGCGCGCCGGCCAGGACCGCGACGAGGAGATGGGAAGAAGCGCGGGGATGCCGCTCGGGGGGCGTGTGCATGGGCGGAACCACAACTTCGCTATGCCCGATCAGGACCCTGCGTTAGTCGGCGCGTACCCGCGGCAGCACCTTCGCTCTGACGAGCCGCTCGATGCGCCGGATCACCCGCGTGGTCGCGAACTCCCGCACAGAAAGGGGCTCGACCAGGATCGTGTGCACGCCGAGCAGATTCCCCCCCAGGACGTCGGTGAACAGCTGATCGCCGATGAGCGCCGTCTCGCGCGCGCGGGTGCCCATCAGCGCCATCGCCCGGAGGAACCCGAACGGCATCGGCTTGAGGGCCCAGCCCACGACCGGGAGGCTCAGGATGTCCCCGACCTGAGCGACCCAGGCGCTCGAGTTGTTGGAGACGATGCACCCCCGGAGCCCGGCCGCGCGGACGCGGTGGACCCATTCCCGCACAAAAGATGGCGGCGCGGCCTCCCCCCACGGCACGATCGTGTTATCGAGGTCGAGGATGATCCCGCGGATGCCTCCGCCCAGCAGCACCGCGGGGTCAAGGTCGGCGACGGACGCAACCGCGCGATCCGGTGTAAACAGGGACAGGATCACGGGCCCCGGAGGCGCCGGACGGCGGCAAGATGCGCGGTGAGCGTTGTGTTGAAGACGTGCGACCCGTCCGCCCGCGCGACGTAGAAGAGATAATCGGTCTTCGCTGGAGAGAGCGCGGCCGTGATGGCTCCGATGCCCGGGTTCGCGATGGGGCCCGGGGGGAGTCCGGCATGCAGATAGGTATTATAGGGAGACGTCACCTTCAAGTCTTCATACGTCACGATGGACTTGTGGCGGCCGAGCGCGTAGAGGACCGTCGCGTCCACTTCCAGCCGCCATCCGCGCTTCAAACGATTGTACATCACGCCGGCGATCAACGGGCGCTCGGCGGGCACCTGCGCCTCGCGCTCGATCATCGACGCCACGGTGATGATCTCGTGGAGAGACCGGCCCCCACCGAGCAGACGCCATGACGGGACAACGACCTCGCCGAACCGCTGGAGGAACGCGCCGATCACTTCCCGTTCGTCCACGAACCGCGGCAGGTGATAGGTGTCGGGGAAGAGATACCCTTCCAGTGATCCGCCCGGCACATTGCGCAGGAATTCGTACGGATAGCGGCCCGCCCCGGATCGCACGATCTCGCGGAGCGCCCCCGCATCGCCGAGGCCCTTCCCCGCCAGAGCGTCCACGATCTGCAGCGCGGTGTATCCTTCGGGGACTGTGACCGGGTGGAGCACGACGTCGCCGCTGGCGATTTTCTCGACAATGTCGAGCAGGGGCATGGCCGGCGAGACCCGATACTCGCCCTGATGCAGCGAACGAGTGACCCCGCGCAGCCGCGCGGCATACGCAAAGTGAGAGGCGGAGCGTATGACGCCCGAGGCTTCCAGCCGGCGGCCGACCTCCGGCGTCGTCGCCCCGTACGGGATCACGACGATCGTAGGCTGGGCGCGCGCGTCCACCGGCGAGATGAAATACGCGAACCCAGCAGCCGCCGCGCCGACGAGCAGCACAATTGCTGCCGCGATCCAGAGGAGAGTCCTCAATTCACCTCGCGGTCGGGTGAGGAGTCGACGGTCAGGTCATCGTACTCGTCAAGCTCCCGCAGCGCATCGACGACCCGGTCGAATTCCTCGTCGTCTCCTACCGGGGTCAGCGTTTCGCCTTCAACGCGGAAGAGCACGGCGCCCTCGTCTTCGTCCTCCGGCTGCAGCACGGCGTAGCGTTGGGAGGCGACCTCGATCACCTCGACCAGTGTGAACTCGTGGCTTTTTCCTTCGTCATCCAGCAGCGTAATGGATTCTCCGCGCTGATTCACGGCGCACCCCTACTCCGTTCTTCCCGCCGCGTGCTGCCTGTCCAGATACGTCTGCAGGAACAGCGCCGCGGCCACTGCGTCACGCCGCTTGCGGCGCTTCTCGCGCCGCACGTCCTGGGCCACCAGTGCCCGTTCCGCCTCCGCGGTAGACAGCCGCTCGTCCGCCATGACGACCGGCACGTCGAGAACGCCACGCAGGCGCTGGGCGAATGCCTTCGCCTGCCGTGCGGCGTCGCCTTCCGTGCCGTCCATCCGCAGCGGTAGACCCACCACAACCCGCTCGATCTGATACTCCTGAGCAAGCCGCCGGACCTCAGATGCGACCGGACGCCACCCGGTGCGGGGAATCACTACAAGGCCCTGCGCGATCGTCCCGGTCGGATCGGAGACCGCCACGCCGATGCGGTGGGACCCGACGTCAATACCGAGCACTCTCATGCGCGCCTTCCGAGCTGGGCCGCCAGAAATCCCGGATCGCGCCCGCGCTCCAGGAGCTCCCGCATGCGCCCCGGCTCGCGGAGGCCGCCCTGCGCCAGATCCGGCCTGCCGCCGCCGCTGCCTCCAAACTGAGCCGTCAGGTCTCGCAGGAAACGGGCGGCATCAACCGGAGGCGGAGATTTGCGAGTGCGCGCCGCGACGAGCTTTCCGCTCGTCGCAGACCCGAGCACGATCATTGCCGGTTCTCCGCGGGCGTCGAACGCGTCTCGGAGATGGTCGGCGATGCGGCGCAGCGCTTCGGGTTCCGGCGTGTTCACCTCGAGCAGGACCAGGCGTGTGCCGTCTACCGTCACCGCCGATCGCATCCCTCGAGCCGTGATCTCCTCAGGGCTTTCGCCTGCCGCTTCCCCGGCCTTCAGCCGGCGCTCCAGCTCGCGCAGTTGTTCGCTGAGCCGCCGCACCCGATCGGGCACCTCATCGGGAGTCACCCGGAGCTGCTCGGCCACCGCGCGCAGCACGGATTCGTGCCGCGCGATGAGCGCCAGCACTCCTCGTCCCGTCACCGCTTCGATGCGTCTGACCCCGGACGCCACGGACCCTTCGGAAGTGATCTTGAATAGCCCGGTCTGCCCCGTGCGTGAGAGGTGCGTGCCGCCGCATAGCTCGCGGCTGTATCGGTCGATGCTGATCATGCGCACGCGGTCGCCGTATTTCTCCCCAAACAGCGCCATCGCACCCCGCTTGAGCGCATCCTCGTAGGCGAGCCACTGCGCGCGCACCGGCAGGTCTTCGAGAATCCTCTCGTTGACGGTTGTCTCGATGAGATCGCGCTGTTCCGGCGTGAGCG
>Ga0209853_1000364_pt1 | contig 12663 bp, 13 predicted proteins | sample GWRWS1_30_40_FD_187224 | JGI IMG/M metagenome (GOLD analysis project Ga0209853, IMG submission 187224) | Riverbed sediment microbial communities from areas with vegetation nearby in Columbia River, Washington, USA - GW-RW S1_30_40 (SPAdes)... | ecosystem: Environmental > Aquatic > Freshwater >...
GTGTCGAACGCGGGCGCGCTCGGTATGGTCTCGGTGGCGAACCTTCCCCCGGATGTTCTGAGCCGGATCCTCGACGACATGACCGGACACACCAAGGCGCCATTCGGCTGCAACTTCCTCATGCATAAAGTCTGGGACTCCGAAGCAGAATGCATAGCGTTAGCCGCATCGCGCGCCCGCGTGGTAGATTTTTTCTGGCGGGATCCCGACCCGGAACTCGTTCGGGTCGTGCACGGTGAGGGCGCGCTTGCCTGCTGGCAGGTGGGATCCCGAGAAGAAGCCGTTGCAGCAGCCAAAGCCGGGTGTGATCTAGTCGTCGCGCAAGGGATCGAAGCGGGAGGCCATGTCCGGGGAACCTTCAGTCTGCTTGCCCTGCTCGATGAAGTCCTGGAAGCCGTTGACGTCCCCGTGATTGCGGCGGGAGGGATCAGCGGTGGCCGAGCGATGGCGGCTGTACTTGCCGCCGGAGCATCCGCGGTGCGCGTGGGGACCCGGTTCGTCGCAGCGGAGGAGACCGCGGCACACCCGGTCTATCTCAACGCCCTCTTTGGCGCCCGCGCCAAGGACACGGTCTACACGGAAGCCTTCGGCGCAAACTGGCCCAACGCGCCCCATCGCGTCTTGCGCAGTTCACTGGAGGCGGCCCAGCGATTCGAAGGGGATGTGGTGGCCGAGTACACAAGCCAGTACACCGGCAACCAGCTCGTCATGCGAAAGTTTGAGGCGTTCGCGGCGCCGCTCCGCGCAACCGGGCACATCGAAGCCGCGCCCCACTGGGCCGGCGAGGGCGTGGGCGCAGTACGGCGGCTGCAGCCCGCCGCCGAGATCATCCGAGAGATGGCCGGCGAGGCGGAAGACCTCCTGAAGAAGTGGGGCTAGCGGCCTAGACTAATTCCTCGGGCGCCGCGGCGTCTACGACGTCTTTGCCCAGCGCCGTCGCCAGATCGATCTGATGCTCCTGCTCCTGGACCAGGATCTCGCGGATGTCCTCCGCGATGGCGTAGAGTCCCTGGCTCTCACACTGCAGCAACCGTTCCCGGTACTCGCGCACCGTCATGTTCTCAGCTTCCAGGTCGAACCGCAGCATGTCCTCCGCGCGCTCCGAAGTCTTGACCGGCTTCGGGGTCACGGCCGGCATCCCGCCCAGATAGTCGATGTGGCGGGAAATCTTGATCGCGTGAGCGAGCTCTTCTCCGGCGTGGAGTTCGAGTTCCTTTGCGATCGTCATGTACTGCGCGCCCTTCAACACCTGCGAGTACACCACGTAGGCGATCACCGCCTGGTACTCGCGCTGCAGGTCTTCGTTCAGCAGCTCGATGAGGCGTTCGCGTGTGACCCCATCGCTTCGTGCTCGGGTACGGACCGTCTCCTCACCGCCGTTTCGGCTGCGTGTGACCTCCTGATTACGCGTGCGGCTGCGTGTCGTCGCCATGACCATGCCCTCCCCCTCTGCTGGATTCACTGACAATTTTGCCCCCGCAGGGAAAACCCATCACACCGACGGAAGATAACGCCGACATGCTCAAAAATGCGCTCATCATCCTCAGCCCCGTGGCCCGGCGGCTGCCCGCCTATACCCGGCTGGCCTGGGCTCTCGTGCGCGACCGGCGCCTGCGGCGCACCCACCGTGCCCTCGTGTTGGGCGGCGTTGCCTATCTGCTCTCACCCATCGACCTCATCCCCGGGATTATTCCGGTTTTGGGACAGATCGACGATCTCGCGGTCACGCTGCTCAGTCTGCGCACGGTTTTGCGCCGTCTGCCCGGGCCACTGGCGGACGAGCACCTCGTCTCTACCGGCCTCTCCTTGCAGGTCATTGACGAGGACCTGCGCACCTTGACCCGGTCTGGCACCCTTCTCACCCGGTCCATTCTCCGCTACGGATGGAGCGCGGCTGGCGGCGCGGCACGGGCTGTGTCGCGTATCGGGCGCCTCCTCCTCCAGCGCAGATCAAGATGAGAGGGCGGCTCCGCGAGGTTGCCGCCCTCTTCATTCGACTCGGCCTCACCGCGTTCGGCGGTCCCGCAGCGCACATCGCGATGATGCGGGACGAGGTCGTGCGGCGAAGGCGGTGGCTGTCGGACCAGGAATTCCTCGACCTGCTCGGCGCCACGAACCTCATCCCCGGACCCAACTCGACCGAGATGGCGATCCATATCGGCTACACGCGCGCCGGCTGGAAAGGCCTCCTGACGGCAGGCGTGTGCTTCATCGTCCCCGCGATGATGATCGTTCTGTCGTTTGCCTGGGCGTATGTGCGCTATGGGTCGATCCCTCAGGCACAGTGGCTGCTCTACGGCGTCAAGCCGGTAATCATCGCCATCGTCGCGCACGCGCTCTGGACGCTCGGACGGACTGCGCTCAAGGGCACCTTTCATGCTGCGCTGGCGCTTGGGGCGTTCATCGTGTATCTGCGGGGGTTCAACGAGCTCGCCATCCTGGCCCTGGGCGGTGTCCTCGCGGTGATTGCCGTCCGGCCCCGAATCGCGCCCGTGTCGGTCCTCGCCGGCGCACCGATCACACTCACCGCGCTGCTGGCGCCCGTACCGGTAAGCCTGGTGCAGATGTTTGCGATCTTCCTGAAAATCGGCGCGGTGCTGTACGGTAGCGGATATGTGCTGCTGGCGTTCCTGCGGTCGGACTTCGTCGTGCGCCTCGGATGGCTTACCGACCGCCAGTTGCTCGACGCGGTGGCCATCGGTCAGGTTACTCCTGGACCGGTCTTCACAACCGCGACCTTCATCGGGTATCTGCTTGGGGGGCTCCCCGGCGCGCTCCTCGCGACTGCCGGGATCTTCCTTCCGGCGTTCGCCTTCGTTGCGGCCAGCCACCCGTTCATCCCACGGCTTCGGCGCTCACCGGTCACCGGGGCGCTTCTTGACGGAGTGAACGCGGCATCTCTCGCGCTGATGGCGGGAGTCACTGTGCAGCTGGCTGGGGCGGCACTCGTCGATGTCTGGACGATCGCGATCGCCCTTGCCAGCGCTGTGGCGCTTGTGCGCGCCGGGATCAACTCGGCGTGGCTGGTGGCGGCCGGGGCGGTCGCAGGTCTCGTGCTTCGGGGCTAGCGTCCTTCCCCTGCTAGTCGGCCCCGCCGCGTTCCTCCAACGCGTGCAGGATATCGGCCTCGCTGACCACGCCGATGGTGCGGCCCTCCTGGACAACCGGCAGCCGCCGGGCCGGCGCGTGGGCAAGCCGTGCCGCACATTCCCATACCGACAGTTCGGGAAGAACGCCGTTCGTTACGTCGAGGTCATGATCGGGCGGAACCGGCTGCATGACGTCCGCGACGATCTGTGAGGCCGGCCACCTGCGGCCGGGCCGTCCCCACCAGCGATGGCCGGCGACCGCGGCGAGGATATCGCTGTCGCTGATGATCCCAACGATCCGGTCACCGTCCTGAACGGGGAAACGCCGCACGTCCTCTGCGGACATGCGAGAGGAGCACTCCTCGATTGTGGCTTCGGGGCCGATGGTCACGACCGGAGACGACATCGTCGCCTCAACCGTCACGGCGGCGGGATCTTGACCGGAGGCCAGCACCTTCACGATGACGTCGCGCTTGGTGATGATGCCGGCGACAGGCTCGCCGTCGGCCGGGATCAGGAGGCTGGAGATCCCCGCCCCCGCCATCTTCTCGACCGCCTCCCCAACGGTGGCGTCTCCCCGGATGGTGATGGCAGGCGAGGACATCACGTCACGCACGGAAGCGGCGGCGCCGGTCTGTGCGGTGCGCCGGGCGGCGCGTTCCTTCCGTACGGCGCGGGCGTGCTCCCATTCGTGCTGGAGGGCCAATCCAGTGAACAGATCGGTATCGCTCACCAGTCCGACCAGGTTCAGGTCCTGAACCACCGGCAGCCGGCGCACGCGGGCCTGCGCCATGTGGTGCGCCGCTTCACGCAGCGTCCAGGAGGGGCTGGCCGTGAAGAGGCGCCAGGAGGTAATTTCGCCCACCTTCACCGCGTCGGGATCAAGGCTGAACTTCACGATCTTGCCGATGACGTCCCGCATGGTCAGGATGCCGTACTTGATCGTCCCCGCCGGCGGGGAGACCAGGACGCTGCTGATGCCGCGGTCGCGCATGGCCGCAAGGGCTTCTGTGACCGGGGCGTCGGGTCCGGTCAGGACGGGCCGGCGGGTCATGACGTCGGCGACGGTGAGCACGAATTTTCCTCCCGAAATCCAGGATGACAGCAGGAGAGCATACATATTTACCCCAAGTCATACCCCATGTCCCTTATCCGTCTGGATCAGAGTCACCTCATCCATCCTGTCCACTCGGCCGCCGATCAGGCCGCCCCCATCGTCTTCACCGAAGGCAAAGGCGCCGTGCTGCGAGACATCGACGGGAAGGAGTACCTTGATGGGCTGGCCTGCCTCTGGAATGTGCACGCGGGACACGGACGTCGCGAGCTCGCCGAAGCTGCGGCCGTTCAGATGCGGCGGCTGGCCTACGCCACCGCCTACGCGGGTTTCACGAACGAGCCGGCCGTGCGGCTGGCGGACCGGCTGCTCCGCCTGGCCTATCCGAACCTGAGCGGGGTCTACTTCACGACGGGCGGCGCGGAGGCCAACGAGACCGCGTTCAAGGTCGCCCGGTACTTCTGGCGCCGCCAGGGGAGGCCGTCAAAGACGAAGGTCATCGCCCGATGGCATGCCTACCATGGCGTGACCCTGGCGGCGATGAGCGCGACTGGCATTCCGGCCTTTCACCAGATGTTCCAGCCGGTCGTGCCCGGATTCATCCATGTTACCCCCTCCTACCCCTATCGCCACTCCGGATCGATGGCGGAGGCGGTGGAGGACGCCATCCGCCGTGAGGGGCCGGACACCGTCGGGGCCGTCATCGCCGAACCGGTCATCGGCGCGGGCGGCGTCATCCCGCCGACACCCGACTACTTCCCGAAGGTCCGCGAGATCTGTGACCGGAACCAGGTGCTGCTGATCGCGGACGAGATCATTACCGGTTTCGGACGCACGGGCAAGTGGTTCGGGCTCGAGCACTGGAACGTGCGGCCGGACATCGTGACGTTCGCGAAAGGTGTGACGAGCGCATACCTGCCGCTCGGGGGGGTCATGGTCTCACGCGAGATCCATCAGACGATTCAGGAGGCGCCTCCTGCGGAGCGGTTCATGCACGCCGCGACGTATTCCGGTCATCCGACGTGTTGCGCGGTGGGCCTCGCGAACCTCGACATCTTCGAGACGGAGGGTCTTGTCGATCGGGCCCGTATGATGGGCGACCGACTCCTGGCCGGGCTGGGGTCGCTGCGCGACCTGCCGCAGGTCGGCGACGTGCGGGGCCTGGGATTGATGGCCGGTGTCGAGCTCGTCGAGGACAAGCGGGCCAAGACGCCGGCGATCGGATTGGGAGCCCGGGTGATCGCGGAGGCCAGGTCCCGCGGGCTCATCACACGCATCCGCGGCGGCCAGACAGGGGACCACCCCATCGGCGACACGATCTGCCTGGCGCCCCCGCTGATCGTCACGAACGACCAGGTGGATCGGATCGTGGAGATTCTGGAGGATTCAATCCGCGCCGCGGCCGCCTAGCGCCGCAAGGCTTCTTCGGGCTCCCCACCCAACGCGTCCACCAGCTTGCTGAAGAAGTTCCGCTGCGCCGCGGTTGCGGCGACATCAACGATCTCTTCGTCAGAGAGCCCTAACCCGCGGAGTCGGTCGACATCCCGCGGCGAGATTTTGTACGCGTGGTCCGTCATCTTGATAGCAAAATCGATCAGGGCGACTTCCTGTTCTGACAGACCCGCAGTGCGGTAGTCTTGGACGATTGCTTCCACCTGGTCGGCCGAGTAGAACTTCGAACGGAGCACCGCTCCGTGTATCAGAGTTCAGTAGGTGCAGCGGAGGTGAGCCGCAACGGCAGTTGTGATGAGCTCGTAACGCCGGAGGTCCATGCTGCTCCGGATCGCCGCGCCCAGCTTCCGGTAGGCGCCAAGAATCGCAGGACGCAGACTGACCGCCTTCGTGTAGTTCGGCACATAACCCATCGCGGCGACGTCCGCGTCATAGATCTCTTTGAGTTGCCCCGTTGCCTCACGCTCCGGCACCGTCCGCACAAAGGCCATCGGCGTCTCCTCCCCGGCCCGTCGGTGGATATTACGACGTGCGATTCCGCATCGCCTACAGACGCCCGCTCCGGGCGAGCCGCGCATACCGGCGGTACAATGTCTCGTCGATATCCCCCGCCTCCAGCGCGGCCTTGACCGCGCACTTAGGCTCGTGTGTGTGGGAGCAATCCCGGAAGTGACACCCTCCGCCCAGCGCTGTGATCTCCGGAAACAGGTCGTCGGCCGCGTCGAGGCCTTCATTCTCGACGAACCCGATCTGACGCAGCCCCGGCGTGTCCACCACGAGCGCCCCGTCCACCTGGTACAAGGAGGCCCAGTTGGTCGTGTGGCTGCCCTTCCCCGCGGAGGTCAACGAGCCCACGCGGAGTCCCAGCAAAGGGTCGAGCGTGTTGAGCAGGCTGGACTTCCCCGCCCCTGACGGTCCGACGAAAGCTACCAGCTTCCCATGGATCGCCGCGCGCAGCGTCTCAATGCCTTCACCGGTGAGGGCACTGGTCAGCGCCACAGGGATCGCCGCAAGGCGGTATGGTGCAAGCACTTCTTCAGCGACCGCGCGGACCACCAGGTCCACCTTGTTCCCGCACACGAACGCCTGACAATGGCCTCGCTGGGCGAGCGCAATGTAGCGGTCGATCACCGTCGGCCGCAGTGGACACGGCACCACGATGACCGCAAGATCGAGGTTGCTGGCGAGTACCTGCTCGGGCGCGGATTTGTCACTGGGTGCGCGCCGCACCAATTGCGAGCGGCGTGGCTGGATCTTCCTGACCGCGCCCAGATCGGCGGCGACCCGATCCACCTCCACGCGATCGCCCACCGCGATCGGACTCGTCGTGCCCGTCAGTTCCTGCCGGAGCCGGCCGCGGAGCACGCAACGCCAGTCGCGGCCCAGCTCGTCGCGCACCGTGACCTGCGGTCCGTCGGTGCGGATGACTATTCCGGTAAACGTGTCCACGGCTGTCCTCCACACATCGAAGTGGAAAACAAAAACGGCTGCGGGCGTCGAGCCCACAGCCGCGCACGAGAACACGTCGGTCCGGTTTAGCCGGCGCGAGACCTCACACGAGGGAATGGACTCGATGCCCGGATCCTGGTGACCCTGACCGACATCAACCATCCCTCCTTTGTCAGATCTCGAACCGCAGCCACCATGCTAGCACGGGCCGGCAGGGAGCGCAATCCACAGGGAAAGGAAAACCAGCGCACGAAGCATCGGGGGCGTGACTGAGAAGGTCACCTTCGAGTTGGCCGGCGGCACGGTCTCCGGCGTCTGGCATCATCCACACCAGGGGAAGACCTACGTCTTACTGGCTCACGGCGCCGGAGGCAACCTCCACACGCCGGGACTGGTGCACTATGCCGAAGCGCTTGCGGCCCGGGGGGTCGGAGCGGTCCGATTCAACTTCCCTTATGCGGAAGCCGAACGGAAGATCCCCGATCCGCCGACCCGATTGGAGGCCTGCTTTCGGGCGGTCGCGGAGGAGGTACGGGCTCGGGCCGCGGCCCTGTTTCTCGGCGGACGCTCGATGGGCGGCCGCATCGCCTCTCACCTGCTCGCCGACGGCTTTGCGGCGGAGGGCCTCATCTTCCTCAGTTATCCTCTGCATCCCCCTGGTCAACCCCAACGCCTGCGCGCCGCACATTTGAAGGGGATCTCGGTGCCGATGCTCTTCCTCCAGGGCTCCCAGGACGCATTCGCAAGGATGAATCTGCTGCGGGAAACTGTCGATGAGCTGCCGACCGCCACGCTCCACGTGCTCGACGGCGCCGATCACGGCCTCCGGATCAAGGGGCGGCCCGAGGAAGAGGTGATCACCGAACTGGTCGATGTCACGCTGGCCTGGATGCAAGGACGCAAACGATGATGGACGGCATCTGGCAGTGGGGACTCGTTGTGATCACGACGCTGCAGTCGGCCCGGGGGCCCACATTGCTTTGGTGCGTGGACGCCAGATTGGGATTCAGGCTGGGCGTGCTGGTCCTGATCTCTTTCTACTGCAACTCGCTCATCAAAAGCGTGGTCGGGCATCCGCGCCCCTTCAACCTGGATCCCTCAGTCAAACCTGTGGATGCCAAGGGTTACGGCCTGCCGAGCGGCCATGCGCAGTCCGCGGCTCTGGTCTGGGGCGGCGTGGCCGCGTACGCGCGCTACGCTGTGCTCGGCCTCTGGATCAGCCTCGGTGCGCCCTGGGTATTTGAGCAGCTCCGCCTCGCGACTCGTCCGGCGCTGGTTGGGGCGGGCTGAAGATCATGGAGAGCACTGGATACCGGTCTCTTGCGGCGGCGACCGTTGCACTGGTCATGCTGACCGGCATCCACGCGGTACGATCAGCCCTCGCGATGGTGGTCTGGAATATTGCGGAGGGGCAACCGGAGACCGTGATCGCCCTCATTGCATTTGGGATCTGGGCTGCGGGGTTGCTTGGTTGGGCGATGGCCCCGCGGCTGCACCTCCGCCGGCCCGGAATGGGGGTGGCGATTGGGTTCGCCGTGGCCTATGCCGCCGGTCATTTCCTCAGGCACCCGGTTCTGACTCCCGCATTTGCCGTGATGACCCTGGTGCTCTGGCTGTGGATGATTCCAGCGCTACTCGGGCTGCTGGCTCGGGTGGAGGCCATCGAGGTCCTTGCTCCGGGGATCCTCATCGGATTTGCCGTTCAGGTTGCGCTGCAGGCGGCGCTTCACGGCCTGGATATGCCGATGCTCCACGGATTTCTGTCAGGAGCGGGAGCGGCGCTGCTCGGTCTGGCTCTGATCGCGGCGTGGCGATCGACCGAATTGACAGCGCCGGCGGCGACCGGGGTCCTTTTCCTGAAGGGCTGGGGATTGTTTGCCCTGGGTCCCTATATCGTCCTTCAGCTCACCCTGCTCAGCAACCTTGGACGGGTTCAGATGATCACGGGTTGGGATCTCGAAGGCGCAGCAACATTCGTCGTCCTCGGACTTGCCGCGGGCGCGGCCGCCGTCCCACAGGCCTCCTCTCCACTGGTGCGGGCTGCCGCAGGCCCAGCGGCAGTCCTGCTGGCCGGTGCGAACCTGATCGTCAACCTCGCCGCCTGGCTCGCGGCGCTCCAGGTGCTGACGGCTGCCGTTATGGCCGGGGCACTGGCACCGGCTCCGGTGCGCCGTCCATTCCGGACGTACGTGTGGGGAACGATCGGGATGCTCCTGGGATTCGCACTCCTCGGCCTGTTTTACTCGCGCAATGAGTGGAGGGAGCTGTGGCCGCTGATGGTCGCGCTCGTCGCGCTTGCGTCGCTGTCGCGGGTCACTCCGGTGCCGGCCGCGCGGACCCTTCGTGCGGTGCTGGCCATTGTCGTCTTCGGCGCCCTCGGCATTGTTTACAGCCGCACGTCGCACCCCCCGCCCGTCCCCACCGCGAAAGCGCCGGCGCAGATACGGATACTTACCTACAACATCCACATGGCGTTCAACGCGCACGGGATCCCAGATCCGGCGGCCATGGCAACAGTGATTGCGACGGTGGACGCCGACCTCGTGGCCCTTCAGGAAGTGGGCCGCGGCTGGACGGTCAACGGTGGAGCCGACCTCGCCGCATGGTTGCGGTGGCGCTTCCCCGAGTACCGCCTGGTCTATGGGGCAATGAATGGGGACCTCTGGGGCAACGTCATCCTCAGCCGGTTCGACCTGCGGGGTACCGGCGCGGTGCGATTCCCGATCCGGCTGAGGCGGATCCAGCGCGGTCTGACCTGGGCGACGGTGCCGGCCGAAGAGGACCTCCTCATCATCAATGCCCACTTCGCCCACGGTGGCCTGGAGGATGAGAGGCTCGCACAGGCCGGAGATGTGCTGGCATTTTGGAACGGACGGCGCCCCGCGGTGATCCTGGGAGATTTCAATGCCGGACCCGATTCCCCGTCCGTCGCCCTATTGCGTGCGGCGGGGCTGCGCGATGCCCTCGCCGCCCACGGTCTCGCAGCGGCGTTTACCTACCCGTCGCTGCATCCATCGGAACGCCGCGACTACATCTTCATCACGGACAATCTCGGGTCGCTTGGGGGAGCGATCCCGCGGGCCACCGCTTCGGATCACCTGCCGGTCGTCGCAACCATTCAGGTCAGGTAGCGGGAGGGACCTCTCTCATCGTGCGGACGGGGGAGGCGACCAGCCACATCGCGGCAACGAATGCCATGCACGATCCGAGTACGAGCGTCCCCCGCAGTCCCACCGTCTGACCGAGAATCCCGCCCAGCAAGACCGCGCCCAGCATCATCAAATGGCTGGTGAAACGAATCGTGGCGTTGACGCGTCCCAGGATCCGGTCCGGCGTAATCGCCTGGCGTAAGCTCACCTGTGCGACCTCATACGCTGTGACGGCTCCATCGGCGATCAACTGCTGGCCGATGAGCAAGGAGAGAGAAACCCACCCGGTGTCGCGCGCCAGAGGGGTCAGCAACATCCCCACGCCGCCGAGGATGAGGCCGCCGATCATTGTCATCCCGTGCCCCCAGCGGCGGGCGGCACGGGCGACCAGCAGTGATCCTGCGAGACTGCTGATTCCCCCGAGGCCGAAGATCATCCCCAGCACTCCGGGCGAGAACCCCAGCTGCTTCGCTGTGAAGAGGAGATAGACGGGACGGATCATCTGAAATCCAAGCTCGACTGTGACGAGGCTTGCGGCGGTGGCCAGCTGCACCCGGTCTCCTGCCACCGCCCGCGCGCCCTCGACGATCTCCCCCCAGATCTTCGGACGTTCCCGCACAATCAGCGACGCCGGCTCCGGATGCCGGATGGCGCCGATCGCGGCGGCAGAGAAGAGGAACGAGAACGCGTCCAGAAGCAGTGCCATCGGCGCCGTCAGGATCTGCACCAGCCACCCCGTGGACCCAAACGCCACGACCTCCGAGACCGCGGAGCTGGCCGTGAGGACGCTGTTGGCGCGCACCAGCTCTTCGCGCCGCACGAGTGTCGGGAGATAGGCCTGGTAGGCCACGACGAACACCATCGTCATCGCCCCGGCAAGAAACTCCACGGCGTAGAGCTGCTCGATGCGCAGGACGCCGAGCGCCGCGGCGACAGGGATCGTTACGAGCAACACCGCTCGCCCAAGGTCCGTGGCGATCATCACCGGACGCCGGCGCATACGATCCAGCCACACGCCCGCAATGAGCCCTACGAGCAGTCCCGCGACCAGGTCGGCGGCGGACAGCAGCGCCATCTGGAACGGGGTCGCGTTCAGCATCAGGACGGCGGCAAAGGGGAGAGCGGTGCGAGTGACGAGCGAGCCGAAATCCGAAACGGTGTTGGCGGCCCAGAGCTTGACGAAGTCGCGCGCGGCATTCACAATTACCCTGGACTTGTGTGGGATTATCACGCTTCCTGCATTGCACGTTTCGCTACCCTAACGCCAAGGGCGTTGTCCGAAGGTTTCAGAAATCGGGTAGGGAATCAAGGGGACTAATATGCAGATCTCTCACCGTGTCTACGTGCAAGAGTTGCGCCGCCGTCTGCCAGCGCGGTATTTCCAACCCGTGCCCCACCGGCTGTTGTGGATCATGCCATATGCCGCGGTCGCCGCGGCGGGAATCGCGCTCATCGCCGTCGCCCGGTTCCCCTGGTACGTTGATGCAGCCATCGGGATAGTCATTGGATGCGCCTTCGGGTCACTGGGCTTCCTCGGCCATGAAATCCTCCATGGAGCCGTAGTCGGCAAAGGCGTCGCACGTGACGTCCTCGGGGGGATATGCCTGCTGCCGCATGCCATCGCGCCGCTGCTGTGGCGGCAGTGGCACAACGCGGGGCATCACGGACACACGCAGATTCAGGGGCAGGACCCCGACGCGTACAGCACCCTGGAGCAATACCACGAGCGGCGCGCCCTGCAGATCCTGCACCGCCTCGTGCCCACGCGTAGCCTGCGCTTCTTCGCGTTGCTGACCGTCTGGCTGAATCTCCATGCCGCGCTGGTCCTGGTCAACACACTGCCGCGCATGCCCCGAAGGCAGCGCATCCGCGTCGCGGTGGAGACCGGGCTGCCCGTCGTGTTCTGGGTCGGCATGGGGGCCTGGCTGGGGTGGGGCTCGTTCGTGTTCTTCTACGTCCTGCCGTTGTTCCTCAGCAACTTCATCGTGATGTCGTACATCGCGACCAATCATCTGTTGAACCCGCTCCTGGAGGACGACGACCCGCTGGCCGGGTCGCTCACTGTGTCTGTCCCGAAAGTGCTGGACATCATCCACTCGAACTTCAGCCACCACACCGAGCACCACGTGTTTCCGGCCATGAGCGCCAAATATGCGCCACACGTCAAGCGGCTGCTCCGCGAGCTCTGGCCGGACCGGTATCATGAGATGCCGCTCTGGCGCGCGATGGGGTTGCTGTGGAAGACTCCGCGGCTGTACCTCGACAACATCCGGCTCATCGATCCCCGGTCCGGCCGCCGGTACGGCGTGCTCGGCCACGGGCTCGACCCGCGGCGGGCCACACCGTTACCCTAGCCGCACACCGCCCTAGCACCTCCCCACAGGGTCGTGTATCGTGGTCGCGTGAGTATCACACGACTCAGTCGCGACCTCATCCTCATTGACACGGGGTACGCCGGGACGCCCGAGGC
>Ga0209853_1000365_pt1 | contig 12601 bp, 13 predicted proteins | sample GWRWS1_30_40_FD_187224 | JGI IMG/M metagenome (GOLD analysis project Ga0209853, IMG submission 187224) | Riverbed sediment microbial communities from areas with vegetation nearby in Columbia River, Washington, USA - GW-RW S1_30_40 (SPAdes)... | ecosystem: Environmental > Aquatic > Freshwater >...
GGGTCGGTGCTGGTCCGCAACAGCCGCGACAACCTCTGGACCAGGATGCAGGAATGGGACTACTTCCTCGGGATCGCGTCGGTGAAGCGGATGCAGGGGCTGTACCAGGGAACCCTGGTGGCCCAGGGGCGTTCAGCCTCTATCGCACCGAGGCGGTGCTGGCCGCCGGCGGTTGGCCGGACGCGATCGGCGAGGACATCGTGCTGACCTGGCAGCTCATGCGGCAGGGCGCCCGGGTCTACTACGAGCCCTCCGCGGTCGCCTTCACCGTCGCCCCGACCCGCCTGGTCCACTTCGCGCGGCAGCGGGCCCGCTGGGCACGGGGCATGATCGAGGGGCTCCGCAGCGTGAAGCCCTGGGACCAGCCGCTGTGGCTGTTGCGCTTCCTCACCGCCATCGACCTGCTCATCCCCGCGCTGGACGTCGCGTACGCGCTGGTGTGGCTGCCCGGCCTGGCGCTGGCGGCGACCGGACGGTTCTGGATCGTCGGTCCCTACACCGTGGCGGTGCTGCCGTTGACGCTCCTGGTCAACGCCATCCTGTACCGGTATCAGCGGCGCCGGGTGTTCAACGTGCTCGGGCTCCGGGTCCGGCGCAACGCCGTCGGCTTCGTCGCCTTCGTCCTCACCTACCAGATGCTCATGTCACCCGTGTCGGTGGCCGGCTACGTGCAGGAGCTGCTCGGACTCCGCCGACGCTGGAAATGACGCGTGGGTGCCGTCGGCGCGGCTCAGGCGTGGAGTCGGCAGAAGCCGGGGACCTGGCCGACCTTCGCACCGATGCGGGCCGCGCTGGACCCTTCCTGGTCAGGATCGAGGCTCATCTGCTGGATCGGCGTGATGGTCAGCGGGGTGGCGCGTGCAGGACCGGGCGATGAGCCGGACGCTCGTGTCACGAGGGTCACGCTGCCGAGCGCGACCAGCAGGACAGCGACCACGACCACGCTGAAGCGCTTCCGCACAGCTCCTCCTGCCGTTGAAGGACCGCTACCGCGTGAGTAGAACGCTTCATACACCCTTAGGGGGCCTGTGGGCGATACGTGATTCCTACGAGATGCACGCAGAGGGCAACCGGATGAGGCGCGCCCACGATGACCACTTGCCTCGTCGGCAAGCCGCGAAGGCGGCGCGGCAGCTCGAAACTGATCCCGTCGTTGTAGCAAGGTCCAAGCGGACACGCTGCCAGCCAGCATTCGGGTTGACCTGCGGTGACCGCTGATCCTGGATGGTTCGCGGCCCCAGCGCGGCCCGGGTAGGGATTGGCGCACACTTGGGCGAGACCGTCCGAGGCCGGCTCGGAGAGGAAGGAGACATCACATGCGAGCGATGTTGATGATCAAGGGGGATCCGCAACCGAGCGCAGCGCCCAGCGAGGAACTCCTCGCCGCGATGGGCAGCTACAACGACGAGCTCAAAGAGGCCGGCGTGCTCGTCGACCTGGCGGGGCTTCTCCCGAGCGCCATGGGGAAGCGTGTGCGGTTCTCCGGGGGGAACCGTGCCGTCATCGACGGGCCGTTCGCCGAGTCGAAGCAGTTGATCGCGGGCTACTGGATCCTCCAGGTGCAGTCGATGGACGGGGCCGTCGAATGGGCCGAGCGTTTCCCATTCGAGGCGTGGTCCCGGATCTACCCGGGCGAGTACGGCGCCGAGGTCGAGATCGAGATCCGTCAGGTGTTCGAGCCGGAGAGTTAGGAGTGGCGAGGATGCCCGTAGGGCCTACTGCCTGCGAGGATGGTGGAGCGGGTGACGGGAATCGAACCCGCGTCACGAGCTTGGAAGGCAGTCTCGGGGCGCGGGTCGATCCCTGTTCCGGCGCCGAATGACCAGCTCAGGGCCGATCTTGCACAGACCGTGGTTGACCCTTGGTGGCCGCTCGCGACCGTCGGTTAGGGCACGCAGAGGGCACGGCTGGGCTTCGTACGTATGGCCGGGCGGTCACCCACGCCACTATGCAAGAACGGCATAGGTAGACCAAGCCAGCTTGGGATGCCCGAGGCGCCGGTCGGTGGCGTCGGCTGGCTGCCGTTGCGTGAGGTCCTCCGCCTCCACTGTCACATTTCCCGGTCGTGTTCTGTCTTAGCAGTGAGGAACCGATTGCTTGGACGTGATCGCACCATGACGCCACCACGCCACCGACCATCCGGCGGGCGCCGCCTCGGGCGCCGCCTCGCCGGGCGCTTCGACCGTGCCCAGCGGTGGGCCGACCGGCGGCTCGGGGCCACCAGCCCCGCCCGCGCCGCACTGCGCAGGGCCTACCCCGACCCCTGGGCGTTCCTGTTCGGCGAGATCGCCCTGTACTGCCTGGTCGTGCTGGTGGTCACAGGGTTGTTCCTGAGCTTCTTCTACGTCCCCGACGTCCGCGGCCAGGTCACCTACCAGGGCCCCTACGCGCCGCTGCGCGGCCAGCCGGTGACCGAGGCGTTCAACTCGGTGATGCGGATCTCCTTCGAGGTCCCCGCCGGGCTGCTGGTACGCCAGACCCACCACTGGGCCTCGCTGGTGTTCGTCGCGGCGATCGTGCTGCACCTGTGCCGCATCTTCTTCACCGGCGCCTTCCGCCGGCCCCGCCAGCGCACCTGGGTGGTCGGCATCGCGGTGCTGCTGCTGGCGATGGCCCAGGGCCTGGCCGGCCACTCGCTGCCCGACGACCTGCTGTCCGGGATGAGCCTGCAGGTCGTCTGGTCCGCCGTGCTGGCGATTCCGGTGATCGGCCCCGAGGTCGCCTTCCTGCTGTTCGGCGGCGAGTTCCCCAGCCCCGAGACGATCCCGCGGCTGTTCGTGCTCCACACGATGCTGCTGCCGGCCCTGCTGGTCGGCCTGGTCGCCGTCCATCTGGGGACCGTCATGTCGCACCGGCGCCAGCGGGACCCCAGGCCGGCGCGGGCCTTCGCGTCGACCAGCCTGCTGCTGCTGGTCGCCGCCGTGCTCGCCCTGCTCGGCGGGGTGGCGCAGATCAACCCCGTCTGGCAGCTCGGCCCCTACCACCGGCCCACGTCACCTCCCCGGCGCAGCCGGACTGGTACCTGGCGTTCCTCGACGGGCTGGTGCGGCTGGCCCCGCCGTGGGGCTTCGAGCTGTTCGGCTGGACCATCTCGGAGATGCTCTGGCCCGCGCTGCTGTTCCCCGCGGTCGCCTTCGGCATCCTGACCCTGTGGCCCTGGATCGAGCGGCGCCTGGGCGGCGACCGCGCCGAGCACCAGCTGCTCGACCGGCCGCGCGACGCGCCGCTGCGCAGCGCCGTCGGCGCCGCCGGGCTGACCATGTTCCTGGTCGCCTTCGTGGCGGCCGGCAACGACGTCTTCGCGGTCCTGCTCCACCTCCCGCTGGAGGCGGTCACCAGGCTGCTGCAGTGGTCGTTCGTGCTCGGCCCGGTGGTGGTCGGCCTGGTCACCTACGCGGTCTGCCGCTCGCTGCGCCGCAGTGGCCTGCACCCCGCCGGGTCGGCCGCCGGGCCGCGCTTGGAGCGCACCGCCAGCGGCGGCTACTGGACCGTCCCGGTCGACTGACGCGGGCCGCGGCGGCCTCGCGAGGTCAGCCCGGCGGGGAGCCGGGCCGGGGCCGACCAGCCCGGTCTGGTAGGCCACCACCAGCTGGGCGCGGTCGCGGGCGCCCAGCTTGACCATGGCGCGGCCCACGTGGGTCCTGACGGTCGCCGGGCTGACCTGGGATCGAACCATTGCCTTAAGAGAGCTTTCCGGGCGGTCGCCTGACGTGCGGCGACCGCAAGGAAGGGGCTGTCTAGCTGGCCGTTCGCTTACCGCTGTTGTCCTCTACTGACCGGGTAGTTCCCATCGTCTGCGGGCCAACCGCGGGCCCTGCGAGAGCACTGCGGTGATCGCGCCCTCGGCACGCGGGGAGTCGGTCGTCGAGTCACTGAGCTGGGCACCCGGGGCGGGCCGGTCCTGTCGCCCCCGACCCGGGCGCCCACCAATCACCCTACCGGAGCGCTTCAGAGCAGGTTCCTGGGAGGCGATGGTCGGCACCCTCACAGCACAAGCCAGATAGGACCGAACATAAGGGACGCGATACCAGGTCCTGGACCAGGCGCCGTGCCTGGCGGGCGAAACAGCGAACGCCCCTGGCCGCGGTGGAGCGAACCAAGGGCGTTCGCGTCTGCCATGGGTAGCGAGCGCGTACTTGATAGAGCGCTTGCGGCCCGGCAGGCGTTACAGCCGCGGTCTGGTGCGCTCTCGCTTCGTCAGCAGCCAGCCGGGGAGACCGACCCAGCGTCCCCGGTCTGGCCCTCGCCCCTCTGCGGCCTCGGTGGTCGTGGTCCGGTGGTTGCCCGGCCGGGCATCACGCGCTGGACCGCGTGCAGCGTCGTGAAAGCGGGGCGGCTCCCCGTCGGGGCCAAACGGGAACCGCACGCGCTTGTCATGTGGTCCGAGCCGGCGGCAGCCCAGGGAGGGGATCGGGAGGACTCAGCGGGTCCTCGAGGCTCGGTAGATTTGACGATGTCGCGCGAGTTCGGCGGGGACTATGACAGACCAGCCCGGCGCGAACCGATCACGCATCAAGGGGGGATTTCATGGTTCGTCGCCTGCTGGTTGGTCTTGTGGCCGCCGGCCTGCTGCTGGTCGGGGCGCCTGCCTTCGCCCAGCCGCCGGTCACCACGACTACCGTCCAGAAGAACCTGGTCGACACCTTCGTGGACGTCGTCCCCACCTGCGAAGGGGGCGGGCCGCTCTATACCATCACCACCACCAGCAACTCGATTGAGCACACCACCACCTTCGACGACGGTCGCATCCATGCCACCTTCACCCAGACCGGCACGTTCGTGGCCGTGCCGCTGGAGGACCCGAGCCTGCCGAGTTTCACCGGCAAGTTCACCGTGTGGGGCGGCTTCAACCAGAACGGCACGACGGTGAATGGCACCTTCACCATGAGCGTGCGCGGGACCGGCTCGGACGGGTCGACGTTCCGAAACCACGTCACCGACCACTTCAACCAGCGACCGGACGGCACGGTCAACGCCTTCTTCCACTGCCACTAGCCACCACCGATCGCGGCTCCGCCAGCCCTGCGCCGGGCCTGGCGGGGCCGCACTGTTCAAGGCCGCTGGGGTCAAGTGACCACGACCGGCGGGAGCTTGGAAGGCCCCCTCGATCCCTGGCTCTTCACGCGACGCGGGAGCTGCGATGACTTCTTCCGTGCGAGAGAGCCCGGGAGGGTTGCGGCGACCTGCGGCGCGTGGCCGAATCTGCCGGTGAGCTGGGCTGATGCCCGGACCGTTGGTGACCGTTGTTGTCCGCTGTGGTCTGGTCGTTCGTGGCCTGATGTCGCCCCAATGTGGCCCCACCGTCCCGAGTCTGGAAGGCGCTACCAGGGAGCCAGGACGTTTGCCGGGGTGAGGGTATGCTCCTCGGAGTAGCAAGGGAAGCCATACAGCGCGGTCGTCAAGGAGGGGCGATGTCGGAGGCCAACAAGGAGCTTGTCCGGCGGCACTTCGAGGAGATCTGGAATCGCAAGGACTTGGCCGTTGCCGATGAGCTGATGGCTGAGGAGTATGTGGAGCATGCCGTTGCGCCCTTCGGGCAGGGTGAGCCTGGGAGGGTCCATGGGCCTGCTGCCATGCGGCAAACCGCCGAATGGTTGCTGGCGCAGTTCCCCGATCTGCACATGACGATCGAGGCGATCGTCGCCGAGGGTGACACGGTGGCGGTTCGGATCCTGTCGGAGGGGACCACCTTGGGCCGCTCAACGGCGTGGTGCCGCCGACGGGGAAGCGGTTTGCAGCCCGTCAGAGTCACTGGTTCCGGGTGGAGGACGGCAAGCTGGCCGAGCATTGGGCGATCCGCGAGGACCTCCCGGCGATGCTGCAGCTAGGCGTCGTGCAGCCTCCAGGTCGGCCGCCGTCCTAAGCGGCCTGCCGAAAGTTCTGCATGTAACGAACCGCGGGCGGCCATGATCGGCTGCGCGGTGATCGGTCGCGAGGGCGGGCAGACTTGTCTGGTGCCTGGTTCAGCATCGATGGGGCGCCATGCATGACTGAGCAACCAACCGTGCACCAGCCAGCCGCGAGCACGCGGCCACCCAGGACAGCATGGGCCGCCTCTGCGGCGTGCGCGCTGGCGCTGCTGTCTGCCATACCCAGCTTCTACTGGGCCGCCGGTGGCACCATCGGGCTTGACACCGTGGGTGGGACGATCGAGGAGCTGGCTCGCGCCCGCGACCCTGCCGGCGTGGCGTTGGGCATCGGCGCCGGGGTGCTCAAGGTCGCGGGCGCGGTGCTGGCGCTGGCACTAGTCCGCCCCTGGGGCCGTCGGGTGCCCCGCCGGCTGCTGGCTGGGGTTGCCTGGGCGGCGAGCGTGGTGCTGACGCTCTATGGTGGCCTGCTGGTCGCGGTGGGGGCGTTGGTGTTGGCTGGTGTGATCCGTCCCGCTGGCCCGGTTGATCGCACGGCGCTGCGGTGGCATGTGCTGCTGTGGGACTTGTGGTTTCTGGTCTGGGGTCTGCTGCTGGGCGTGGCGGCCTGGCACTACGGTCGCCACGCCCGCGATCGGGGAGCGCGATGAACCAGCCAACCAGGGTTTCGCGCAGAACTTCTGGCTACCCGCTTAGATCCTTCGCGGCGAGGAGGGCAGGATCGTCGTTCGGCTACCTGTGGCTGCTTTGGTTGCACCTGATGTGGAGGGTGAGGCCGGCTGTCCGGTGACCGTCGTGTCGTTGCCGCCCGCAGGCTGGCCTTGAGGAGAGTAGAGCAACTTGTAAACCAGGCGGCAGCAGCCAAGCGTGACCGTGGTCTGGTCGGTCTTGGTCACCTGTGCCAGAGTGCCGCCATGCGGTGGGCTCGGGTCGTCGTGGTTGCCGCGCCGGCGGTCGTGCTGGCCGGGCTTGGGCTCACCCACCCACAGGACCTCACCGCCACCAGCGCGCCCTGGTGGACGACGCTGCACGTGCTGCTGCTCCCCCTGTTCCCCTTGCTGGCCGTGTCGCTGTGGCTGCTGCTGCGGGGGGTGCCGGGACCTGTCGCCTGGGCCGCGCGAATCGCCGCCTACGGCTACGCCGCCTTCTACACCGCGCTGGACGTGCTGGCAGGGATCGGCGCCGGTGAGCTCACCCAGCTTAATGCCGACCGCGGCCTGCCGGACAACACGGTGGAGGTCGACCGGCTGTTCGCTGTTGGCAATGACCTTGGCGATATCGGCGTGTGGTGCTTAGGGGTCGCGTGCGCCGCGACCGCGCTGGCGGTCGTTGGTCGGCTCGGACGCCGCGCGCTGCCAGGCGCGGTGGTGCTGGTTGCCGCCGCGGTGGTGTTTGTCGCGGGGGGTGTGCATATCTACTGGCCGTGGGGCGTTGGGACGATGCTTGCCCTCGCCGTGGGGTCTGGGCTGCTGGCCGCGGCCCTGCCCGATCCGCAGCAGCGCGACACCCAGGCGACTGGGGAACCAGGCCAGTCCCCTGAACCAGCAGCAACCTGACTGCCCCGCATTGAGCTGCAGCCGGCCGCGAGCAACCTGATGGCAGGCGCTCTGCAACCGATCTGGCGGTTCGTGACCGCTTCCGTGTCAGGAAAAAACCAGCCCAAAGAGAACGGCTGGCACCGAGCATTTCGCCTGGTAAATGGCAGGCTCGGGGTGTCCGAGACAGACCGCTCGTGGCCGAGAGTGTCCGGTGGGACATGCCCCAGGTGCCCCAAGCGCGATCCTTCACCAGCTAACAGCCCGCCCGGTAGTGCCGGGCGGGCCATGTGGTGCTGGCTACTGGGGCTCCAGCAGCCGCACGTTGGCGGCCTGGGCGCCCTTCGGCCCCGGCGTCACGTCGAACTCGACGGCCTGCCCCTCAGCAAGTGAGCGGTAGCCGGTCGACTGGATCGCGCTGAAGTGCACGAAGACGTCCTCGCCGGTTTCGGGGGCGATGAAGCCGTAGCCCTTGTCGGCGTTGAACCACTTCACGGTTCCAACCGTCATGTGCTTGTCCCTCCCTCCATCGTCTTGGAGGTATCGACCAACGTCGGCACGGTCTGGTGCCGGCGGCAAGGGACAAGCTCGACCTGCAGGGGTGCGAGGCAAAACGTGAACCTCTGCCGGGCGCACCATATCGGCTACGGCCATTGCCTGCCACAACGGGCGTCCGGGCATGCCGAGCAGCAGGACGGTGGCGTCGCATGCCAGTTGCCTGAGCGAGCCACTGCGGCAGGTGGCTTGCGAAGATCCAGGTCAGGGCCAGCAACGTCAGACTGGGTCAACGTCCACGAAGGAGACCGGCCGGGAGCCAACCGCACCAGGGATTCATCGCAGGACGGCCAGCCTGCGTAGAACGCTCGATACCATCCGACCCCGACAGGCGTAGTGTCGTCCCCCAAACGGGGGACGACAGCAAGAACGGGAGATCGCGTTGCCTCAGACAACCCAGCCCAGGTACCTGCGCACCGCGCAAGTCGCCGAGCTCCTCCATGTATCACCAAAGACCGTCAGCCGCTGGGCGCAGGAGGGCATGCTGCCCCACGTCCGTACCTTGGGCGGCCACCGACGCTACTCCGACCAGGAGATCCGGGCCCTGCTGGAAACCCTGTCCGAGCCCTCCTCGGCCGGCTAGCCGCGCGCCTCGCCTGACGGCCCTGGCACCGCTGTTGTCCGTGGCTTGGTGGCCGTTCGGGTCATCCTCCGCTCGATCGGGTGGTCTCGAACCGGGGGCACAGCCGACTTCCTCCGTGCGAGAGACAATCCGGGTGATCGGGTGACCTGGGCGAACGCTCGAAAACGGTTGCTCACCTGCGCCGTCGAATGACCGTCGCTGTCCGCTGTTGTCCGTGATCTTGCGGTGGGGTGCGGCCCCAGCGCGGCCCCCAGGACCCTACACGCCTGGGAAGAAGTCGTCGTGGTCAACGTCATCGTCCCAGTACCCGTAGCGGGCACCAAGGAGTTGCAGCAAGGGAGCCGGTTCCACTGTGGGCTGGTGGATCTCCAGACCCCAGTTGCGGAGGGTTGAAATCGCCGAAGCGTTCAGAGCATCCTCAAGAGCTTCTCGAGTAACCGCTTCCGCGGTAACCGGTAAGTCGTCGGCCTCTTCTGGGCGGTTCATCTCGGCCAAGAAACGGTCCTTGACGGAGTCCGCCGTTTCCCAGGTCGGGGTTCCGTATTTGGTAGCTACCCGTGCATTGATCACGAGGTTAGCCAGAGCGTTGAGCAGATGCCAGTCTTTCCACCCCTCGTCGCGCAGTTCGGCAAATAAGGCGCGGGTACGGCGATCTGCCAGGAGGCGTGGCAAGGTATAGCGCACGACCGGCGGCAGTCGCTCGTACCGGGTGCGGACCGCCTCCAGGGCTCTCTCATGGGTGTATCCAGGGCCTGGACGGCTCGGCGGCTCCAGTTCTGCCGCACAATGGGCGAGAAACGACCCGTCGTCTCCGAACGGCTCGACCTGTATGCCGTGAGCTGTGCTGCGGTAGGCCGCGCTGTGGAGATCAGCCAGTTCCTGATACGGGCGACCGACTTCGAGTTTGTGGGTGAGTCCGGCCTCGAACGCGTTCTCCAGCAGCGTCATGAACCTCTCTGCCGGTAGCAGCGAGTGGGTCACCAGGATCTCCACCAGCGCGGACAATAGGTGAAGCTGGCTCTCTTCGATGTCCTCACCGACGGTAGGAGAGGCGTAAACGAGCCAGCGGCTGCCGCGTGATCCGTGAGGCCGCGACTCGAAAGCCAGTGTCTCGCGCCGCCCAGGTTCGCGCACGCGTACCTCGACCTCGATAGCGCCCCCCAGGAACAGTGGGTCTCGCACTGCGAGATCTACAAGGAGTACTTGAGCTGCCGCGGCGAACGCTTCGGCGGGAAGCACGACGCGCCGCTCGTTTCGGCAGCGAACAGTCCATCGCAGCCCAAGGGCAACGAACATGATCACCCGTTCGCGGCCGGCGTCCGCGAACGGGGGGGCGGTCATGTCCAGGCTGGCGGCGATCCACTTCCCTTCGTTCCACGGAGGCACATCGGTAACCGCTGCCATTGCTGTGTCCATGAAGTGGCCGAAGCCGGCTGCCTCAAGGATGCGGCGTAGGGGCTGTGCGAGGGCGGGGCGATGTTGCCGGGCCGCCAGCAGGGTGAATCCCTGCTGCGTCACCGCCGTCTGGACGTAGGGGTAGCGCTCGCTGTCCCACGGGTCCGTGGCGTAGTTGACTTGGGCCAGTGCGGCAACAGCGGTCGTCTCAGCCGCGGTGATCCACGCGCCGGCCTGATGGTCGTAGTTCGCGGCGAGAAACAGAGCCCGGGGAACGAGATCACGGAGGTCCGTGTCCGGTGCCCGTAGCGCGCCAGCCGCCACCGCCAACGCGTATTTCTTGGCAGCCAGAGGCATCCGCAGTCTACCGTAGATCTCCGCGACGAGGGCCATGGCGAGGAACGATCCACGTAGGGTGTCCCCGTGCCACCATTTCACTTTGGCGTCGTGGAACTCGCGGAGCGCATCGAGAAGACGGTGCGCGTGCAACAGGGCGATCGCGCGCTGCCGGCAGCGGTCGGCTACAGCGTCACCGCCCGCTTGCCGAGTTGTGGCGGCGTCGAAGCCGTCGCGGACGGCTGGATATAGCGGATGGTCGATGAGAGCGGGAGACAGCATGTCGAAGAGGGCCGCAAGGGAGTCAACGGGAAACATTGGCGCCTGCGGCAGCAGCTTCACCAGTTCCGAAAGATGCGCCATACCGGCGTCAATATCCAGGAACCGCAGGCCAGCCGGCATCGTCGGCAGGCTGTTGTCCTCGACCGCGGCGAGGACTGATTGAGTGATCGCTTCCGGGTGGTCCAGGGTGGTCGGTTCGGGTGGCACAATGCCGGTGTAGTCGAAATGCAGTGCCAAGTTGGCAGCCGCATCCAGAAGCACAGCGCGAGCGTTTGACGGCGGCTGTTCAGCCAGAAGGATATCGACGCGCTGGCGCAAGTCAGCGTTCCATCGAGCCGTCTCCTCCAGCGTTAGGTCGGTAACCCCACGCCCGTATGCGCCCTCGCAATAGTGCAAGAGGACGCTCGCATCGAGCAGCAAGGTCGGAATGTCGATGGAATCGGTTTCGGCGAAGAACGCTCGCACGTGCCGTTCGGCCGGTCGGAGGGTGCTAGTTCCGCGCAAAGTGGCCACGGCGATCTCGTACCGGGCGCGTTGGCGCGCCTCTTGATCCGGAGTGTGAGCGACAAGCTGTTCGACCAGCGAAAGCCAGCCGGGCAGATCGCCGCGTGCCTCTCGGCGAAAGGTGGCGTGACGCAGTCCGCGAGGCAAGTCCAGAAGATCTCCCAGACTTGCTGGCGTCGATTCGTGCGCCTGCCAGCTCTCCCGCAGGACCGTGTACCACTCCGGCAACGCCGGCTCGTCAAGCGGCGGAGGAGGTTGCAATTCAGCCGGCAAGTGTAGGTATTCCTCAGCGATCCAGAACAGCTCCTGGTCTGCCAACAGATCGGCGATCGCCTCGCCGTCAAAGATTTCTAGCGCTACATCGTGATTCTCGCGGGCTTGCCCCTGCAACTTGTGTCGGGTGGCTACTGGCACATTGTACGCCGTGAACACGACGACCCGGTCAACCGGGGTGCCCTCCGAACAGATAGCGTCGATGTCGGCGCGGATCTTGGAGGCAAGGTCGTTCTCTTGAAGCGTGCAGGCGAATACAACTGTGTCTTCAACAGCGAGTGCCAGAAACCCGATGGAAAACGGCAGTTGCTCATGCAAGTACGTGCGGAAAGTCTCAAAGTCTCGGCCCTGATCCCCGCCGGATGCGACAGGTCCGGTCGCCGGGATCACGTTGCTGGCGATCCGACGCCTGGCAAGCTGGCGGCAGAGATGCTCGAACTCGTGATGAGCGTTTTGGCTGCTCAGGTCGCTGAGAGCGAAGCGGATGCTACGAGCGAGCCGTGGTAGCGCGGTCATAGATGTCCTTCTGGGGTCGACCGGTTCCCTGGCGCCGCGCCCGCTCGCGGCACAGTCGAGGATACTGCGGCTGGGCGTCTAACGACGCCAGCAGCCTGGCTCATTGGTGGACTGCTGGCACCAGTAACCTTGCGGTGACCCGGAGTTACGGGCGTATGAGCGGCCGAGGACCTCCGGCACAGGCGGCCGCAGGTCGGCCCGACGCAGGGCGGTTAGTAACTTCGGTACCGAGGACTCGGCCTCCGACCTTCGGGTCCACAATCCGATTCGGGCTGCCTGCATCATCGCAGCTGCTTGAGCCGAACGGGCGGCGACCTGCGGTCCCTCTGAACCGTTGGTGACTGTTAGTGACCGCTGGCGCCCGTGCTCGCCCGTTGCGACGCGGACCCAGCGCGGACCGAGTTCAGCGGAGCTTATGGACGCCAAGTCGTGGGCGATGACCAAGACTACCGGCCTGAGAGCCCGGTATGTCTAGAAGCGCCTCGCCGTTGCCGGGCACTAGACGAGGGAGGACTGCCGGTGAGCCGCGCCCGAGAGCCGGCGGTCGCCGTGAGCCGAGTCCTACGGGGAGAATGGGTGGAGCCACGCCCGCCGAGTGCAGACAAGGTAGTCCTGAAGTGCGACAATCCTGCCTCAAACCAACCTGTCGAGTCTACTTAGTGCTATGTTCCTCAAAGGCGGTACACGAAGACCCGTCGTTGGTGGCGTGGGGATGGTGGTGGTCGGCCCCACACCCACGGGCGGGCGCGGGCGTT